>Ga0075423_10003067_pt1 | contig 15307 bp, 10 predicted proteins | sample SoiMethybrSBSTD2_FD_80114 | JGI IMG/M metagenome (GOLD analysis project Ga0075423, IMG submission 80114) | Bulk soil microbial communities from a Populus tree surrounding site in Tennessee, USA - Soil MetaG P. TD hybrid SBSTD2 | ecosystem: Environmental > Terrestrial > Soil > Tree plantation...
CGGCTGAAAAAAAGAGAGTGCGAAAGGCTCCGCTCTTTGTACGAAATTTCAATTCGAGATTACGAACAACTTCGAACTTCAGCAGTGCGAACCTCACTTGATCGCGGTGTTCGGGAGTCTCAAAAATCTGGAGTTCCGAGGATGTGTGCCCAACAACCTCATCACGCGAGTAGCCGCTCATGCGCAAGAAACTCTCGTTGACATCAAGAAATCTACCTTCCGCCATCGTCGTGAGGGACATCGGCTGCGGATTCGCCTTAAATGCCTTGGCGAAGCGGTCTTCGCTTTCGCGCAGCGCCGCCTGTTCTCTGAGAAGCTCAGACCGGTAGTGAGCGTTCTCTAATTCGCCGGGTAGTTGATAAAGATAGCCGGGGTTCTTGACCACATAACTCGTCGCGCCGAGCTTGAGTGCCTGGAGCGCCACTTCTTCGTCGCCTTGTCCTGTGACCAGTACGACTGGAATGTCGAGTCGGCGGCTGTGGTGCACCTGCAAATCCTTAAGAACCTCCAGCGCAGTCATGCCGGGCAGGCGATAGTCCAGCAGGATCAGATGGTATGGGCTAGTCCTTGCCAATTGCGAAAACCGCTCCAGCGCTTCAGGACCGGTCCGCACTATGTCGAGGCGGATGTGAGGCGCGTGCCGTTTGAAATGTTCGCGTGTTAAATCGATGTCCGCACTGCTGTGTTCAGCATACAGTACTTTCAAGGGACGGGCCTGCCGGGCAAGGCGGGCGCGATAACCGTGCAGTGCGCTCTCCAGCGTGAGCGGAAGAGTGTCGAGATAGTCATTGCGTTTAACCACGTAATCATCAGCGCCCGCCTTCAGGGCCGCCACGGCAGTCTCCTCATTGCCTGCTCCAGTGATGACGACCACCGCGAGCGGCAGCGAGCGTTCGCGAATCAGGTTTAACAGCGAAATGCCGTCGCCTGCGGGCAGATGCAAGTCTGTCAGAACCAGATCATATGGTGGCGGTGACTGCGTGGTGATTCGAGTCATTGCCTCGTCTAATGACGAGACGGTCTCGAGTTTGAAGTGCGGCGCGTGCAGACTCAGATAACGCTGCGCCAGGTCTGCATCAGTCGAATTATCTTCAACGTAGAGTATTTTCATCCCTGATTCGGCGGAGTGTTCAAAACACACCAATACATTTCAATCTGCGCGGCGACGTCGACAAATTTCTCGAAGTCCACCGGCTTGACGATGTAGGAGTTCGCTCCCAGCCGATAGGCTTCCTGGATATCACGGTCTTCCGCTGAAGTCGTGAGAATAATCACCGGGACTATGCTGGTTTGTCGATGGCTTTTAAGCCGGCGCAGAACGTCCAGCCCGTTCACCTTGGGCAGCTTGAGATCAAGCAGAATCACGGTCGGCAACGGTTCTCCTGCTTCCCAGCGTGGAATGAAGTCCAGCGCCTCTTCGCCGTCCCGAGCAACTTGAATCGGATTAGCGATCCGGTGCTTGGCGAAAGCGCGCTGAGTTAAGTCGAGATCGACGGGGTTGTCTTCAACTACCAGAATTGGGCGATTGAGAAGGGTCATCGTTGCCTCATCATCATCAAATGTGCGATTTGGGTATTTCCAGATAGAAAGTCGCACCCTTTCCCACGGCGCTTTCAGCCCACGCCCGTCCCCCCATCCGTTCCATTGCCTTGCGTACGATTGCCAGGCCGATTCCGGTTCCTGGGTAGTCTTCCAGCCGATTCAACCGCTGGAAGATCTCGAAGATCCGGTCTTGGTATTTGTTATCAAACCCAATGCCGTTGTCGCGTACCCACAGCCGGTAACCACGATCGGTCTCTTTCGTGCCGATCTCGATGCGCGGCTGCTCGGCCCGGCCGGTGAACTTAATAGCGTTATCGAGGTAATTTCTGAACGCCTGCGCCAAGCTTTCAGCGTCGGCTACCACGGTGCCGTTGGCGATATGCAAACTGAACTCGATCTTGCGGTGTTCCAGTTCAGCGCGCTTCTCTTCGATCAGCGCCGAGATGAAGGGGCGGAGTTCAAAGGCGCTTGTCGTAAGTGCGCGGCGCTCGAGTCGCGAATAGGAAAGCAAATCGTCTATCAGTTGATTCATTCGTTCGGTCGAAGCGCGAATGTTGAACAGAAGAGTCCGATTGTCTTCGTCAAGCTGACGGATACCGCTTTCCAGCAGCAGCCGACTGTAGCCGTCAATCCCGCGCAGTGGCGCCTTAAGGTCGTGCGCAACCGAGTAAGCAAAAGTCTCCAGCTCTCTCGCTTTGCCGTCGAGTTCCGCAGTGCGCTCTTGAACTCGCTGCTCCAGTTCCTCGTTCAGCTTGTTGAGCGTTTCCTCCATCCGCTTTCGTTCGGTGATCTCTTCCTTGAGGATCTTGTTGGCGTGAGAGAGTTCGGCCGTGCGTTCCATCACCCGCGCCTCCAAGTCATCGCGGCTTTCACGGAGCTCTTTTTCCATTTGCCGATACTCGGTGATGTCGGTGTTCGTACCGAACCAGCGCACGACACGTCCATCGGCATCGCGGATCGGGAGGGCCCGCGAAAGAAACCATCTGTATTCGCCCGTCCTACCTCGTAACGGAAAGGTGTCTTCCCAGGGCTCACCAGCGGCGAAGACAATTTTCATGCGCTTGACGACACGGCCGAGTTCCTCAGGATGGTGAACCTTTTGCCAGCCCCAGCCCTGCATCTGTTCGAACGTGGTGCCGGTGTAATCGTACCAGCGATCGTTGTACCAGAATCTATAGCCCTCATGGTCGGCCATCCACGCCATTTGCGGGATAGAATTGGCCAACGTCCGAAATTGCTGCTCACTCTCCCGCAGCGCCTGCTGCATCTCCATTTGCTCGGTGATGTCGGTGTTGGTGCCGAACCAGCGCACGACACGTCCATCAGCATCACGGATCGGGAGCGCACGCGAAAGAAACCACCGGTATTCGCCGGTCTTACTCCGTAGGGGAAAGGTGTCCTCCCAGGGCTCACCGGTGGCGAAGGCGACCTTGATGCGCTCGACCACACGGCCGACTTCATCAGGATGGTGAACCTTCTGCCAACCCCAGCCCCGCATTTGTTCGAGCGTGGTGCCTGTGTACTCATACCAGCGATCGTTGTACCAGAAGATGTAACCCTCCTGGTCGGCCATCCAAGCCAGCTGCGGGATGGAATTGGCAAGCGTTCGAAACAGCTGCTCGCGCCCATCCAATTCGACTCGTTCGGCTTGTTGCGATGCGGCTGCCTGCGCCTGCACCCTTCGGATTCGCGCCGGTAGAAATTCGTCCACGGTTAATGTCCTATTTGCAAGGGCGGCAGTCTACGCCCTCGCGTCATTTGATTTCAACTCAAAATACCCTGCGGCGCATCACACTCGGGCGTCACGTCAGGCTCTCTTCGGATAACGAACGCACGATTTGTCGGTCTAAGACCCCTGGAAAATTTCTGCTTAAGGAAAACCCGCATGCAACGACCACTGAATCTAACCGCAATAATGGCCGCGATGTTCCTGGCAACCGGCGCGGGCTTCGCCGAGACTCCGATACCTCCCGGCGCCAAAGTGCTGACGGTCGGGGAAATCAGTAAGCTCGACACGAAAAGCAGGTCGATAACGCTGAACGATGCGACGACGTATGACCTCGCACAACTGAGCAAGGCCGGTGACGCGACCGTCGCAGGTCGCGGCGGCGGACAGTCGGGCGGGGTTCCCCAAGGTGGAGGCGGACGACACGGTGGAGGTGGTGGCCGCGGCGGTGGCGGTTCTGTGCCGTCGGGACGCGGCGCATCCGCCCCAATTCCCCACGAATACAAGATCGTTGTCTCTCCAAAGACGGTGATCAAGGACGGCGACTCCGACATCAAGCTCGAAGACCTCCACATGGGGGACAGCGTCCAGGTATTCAGCGTGAAAGGCGGGACGAAAGTGGACGCGACGGAAATCATCCGGAATCCGAAAAGCAACTGAATTAGCCACAAAACGGTTATGGCGCTGTCGGCCGTAGTACTCCAGTAAAGAAAGCAGCGAGCAGCAGGAAGACACACGCATAGAGCAAGGTCAAGAATGCGGCCATAGCATTCTGCCACACCAGGAGAGGTGTGCCGACAGCGTTCGATCTCTGATCGCCGCGATTTAACCACCGCTGCTTCGATAACCGGAACAGCAAGTAAATCTTAATAACGCTGCCGAGAATCTGACCTCCATATAGCAAGAACGGGTACAACACTGAAATTCGCCGCGAGTAGAGGAAGAGGATCATCGAAACCAGGGTGCGGGTCATCAGCACCCACACTAAGTATGCAACCATCGCGTCCCATGTATTTGCAAAGGAGAGTACAAGCGCCATGGCCAAGCCGCTCAATGATGTCCAGATGGAAAGCCGCTGATCGAGTAAGCACCACCAGACAAAATAGCCGCAGCGGCGCGGGCCCAGAGCCAGGGCTCGGCTGCCGTTGCGCAGCATATTTCCCGACCATCGCAGCAGGTTTTGCTGAACCCGTTCCCATGGGTTCTCCCCGATGTTCTCAATGGTCCAAACGCGGGCATCCGGAACGTACAGCATCTCGTATCCATTGCTCAGGAGCGAAAACCAGGTGCTCTTGTCATCACCTGACAGGAAACGGAATCGTCCCCACAGCCAGTGATCGAGATAATCGGCCTCGACCGTCCGGATGAACTGTTCGTCGGTGACCACGGGCGCCGCAAAGATCGAGAGGCGGCCCGTGAGCGTCAACACTTTGCGCGAAAGGGAGTGCGACTGCATAGCGATACGCCGCTGGGCGAAGCGCATGTCGCACCAAGTCCCGATCCACCTGGGACCGTTAACTACGGCTGCTTCATCCGTCGTTACGGCGCCGAGCTTCGGATTCAGGGCAAACAGCGAGGCACAACGCTCGATGGCGCCCGGCGCGAGTATAGAATCACCATCTATAAATATCGCGATATCGTTTGGCCCGACACCGTAGCGGCTCATGGCTCGAAGTCCCAATCCCATCGCGGCCCGCTTGCCGGACTGATTCTGTCGCACAATGACGATCTCTGCCTCGACAGGCTCCACATCCGAACAGTAGTTCTCGACCACTAGCTCATCGGACACATCGCCGGTGGCGATGAAAACGCGAGCTGGGATCCTCGATCGGCGGCACTCCGCGAAAATACTTTCAAGAACTCGTTCCGTGATCTCTGGCCTCTCCCTAAATGTTGTGACCAGGAAATGCAGCAAGGGCGGACGCCAGCCGTGCGACCAGGCCTTCTCCGCCCGCCTGCGCAGCTTCGGAAACACTAGCCTGGCGTAAACACTGGAGCGCACAAGATGCAGTGACCACCAGCCATATCGCCAAATCGCCAATACTCCAAGCGTGACGATGAGCAATCTGTCGGTGGGCTCCCAGATCCGGTTCGGCAAGTATGCAAGCAGAAGGATGTTCAGCGCGATGAGGATCGCCAGCCTCATTATCGCTGCTGCCATAAATAGTACCTGGCCTCGTAAAAGAGGTTCGAACGGGTAGCATTGCCGGCCGCCGCGTCCCAAATTGCCGGATCAATCAATGGGCCACGGTCCGCTGTGCGCGAGTCTTTTACGAGCGTAGCGTAGGAGAAAATCGCCCGAGACGCGTTGGTGATGTCATAGGGACGGGCCTTGGCATACTCAAATCCTCCGGAGGCTCGTTTCCGATCGGTGGACACGGTACTGTTTGCGAACTCAATGTGTGCCGGGTACTCGTTCGTTTGCTTCTCGAAGAACGCGAAGGCACGATCGATACTCGATCGGCAACACCCTGTGATCATCCCGATTTCGGTCCACGCCTCCAGCGTGAAGATGTGGTAATGCATAGCATCGCGCTCGTGATAGTCGAGGGAACTGCCATCGGCGGAAGCGAGGTTCACCTTCTCGTGTTTCAGCGCGGACGCCAGATCGCGTTCATAATCGGGAAGGTGGCCAAGATACTTGTCGAGCATCAACGCGATCTTCAGATGATGAGTCATGTAATTGTTCGATTCCGTTTTGGGGCGGAAAGAATAGGAGTGATTCGCGGCCGACCATTTCTCCAGCCAGGCGTTGACCGCAGGGCTGTCTGGCGTTGGGCCCAGCAGGTCGAGACCCCACAAGAAGGCTTCAAGGCGTGTTTCGTCGATAGGTTGGCCGGTTGGCTGGTTGACTCGAGCCCAGGCGTTGACGATTGCCAGAGCGCTTTCGCGATAGTTGGTCTTTCCCGTAAGCCGATAAGCCATTGCCAGGAACAGGAAGTTGTCGGCGTCCTGGAAAGCACGCCGGCTGGCGACGAAGTCCGGCAATGATTGATCCGTGACACCAGCGCTGTGAATCACCCGAACTGGCGCGGGCGGCATGCGTTCGGCCTTGTTCGCCGCTTCCAGGATCCGTTCGAGAACGGAAGCCGGAAGGGATTTGGCAGCGTCAGCGCCAAGCAGGGGACTCGATTCGGGCCATAGACGGGAGGCTTGCATAGTGGATGCCTGCACGACTTGAGGCAAGGCTAGACCAAAAATCGAACGGGCTCGCGGAATGCTGACCTGTACAGGAAGACCTGGCTGCATGGAGGCAAGATCTCCGGCGCCCGCGTCCACGAAGTTCAGACGCACGTAAGCCGTGCGGTCCTCTGGATTCCGCCACTCCCAGCGAGGTTGCTCCAGCTTCGGGGTTTGAATTTCCTTGAGGAAGCCGGATGTGCGATCCACCATCGTGACTTCGACCCTGTACCGCTTTCCAAGCGCCGGCACGGAGGCAACCGCAGGCATTCCCATAGCAATACGGCCGGCCTCTTCCTGCGTCAGGTACGCGTCTATGTGTGGTTCTTCGCCCGCCTTGCGCAGGATCATTACAGCTTCACCACGATCGACGGTCATGCCCACGGACTTGAATACGCGCATCACGACACCATCGAACGGGGCACGGTACTCATGTTTTTGTTCGTGAAGCGTGGCATCGCGAACAGCATTCTGCGCGGCGAACAACCTTTGTTGAGCAGCTTCCTCCTGGGCCTTGCGAGTTTGCAGTTCGCCAACCAGAAAGTTACCGCTGAAGAAGAAACCCGAATCGATCGAATTGTTTGAGCTGGCGATGATCTTTCGCTCGGCTTGCGCTGCGTCCAACTCCGCTTGACGACTGTTTAGAGTGGCCTCGAGGGAATCGTAGACTTGCCGAGCCACAAGGCCGTATTCCCACAACTCCTTAACGCGTTCGAATTCGATGCGCGCCTTATCACGCGCTGCTGTCAGGCTCTGGATTTTCGCGTCCTGCAGATCCAGTTGATTGCTGCCGATTACGCGATATGTCGCCATGCGCTTTTTCTCCTGCTCTACAAGCAGGTGCGCTTCAGCCACGTCTACCTCGGCCGACTTCAGTTCTTGCCGGGCCACGTCGAGGTTGCGGGAGACGACTTCACTATCCACCTTAAGGAGCACCTGGCCGGCCTTCACGTCGGCGCCCGGGATTACGTTCAAGTCGCGAATAGTGCCAGCATCGATGGAAACCACCTGCTCTAGGGGCATGGCGATGACTGCCGTTTCCACGTTCACGTTCATCCATGTTTGCGCGATCGCTCGAAGCGCGAAGGCCACGAGACCGAGACCTAGCAGCAGATACAGGATTGAGATGGCGGCACGCCGCCACGTCCTCTTATTTTGGGCTGCGGAGTTCACCGGTTCGAGCAGCGCAACCTTGGTGACAGGCCTATCAATGTGCTTTAAGACCTCATTGACTGCCGTCAGTCGGCCGCTCATTATGCCGGATGCGAATTGTCGTAGCACGCTGGTTTCGCGCTCGCCCAGTTTGACCCACTTCGCCGTGAGTTGGTCATCCTCGCGCCGGAGCACTTCCGCCCCCGCTAAGAACGAAATGCTGAATCCCTGGAAGTCGAGCGCGAATTCCACTTGAAGCCGGTCGCGCACGTGCGCGTCGCCGGAGTACGCAGCGATTCTGAAACCGCCTAGGCTCCAGTCCACCGTCGGATAGCGCAAACCCTTGACGCAGACTTCGGCGGGCGTGGAGACCCGGAAGTGCAGCCGCTGCGAAGCTGGTTCGTGAGTTACCGGCAAGGCTGTCATTTCGTCCTTCTCAGGCCCCAAGGGGAAGGGGAGCCGTCATGAACACCTGCGCCGCTTTTCTGGTGCGTCGCGGGAGGAGGTGCACAAGATCGATGATGTTGCGGTTTTGGCCGCATTTCTTAAGCAGCCAGCGGAACAGCGGGGATTGGTTTCCGATGGTAATCGTCTCCGCGTGCTCCATGAAGTCCTGAAAATCGGTGGTCAGCATCGCTTGAATGTGCGGTATGGACCGGGTGATGTACTCCTGGGTGGCGCCTCGTAAAGCTGCAAAGCTCACATAAGGATCGTAAACGCGGATGTTGTAGCCGCGCTCGTACAGCGTGTTCACCATCCTCACTATGGGGCTCTCGCGCAAGTCGTCAGTACCGGCCTTAAAGCTCAGGCCCAGGATGCCGATCCGCTTTTGACCGGTCGCTTCAATCCGGCGTAGGGCGCGGTCGATTTGGGCTTCGTTGGCGGGCAGGACGCTGTTAAGCATGGGCAGGTCCAGGTGCCGGGTGTGCGCGAAGTGCGTCAGGGCGCGAACATCTTTCGGCAGACAAGACCCTCCGAACGCTAATCCGGGACGCAGGTAGGCCGTCGAGATGTTGAGCTTCAGATCCCGGCAAAACACATCCATTACGGCCTTACCATCCACACCAACCGCGTCGCAGATGGCACCGATTTCGTTCCCGAAATTGACCTTCACGGCGTGCCAGGCGTTATCTGTGTACTTCACGGCTTCAGCTACTTCGATTGGCGTTTCGATCAGCGGCGCGGGGAGATGCTCGTAAATAGACCTGACGATCGCCAGGCTGGCAGGGTCAGTCGCTCCAATGACCGTCTTCGGCGGGTGTTCGAAATCTTCGATCGCCGTTCCCTCGCGAAGGAATTCGGGATTCACTGCCACACCGAAGTCCTTGCCTGCGCGCTTGTGAGAAGCTTGTTCGAGCGTCGGGATGACGAGCGAGCGGACCGTGCCGGGCAGCATTGTGCTGCGGGCAACGACGACGTGGAAGCTCGGCTTCGCGCCCAGCGCGACGCCTATCTGCTCCGACACCTGGCGGATATAGTCGAGATTCAAGCTGCCATCCGTCCGGCTGGGAGTGCCCACAGAAACGAAGGAGACCTCGGTGTTTTGGACCGCGTATGCGACGTCGGTAGTAGCTTCGATCTGCCCGGCACGCCCGTACTTGTACAGCATCTCGCGAAGCCCGGATTCGATGATTGGGCTTTCGCCTTTATTGATGAGTTCGACCTTTCTGTAGTCAGGATCCACTCCGATCACGATGTGCCCATGACGAGCCATGCAGGCCGCCGACACCGCTCCCACGTATCCCAAGCCAAAAATGCTGATCTTCATAGTGTCCTCGCGCTGTTCTTACTGTTAGTGGCGTATTGGGAAGCAAGTGCGATACCGAACCCGAAGTGGCGCTAATTCAAGTGTGGGATGCCGTGCGTGACAATCTTTACTAACCAAATGGTGAGAGGCGAGAAGCCTTTTTGACACTTGGCCCGGCAGTGCACGTTATGCCGTTATGACGGCTTTGCCGAATGTATTGCTTGTTGGCGAGAGCAGGTGGACAACGTCTGGAAAGGAGAATCCAATGCAGTCGACAGAGAGAGAGCCTTATTGTGCTGGGCTGATTGTGTTGACGATGATGTTAGGCGCCTGCAGTTCTTCCAACAGTTCGCCAACGCCCACTTCCGCTGCCACCGCCAACAAGACTCAGACCGCAACATTCCGGAGTGATGTACTTCTGCGGATTCACGGTTGCTGAAGTTGACCGCGCCGTGGATCTCACGGAGGAAAATGTCGAAACAACAAATCGTGTTTCGATGAAGAAGCTTGAACTGAAGGGCAGAGCGCCGGCATCTCGGTTTCGCGTTTCAGCTTTGCGCTCGTATGACACTGGCACGTGCCCGCTCGACCGCTGCGCGCTTGTGAAACGTCAGCGCGGGCATGTGGTGGCGAGCTAGCACGCAACCACGTGCTCCGCTACCGAACGTTGAAGGGAATCTCCCCATTCGTGGTCTTACTTACCCTTCGGGGAGTACTTGTTAAGCACGTCGATGAACGGTTTTGCTGCGGCGGGACTCGGTGTTTTGCCTGACAGAATTTCCACAGCCTCGATCGGCTTCCCGTAGATCGCCTTGTTGGCATCGCCGTCTTGGTTTAATGAGCTACCCGAAAGCTCCAGCCCTGCAAAAGCGCCCTTGCTCCGTGAGTAACTTAGGATCTTAGCCTTTAAAGCCGCGTCCGTCTCCGCTGTGGTGGCGCGTCCCACAGGTCCCGCCGCGACCGAGGCATCAGTGCCCAGCGTGAACTTATCCTTCAACAGGCTGTCCATTCCGGCGCGATCCATCACCAGCATGACAACATCGACCGCGGAAGCTCCAATCTGGAGCCCAAAACTCCCGCCGCCCATTTCGAGCATGGCTGGCGCAATCCATCCCATTTTCCCTTCACCGCGGCAACTCACCATTCCTTTTCCGTAGCGGCCGCCGACAACAAATCCCCCCTTTTTCATTCCCGGAATCACAACAACGCAGTCCGCTTTTTCCAATAGGTTCCCGGGAATTCCTTTGTCGGGCACAGACATAATTTCACTGAAAGCTTTCGCGCCGTTGGAGAGGCGTTCTTCTTCTTTAGTAGCAGCAAAGAGCGCTGCTACACCCAGAGCAAGAAGCAATGCAGACAGGAACGTCTTCTTCATATCCTTACTCCCTTCATCAAGTGTCGACGAAGAATTAATCGGATGCGTTTCAGCTGTTCCGTCAGAAAACAGCTCTCTTTGGACCGGGCAATACAGAACTGAGAAATTTTAACCCAACATATGAAGAAGCATCTTCTTTCGCGATACCTGAGGGCGTGAACCGTTGTTGCCGAACATCGCTCTTCCTTCCTCCGACGAGTATCACCCGCCAGGTAGGGTTGCGATAGAGCGACACCCGTTCTTAACAATCGATCAAAAATCGGGGTCGTTTCAGCGTATGGGCACCGGTAAGCCTCGAGCGTATGGGCACCGGTAAGCCTCGATGGATTTGCTGCGTGATACACTGACGGCTGTTTCAGGGCAGAGTTAGGTCGGGTCAGCGAGGAACGTGTCGCCGTGCTGCGGCAACTCGACGAGGAACGCATCGCGGCGTTGAAGGAGCTGCGTGGGATTGTTGGCGACGAGCACTTGGCCATAAGCCGGGAAGTCGAACGGGCAGGCTTTCAAGATCGTGGACCATGCAGCGTGGAGAGTAACCCGAATTGCCGCGGCAATCTTTGGACTTGGGCTCTTGACGGCTACGCTGTTATTGCTGCTTATATGGCGGCTTTTCTTTCTGCCACGGGAGCGTCACGACCCGCTGCGACGGAGTGTGTCCGCTTGAATCTGACCGCAGCGGCATGTCATACCGTCCTGGCCATCTGGCCAGCACCAAGTGGAGGTTCGAGGCGATGAAATGTCTTGCCGTCCATCCCGGTCCGCTCATGTATACCAAGATCTACCTGCGTCTAGAGCCTCTTGGGCTCGAACTTGTCGCGCAAGCTGTACGCGAGGCAGGCCACGACGTGCGCTTAATCGATCTGCAGGTTGAGACCTGGAACGATTACCTGTCGCTCGTTCAGAGCTGGAAACCGGACGTGATCGCATTCTCGTGCAACTACCTGGCGAATGTTCCTGAAATTATCGACCTCGCAAAATTGACCAGGACGCACCTGCCGAATGCCTTTGTTTTTGTCGGCGGGCATAGCGCCTCCTTCGTAGCGCGTGAAATTCTTCAGCACGCCGAAGGCACGATTGACTGCGTGCTGAAGGGTGAAGGGGAAATGTCCGTTTCAGGGTTACTGCTGGCTGCAGAACATGACCGAAACGCGATCAGCAAGGTCCCAGGGGTTGTCACTTTGGAGGGGGAGGGACCTGTGCCACGACTCGTCCAAAGTCTCGATGATGTACGCCCGGCGCGCGATCTACTCAGGCATCGCCGCAAATATTTTATCGGTGTTCTGGACCCGTGTGCTTCCATTGAATTCGCGCGCGGTTGCCCCTGGGATTGCTCTTTCTGCAGCGCCTGGACATTTTATGGTCGCAGTTACCGCATGGTCAGTCCTCAGAAGGCAGTGGAGGAACTGGAAAGGGTTCGGGAACCGGGAGTGTTTTTGGTCGACGATGTCGCCTTCATTCAAGCGAAGCAGGGGCTCGAGATCGGCGAAGCAATTGCGCGGAGAGGAATCAAGAAACACTATTACCTGGAAACACGTGGTGATGTCTTGCTGCGCAACAAAGAGGTTTTCCAGTTCTGGAAGACGATTGGGCTCGAATATATGTTTTTGGGGGTCGAAGCGATCGATGAGGAAGGTCTCCGGATGCATCGCAAACGTATCTCGCTGGGGAAAAACTTCGAGGCGTTGGAGTTCGCCCGCTCACTCGGCATCACCGTGGCCATCAACCTGATTGCCGATCCCGACTGGGATCGGAAACGCTTTGAGGTGATTCGCCAATGGTGTGTGGAGATCCCGGAGATTGTCAACATCAGCGTTAACACTCCGTACCCCGGGACCGAGAGTTGGTACACGGAATCGCGGAAGCTTCAAACGCGTGACTATCGGCTGTTCGACATTCAACATGCGGTACTGCCGACAAGGCTTCCGCTTCCGGAATTCTATGAGGAACTGGTAAAAACTCAGCAGGTCCTGAACCGGAAGCATCTGGGTTGGGCCGCGCTGAAATCCACTGCGGCGCTGGCAGCGGGGCATCTCATGCGCGGGCAGACCAACTTTGTGAAGATGTTGTGGAAGTTCAACAGCGTCTACAATCCAAAGCTTCAGATGGCCGACCACCAGCGGCCGACCTCATATGAAATGTCTCCGCCGCCCACCGTGGGAAAGCCTGCAGACTCGGAGCTATACATACTCCAGCCAAAAGGACGGAAAGGACGGGCGCTCGACGACTCGACCGAGCAGTTCATCGACGCTTCCCGCACAGGAAGCAGCCTCTAGAAATGTAAATTTGAGATTGGAAATTGGACGAATCCTGCACCTGAAATTCGAAATCCGAAATCCCAGTTTGGACCGGGCGGAGTACGGCAGCGTCCAATTTCCGATTTCGGATTTCGAATTTGAGGTGCAGGATTCGTCCAATTTCCAATCTCTCTGGACTGATCGCCTATTTGATTCCCATACAATTGGCGTAGTACGTAACGGTCCCAGCCCAGTCCGAAAAGATGCCGAGAATACCGACCTGCTTTGCCAGCACATCCAGGGCTTTGTACATGTCGCTATCCTTCTTCACAGCGACGCCCTGCGGATCAAAGTAGTAATAAAACCCAGCATTGGCGGCGCCACGGCGCAGGTCCGCTCGCTCGAAAGTCCAGGTGATGATATCGAAGCCGAGAGCCTTTATCATTTGCGCATACTGGGACGGAACAATCTCTCCCGTGTTGTTGACGCTAAGCAGGGCCGGTAGCGGCGGCGCAATGATCCTTACACCCTGAGCTTTTCGAAGCTGAAGTTCCTGAAGGCTAATTGGAGGTACCGGCGGGTTAGCGGTGGGATCGATGTCGTCGAGATACACCGCCTGTCTGCCAAATCGCGGTTCATGCTGAATCCAATACACGACATCGTCAGGATTGAACGATTGTGCAAACACGTTGCGCGGATCAACATTCTCCGCTTTCAATTCATCGATCATCCGTTGAGCATATTTTTCCTGACTGCCGAAGGCGGCAGCGATGCGCGTGGGGTCACCCGCTTTCAATTCGGGTGTATGTTTCACTCCGAGCTTTTCATTCAGTTCGATGCTCTCCTTCAGGGTCATCAGCGTGCCGCGTCCAGTGTAGAGATCCGTCCGCCAGGAAGGAGTTCCGCCTAAATAGCCTTCCGCGCTTGTCGCGTTTGGATTGGACGCATCCATTTTTCCCTGAAGCGATTTGAACTGATTCAATGTCAGGTCGCTCGTACAACACTTGGGGGCCGGGTTCTGCCCAGGGCCGGTCCATGGCACGGTGCACTGCTGATTTAGCGCGGTGGCGACGATGTTCGTCGTCGTATGCAGGTCGCACTCATCGTGACGGCACACCAACTCACCGTCTTTGGTGAATGTAACGTCACATTCGACAATGCCTGCGCCCATCCGGGCACCAGCCTCGTAGGCTTCTTTGGTGTGTTCAGGAAACTCCAGCGCCGCCCCGCGATGGCCGATCGAGAAATCGGTTCGGTAGAACGGACCTTCACTACAGGACAGCAGTTTATCTTTCAGAGGGCCATTGTCCATTCCCTGCACAAGGTAGAAGGGCCGCGGACCAACCTGCACTCCGGGATCATTTTTTGGATTTCTTGATTTACCCAGAGCATCGACCTCCAGGTCTTGGGTGTAGGCGACAGAAACAAAAACCAACGTGATGAGAAACGCCGTAATCGCAAAGAGTGTCAAAGAGGTTCTACGCATCAACATTATCTCCTCGAAAACAACGCCTGTTACTGGACTTCCAAATCCGAACAGTCGCTGCCTTCACGATTCAGTTAATACCTTGCGTAAAGTCGTCTGCTTTTTTGGTTTGGGACTGTACTTATCGACACACGGGCCTGCGACGCAGGTGCGTGCGGATTTGTTTCTGATCTTCGGAGGCTACTGTACAAGCGGCATATATAGAACTCGTGACGGACTTATCAACTTTGTGTCAACGGCCTAGCAATTGACATGGTTTCGAAATCGGGTGTACCGTGCGGAAAATTCCTAAAACGGACTCGTAGCCAGTCAAGGGAGGAATCAATGTCCCGATCATTCCGGTATGCTCCTCTATGTTTGCTGATTCCCGCTTTATTGTTGGTTCTGCCGCTGGCGGCGCAAAGAGGCGGCCAGGAAGGACAGTGGCTCTCGTATTCTGCGGAGAATCGAAGCACCGGCTATTCAGCCGTCGACCTGATTAACCGCGATAACGCCAAGAATCTTCAGATTGCGTGGAGCTGGAAATTCGACAACTTCGGAAACACGTCCACCGAAGTCACACCGATCATGCTCAACGGCATCCTTTATTTTCCATTAAGCCCGCGCCGCACGATTGTTGCGGCGGATGCCGGCACAGGCGAAACGCTTTGGACCTGGAGACCGCCTCAAGACGAGCGCGAAACGCGGGCACCTCGCACGTACGCGCGCGGTGTCGCCTACTGGAAGGAGGGTGCGGAGGAACGCATCGTCATGATCACGCCGGGATTCCGGCTGGTCGCGCTGGACCTGAAAACCGGCCTTCCCGTTCCGAGTTTCGGACAAAACGGCACAGTGGATCTCTTCGAAGCGTTGGATCTCGATTTCC
>Ga0075423_10003070_pt1 | contig 15295 bp, 10 predicted proteins | sample SoiMethybrSBSTD2_FD_80114 | JGI IMG/M metagenome (GOLD analysis project Ga0075423, IMG submission 80114) | Bulk soil microbial communities from a Populus tree surrounding site in Tennessee, USA - Soil MetaG P. TD hybrid SBSTD2 | ecosystem: Environmental > Terrestrial > Soil > Tree plantation...
CACGCCGCGGAGCTTGTCCGTCGTGTCTTCGTGCGCGATGGCCCAGTCCGCGACGGCGATGCCGGCCATGCCGCCGGCCCAGAGCGCCGGCCGGGTGCCGAGCGCCTGCAGCGTGAAGTCACGCTCAACGTCCCCACACGAGCGTCGCGATGACGACGGAGGCGATTCCAACGGCGAAGCCCAGCAGCCATAGCTTCCGACTCGGGGTGGCCCACGCACCGGCCACGATTTCGCCGATCGAGACTATGAGCTCTAGGAGGACCGACATCTCAGGCCTGACGCCATCGCCGGCACAGATCACGCGCGGCCTCGGGCCACGACGGAAAGTCGAACGCAAAGCCGTTGCGCGCCAGCCGGCCGGATATGACTCGGCGGCTCTTGAGGATCAGCTCGGTCTCGCTCCGAAGCAGCCACGTACCGATCTCCAGCATCCACGCAGAGGCCGGCAGGCCTAGCCGGATGCCCCAGGCCTCGCGCAGCGCCCGCATGAACTCGGCGTTCGGCAGGGGATGGGGCGCGGCGAGATTGACGGCGCCGTCCACCTTGTCGTGATCGATCAGCCAGTACACCGCGCGCACGAAGTCGCGGTCGTGGATCCACGAGACGTACTGCCGGCCGTCGCCGGCGCTCCCGCCGAGGCCGAAGCGTACCAGGCGCAGCAGCACGTCGAACACGCCGCCGCGGTCGGGACTCATCACCATCGCCGAGCGCATCGCCACCTTTCGTGTGCGCGGTGTGACGGCGTGCTCGAGCGCACGTTCCCACGACGTGGCCACGTCGATGCTGAAGCGCCAGGTCTCGGGCACGCCCGGCTCCAAGCCACCGATGACGCCCGTGGCCTCGTCGTTGGGCGCGTCGTAGCGGTGGGCATAGATCGTCGCGGTGCTCATCTGCAGCCAGACGCGCGGTGGCCGCGCCGCCGCCGCGATGGCATCGCCGACGAGGCGCGTGCTGTTCACGCGCGAGGCTTTGATCAGGCGGCGATTCTCGTTCGTGTAGCGGCAGTTGACGCTACGCCCGGCGAGGTTGATGACGACATCTGCGCCGTCCAGCTCGCCTGTCCAGGGACCGAAGTGCCGGGCGTCCCAGGCGACTACACGCCACGGCGCCTTCTGCGGCGTGCGGCTGAGGACGACGACGTCATGCCCGTCGGCGTGCAGCGCCCGCGCGAGAACGGTCCCAACCTGGCCGGTGCCGCCGGGGAGGAGGACTTTCACCGTGTATGAACAATTTAGCGAGCTTCGGTCTCGCTGAACAAGCCAGTGGCGCAGAAGAACACGCCGACACGACTGTAGAATCGCCAGCCCGTCGCACTCATGTAGATGAGACATGTGTCGACGTGGTCTTCGCCGAATCGGCTGAGGTCGTGCGCCGGGAACTTTCGGTCAGCGTCGCTGCCGGGCACGACCCACGTCACCATCGCGAGATCGAGCGGGCTCTCAAGGCCGAACGTCATCATGCCGAGATAATGGATCCGGAGACGTGCGCCCGGGTGCTTCTTGAGGAAATCGGCAACGGATATGCGGCCGGCGTTGCTTGCAGGCTGTTGCCGCCGAAGGCATTCGGTCTCGAACAGCGCGCAGGCCAGGTCGCTGTCGGGCTTCTTCAATCGGCGCTGCGCTTCGTCGAGGGCTTCTGGCCTTACGTAACTGAGGAGTGTCTCGATGTCGCGAGCCACGATTGCGCGCCAGATCGTGGCCGCGACGAGCTCGATCTCGATAGTGCGCCGTGCTTTGTCCTCGTCGCTCTGGGCCATTGCCGTGGGATTTGAGGCAGTGAGCGCGACTACCAATCCGATCGCGACTCGGATGAATCTCATGTCGCGTGACTACAGTGACGCCGTGGAGAAAGCCAGAAGGTGCTGATCGCCGGCGCCGACCAGGAGAAGATCGCGCATCAGTCGAAGCCGGAACGCCCCGTAAACCGTCATGATGTTGGCGCTGGTGCGGCCGCGACGGACATCAACCCGGTTGAGAACAGCGCCATCTGAGGATGACAGCACGAAGAACGAGTGCTGCGATTCGCCGAGATAAATCCGTCGCCGTGCGATGTCGAGGACGGGCTCGTGCGAAATGTAGATGATCTTTCCTTGGCGCTCTCTCAGGTCCGCGCGCCAGATCACCCGTTCACTTGTGGCATCCCAGGCCGTCGGCATGCGGCCGCCGAAATAAACGATGCCATCGTGGTATGCGAACGGCTCGCCGAGGCGATCGATTGTGAGTGACTTGGTCAGCACGCCGCCTACCAAGTCGACGATGTGAAGACGGCACGATTCCCCGGGATACAGCGGCGCGACGATATAGGCGCGCTGACCGACGATCAGAGCCGTATCGAAGCCCGCAACATCGTGCCCCTCGAGCCTGATACGCCAAAGCGTGGCCCCAGTGATGGGATCGATTGCGTGAAGGTCCCCCGAGGCCTGTGCGCCTCGGGCCACGCGCGAACGCATCAGGAGACGGTTGGTGTGCCAGGCGAGGGGAGCCTCCACGGCAAAGCGCTCGATGTAGCGTGACCAGACGATCTCACCATTCTCTGGGCGTAGGCGAAATAGATTCTCGCTGTGTTTGTGCGCGATGAGGACAAAGACTCCATCAGATCGCACGAGTGGGACGACCATCGGCACGCCGCCGCCTCGGTCCTCCTCGGTGACGTTCATCCGTCGTTGCCATCGGACCTGGAGTGACTTCGGATCGGCAGAGACGATATAGACGGCTTCGTGCCAGACGTACCACCCGAAGACGATGGCTGACGCAGAGACGGTGAGCGTGGCCGGTCCCTCCGCGCCGGACGGTTTGCGTAGCCGTGCGCTCCGCCGCTCCTGGCCAGTTGTCGGGTCGATCGTACGCAAATGCGAGCCGACGGTGAGGACTTCGTCGCCGAAAAGCTCGAAGCTATTGATCTCACGCGTATCGACCCAGACGGGCTCCACAGCGGCGACAGGCGACGCAAGGCTCGCAACAACTCCGGCTGCGCCGAGACCCAGAAAAGCACGACGCCTGATCATCTTGCGATGATGTTTTGGATCGTGCTGATTACCGCCTGATTCGTGATGTAGCCGGAGTGTGAGGTCAGGGCATCGAAGCCACGGTCCATCCTTCGGTTGATCACTGGAACGTTCGTGACGTTCGGCCCGTGCTTGGTCGTCGACAGCGGGTCGAAACGGTCATCGAAATTCGTAATCGGCACGTCGGACGGCATCGCGGCATTGATCGTACCCGGGAACAGTGGCGTGCCGAGCATGATGAGGTTATCGACCGGAATGCCTCGAGCTCGGAGACCGTTGGCGACGTTGTTCACGATGATGCCACCGGCGCTGTGGCCGACGAGATTCAACTTTTCACCGGGCGATAGCGGCTTGCTGTCGAGATCGCGAAGAATCTGGTCGAGGAGTGCGTCGCTGGGCTGTTTCGTCGTCGGAATGACATCGAAGAAGACGCTGCTGCTCCAGCTGAAAAACTGAACATCGGGGTCGGCCGACTGGAGCGTCTCAGTAAATGTGCCCCACTGCCGACGACTTTCGGCGTTCTGGCAGCACCCATGCGCGACGTACGTCCGCAGCCCCGACGGATCGATGAAGGACAACGGGTTGTTCGCGGCGTACGCGTATACGTTGGCTCCGCCGGCGCGGCCGAGCGGATCCGGCTGGAGAAACCGCATCAGCCGGGGGTTGTAGTACCGCGCGCGGTAGTAATAGAGCCAGTCGGCGTCGCGCTCGCGGCCGGTGAATTGATACCGGACACGATCCGGCGGCCCCGACGTCTCCGCGACCCCGAACGGCTCGTAGGCGAACGTCTGGACGAGGTTGCCGCTGCCGTCGACGAGCCCGATCGTGCTTCGGGTGCCGTCGATCAGGTACGTAAGAGACTGTTCCTGCCCCAGCGTCTCGTCAGCACCGAGCCCGCGGAGGTAGGCCACGTCGAGCCCGTGCCGACTCTCTCGGATCACATCGCCGCCGGCGTACTGATAGGCGGACACGTCATCGGTGAGGCGGAGGAGGCGGCGGCCGAGTGCGTCATAACGGAGCTCGACTGCCGCGTCGGACATCGTCACGCGCCGCAGCTGATCGCGGGTATCCCACGTCAGGGTCGCGAGGCTCTCCGGGCCGACCACGGACGTCGCGTTGCCATTACCGTCGTACGTGAGGGTGTAGTTACCAAACGCGAGCTGTTGATTCGCGACGTCATAGGTCGACGTCCCGACGGGATCGGGTAACCGCGTGCGCGCCAGGCTCCCACCAAGGCTCGTGCGCCGGCCGGCGGCGTCGTACTCGTACACCAGATCGCCCAGGACGAGGCCCATTCGCTCGTACGTCATCCGAGTGACGCGACCCGCCTCATCGTAGTCGTACCGGCTCGAGAGCCCGTTTGGAAGCGTGCGGCGTCGCAGCTGGCTGGTGGCGAAGTACTCGAGACTCGTCGCGCCCCAGCCCGCCTGCGTCAGCGTCGCCAGTCGCGAATTCCGGTCATAGTCGTATGCCGTACTGCTGCCGCCCTCGACGGAGAGGCTGCGCCGGCGACCCAGCTCGTCGTAGGCATAGCGGACGGCGCCCTGGGCGGTGATCTCTTCGACGAGCCGATCCTGATCGTCGTACCTCATGAGGATCGTTCCGCCATCGGTATCGCTCACTCGGATGAGGCGACCGACCGCATCGTACGAGTATTCGACGACGGAGCCGTCGTCATACGTGGTCCGAGTGCGACGATTCAGCGCGTCGTATTCGTGCTGGGTGACCCGATGGTTGCCGTCGGTGACCCGAACGACATTACCGTTGAGGTCGTATGTGAAGCGTCGGGTCCGTCCGAGCGCGTCGGTGCGCGTGATGGGCCGGTCCATGTCGTCGTAGGTATAGGACGTCGTGTTGCTTTGCGCGTCGACGAAAGCCAGCAGGCTGCCTTTGGCGTTGTACGCGAACGCAGAGACACCGCCATCCGGGCCCGCGACGCGCGTCACGCGGTTGAGGGCGTCGTAAAGCCACCGCGTCACCGCGCCGTTCGGATCGACGGCTTTGACCAGTCGCGAGCCCGCGTCGTGTTCGAAGGTTGCGGTGTTTCCAAGCGGGTCCCGAATGCTGGTGACGTTGCCGGCCGGGTCGTAGGTGTAGGTCGTCGTGCGGCCGAGTGGGTCCGTGACTGTGATTGGCGCGCCGCCGGTGTCATAGGTGAATGCGAGCCGATCGCCCTCGGGATTCACTCGCCCGGTGAGGTTGCCGAAGGCGTCGTATTCGAATCGGGTCACATTGCCCAGGGGATCGGTGATGGACTCGACGTTGCCAAAGACCGATTCATAACCGAAGAGCCAGCGACGGCCGTCACGATCCATCGCGGCGCGAAGCCGCCGCGCGGCATCGTATTCGATGCGAGCGGCGCGGCCTAGCGCGTCGGTGACGGTGCTCGCCAGGCCGGTGGCATTACGCTCCGCGCGCGTCGACTGACCGAGCGCATCGATGACCTCGTCGCCACGACCGCCGACGCCCATGCGATGCGTGGTGGTGTGACCGCGAGGATTCGTGACATGCGCCAACGTATGCGCGCCGACCGGGCCTTCGTACGCATAGCGCCACACGCCGCCGTCGGCCATCTCCTGCGCCACGACGCGGCCCTGAGCGTCGTAGCGGTTCGTCACGTATGTCACGCCTTTTTGATCTCGAATAGTCAGAATGCGACCGGCGTCGTCGTACGTGTACTGGGTCTGTCCACCGGCGGCATCGATGACGGACGCCAGCCGACGAGAGACCGGATCGTACGCATACTGCACCGTCCGTCCGAGCGCGTCGCGTACCTGTGTCAGCCGTGCGGACGTCAGGTCGCCCGGCACCAGGAGGGACGTCGTGAACAGGATCGTGCGCCCGTCGGATTGAGCCAGCGCGGTGACGCCGCCGTTCTGATCGCGAGCGATCGTCAGACTGTTGGCGTGGCGGTCGCGTTGCTCGGTCAGCAGATTGAGCCCGGCGATCGGCTGGGTTCGACCTCGACCAATCCAGCCGCCCTGAAAGCGCCACGCGGTGCCGTTCGAAAAACGCAGGGTCTGCGTCCCATCGGTCTCGGCGCTGATCGTCGCGCCCAGGAAGCGCGGGTGCGTGCGGTTGAGGAAGTGACCCGCCGAATCGCGGACGAACTCGTATCGCGCGTTGCCCGGCATGACGAGCCGCCGCACGGAGGCATTGATGTCGAGGAGCGCGACATCGACCGAGAGCGCCCAGCCCTGACCGAGGAAGAGCTCGAAGCCAGCGATGCGGCCGAACGCATCGAAGGGGTTGTAGCGACGATAGACGACCGCGGGGACGCGGCCCGGCTGCACCAGGTCGACGGCGTCCACGAGGTGCTGGCCCATCGCGAGATTGACCGGCTCGCCGTCCTCGGGCGTGCCTTCGTCGGCCGACGGTTGCGCGTCTTCGTTGTCGATGAAGCAGCTCAGGCCGCACACACCACAGAACCGTGCGATGCCGACGCCGGGATCGGCCGCGATCGTCAGCCCGTCGGCGCTCACTGTTCCCGTACCGGCCATGCGCCACGCGGCCGGTACACCGGGAATCGGCGCGGCGTCGTAATACCAGAGCTGTGCTTGGCGGCCCGGCTCGAGGCCGAGGTCGTTCGGCAGCGTGACCGGAAGGGGCGCCGACGGCACACCGCCCATCGGTGTGCCGAAGAACAGCTGATAGAGCGAGCGGGTGCGTCCGGGAGGCGGCGGGACGGGTAGCCGATCTTGCGGTATCCGCTCAATCGCGATTTTCGTTTTCGGCGTGCCGTCCCAGCCGGTGATGGTGGCGCCCGCGGGCAGCGTGAAGGCGACGCCGGGAAACCGCTCGTCAGTCATCACCTGATCCGCCGTAGCGTTGGCGATCGCAACGAACCGCTCTGGCGGTGGCGGTGTCGTGAGCCATGTCGGAGGAAGCGAAGTGATCTGGTCCGCAGCGACCGTAACGTCGACGGCGTAGATCGGGAGTCCGGCGCGGGCTGCATTGGCGTCGATGCCCATCATCTGGGTGCCCGTCGGCGGTGTGAGCACGAGAAAATTTCCCGCCGCATCGCTCGTTGCTCGCGCCGGGCCGATGGCGACCTGAACGCCGGGCAGCGGCTCGCCGGAGCTCAGAAGCACACGACCGGCGACCGCGGTCTGTCCTGGCGCGCCGATGGTCAGCATCGTCGTCGTGGTCTGCGAGCGGGAAACTCCATCGACGACTGCATTCGCGGTGACCGTCAGCGGTGTCATGCCGGGCGCAGCGTCGGCCGCAAGACGCACGCGAAGCTCGCCGGTCTGACCCGGAGCGAGTGAGGCACTCGGCCACAATTCGGCGCTGACTCCCGGCGGCATTCCGGAAACGGCCAGGGATACGAGATCCGTGAATGTTCCGGTGCCGATCACAGCGAGCGCGTAGCTCACCTGTGCGCCGGGCAGCGAGGTGGCGGCCGCGGGGGATACCGTCACGCCAAAGTCGCCGGTCATCGTCACCGTGAAGCCGCGGCTCGACGTGCCACGAGCGGTGGCGACGACGACGGGTCCGCTGATGGCGCCGATCGGCACCGTCGTCACGATGCGTTCGTTGGCAATGGTGCGGACCAGCGCCGGGACGCCGTTGAAGCTCACCGTGATCGGACCGGGCGCGAATCCGGTACCGGACATCGTCACCATCGTGCCCGGTGTGCCACTCGACGGCGCGATCGCCGTCAGTGTGGGACCGAGCGCGACGTGGAACGTCCGGCGGGCCGGCGTCGGATCTTCGTTGCCGGCGCGATCGCGTGCCTTCACTTCGAACGTGTGAGGGCCGTCGGCAAGATCCGACAGCGCAACAGTCGTCGCCGACGCGAATCCGGTCCACGCGCCCTCGTCGAGCCGCCACGCGAACATGAGGTCGGCCGGCGCCGTGATCGCATCGCTCCCGGTGAACGCGAAGATCGCCTGAGCGACTGCGACCGCGCCGTCCGGGCCACCGGTGATCATCGTTTCGGGTGCGGTGTTGTCGACGATGACGAAGCGGGTGACGATCGATGATTCGTTGCCTGCGGCATCGATCGCTTGCGAAGACAGCGTCTGCGCGCCGTCGAACGCGGTGGTCGTGTCCCAGATGGCGTAGGCATTTACAGTCGGCGCGGAGGCCGCCGGATCGAGTGTGGTGGAGAGGAGCCGCCCGGAAGCGCGAAGGATCATGCTGGCCACGCCGCTGCCGGCGTCACGTGCGACGCTCGAGACGCGCACGAATCCGCGGACGTGCGCTGCTGCGGGCGGACTGCTCAGCTCGACGCTCGGAGGCCGATCGTCGTGCACGACGCGCGCCGCCGCCGGAGCCGACGTCAGGCCATTGCCGCGACGGGCGGTGGCATAGACCTCGAGGTCTTTGGTCGTGTTGGGCGTCAGCGTCACGTCGACGGCGAACCGCCCCGCCGCGTCGGCGATGCTCGACGCGGCGACAGTCGCCTCGAGTGCAAAGACGTCCAGTCGACTATCCGGCTCAGATGTCCCGCTGACAGCGACCGCGCGCGCCGTGCTGAACTGCGGCAGCGTGCGCACTGACGGAGCGGAAGGGGCCTCGAATCGGTAGAGACGGCCCGACTTACCGTCGGCGACATATAGGGCTCCGTCTGGACCGAGTGCCAGGCCCTGTGGATCGGAGAAGTTCTGGGCGAAGTCGGTGAGCAACGCCCCCGAATGCACCTTGCCGATCGCGCGCTTGGAGGTGTCGGTTTCGAGCGTCAGCTCTTTCGACGCGACGTACACGGCTCCGAGCGCGTCGATCGCCAGCCCGACAGGCTGTTTGAGCCCCGTGCCGGCCAGCGTCATTGGCGTCCCGAGCCCGCCGCCAGGCATGACGGGATACTTCAGCAGCACCCCGGTGGATTCGGGCCCCGTCGCCAGCCCCTTCGAAGCGACGACGAGCGTGCCGTTCACACGCGCGATTGCCTGTGCCGACCGAATGTTCGTCGCGACCTCGGCCATGGCGCCAGTGGTGAGGTCGATATGGACCACGACGCGGCCTTCCGTGCGATCCACCCCGTCGGGCGACGTGAGCCGGTGTGCTGTGACATACAGCGTGTCGTCGTCGCTCACAGAGATCCAGCGCGGCGTCTTCAATCCGAGCGCGACGACCGTGAGCGAGCCGTTCGATTCCAGGCGGACGATGCGCCCGGCATGTTCTTCGACGATCAGCAGGCGGCCGTCGCCGCCCATCGCCAGGCCAGCCGGGCGGTCAAGATTCGTGGCCACCGTTGTGATGATGCCCGTCGTCGCGACGCGATAGACCACGCCAGCGCCCCGGTCGGAGACGTAACGCATGTTGTCGGCGGAGACCGCCACGCCGACAAGCTCACTGCGCCCGTCGACGATCACGTCGAAAGAGGCGAGCGCGGTGATCGGCTGATCTGCGCGCGTGGCCGACGCGAGGCTCAGCGCCGCTACGGCCGCGGCGACGCCGCCCGGTGCGAAAGTCAGCGAGCGACGAATGCACTGCAACAGCCATGGCTGTGCGAACGCGATGTATGCGAGCGCCAGTAATGCGACCTCGCCGACGTTCCAGATGAGATGGACCGTCGGCCGCGTCCAGGTCGTCAGCCCGGGCACCGCGACGCCGACGGTTGAGAGCAAGCCCCCACCACCGAGAATGCCCGGAGCGCTTTCGAGTCCGGTCAGCATGGCGCGCGTGATGAGATAGGCGTGCTCGACGGTGTGCGCGGCGGCCCACATGAATGTTGCAGCGAGCGCCCTCGACGCGACACCGACGCGAAGCAGCCAGGCCACGGCGGCGAGCACGCCGACGTTCCACAGAAAGTGCATTGTCTCGACGTCGAACGCGGCGACGAGGCCGCGCGCTTCGGGCGCCGGCCAACCCAGAAGATGAATTTGGGCGATCTGCACGAGATGCTCGCCGAGGTGAGCGAGCTGAACGACGAGTAGCGCCTCGAAGACCGTGCGAGCCGTCCCGCGTCGCAGCAGCCAGCGTCGCATGTCAGCGCCGCAGGCTGACAACGAGATCGCTGCTCCGCGCCGCAGCGGCGGCGAGCGTGAAGGTCGCCGAGGCGCTGACCACGCTCGGTCGATTTGTCGGAATCGCGACCGCCACGGAGGCGGTCGTGGACGCCAGCGTCCCGTTCAACGTCGCGGCGGCCGAGGCACTGCCGCCCGTTTGCCCGTTGACCGTCACGACGACCGGCGTTCCCGGCGGAATGTTCGTCCCTGCCAGTGTGACGGTCACGGGCTGCGCGCTCGACGCGGGAAGCGTGATGTCTGGCAGGTTGAAGGACGCCGTGGGCGCCGATGGCGTCGGAAGGCCTCCGATGGATGTGATCGTCAGCACGGGGCCACCGCCGAGCGCGATTGCAGAAGGCGATGCCACTGATGGGACGACGTTATTGACGTTGAGCACCGCGGTGTTGTTGTAGGCCTCGAGTCGGAGCCGACCGAGCGAGCCGCCTCCGCTCGCGATCCCAATGCCGCTGTTGCCGGAGCCGCCGCGTACGTCGATCGTGCCAGTAGCGCCGGTGAGGGCCGTCGCCACCAGACGGACGGCACCGCCGCTCCCGCCGCCGCCCGGATTGTTGCCGCCTCCACCGTTGCCGCCACGCGCGTTGATCGTGCCGGTCAGGGTGATGGTGCCTGACGCGGCGACGAGGATCGCGCCGCCGCCACCTCCGCCGCCGGCGCTTGTCGTACCGAGCGTGGTATCGCCGCCACCACCACCTGAGCCACCGATCAAAGGCAGCAATTCCGCGTTGCCGTAGGGTGCGCCGGGCGTGCCCGTCGCCGACACGACACCACCGGTCGTCGCAAAGCCTGCGCCCGCACCGGCGCCACCACCACCGGGGCCGAGCCCCGTACCTCCGATCGGCGAGGCGACCCCATTCGCGCCGTTGCCGCCATCAAAGCCTCCGGGTCCGCCGATGCCCGCGTTGCTGCCGAGGAACGTGCCGTTGACGACGCTGCCGCCGCTCGTCGCAGAAACATCCACAGTGCCCGCGATGGTGACGTTGCCGGTGGCCAAAATCGTCACGGGCGTGTTCGCGGCGTTGCGGGTGAAGCGCACCGTGACGCCTGAGGGAATCGTGACGTTCGTGAAGTTGAAGACGCCGCTCGCCGGCACTGCGAGTGTCACATTCGTCGTTGGCGTGAACGCCCCGTCTGCGCCGGTGCTGCCGCTGCTGAACGTTTGCGCCGACACGGGGCCCGGCGTGATCACGGCGAGGACAAACACGATCGCCGTGGTGGTGAACCGACGCATGGCCGCCTCCCTGAGGATGCTGCTCACTGAACGATGAAGAGGTTGCCGCCCGTTCCAGCCGGGCTCGACGTGGCCGTCGGCGTCACGATCTGTAGGACCCGTGCGCCCGGCGTCGTGCCCGCGGCGACGGTGACATGCGTGGTCGCCGCTGTTCCGTCGGCATTGACCACCACGTCGTCGATCATGAACGCCGAATCGGCGGTGTTGTCCCGGAGGAAGATGACGGACGTCGCACCGCGTAGACCGTGGCCCGCGATCGTTATCGCGATCGTCCCGCCTGACGTCGTCGTCGATGGCGTGACGCCCAGAACGACCGGCTCCATCGCCACCGCTACCGGCACACTCACAACCGGCGTCGCGGCGCGTGGTGCGGCGGCGAGCACGCTGACCGAAGCGCCGACGCTGCGATCCATCGCAACGCGCGGCGCTGCGGTCGTGACGCTCACCGGACGCGAGGCGAGCAACAAACCGAAGGCCGGTACGATGGTGACGACAGCTGACGCGGTCAGCTTCGCGTCGTCCCGATGTGTCGCGCTGATCGTGACCGTCGGCGGCACGGGAATATGAGTCGGAGCAGCGTAGACACCCTCGGCACTGATCGTCCCGAGGATCGGATCACCGCCGGTGAGACCGTTGACAGCCCAGCGCACAGCACTTTCTGTCGCGGTGAACGGCAGGCGGCCGGCGATGCGCACCGACGCCGTCTCCGGCGCGACGGCAAGCTGGCCGAGGACGCGAAACACTCGCTCGGACGTCGCCGATCCGCTCGCGGTGGCGACACGTACCGGCCCTGTCGTCGCGCCAGAGGGCACTTTGGCGACCAGCCTGTTAGGCGCGGCCGCGATCACTTCTGCGGCGTGCCCGTCGAATGAGACAGAGTTCTGGGCAACGCTCGCGCCGAACCCTCGACCGAAAATCTGGACGGCGGCGCCCACCGCCCCCGCTGCGGGAGCGAAGAATGAGATTGTCACGCCGCCGGGAGGACGGCTCGCATCGAAACGGTCGACGCGCAGGATGTTGCCGACGGCGTCGTACGTGTAGGTCGCCGCATTGCCTTGCTGATCCACCACGGCGACGAGACGGTTCAGCTCGTCATAGACGTAATAGATGCTTGGCGTCTGGGCGAACAGTCGCATTGGCGCGAGCACGGTGCAAAGTGCGATGAACGCGATCGACCGACTGGTGATGACGACTCGGGCGCGATCGGACGAGGCCACAGCGTTGCGGTTGAGGCAAGGCCCGCGCCACTCGCGCGTCGCGTAACTATGCGATTCGCGCGCAAACGCGTCGGGCGCCCGCGCGCATTGCTACGGGCCGTCGTGCATGGTGCCCTGACGTCTGGGCAGTCGGACTAGCGAACCCGCGACGGGACGATTACGTCGAGCACCGCGCGCAGCAGCGGCGAGTCCGCCCGCTCGCGGTGATACGCGAAGGACAGCTGCAGCGTCATGTCGCCGCCCCGCACGGGCAGCGCGCGCAGATGCCCGCCGCGCACATCACGCGCAACGACAGCACGCGCCAGAATACCGACACCGCCGTTGGCCTCAACGGCCTGTTTGATCGCCTCCGTCGAGCTCATCTCCATGACCCCGTGGGGCTCGATGCCGGCGGTGCGCAGCGCGCGCTCCAGGCGATCGCGGCCGGCCGAGCCCGGCTCGCGCAGGATCAGCGGCTCGCGGCCCAGGGCCTGCAGCGTGACGGACTTGCGCTTCGCCCACGGGTGCTCGGGAGAGACGATGGCCACCATGAGGTCGCGCGCGAACGGGCGGACGATCAGCGCGCCGTCCTCGGCAGCACCGCCGAGCATGCCGAGGTCGTCCTCGAATGCCAGCAACCGCTGGCGTACGACGCGCGTGTTGTGCACGGAAACGTCGAGCTGCATCCCAGGATAGCGCCGCCGCAGCCGCTTCCAGAACGGGGCCAGGTAGTAACCGGCCGTCGTCGGCGTCGCCGCCAGTCGCAGTCGCGTGCCGCTGAAGTCGCTCGTGCTCTGCAGCGCCCGTTCGGCGTCGTGCGCCAGCGTGAAGATGCGGTCGGCGTACTGGCGCAGTGCCTCGCCCGCGGGCGTCAGCCGCACGCGGCGGCCGATGCGGTCGAACAGGCGCACGCCGTGCTCGCGCTCGAGCTGGCGGATCTGCAGGCTCACGGCGGGGATGGTCACGTGCAGGCGCTCGGCGGCCTTCGTGAACGAGCCCGTGCGCGTGACCGCCTCGAACGCCCGCAGCTGCGAGAAGCCGAGCATGCCGGCCCAGCTTAAGCGCGATTTAAGCAGACGGAAAGAACTTGTAAATTTCCTTCAGGGCCGCCGGCGCGTAGCGTCGAGGCATGCGATATCTACATCGGCTCGCGCTGATCGAGTGGTGGCTGTACGGCGGCCTGCTCGTCTGATCAGGCCTTGTCCTCGCTGAAGCGCAAGATGTAGCCGTCGGCGTCCTCGACATAGAAGTCGGTGTGGCCCCACGGCCGCATGCCCAACGGCTTGAAGATGCGCGCGCCGCGCGACTGCAGCTCGGCATACAGGGCCTCGACGCCGGTCGTGGCGAGGTAGGCGTCGAGGTGCTCGTGCTCTTTGCGAAGTACGCGGTCGGCAACCGTCTTGGCCGCATGTTTCAGGTGCACCGTCGTGCCGTCGCGGCTGACGGACGCGTAGAACGACTCGTAGGTGAAGTCCACGGTGAAGCCGAGCCGGTCGCGGTAGTAGGCCAGCGCGGTCTCGAGATCGTCCACCAGGAATTGCGGCGCGATCGCGCGCACCCGAGCGGTCATACGCCCCCCATGACGTGTGTGCACTTCGCGATGTCGGCGCGTGGGCGGAAGCCGAGCCGCTCGTAGAGGCGCGCGGCGTCCGGGTTCGACGTGCTGAGCCGCAGCGTGTGGAAGTGGCCGTGCGCCGCCGCGATGATCTCGGTGACGAGCCGCTCTCCGAGGCCGCGCCGCCGATGCGCCGCCAGCACGTACAGGTGACGCACGCGGCCGGTGGCGGGCTCGGTGGTGTAGGGATCGATGTTCAGGCCGCCGACGGCGACGACGTCAGCGGCGGCCCGCGCCGCAAACAGCGCTTCGCCGGGCCGGTCGAAACGGTTGACACCATTGAGCCATTCGTCGGTCAGGCGTCTCACGAATCGCAGGCCGTGGGCCTCACTCTCGGCGATGGGCGCGGCGAGCAGCTCCGGCGTCAGGTGAGTGAGCCGCTCGATCGCCATGGGCTATTGTGTCGCACCGGTCCAGCCGGTTTTGGTACTCTCGAAATCAAGAATGAAGCTCTCGGCGAAATTCGCGCGGCAGGAAAGCGAAGAAGCACGCCTGGCCCGAATCGGCCGCCGCCGTATCTCTAAAGCCCAGTCCGAGTCGGTTCGCCGCTTCCTCGGGGATCAAAAGCCGGCAAAACCCGTGCGCGCCGCGCGCGTCGCCGTGGCCGATGGGCCGCTGCAGTGTGACGAATGCGGTCGCCGCTTCACGCTGCCGATGCATCTGGGCCGACACCGGAAGTCGGCGCACGATCGCGCGTCAGTGATCGAAAACGGTGAGGTGAGCGCGAACGGCGACGCTAGTAACGGAAGCGAACACCGCCCAGAACGTCGTAGCCCGTAGCCCCGCTCGCCGGCGCCTTCGTGCCCGGCGCCACGAAGCCCTCGCCCGTCGCTCGCGACATGTCGTACGACCCGAACAGCGTGGCGTCCTTGCCCAGCCGCCAGTTGAAGCCGGCCCCGGCTCTCGCGCCCAGTCGATAGGTGGGATCGATCTGCGAGCCGAGCAGCGTCGAAAACTCCGTCGGCTGCGCGACGAACAGCGCGGGACCCAGAACGACGTAGGGCTCGAACGGCGTGTCGCCCGTCGGCCATCGCAGCTTCATGTCGAACGACACCGCCTTACCGCGCGGCACATCGCCGAGAATCCGGCTCTCACCCGACAACGAGGTTTCCGTCGGAGGCAGGGTCTCCCAGCGGAGCGGCGAGACGCCGAACCCGAAGCCGATGCTGGAATTGCCCGGGGAGGCGAGATCGAGAAGGTTGTCGCTCGACGATCCGGCCTGCGTCGTGATCGGTGTCACGCCGATGACCACGGTCAGCGCCGCGATGGCGAGCCAGC
>Ga0075423_10003073_pt1 | contig 15289 bp, 13 predicted proteins | sample SoiMethybrSBSTD2_FD_80114 | JGI IMG/M metagenome (GOLD analysis project Ga0075423, IMG submission 80114) | Bulk soil microbial communities from a Populus tree surrounding site in Tennessee, USA - Soil MetaG P. TD hybrid SBSTD2 | ecosystem: Environmental > Terrestrial > Soil > Tree plantation...
CTGAAAATGCGACCACCGCAGGTATGTGCATCTTGTCCGCAAGCATGCCAAAACTGAGTGCTCCCATTCCGGAGGTAACCGCCATCGGCACGAGGCGTTGACCGGCCTGCAGGGGCGAAAAGCGCAGTTCCCTTTGCAGAAAAATCCCAAAGATGAAATTCGTACTCTGAAAAATCGCGGTGTTTAGAAGGCGGGCCAGAAACGACAGCGTAAAAGACATGTTCTGAAAAACTCTGATTTCAAAGACGGGATGTTTCGTCTTGAGCTCAGCGAATATGAGAACTACAAGCGAAACCGCGGCGATGCCAAAAAGGTTCAAGATGTACGGCGAGTTCCAACCCCATTCGGTGCCGTTGTTGACGGCCCAGACCAAAGTACTCAGACCCAGCGACATGGCGCCCAATCCGATGAAGTCTACCGAGGCCGGTCGTTCTCGTTTCTCGTCGTCGAGTTCGCGCGGCATGACCAACATGATGAGCAGCAGCGCCACCAGATTGATCGGAATGTTGACGTAGAATACCCAGCGCCAACCAAAGGTTTCCACCAACCAACCACCGACCAATGGCGCGATCAGCGGGCCGACCATATTGCTCGATTGATATAGACCCATCGCAAGGCCCCGCTGCTGCGGCGGGAAAGCGCGATACATCAGCGACATCGAAAGAGGTTGCCTGAGGCCCCCGCCGGCATTCTTGAGTGTCAGGAAGAAAATCAAAACGCCGAGGCTCCACGACGAACCGGCAAATCCCGAGCAGATGATGTAGAGAACAAACGTTGCGAGATAAAGCCGGCGCGTGCCAAAAATTCCTACCAGCCATCCGACCATCGGTCCCAAAATGGTTCTCACGATCGCGGGGCCTGTCCGAACCCACTGTACTTTATCCAGGCTGACACCCATGGCCAGCATGATCTGCGGGATCGCAATCTCGATCATGCGTTCCGCAAAACTCACCGTTGACGATCCAATCGCCAGTGCGATCCCCATCCACCATTTGTAGGATGCGCTTTCGCGCGATACGGCAAGATGTTTGAAGGAGATCACCCTTAAAAACCGTTGAAGAAGACCTATCTCTTATTTCGCAGCCGCTGCGACGACCGCCTTCGAGTCAACGTATTACAACCGAGTTTCTTGTGTCAATGAAGACGGGCTTGCGCAGTCATTGCGAGAGCAACAAGCTTCACTGGATTTTTGCGTTTTGCCCAAAACTTCCCATAAGATCTTGACAAGTAGTGAGCGCGCCACGAGAATCGCGCTCGTCTTGCGCTTTTATTTATTGCTAGTCTGGTTCCGAACGGCGGTCTTGGATCTGCGAAAACTGGTACTGGGGTACCGTGGGTTATGTTTTGCTCGGGACAGGTGGGATCGCCAGTGGTGGCATTGATGGCCATTAAGTCCCCGCGCATCCGGACTCAGGGTCTTTACTTTTGACATTTGAACTTCAGTTTCGGCTAATCAGAACAGTGCCGTGAGACGATCGCTGTGAAGTCTGTACCGCTATCCTCGTGTGCAGAACAGTCGCCGGGATCAGGCTTTCTTTTCTAGATAATCTTAAGTAGCTCCTTTCTGCTACGCCAGGGTCAGCGTGTTAGCCGCGAACATCTCCTCCGGCTTGACCGTGCGCGGCAGGATCTTCTGTTCGTGCGCGAACCGGATGATGGCCTCCAGCGCCTTGCGATTGTTTGCCAGACCGTTGGGAAGCGGATCGTCACCGACGATACTTCGACGCTTGACCAGGACCTGTGCATCGGCCGGCAACTCGACGCCTGAGCTAAGCTGCTTCAGGAACTGCGCCTTGGCGGCTTCGAAGCCGGCGAACAGCCGGGGCGCCAGCGATGGATCGGATTTGAGCAGCGCATCCTTGACCACTACCGTGTGGTTGAGGGGATAGATGCCCGTCTTGCGGTACCAGGCGGCTTCGGCCGCGGCCGCGTCGGGGATGAGAGGCTTGACGTTCGGAGAGTCGACCTTGCCGACGCCGATGGCGGCCGCGATCTCACCCTTCAAAAGCATTTCGGCCAGGTTCGCCCCGGGGCGCTCCATCACGTTGGCAGGTTTCCGGTATTCCTGAACGTGTTCTTCGTCGACCACCACCCAGGTGATCTTGTCGAGATCGACGCCGTACTCCGCCGCGAGAATCCCCCTCGTCCAGACACCGGTAGTAACGGTGTACGCGCGCACGCCGACCTTCTTGCCCTCGAGATCCTTCGGCGACTGCACACCGGACTTTATGTTGTAAACGATCGGGGAGTGATGAAACTGGCGCAAGACGAAGACCGGCAGCGCCGTGAACGGTTTGTCGTGGGCCTTGGCGGTCAGGTACGTCGTAATGGCCATCTCGCAGACGTCGAAGTCCAGCGTGCGGCACATGCGGCGGAAAGCGCCGATGATCGGTGAGATCTCGACATGCTCGAACTGAACGCCGGGCACCGACACGCTGCCATCCTTCAGGCCTTTCGTGTGCGGGTAGGTGGCGATCGCGGTCTTGAGAATGGTCATGTCATCCTCCAACGAGTATCCATGCGCCACCGATAATTTTTTTCACTTTGGCGGCTCGTTCATCTCACGGTGAAGAATTCCTAAATTGGCACGTATATCGCCCCGCTTGACGAAGCGTCAAGGTCAAAGAACTCTATTCAACAGGATTCCCGCACAGGTTCTCAAACCGGTTTCTCGCCGATGAACTTGTTTAGCGTGAGAATGTATTAATTCATTGAGGGCGCCGGCAATTTTTTGGCTTCAGGCTTGCGGGCCCCAGCAGTCCGGCGACACGACATCAGCCGAGTAGTTGATTTCTTCAACCCAGTCTTTCCCGGCGTGCGACAGGACCATGGAGGCGACTTTGTTCTGGCCTAGCGCTGTAAACGCTTGCGCTACCGCAACAAGCCCTGATCGACTTTGCCTTGTCTTGGCTGCGACCATGGCGCTAAGAAGAAGGGCGTTTGTTTCCGAATGACGACCTGTTTGCTTTTCGAGCTTTTTCATCTCGCAGGCGGCTGCGAGTAAGCCTCCCCAATCGCCGCGCCAGGCCGACAGCCTCCCCGCTTGCGAGTACAAGCTCTTGGCGTAATACAGATCCCCTCTTTCCCGCGCCGTATCCGCGAGCGCAAGCACCGGCTTCCAATCTGGACTCTCCCGGCGGCTAAAGTCCCATAGTGTCCCCAACAAAACCGCCAGAGGCAGAAAGAGCAGCAGGACCGTCCAATGGGTCGCCGCGCGCCACAAGTTTGCGCAATGTTCCTCCGAGTGGGGTTGCGCGAGAGTGACAGTTCGGCTCCCCACAGAAACGTTTTGACCGCCTAAACTCTGATCGCCCGCTCGAGTTTCACTATAGGGTGAGTGAGTTACGCTCATCGTATACATCACCTCCCTCTCTTCGTCATTGAGCTCTTTCGGTTTACAATTCCGTGAAAACGCAATTGGGATGCCAGTCCAATGTCGCCCGCCGGCAATGACACAAATTATTGAATTATCGGGAAAAATTTTCATGCCCAGCATGGCATACCATTGAGTTACCGCGTGGGCGCGCAACTTTGGTTAACAGAACGTCTATCCAGTTGGCGTTAGGTTTGAGTTGGTCTATTGTCGAAAGACTCTGCGATCACATGCGCACCTGATAGACGGGATATAAGCACCTATAGGGTCTTGGATTCTTAAATCTAATGTGTCATTGCGCTTTCGGCCATTGAATCCTAGCGCCACCATATTCTTTTGCTCGGGTGCCGCTAAAGTTGAGCACGCTTGGGGTCAGAGTACATTTTGATCGGTAGCGATCAGCCGGTACCGGCGATCCAGAGGGGCGCTAATCCGTGCACGAGGCCGAGGGTCAACATGGTCTTAAGCACCACGGACGCTATCGATTGGGAAGAGGATCTCCGCCAGAGAACTTCTTGTAGAGTTCTATGGTTTCCGGGTCGCGTGGGATTTCTCGGATTGCAGTTTGGTAGTCTTCCGGATTGATGGGTGAGGGGTCATCGCCGGTAACCTTCCGGTATTCTTTTTCAAACTCAGGGTCATCATAGGCTTTGCGAAATGCCGCCTGAAGTATTTGCACTCGCTCTTTGGCGGTCCCTGGACCGACGAAGTAGGGTGAGCCTGCGCCGCGCAGCAGCCGGAACATAGCGACAAGGCTTCGCTCCTTTTCAGATCTGGCGAATGTTTCGATATCAGGAAGATGGGTAAATTGAGGAATCTTTTTTCCCTTCGGGACCTCGATAACAGCGTGGAGATGCGCCATTCCCTTCTCGACCCACTCGGGGTGTCTTTTCATGATAGAAAGAGAAACCTCTGACCGCGCGTCGATCTCGCCCCTAGCGATGGCCACGTCCTGTTCGGGTGATGAGTAGCTGGGGATGAACTTTGGGCTTTTCAAGCTGAGAAAATAGGCGAAGAAACGCCCCGTGAGATAAACGGGATGTCCCACGGCATGTGAGCCAATCCTGACGCCGGTGACGGACCGAAGCTTCTCCAAAGAATCCCAACCGGCCTCGCGACGGGTCAAAAAGCTGTAATGGCTTTCGCTTTCTGAAGACCCGAGAAAGACGAACTTGTCCAGATCATAAATGACACCCGATTCACCTAGAATGGCGCTGGCGAGTATACCGCCCGGCGTGCTGCCGACGGTCAAACCATCGGACCTGCCGAATACATGATTGGCGGCTTTGCGCCCGCCGCCGCCGTCCATAAACTCGACCAGAATTGTCGGCTGTCCGGGAATGTGCCTCTTCAGATACGGGATCAACGCCCTGACCCGCATCTCGCCGATTCCTCCCGGAGTGCTGCCGCGAACCAGAGTAATGGTCTTTCCCTGATAGAAGGGAGTTTGCGCGGAAGCTCTTCCCACCGGCGCCAGCAAGTAAATCAAGGATAAAAACCCAACGACCTGCACCGAACGGATCCATTCGATGTGGAGCTTCATTGTCTACCTCAATGACCATTTGGGAAGCTGTGCAGAATATATAGCGAAGGTCTGGGAGCGACAATAAGAAACCTGCAACAGGTCTTTCAACTCGCCCTCCGCGAGAATCACTCTAGCTCCGTTTAGAACAAACAACTTCCTTTTCTCACATTAGCGGTCGCTTGTCTCCTTTCAGCAGTTCTGCGTATAAGCAGTTGGGAAGAATTGAATTTAAATACACCAGCAAACTTCCTTAAATAAGACCATCCACAATCGGAGGGATGAGGCAATGGCAATCACCCATCTGCGACATGTAGGCATTCTCTCGCCCGATCTAAATAAACAGCGGGAATTTTATTCGACCATCTGGGGTTTGGATCAAATATCACAGGAAAACGATGCGGTTTATTTTCGCGGCGCTTCCGCCGAGCATCATCTATTGAGCCTTCATTCAGCCCAGCGTTGCGGCCTGCATCATATCGCTTTTGGCATGAGCAACAACGATGACGTGGAGCGGATTGCGCGGGAATTGCAGTCTCGGGGTATCCTTCTGGTATCGGAGCCGCAAACCCTGAACGAGCCTGGAGGAGGATACGGCTTTCGATTCATTGATCCGGAGGGCCGCTGCATTGAGTTGAGCGCCGGTGTCGTTCAGCATCAGGGCGGCTGGCAGACCAAGAGCGTGCAGCCCCATTCCATTTGTCATGTCGTCCTTAACACAACGCAAATTGATGCGATGATCGAATTTTATACAAAAGTGCTTGGCTTTCGGATCTCCGATTGGAGTGAACAGCAGATGGCTTTCCTGCGTTGTAATAGTAAACACCATTCGATCGCGCTCAGTCGAGCCCCTCACGCTTCGCTTAATCATATTGCTTACCTCGTCGCCAACGTCGATGAGGTGATGCGCGGCATGGTCAACATGCGCAAGCACGGCTTCGAGCCCGGCTGGGGGCCGGGACGGCACGGTCCGGGAAACAATATTTTCTGCTACTTCAAAGAACCCCTGGACTACGTCGTCGAATACACATCCGACATCGATTACATTCAGAACGAGGCCTCGCATGAGCCAAAAACATGGCCGAGGACTCCTGAGCTGATCGACCGTTGGGGAACGGCCGGCCCTCCCGGCGCGGATATCCGTCGCGCCATGGAAGGAAAACCCGATCCGGGATGGCAGCCTTAAAAGTTATTTCACCAAGCATCGCCGTAAAGACAAACAAAAGCCGAAGGGAACTTCTAATGACGTTGAGCGCAGCAAGATCATTTGTCAGTGCGTTCTTTTTGATCTTAACAAGTGTCATTGTGAACGGCTCCGCCGCAGCCGGGCTTGGTCGACCTGCGCCATCTTCGGCGGAAATTCTGCTAGCGCAAAAGATGCAAGAGCAGAAGCCAACCAAAGTCGAGCGAATCGCTGTTGCGATTCCCGTTCGAGCTTTACCGAACGTGCCTTTGTTGGTTGGAGTCAAGAAGGGCTTCTATCGCCAGGAGGGACTGGAGATTGACATAGTGCAGATGGGCTCCACTCCGGCGATTACCGGGATGATCACGGGCGATGTCACCGTGGATTTTCATAGCTCCGCCATTAGAGCGCCGGTTGCCGGCAGACCCATCCGCATGATCGGCTACATGGTCGATCGTCTGAACTGGCATCTCTATGCGAAGCCTGAGATCAAGCGCGTTGAGGATTTGAAGGGTAAAGTGCTTGCCGTGACCGATGTCGGCGGCAATGTAACGTACATATCGCAGATGATGCTCGAGAAGCACGGGCTCGGCGGTTTCGGTAAAGATGCGGAGATGTTCCCCACCGGCAGCATGCAAAGCAGCACGTTAGCCCTGCTCGCGCGGCAGGTCGATGCTGCTCTGGTCGGCACTGAGATGGGCATCAAGGCTGAGGCGAAGGGGTTTCATGTCATCGCGCGGGCCAGCGATTATGTGCCGTTGGGACTGGGGGGAATGTCGGCGAGCGTCGACACTTTGAAAAACCGCCCCGACACGATCAAGCGCTTCCTGCGCGGGACGATCAGGAGCCTTCAGTATATCAGGTCGGATAGAAATAAGGCGGAAGCGGCGGACTTCTTCGCCCAATTTTTGAATCTCTCGCGGGGTGACGCGGAGTTGATCTACGCCCAATCCAAAGACTACTACAGCCCAAATGGATCCATCAGCAGAGAAGGCTTGCAGGTTGAGATCGCTCTGCTGGTGCAGCAACTCGGTCTAAAGAAAGAGATCTCGGTCGACGAGGTGGCGGATTTTCGCCTGTTGAGAGAAATACAAGCGGAATTGGGATTGAAATGAATTGCGCGCGATCAGATGGCGGATAAACCACCGTCCGCCATGAGCACAGCGCCGGTGATGAATGAAGCCTCGTCGGAGGCGAGCCACAACACCGGATAGGCGATCTCTTCAGGTTTCGCCCACCGGTTCAGGAGCGATGGGGCGAAGCCCTTCTCTCTCAGTTTCTCTTCGGTCATGCCGCGCGCTTTGGCCCTACTCAACGTAAACGGTGTCAACGTAGAGCCTGGACAGACGGCATTCACGCGGACGCCATGCTCGGCCTCTTCGGCGGCCAATGCACGCGTCAGACCTAAAACAGCCGCCTTGGTTGCATCATACTGTCCCATACCCTTCCGTCGGACGACTCCGAATACCGATGACAGATTGACGATGCTGGCGCCGCTCGCCCTACGGAGCGCGGGAAGAGCGGCCTGGCAGCAGTTTGCCACGCCGACAATATTCGTGGCGATAATCCGTTGCCACGACTCTTCCGGCGCCGCTGCTAATGGAAAATACTCACGCGCTGCGGCATTGTTGACCAGCACGTCCAGTCCGCCGAATGCGGCAACCGCTCGCGAAACCGCGTCGCCGATCTGCTCACGTTTGGATACATCGGCACTGAGCGGCAAGAGCTGTGCTGAGGAGATCTCACGGGAGAGTTCCGCGGCCTCCGCTTCGACCTTGTTTTTATCGATATCGACCAGCGCAACTTTAGCGCCTTCACGGCAGAAAAGACGCGCCGTAGCGGCTCCTATGCCGCCTCCTCCCCCGGTTATCATCGCTATTTTGCCGTGCAGTCGTCCCGCCATAACTCTTTACGTCGAAATTTATTCACTCGCCCCGCAACTCCAGAGGTCAGAAGTCAGACGTCGGAGATCAGCAAATTCGGAGCCGGAATCTTGCGATCCTCTATCATCGATCTTCTATCCTCGAAATTTCGCGTGACGCAAATTCGAAGTCACGATTCACGAGTGATGTATGAGCGATTTATGGTATCGGCCAAACAAGTGAGTTTTTGCTGGGCGCCATTCGATTTCCGCCTAGCTGCGCTAAAAAGGCGTCTCTGATGTTTTGGCGCACCTCATACATGCTGGTGTCCGGCTCGAAGAGGTGTTCGTGGGTCCTGGCCGTGACAAGATCGCCCTGGGATTCGGCGATCATGGCGTCCTCCCTGGATATGCTCTTGAAGCGCGGCCCAACCACCTCCGTGTAAAGCTGCTCCCAGCGCTCGCGTGCTTCAGCCGTGGCCGCCCTTTGCACTGCGAACCGTTGGATGATTGACCGGCCATCGTCCATCGGGAACTGCCACAACCGCGAGACGTAGGGGTCTACCCCAGGCACGGGACGGATCACATTGGTTGAGATGCAGGGCAACAAGAAGCGGTCCCCTTTGACGTCAAGCAGGTGCCCGTGATGGATGGGCTTGCCTTCACGATCCGTGGCGACACCGCGGACACCGTATGAGGTCTGAACGATTTTTAGGCGCCGCTCGGCCAGAGGGACTGTTGCCGCTTGAGGGCTCCCACCCTGCCAAGCGCCGTCCTTCACAGCCTGGGTTTCGGCATGCAGGGTCACCGCATGAAATCCGTCCCCGCCGTCGATCGCCAGCAGCCAATTTGTTCGCCACACCTCCGTGGGCATGCGAAACCACAAAAACTCGTCGTCGTGACTAAGTTCTTCCGGCAGCTCGTCGCTCAGCGGCGGTGGCGGAAACTTCGCCGGATCACCAACGTAAGCCCAGACGTATCCGCCCAACTCCTGCGCCGGGTAGCACCGCGCATGGACTTCATGCCGGCTCGGACTATCGTCGGCCTCCCATGGTATCAGCACGCACTTTCCACCGCTGTCAAAGCGCAAGCCGTGCAACGCGCATTGCAGATTGCCTTCCAGAACACGACCTAGGGAGAGCTTCGCGGACCGATGCGGACAACGGTCAGACAAAACAGCCGGAGAACCGCGCTCGTCTCGCCAGACTACCAAGTTCTCCCCCAGACATTGGAGTGCGACAGGTTTTTCCCGGCCAACCTCGTCGGATTGCAGGATCGGGTACCAATAATTGCGCAGACCGATCTCCAAACCTTTCGGGACGCCGGGGACCAATTCGGCAATTTCGTTTTTCATCGTCGATGGCTCTTTGTTCGCTTTCTACTTATTTAGTCCACCAGTGAAAATCAACCCGCTTTCCAGACCGCTGCTGAAAAACCAATCATTGGCTCTGCGCCGCCATTCAATAGACTTTTTTTCCGGCTTGGAGTAAGGAGATTTCACCAGAAGGAGACCACAGTGCTCACAAAAGATGACATCAAAGGCCTGGCTGCGATGGTGCCCACTCCCTGCAAAGAAAACGGCGAAGGGTGGGACGCCACCGACTCCGTGGACCTGGATGAGACGGCGCGGATGACCGAGAATTATATTCGCGACGGCATCGGCGTTATCGCAGCATGTGGCACTACGGGCGAATGTGCTGCTCTTCTGTGGGAAGAGAAGAGAGCCTTCGTAGACACGATCGTTCAGATCAATCGAAAGCGCGTCCCAGTTTTCGCCGGAGCTACTGCCTTAGGGACGAAAGAGACGATCCAGCAGATGCGCGGTCTCAAGGATGTGGGAGCTGACGGAGCATTTGTCGGTCTTCCCCTCTGGCAGACGCCGACCATCGAAAACGCCGTTCAGTTTTACGCTGACCTGGGCGACGCCGTTCGCGATATGCCTATCCTGGTCTATGCCAACGCGAGAGTCTTCAAGTCGGATTTTCCCACCGCATTCTGGGAGAGGCTGGCGCACAAGGCGCGCACCGTTGTTGTGACCAAGATGTTTTACAGTCATGCCAACTTGTTGGACGATCTCCGGGTCGCCGGACGGCAGATCAACTTCATGCCCGGTGAGAGTGCCATTTACGCCGCTTACAGGATGGCGCGTCCCAGAATAACCGCGATCTGGTCATCGGGCATGGTCTGCATGGGGCCCGAGCCCGTCGTTGCCTTGGCCGATGCCATTCTCAAGGATGACGAAAAACGGGCGGATCAGATATGGGAGGATATTCGCTCGGTACCACCGGGCGCGCCGCCTGGAGAATTCGCCACCGGTTTTGCAAAATACAACGCGCAAAGCAATAAGTATCTGACTAATGCTGCCGGATATATTAAAGGCGGACCGTGCAGAGCGCCCTACAGAATCAGCGATCTTCCCGAGAACTGGAAGAGGCAGGCGGATCTTCGTGCCAAAGGCTGGAGAGAACTGCGGAACAAGTACACGAGGCCTCCGGGTCTTTAGGATTGCCTCCCTGCGCGGTACCAAATTCAAGGTTCAAAGTTCAAGTTGTTTAAGCGGTTTAATTTGCTCAGATGTTCGATCCTTGCATGCTTCTGATATCATATCAGACTCAGCCTGACCTCATTACACGCAGCTTGAATCGTTCGCTACCGTATCGGATCCTTTCGTATAGTGTCGCTGATCGGTATTCCTACTTTCGAATAAACTGGTTCGTGTAAACACCGGCGGCTGGCACCTTCCCGGCCACGTCAAAGAACTCATTTGTGATTTTCACGGTCTTTTCCATTACGTCAGGCTTCATGTAGCCGTATCCGGACGCCACCGATTCTGCCGCAATGAAGACTTCCTCCACGCCGTTCTTGATTTGAATTCTTGTCAGCTCCCTATCCAGCTCGGGTTTGAGTTTCAATAGGATTCCGAGCGCTTCTTCCTGATGGTCACGAGTGTATCTCAGACCTTCCATTGTTCCCTCGACGTAGGCACGAATCATTTCCGGACGGCGTTTGATATCCTCTTCCTTGGCTATAAGGGCGCTGCCGTAGATATCGAGTCCGGCATCCCGCATGTGGATTCGCTTTATTCGAATCCCTTGTTTAGCCGCAGCCATATCCGCGACCTCATCGTTCGAGGCACGAAACATTGTAATGAAGTCGGCCTTCTTAGCAAGCAAAGCCGCCGGCTGAAGCGGCGGCGCGGTCTCCTGAACCTTAATGGATGCGAAATCCACGTTGTTGATCTTGGCAAGAGCAGGGAGCAGAAACCATTGCGCTTGTCCTGGGCTGATAGCCCACGACTTGCCTTCGAGGTCTTTGAGAGTCTTGATATCAGTTTCCTCGCGCCAAAGAACCGTGACGGCTATGTAACCGAGCTGAGCAACCGAGACGATGGGCGTTCCTCTGGATCGGCCGACTACGGCGGTTGAGACATTGGCGAAGCCCACATCAGCCCCGCCCGAAGCGATGGTGCGGATCGTATCCGCCGAACCTGTCCCAGGCTGGATGGAGACATTCAGTCCCCGCTTGGCGTAGAAGCCTTTCTCCGAGGCGACAAACCAGGGCGCATGATTTCCCCCGACGATGAAATCCAGGCGGATAGTAACCGGAGTCTCTTTGGCTTTCTCAGCGGCTCTCAGATAGAGGGGAGAACAACTCAGGTTGCCGATGACGCTAAGCACGGCCACTAGAAATGCTGCCTTTGACGGCGTAACAGCCGTGAGTTTCATGATTGTCTCCTCCCTTGTTTTACGGCCCTTAACTGGATTCATAGATGATCATGCCCATCGGCGTGGGCTTGAAACCGTTGCATGGATTGCGCTCCTGCGGGCAGTTAGACACTGCCACGAGCAGGTCCATTTCGGCCCTCAGATCATAGAAGTCGCCGGCACGACTTGTCGGCTCTTTGATCTCCATGGACCCGTCGGGCTCGACCTCCACCCGCATAAACGGGACAAAGGCGTTGGGAATTTGTCGCTGGTTGAAGCCGTATGAAGCGAGGGCCATGGCGAAATTGTCACGGCAGTTGCGCGTACCGGGCACCCCGTAACGGATACGGTTCAGCTCCTCGCTGCACATCGGGCCGTAGGCGTAGCTTTCATCGTTGGAGTAGCCGACGATGGTCATCATCGGATTACAGATGACGGAGTAAAGCACATCCCCCTGGCGCAGCTCGCGCCGCTTGTTCAGAAGTAGACTGTTGCCCATGTTGAGGTGTTCCGTCAGATCACGCTCATTGAAGCAAACCAGATCCGGCACCTGCTTGCCTTCCATGTCCACGAACCGCAGCGTCTGCCCTCGTCGGATCGTGAAAGCAGAATACTCCTTAGCCGGGATAATCCATTCTTTCACGATCGCGCCTGGTACGGGATAACGCCGCATCGCTAGATCGTTTGCCATTCTCCAAAACCTCTGATTGCAGTTTTCTTGAAGCATAAAGAACAGAATACTAGAAGAGTCAAGGTCTAAGCTCCGTCCTTACTCGTGCCGAAGTTAAAATAACGACAGCTTATCGGCTAGTTTCCATTGCGAGAACAAAGAGAGATTCCTCGTTATATGCTGAAATGACACATAGTCAGGCTTTGATAACTTGGCTATGTTTATTGACTCATCAAACTCTGCTCCTGTCGAGGATCATCAAAATGGGCGCGTGAGCATGGTTAGTGATGTCGCTCCGTTGTACCAGCGTAGCGCTCCAAGACGTGCTGGATCATGCTGCGGGCGAGCTCGTGCTCGCCGAAAAAGACTGTTCCGGCATTTTCCTTTTCCAGCAGCGCGGCCTCTTCCTCGCTGTGTGTGTGCACGATGATTTCAACTCGGGGATTGACCGCGCGCGCGGTTTCAATCATGCGCCGCACGTTAAGTGGGTCCGGCGTGGCAATCACCAGCATGCGCGCGCGTTGGATATGCGCCTGGATGAGCACGGCAGGGTCGGAGGCGTCGCCGGAGACCGCCGGTATGTCTTTTGCGCGCAGGTTCTCAACGATCTCGCGATTCTCCTCGGCCACGACAAAGGGTATACCCTGCGAGGTCAAAGCTTCTCCGATGCGCCTCCCCACTCGGCCGTAGCCGACCAAGACAACTTGCCCGGTAAGCCGCTTGAGATCGACGGTCATCGGCAGCGCCGCGAGCGGATCGTCGGAACGCTCCAGCGATTGAGCCAGCTTCGAGCGCTCGCGAATCCAGTTTTGTGCGGGCTCGACGGCGCGAAACACCAGCGGATTGACGGCGATTGAGATGATCGCGCCCGCGAGAATCAGGCTCTGGCCTTCGACCGGCATAAGGCTGAGGGAAATTCCCAGCCCGGCGAGGATGAAAGAAAACTCGCCGATCTGGGCCAAGCTCGCCGAGACGGTGAGCGCCGTGTTGAGCGGATAACGAAAGAGCAGGACGAGAAAAAAAGCCGCCAAGGATTTGCCGACAATGATGATCGCAATGACCACGAGCACATGGAGCGGCTCCCGGATTAACACCTGCGGTTCGAAGAGCATGCCTACCGAAACGAAAAACAGCACTGAAAAAGCGTCTCTTAGAGGCAACGATTCTTCGGCAGCCCGATAGCTCAAGGGCGACTCGCGCATGACCATGCCGGCAAAAAAAGCGCCGAGCGCGAAGGATACACCGAACAACGCGGCCGAGCCGTAGGCGATGCCGACAGCGGCAGCGACGACGCACAGGGTAAACAGCTCGCGCGAACCCGTGCCGGCAACCTGCCAGAGCAACCACGGAAAAACGCGTCGGCCGACAACCAGCATGAGGCCAATAAAGACCGTGACTTGGCCGAGCGTGAGCGCGAGAGTCGTCAGTAGACTCCGATCGCTGGCTCCCGCGGCGGGTACCGGCGCGTTCCCCCCGAGCCATGCCGAAAGCGGCGGCAGTAGCACCAGCACCAGGACCATGGCCAAGTCCTCGACCACAAGCCAGCCGACGGCGATACGGCCATTGAGCGTTTCTAAAATGCCGCGACTTTCCAGCGCCCGGAGAAGCACCACTGTGCTCGCGACCGAAAGACCCAGGCCGAAAACGATGCTTCCGGTGACGCTCCAGCCCCACGTCGAGGCGACGGCGGTGCCGAGTAAAGTTGCAACGGCGATCTGGACGACGGCGCCCGGCAACGCGATGCGGCGCACAGCTAAAAGATCTTCCACCGAAAAATGCAAGCCGACGCCGAACATCAACAGCATCACGCCGATTTCGGCGAGCTGGTGCGAGAGGTCGACATCGGCGACAAAGCCGGGTGTGGCGGGACCAATGATGATGCCGGCGATCAAATAGCCAACCAACGGCGGCAATTTCAGGCGAGCAGCAATAAATCCCAGGATCAAAGCGAGCCCCAAGGCGGCGGCGATCGTGGTGATCAGGCTTACGCTATGCGGCACGCTCTATACTCCCCTTTGAAACCTGAATTGAAAACCCGCCGCGATTCCACACCTCGGCCCTTCCGGTTGTTTTCTGTTTGTGCGCAACATCAAAGGCAGCCATCGTAATTCCTCATGTATAAAGTTCAATTTGTTTGTTTTGGTTGCATTCGTCATCTTTGTCATTTCCTGTTGACCCAAATAATGAACCAGATCGCGGTAATCAAGAAAAACCCAAGGATGAGAATATCCATGTGCTTCGACAATTCGTTCAGCATCGTTTACCTCTGAATAAATAACCGCGCCCATCGAATGGCTATCGATGGAAGCAAGGCCTGCTTTGGATCGCAACCGGTTTAGCGCGAAATTCGGCTCGATGATGACAGAGCGATCCCGGAATAGTCTTTGAGTATTTGGCTAAACACTGCAGCTGTGAGGAGGAGAGCGGATAAAAAGACACGCAACAACAATATTTCGGTGAGGTCTCTGACTGTAATCTGTGCTGAGGAATGAAGCAGATGGAACGACAGCATCAGCCACAACTCCGATTATCAAGAATGCGGGGGAATTCTGGCCTTTGTCGCTTCTGAGCGCCCGGTTTAGGGCACTCTGCACGAAATCTTTAGGTGCAAGGATGGTATTTTGCTGAACGGGAAGAGAATCTGCAGTTGGAGCGGAAATCTTGGGGTGCGAGGCACAAAGGAACAAGCACAGAACAAACGTATGTATAATAGCCCTCCAAAAGAACATCGAGGCACCTTCTATGCCAGCCATGATGCAATGTCAACCAAGCTTCCGCGCTGAAGTTGCAACAACGGCGCCTTATCCGCTAGTGTCGATTTCGAGAATGGAGAAAGATTCCTCGTTCCACTCGCAATGACAATACGCTGAAACGTCATGCCGAACGCGTCGATTAGGACTCCCAGGGTTTCGTGAGAGATCTTGATGAAGTCACGGTGGCCATTTGTGATATCCGGAGCGCAAATTTCAAAAAGCA
>Ga0075423_10003074_pt1 | contig 15289 bp, 9 predicted proteins | sample SoiMethybrSBSTD2_FD_80114 | JGI IMG/M metagenome (GOLD analysis project Ga0075423, IMG submission 80114) | Bulk soil microbial communities from a Populus tree surrounding site in Tennessee, USA - Soil MetaG P. TD hybrid SBSTD2 | ecosystem: Environmental > Terrestrial > Soil > Tree plantation...
GCCCCGGCCAGCCGGAGCTCGCGGCCGAGATTTCGAAGACCCTGAACGCCGGCGGTTTCCCCGCGCGCCTCGAGGACCGCGGGCTCGACCACGGCGCCTGGATCCCCATGAAGATCGCCTATCCCGGCGCCGACATCCCCATCATCGAAGTGACGCTCGGGTACGACCTGAAACCGGCGGACTACCTGCGGCTCGGCGGGCTCCTCGCGCCCCTCCGCGAGCGCGGGATCCTGCTCGTCGGAAGCGGCGGGGTGGTCCACTCCTTCCCGGAAATGCGGAAGCTCAAGCCGGGCGAGAAGGCCGACGCGTGGGCCGTGGGTTTCGACGCGTGGTTCCGCGAGCGGCTGGAGAAGCGGGACCTCGACAGCCTCGCGAACTACCGGACGGCCCATCCGGCGGGCGCTCGCGCCGCGCCGACCACCGAGCACTTCGATCCGATCTTCGTCGCGCTGGGCGCGTCCAGGCCGGGCGACCGGGTCGTCGACATCTACGAGGGCTTCCGCGGCGCGAACCTCTCCATGCGGACCTTCGCGCTCAAGTCCTGACCCATTCGCGGCTTCCTTCCGCCCTTCCGCCGCGTAATAATCTCGGGATGGGAAAGGGACTCGCGCTCCTCCTGCTGGTCGCCGCCTTCGACGTCACGCCGAAGGGGGGAGAGCCGAAGATCCCGGCGGAGGAGCTGGGCTCCAATTTCTCCCCGAAGGGCGACGAGACCGACCGGGGGCTCGCCCTCCAGGTCTGGCGCAACAACACGCTGAACCGCGACGAGCGGTGGCACTACACCGAGCAGGGCGAGTGGTTCCTCCGCGCCCGCGACGGCCTCTTCGTTCTCGCCGAGATGGATTCCGAGAAGGGCGTGTGGAAGACGCGCCCCTCGGAGCGCCTCGTGTGGCGCGGCAAGGCCTGGCGCCGGATCGCGGTGCCGGCGCGCTGAAGATCCGCGCCTGTTGCGTCCCTCCCCGTCCATAGCGTATCTGGACTCCCGATGAGCGCCACCCGAACCGATGTCTGCGTCGTCGGCGGGGGCCCCGCGGGACTCCTGCTCGGCCTGCTCCTCGCGAAGCGCGGGGCGAAGGTCGTCGTCCTCGAGGGGCACGAGACGTTCGACCGCGAATTCCGCGGGGAGGTGCTCCAGCCGAGCACGGCGCGCCTCCTCGACAAGCTCGGCCTGCTCGAGTACATCCTCGCCCAGCCCCACCTCCTCCTGCGCGAAGGGAAGCTCCTGGTCCACGGCAAGGTGGTGGGGGGATTCGCCTTCAAGAGCGTCGCGCCCGGGTACCCGTACGCCATCTGGATGCCCCAACCCGTCTTCCTCGACGCGCTCGTCCGGAAGGCGCAGCCCTTCCCGAGTTTCGAATGCCGGATGGGCGCGAGGGTCGAGGCCCTCATCGAGGAAAAGGGCGCGGTGGTGGGCGTCCGCGGTGTCCGCCACGGCAAGGAGCCCTTCGAGATCCGCGCCGATCTCGTCGTCGGCGCCGACGGGCGCTACTCCGCGATCCGCCGGCTGGGCGGATTCGCCACCGAGTACGAGGAGGACGACTTCGACGTGCTCTGGTTCATCGTCGATCCTCCGCCGGGGTGGTCGAAGACGATCTACTTCTCGGTGGGGACCACTCCGCCGCTCCTCATGCTTCCGAAATATCCCGAGCACATCCAGGTCGGGCTGATTTTTCCGAAGGGCAAGTGGCGTGACTGGCGGAAGGACGGGGTGGCGGCGGTGGCGGGGCGGCTCCGCCGACTCAGCCCGCTCTTCGAAAAATTCGCGGACGGCTTGAAGGACTTCACGCCCTTCTTCCCGCTCGCCGCGATCATCGCGCTCGTCCGCGACTGGGCGCGCGACGGGCTCCTCCTGATCGGCGACGCGGCCCACACGATGAGTCCGGCGGGGGCGATCGGCGTCAACGTGGCGCTGGCGACGGCGGCCGTCGCGGCGCAGGAGATCTACCCCAAGCTCGGCCACGGGCCGATCGCAAAGAAAGACCTGGCGCGCATTCAGAAGATCCGCGAGCCCGATGTCCGGACGCTGCACCGGTTGCAGCGTACGGCGGGCAACGTCCTCCTGGGTTCCGGAAGCGGCAACCCGGCGCTCCGGGCCTTCATCCAGCGCGGGCTTCCCTTGATGGTTCGCTCGAAGCTCTTCCCGCTCGTCCAGCGGCGGATCCTCTTCGGCGCGCCGCTGCCTCCCCTCGATCCGGAGTTCACGTTCCGGGCGTAATCACTCCGCGAGCGACGCGATCCGGAGCAGGAGGAAGTGGGAGCGGTCCTTGGTCTTGTGCCGTCGCATCAGCAGCGTCGCGCGGTACGGATACTCCCCGCTTCCCTCGGCTATGGGCTCGACGATCTCGTTCCCCCGCGCGTCCGTCATCAGCGCTTGCGCCGACCATTTCAGGTTGACATATTCCGCGCTCCGGCCGTGGGAGGCCTCGAGTTTCATGTGAAAGCCGACGTAGGGAGACTTCTCCAAGCCCTCCGGATCCGCGAGCGTCACTTCCGTGGGACGGCCCGAGGTGATCAGGAAGTCGCCTTGCGCCTTGAACTCCACCGACTTCTGGGAAAGCGCGCTCCGCAGGACGAGCGTCAACGCCTGTTCGCCGATCAGGATCGTGTTCTTCGGGGTCTCGATTGTCAGGCCGATGTCGCATCCGTCGTCGAGCCAATCGTCGAAGGCCTCGATGAGATAGAGCGACGCGCCCTTGTCTGGAATGAGCGCCGCAGGCACCGACGTGATCGTCGGCTTTTCAACCGGCTTGCGGGAAGCGCACGCCGAGAGAATCAGCAGGAGTCCAGCGATCATCGGTCGCAAGATCGGACCCTCCGGAATCTTGGACGGCGGGAACGGAACGATCCTCGCGTCATTCACACCGGCTTGGGGTCCCGATTTCCTATGATCAGGATCTCCCATGACCACCCTCGAAGACTCTCCGAAGCCCGGGGCCCTCGTGAAAAGGCCCGCCTTCCAGGTTTTCCTGTTCCTTCTTATCCTGACGGCCGCCAAGATCGCCGTCGCCGCCAGGATTGAGCTGAATTCCAACGAGGCCTACCACTGGCACTACGCGCAACACCTCGCGGCGGGCTACCACAATCATCCCCCGATGATCGGCTGGATTCTCTGGCTCTCGACCTCCCTCTTCGGAAACGGCCTCCTGGGTACCCGCCTTCTCCTGATTCTCGGGGGAAGCGTGGGCGTCTGGCTGACCTTCCTGGCGGGTCGCCGGCTCTACGACGACAACGCGGGTCGCCTTGCGGCCTTCTTGACGGGCGTGGTCCCGGAACTCGTCCAGTCGGGCTCCACGGCGCTTCCGGAGGCGCCCCTCTTCCTCTTCTGGACCGCGACGATCTGGGCGCTCGCGCATGCCCTCGGTGGAGGCCGGCCCGCCTGGTGGTACGCCGCGGGCGCTTTCCTGGGACTCGCGATGCTTTCGAAATACCCGGCGATCTTCATCGGCGTCGGAGTGCTCCTCTTTCTCGCGGCGAGTCCGGACCATCGCGGCTGGCTCCGGCGCCGGGAGCCGTACCTCGCGGTCGGTATCGCTCTGCTTCTCTTCTCGCCGACCCTCCTCTGGAACGCCGGCCATGCATGGGTCTCCTTCCACTACCAGGGGCTCTCGCGATTCGAGCGGGGCCCGGGCGGCGTCGTCAGCCTCTCCCGCCGCTTTCCCCTGACCGAATTGTTCCACCTCACGCCCTTCGTCGCCGCGTGGATGTGGGGCGCCGGCGCGTGGACGCTCCTGAAATGGAAAGGGGCCCCGTGGCAGGACCGGCTCGTCGCCTCGCTGGGGATGCCCCTCCTTCTCTTCTTCGCGTCGCTCGCGCCGTTCGTCCGCATACACGGCCATTGGACGGCGCCGGGCTACCTGGGTGGCCTGATCCTCTCCGCGGCGGTAGTTGCCCGGGGCGGCCGGTGGGGGCGCCGGCTACACGTGGGGACGATCGCGATTCTCCTCGCGGCCCTGCTCGCCGCGCCGGTCGCCCTCGCCGTCGTGCCGGACGACTGGTTGAGCGGGTGGACCCAGCTCGCGGGCGAGGTGCGGCGCCGATCGCCGGAGTTCGTCATCGCGGCGAACTATCACGTCGCCGCGCAGCTCGGATATCACCTGCATCCGACGATCGCGACCGACCTCGCGCCGGCGGGCCGGAGCAGCCAATCCTTCCTGGACTGGTGGCGGCCGGAGGAGATGGCGGGAAAAAACGCGATCATCGTCCTCGCCCCCTCCGATCACCCGAAGGCCTTGGAATTCCTGATGGATCGTTTCGGCGCCATCGAGGATCCCGAGACCGTCGAGGTGAAGAAGTTCTGGGGAAAGACGGAGAGATTCCTCCTGGTGCGGGCGCGGGACTATCGACCGATCCGCTGATGATCCGCGGAGTCCATCTCACACCGGCTGGGCCGACGCGATCCACCGCTCCAGCTCCCCGGCGAGCGCGCCCGCGCTGGGGTAGCGCGCGGCGGGATCCTTGGCCATGCACCGGAGGATGATCTTGTCGAGCTCCGCGTCCGCCTCCGGATTGAGACGCGACGGCGGCTCCGGCTCCATGTTGCGGATATTCCAGAGCTTCTGGAACGTTCCCGTGCCGGTGAAGGGGAGCTTGCCCGAGGCGCATTCGTAGAGAATCACGCCGAGGCTGTACAGGTCGCTCGCCGGCGTCACGTAGTGGCTCCGCCCGGCCACCTGCTCGGGGCTCGCGTAGTCGAGCGTCCCGAGGATTACCTCGGTGCCCGTCAGCCGCGTGTCATCTTCGTGCTTGAACCGCGCGATCCCGAAGTCGGTGATCTTCGGCGAGCCGTCGTGGCGGATCAGGATGTTCTCGGGCTTCAGGTCCCGGTGGACGATGCCCTTCTCGTGCGCGTACTGGAGCCCGCCCGCGACCTCGCGGATCGTCCGGACGAAATCGACGAGCGCCATGAGCCGCTGCGCGATGACCGTGCGGAGCGTCGACCCGTCGATGTACTCCATCGCCAGGTAGTACCACGGCATCGTGACGCCCGCCGCGAAGACCCGCACGATGTTGGGGTGATCGAGGATCGTCGTCGTGCCCGCCTCGCGCCGGAACCGGGCGATGGCCTCGGGCGAGACGGTGGAATTGCCGGCGAGCACCTTGAGCGCGACGAGGCCGCCCGCCGGCGTCCACGCGCGGTAGACCACCGCGTACGCCCCGCGCGCGATGACGTCCTGCACGTGGTACTCGAGGAGCGTCGGGAGCGCGCCCGCGTCGACGTCCATCGAGGAGGCGTCCACGCGCAGCGTCGATTCCTCGAGCTCGAGGCCGCACGAGGGGCAGGTGAACGCGTCGGGGGGCAGCGATTGGGTGAAGCGCGTCTCCATCGCGCATTTCGGACAGACGGCCTTCATGGCGGGGCCCCCACGGGGACGGGTGCCGGTCGGGGTGGAGTCGCTGGGCTCATTGAACATTTTCCGGGGGCCGGGGGAAAGCAACTTCGCCCGGGGACCGGATCCGTGATTCACTTGTGATGCGGAATCCGCGGGGGTACCATGCCTCCTCACCGATCTCATCGAGGCCCGATTTCCATGACGTTGGGGCCGAGATTGCGGGGAGTCCTGGTCGCGGCCTTCGCCGCGTTCGCGGCGGGCGATCACCTCGCCTGCGCGCAGGATGGACGCGTCTCCGTCATGTCTCCCTCGAACGCCACGCTCGTCGTCGATTCCCCGATCCGCGAGCCGGGCCGCGCTCGCATCGGCCGGACCCTGCCCGCCGCCCCCCTGTTCCGGGTGCCGGGCTCCCTCGAGGAATCGGAAGTCGATCGGCGGATCCACCAGGCGTGGCTCGAGGCGTGCGTCGAATCGCCTCGATTCGGATCTTCGCACGTCCTGGATTTCTTCGTCGGTCTTCCGGACCAGGCCGTGCAGGTCGCCACCGATGCCGCGTACGGGCTGTGCCACGAGGAGGGCCGGTTCTCGATGGGGGAGGAGTCCCGGCGCGCGCTCCTCCCGCGTCTCATCGGCGCCGTCGACATCGGGGGCATGGAGCGCCCGTTCGACGAGCTCGTCGACGTGCTCGCGGCGCGCGAAGTGAAGTACCTCGCCCACGTCGAGGAGACGCCGCTCGCGACGATCGCGTACGAGGAGGGACTCGAGGATTTCGACTCGGCCCACTTCTACCATGACCAGCGGAAGGTCTTCACCCACGCGCTGGGGAAGGCGTACCTGGGCCGGTACGCGGCCCCGTTCGACCGGCGACTGCGTCGAGACGCTTTCGATCCGTCGCGATGGGAGGCCGTCGACTACGTCGTCGGGCCCTGCGTCATGGCGGGCTACGTCTACCTTCGCGGCTTCAACCGGAGCCTCTCGGTGGGGGACGTCGAGTGCAAGTTCAGCCTGAAGCCCTTCGCGCGGATCAACCACCACCTGGGAAGGCGCGACGACTACCTGGTCTCGGCGGCGAGCCTGGAGATCGGGGCCTTCGATTTCCCGCTGAAGGTCATCTACTCCGCGGGAGTCCTGAACGGCGGGTTCGCCACCGACTTCGTGGGACTCGGCATCAACGTGCCGATCGCGCTGAAGGCCGTGCGCCTGTCGATGGACGCGCCCGACTCCGAGCGTTGAACCGTCCCCCCTCGCCCGCCTATTTCTCCGACTGCGCCCGGATGAACTCGATCATCCGGTCGCGCGGGGCGTCGGGCTCCTTGCGGCTCATCATCGACGTGATGTTCCCGTGCTCGCGGTCGGCCGCGGTCCAGAACGTGATCGGCGAGCCCTTCGCGACGACGGCCTCGAAGTCGGCCTTGTAGAGCTGGAACCCGGGAACGTCCTCGGTGATGACGAGCATCGGGACCTTCGCCTCCTTCACGTAGGTGACCGGCGATGCCGCGGCCCAGTCCGCGGGAGCGCCGAAGATCGCCTCGAGGTGCGCGTCGGCCTGCGCGAATCCTCCCTCGACCAGGTGGGTGTGGTACTTCGCCAGGTCGTACGCGCCGCCCATCGGGATCGAGCCCCGGATCGCGGCCAGGGGAAGCCCGTGCGCCTTGAGGTAGCGGGGATCCATGGCGAGGAGCGCCGCGAGGTGGCCGCCCGACGAATGGCCCGCGACGAAGATCCGGTCGGGGTCGCCGCCGCGCGCCTTGAGGTTCCCGCGCAGCCACGCGAAGGCCTTGGCGGCGTCCTCGACGTGCGCGGGATGGCGGACGCCCTCCTTGGGGTAATTCGGATCCATCCACGCGCCACCGGTGAGCCGGTGGCTGATCGCGGCGAACCCGATGCCGCGCTCCGCGAGCCGCACGCCGAGCGCGGTCTCGTTCTCGCGCCCGCCGAACGACCACGCGCCCGCGTGGATCCACATCACGGTGGGAAAGGGCTTGTCCGTCACGGGCAGGACCAGGTTCAGCTTCTGCCGTTCGCCGGTGTCGTAGGGCAGGTCGAAGAACTTCCGAACCTTGAGCATCCCCGGCGCCGTGTCGGGCTCCTCGAGGAGGTCCTGCGGGTGGGCGGCCAGGGTGATCTTGAGTTCCCGCGACTCCCCGTCGCGCGAAACCTGTAGCCGGATCGCGCCTCCCGGGCCGCGCTCCTGCATCACCTTCACGAAGGCGGGGACGGTCGTGACGTCGGCGTCGTCGATCTTCAGGATCAGGTCGTCGACCGCCAGACCGGCCTTCTCGGCGGGACTGCCCGGGACGATCCGGTCGACCTTGAGCGCGGAGCCCGAGGGGGTCACGCTCGCCCCGAGGAACCCGCGCTTCTTGGGCGCGTCCTGGAGGCCGAGAACCAGCACCGCGAGGATGATCAGTGTGCGCATGGCAGATATACGCACGTGATACCCTGTTTGCGGGTCCCCACTTCGACTCGAAGCTTGGAGCTTCTGAAACGGGGAACGGAAATCGGGCCGCGGGAAGCTCCACCTGTGTCCTGTGATGTCACGGTCTTCCCTATAATTGGCCTGTGCTCCACGTCTCCCACGGGCCGTTCCATCCCTCGCTGGAGGAGGCGCTCGTCGGGCGGATTCGCGACCTGAAATCGAAGGATCCCCTCGCCCCGGTCTGCGTCGTCGCCCCTTCGAGCCGTCTCGCGAATCGCGTCAAGGAGCTCGCCCTGCGCGCCTGCCCGAAGGGCGTCGCGGCGCTCCAAGTCCACCACCTGATGTCGTTTGCGCGCGAGATCGCCCCCGACGTGGAATTAATCGACGATGCGCTCCTCCTCGAGCGCCTGGTCGCCGGCCTCATCGAGCGCGAATTTCCCAAGGCTCGATTCCTTTCCGCGGTCGCCCACTCTCCGAGGCTCGCGCGCGCCATCCTCGCGGTCCTGCTGGAGCTGCGCGAGGGCGCGGTCGATCCCGAGGCCGCGTACACCGCGCTGAAGGAAGGGGTCCTGGGCGACGCCGATCCGCTGAAAGTCGGGGAGATCCTCGCCCTGCAGAAGGCCTACGCCGACGAGCTGGAGCGGCGGGGTTGGAGCGACCGGGCCGACCTCGTCCGGATCGCGGCCGAGCGCGCGCCCGAGTCGCTCGCGCTGGGCCGGTTCGCCGAGGTGATCTACTACGGGTTCGTCGAGCTGGTCCAGGTCCAGATCGACCTGCTCAAGGAAGTCGTCCGGCGCGTTCCCGCCCGGCTTTTCTACCCGTACGAGAAGCACCCCGGGTACGCGTTTTCCGACGAGTTCTTCGCGCAGACGGTCCTGGGGATGGCGACGTCGCACGAGGAGCTCAAACCGAGCAAGCTCACGTTGGGTCTTTTCTCCGGCGGATTTCTCAACGCCCGCGTGGTCGCCGCATCGGGAGCCCGCGACGAAGTTTGGGCCGCGGCCAAGAAGATCCTGAAGTGGCGCGACGAGGGGGTGGCGTTCGAGGAGATCGGCGTCGTCGCCCGCGCGCTCGAACCGTACCTGGTCCACGTGGAGGCCGTTTTCTCCGAGAACGCGATTCCCTTCGCCTCGAACGCGACGCTCCCCGCGGGGCGCGATCCCTATCTCTCCGCGGCGCTCACGCTCCTGACGATCGCCGACGAGGAGTTTCCGCGCGACGCGATGATCTCCCTCCTGTCGTCCCCCCATTTCCGCCTCGGCGCCTCGGGAGAGCCGGCGCTCTGGGACGCCCTCAGCCGCGCGCAGGGCATCGGCCGGGGCGCCGACGAGTGGCGCCGCCGCTTGCCGCCGGAGGGGGATTACCTGAAGGAGCGTGGCGAGCGCGGTGACGAGCGCGAACTGCGCGTCCCCGCCGACCAGGTGGCGCGCTTCCGTGCGGCCGTCCTGGCGGTTCTCGATCGGGCCAGGCCGCCCTCGAACCCGACCTGGGCTTCGTACGCATCGTGGGCCTCCGAACTCCTGCGCGACCTGCTCGATCCGGCGGGCTCGGAGGATATCGCGGGCCGGGCCCACGAAACTCTCGAAGGCCTCGCGACCCTGGCGCGCGTGGAGGGCGCCTCGGAGTTCCGTGAAGCGGCCTTGAGGCGGCTGTCGGAACTGCGCCTTCCCGTCGGCGCCCCGGGCGGATCGGGGGTGCGGGTGCTCGACGCGATGGCTGCGCGCGGACTGCCGTTCCGGCGGCTGATCGTCCTGGGCCTCAACGAGAAATTCTTCCCGCGCTTCATCCTCGAGGAAGCGTTCCTGCGCGACGCCGTCCGGTCGCGCCTCCACGCCCGCCTCGGCTCGCGCCTTCCCCTCAAGCTCAAAGGGTACGAAGAGGAGAGGCTGCTCTTCACCTTGCTCGCGGCCTCCGCTTCCGAAGAGCTGGTTCTCTCGTGGCAGCGCTCGGACGAAAAGGGGCGCGTCCAGGTGCCCTCCATCTTCCTGCGGGAGGCGGCGCCCCGGCACGAACAGGTGCCGCGGCCGCCCGCGGAGCGGCTCGCGTGGGCCGGAGACGAAGCGCTCACTCGCCGGGAAGCGATCGTGCTCGAATCGCTTCGGGGCGATCCGGCCCGGGTCGTGGCGGCCGCGGAGACGTTGGGGTGGGACTCGAATGCGCTGAAGCGGGGCGCCGCGTTTCTCCGGGGAATTGACCACGCGCGCAAGCCGGGGCCCGCCGATGGGATCGTCGGCCGTCCCGGTCGTGGGAAGTTCATCTCGCCGACGGCGCTCGAGACCTTCGCCGCGTGCCCCTTCCGCTACTTCGCCGAGCGCGTCCTGCGGCTCCGCGAGCTCGACGAACCCGAACGGGAAGAGTCGACTTCAGCTCTCGAGGAAGGACTCATTTATCACGGGGTCCTCGAGCGCTTCTACAAGGGGCTCAAGGGTCGGATGCCGGAGACGCTCGAGGGCGCGCGCGCGGCGTTCGAAAGGGAGCTGGCCGTCGGTTACGGCGAGCTCGAGGCGCAGCGCTCGATCCGCCACCCGGTCCTGTGGGAGGCGGAACGGGCGTACATGAGACGCGTGCTCGAAGCGGCGGTAACCCACGATCTCGCCCATCGCGACGGCTTCGTCCCCATGCGGTTCGAATGGCCGGTCGAGGGCGAGGTGACGGCGGGCCCGGTGAAGGTGGGCGTCCGGGGCTTCGTGGACCGGGTGGACCTCCGCCCCGACGGCGCGGTGCGCGTCATCGATTACAAGCGCTCGCGCTCGAAGGGGAAGTACCTCTGGACCGTGGATCACGGGGTCGCCAAGGGGCGCTACTTCCAGCCGCCGCTCTATCTCCTCCTGGCCGAGATGCTCTTCGCGAAGGAGGGGATCAAGACCGTCCGCGAGGGATCGAGATCGGGCTACCTGTTCCTGCGCGACCTCGAGCAGGGCGATCCGCCCGAGATGTGGCTCGAGGGCGACGGCTGGGACCCCGCGGCCGGTTTCGAGGAGGGCCTGGGCCGTGCGATCGGGGCGATCGACAAGGGGGAGTTCGTCCTGCGCGTGGCCTCGCACTGCGACCACTGCGACATGTCGACCGTATGTCGAAAACAGCATACTCCGACGCGGATGCGGGCGGAGCGCCACGCATGAAGCCTCCGCTGAAGGACCTCGAGGTCCGCCGCCGCGCGGCCTTCTCACGGGAGAACGTCGCCGTCACGGCGGGCGCCGGCACGGGCAAGACGACGCTCCTCATCGACGCCGTGCTCGCGCGGATCCTCGACCGCGGGCTCGACGCGCGCCGCATCCTCATGATGACCTTCACGGAGAAGGCGGCCGCGGAGATGCGGATCCGGCTCGAACAGCGCCTGCGGGCGGTGCTCGACCCCCAGACCGGGGAGGACCGCGAGGAGCGCGACCGCTGGGAGGGGCCGGAGGTCCGGGAGCGCGCGAAGGCGGCGCTCGCCGTCCTGGACCGCGCGGAGATATCGACGATCCACGGCTTCTGCGCCCACCTCCTGCGCGAGTTCCCGATCGAGGCCGGCTTGGATCCGGCCTTCACGATCGACGAGGGCCCGAAGCGCGACGAACTCTTCACGCGCGAATGGGACCGGTGGCTGGACGTCGAACTCGGCCCGGCGGCGCCGCGCCGCGCGGCATGGCTCAAGGTGCTGGCGGGCTTGGAGCTGCACGTCCTGCGCGAGGTCGCGGAAGGGCTCTGCTCCTTCGACGTGCCCGACGAGGCGCTCGACGCCGACCGGATCCTGGCAACGGGACGGGCGCGGCTTCGCGAGGTTTGCGCGGAGGTCGAGGCGCGCCTCCGCGAAATCGCGGCGCGGCACCCGGGACCCAACAATCTCCAGAAGCAACTTCTTGAGATCGCGGACTTCCTGAAATCTCCGGCGGGCGAGGAACCGGGAAAGTCCATGAGCAAGGCGGAGAAGGGATGGAAGCCGGAGGACTTCGCCGAGGCGCAGTCGGCCCTCAAGGACGCCTTGGCGCTGGCCCGCGACGCGGCGTCGGTCGACGGGGATCTGGCGCGTGAAGCGCTCTCCCTCCTGTGCGACTTTGCCGCCGCGTTCCGCCGGACGTACGCGCGCGAAGGGTACATCAGCTTCGGCGGCCTCCTGATGCGCGTTCGCTCCCTGCTCCGGTCCGACGCCTTCCCCGAGGCGCGCGAGGCGGTCAAGGCGAAGTACGACTTCGTCGTTGTCGACGAGGTGCAGGACACCGATCCCGTTCAGTGCGAAATTGTCCTCTTCCTGGCGGAGGAGCGGGAGTCGCGCGCGGAGTCGGCGGCGGACGTGAAGCTCGCCCGCGGGCGGCTCTTCATCGTCGGCGATCCCAAGCAGTCGATCTACAGCTTCCGGGGCGCCGACATCGTGGCGTACGACCGGCTCAAGAACCAGATCGTCGGCCAGGGCGGAGAGCCGCACGTCCTGCGGACGAACTTCCGGAGCCACTCGGGAATCATCGGGACGGTCAACACGCTCTTCGCGCGGATCATCCGCCGGAAGGGGGAGCTCCAACCGGAGTACGAGGAGATTTTCGCCCACGAGGATCGCGCGCCCGGCCTGCCCTCCCAGAAAGTGGAGGCGGTCCTGTTCGAGGGGGCGAAGGACAAGCTCTCGACCCGCGAGGCGAGGGAGGCCGAGGCGGAGGAGATCGCGCGGTGGATCAAGTCGAACGTGAAGAAGCTGCGGATCCGCGTGCCCGACCGGGAGCGGCCGATGGAGTTCCGCGACGTCGCGGTCCTCCTCAAGGCGCTGACCGACGTGCACCTCCTGCTGGAACGCCTCCGCGCGCACGGCGTGCCGTACGTCGTCGAGGGCGAGAAGTACTACTACGGGACGCAAGAGGTGATCGACTTCGTGAACCTGCTGCGCGCCGTTTCGAATCCGTTCGACCGCGTCGCGCTGGCAGGCCTCCTCCGTTCGCCGCTGGGCGCAGTGGACGATCCCACGCTCTTCGACCTCGCGAAGGCGGACGCGCTCGACTACCGGATGAAGAATCCCCCGAAGGCGGTCGCGGCGCTGTACGCGAAGCTGGGCGATCTCCACGAGCATCACCGCCGGATGTCGGTGCCGGCGCTCATCGACGAGACCTTCGCGCGGACCGGCATCCTCGCGCTCGCGGGCCTCTCGTATCACGGGCCGCAGGCGGTGGCGAACCTGCTCAAGATGCGCCGCGCGGCGGAGGAGTTCGAGGCCTCGGGGGCCACGGCGCCGACGCTCGCGTCGTTCCTGGCGAAGGTGCGGCGCGACGTCCGCGAGCTGACGGACGAGGGGGAGAGCCCGCTGGCGGACGAGGCGCTCGACGCGGTGCGGATCCTCTCGATCCACAAGTCGAAGGGCCTCGAGTTCCCGGTCGTCTTCGTGCCCGACCTGCACCGCATGACGCAGGAGCAGGACGATCGCGCGGTGCGGTACGACTGGCCGGCGGCGACGCTCGGCGTGCGCGCGCGGGGATTCGTCGATCCCGGCGGCGCGGCGCTCGGATACCTCTGGAAGGTGCGCCAGCGCGAGGAGGCGCGGCGGGTGCTCTACGTCGCCTTCACCCGGGCGCGGGAGCGGCTGGCGATCTCGGCGAGCGCCGATTTTCCCGCGAACTCGCCGATGGCCGAGATCGCGCGGGCGCTGAAGGGCGCGGTGGACGTCGACCTGGGGGCCGCCGACGGGGAGGTGTCGTCGGGCGACCTCCGGATGACGGTGCGTCGCGTCGCGTGGAAGGAGAGTCCGCCGCCGGCGAAGCGCGCGAAGTCGCGGTCGGCGGGGGAGCGGACCGACTGGAAGGCGCTCGACGGTCGCTGGAAGAAGCGCGAGGCCGAGGCGCAGGCGGCCGCGTCCTCGCCTCGATTCACGAGCCCGACGCGCCTCCAGGAATCGCTCGCCGAGCGTGGCCAGGTCGCGGTGGACGAGGCGGATCGGTCACGCGGCGCTGAGACGGGGACGCTCTGCCACCTCGTCCTGGAGCGGCTCGACTTCCGGAAGCCGGACGTACGGGGCCTGCTCGAGTCGGGCGCGCGGGAATTGGGGATCGAAGATTCGTCGGAAGCCCGCAAGATCCTCGCCGCCTTTGTGAAATCCGACGCGTTCCGGACGTTGGCGACAGCGGAGATCGTGGCGCGCGAGCTTCCCTTCTTCCTGAAGGTGGACGGGACGATCCTCCAAGGGGCGATCGACCTCGTGGCGCGGATCGACGGCCGGCTCACGGTGATCGACTACAAGTCGGACCGCGAGGAGCATCCCGAGAAGTACGCCGAGCAGAAGCGGTGGTACCTGGAAGCGGTGAAGCGAATCCTGGTCGAGAAGAAGCCCGAGTTCAAGCTGCTCTATCTCAGATCCAGTCGTTTTGTCTGAGACCGGACCGTTTTCCGTTGGCCGTCCCACCTCGCAAGAGGACCTTCTTCCGCGCATGCGACACCCAAGCCGCGTGATATGCGTCGCGAGGCCGGAGGCTGGGATCTGGAAGCTGGGAGCTGGGAGCTTAAAATGCCGCGCCCTTTCTTCGAACGCCCGGACGACATCCCGCTTCGAGCCGCCGGCTCCCCCTCCGCGTCCCACGGCACATGAGAGTGACCGCTACCGTTGCTGCCTTCCGGCCCTGGCGGGGTTCACGGCCCCCTGCATTGCATGGGGCAGAGGGTTCAACGCCACGTACTCGCGCGCTTCTATCGCCGGTCGCCCTCATGAAAGGCTGTCGACCCTGCGTAAGCGGGTTTCAGGCACCGCCCCTTTCGGAGCGGGAAGGAACCGCCACCTCCCCGTCTAGCGCGGCGGGGAGAGTATACCCGATTGCCGATTGCGGATTGCGGATTGCGGATTGCACAGCCCAGAATCAATCAAGAATCAGGAATCAAGAATCAGGAATAAGGAATGAGGAATCAAGAATCCCCTGAATCGGGCGTTACGCCAGGAAGAGGAAGTCGCGGCCTACCTCAAGCCCGGCCCTTACCAGCCGGCGCCGGATCAGGGCGCGGGCACCGCGACTGCCCACAGCCCCCAGGATGGGACCTCCGCGCCGCGCCAGCGCATCTTCCGGATCGCGCACCGGGATTTCGTTCGCGAGCCGTCTCCCGATCTTGCGGGCATCGATGTCGATCGCCTGCTCGACCTCGAATCCCTTCGCGCGCAGGTCGCGTATCCATCCGCGCCCGATCGGACCGGCCCCCCAGATCGTGAGCGGACCCTTCGCCATGATCGGATGGCGCGGCAGGTACTCGAGCTTCGCGCGCCGCATCGCCTTCTCCGAGTACGCCTCATGCGTTCGCGTGAGTCGTCCCGGCCGGTCGCTCCACGTCAGCAGGACGCGCGGAACCTTCGCGAACTTCAGGCCCTTCGACCACGCGCGCAACCAGAGATCGTAATCCTCCGCCCACCCCGGATCGCGGTAGCCGCCCGCCCGCTCATACGACTCCCGCGCGAAGAGCGCCGTCGGATGGACGAGCGGGCTCTCCACGAAGAGCGCGTTCTCCATCTCGGCCGACGCGCACAGGGAATTGTTCCACTTGATGTAGAGCGACATGCCCTGGCCGGCGCCGCGTCCCCGCACGCGCGTCGCGCGGATGTCGC
>Ga0075423_10003076_pt1 | contig 15286 bp, 12 predicted proteins | sample SoiMethybrSBSTD2_FD_80114 | JGI IMG/M metagenome (GOLD analysis project Ga0075423, IMG submission 80114) | Bulk soil microbial communities from a Populus tree surrounding site in Tennessee, USA - Soil MetaG P. TD hybrid SBSTD2 | ecosystem: Environmental > Terrestrial > Soil > Tree plantation...
CGACGACCAGCAGTGGCAGCCCCACCAGCAGCGTGATCAGGTCGTTGCCCTGCATCTGGGCGACGGTGCTGATCGTGTCGTAGTGGTACAGCCCGTGCCCGTTGATCATGACCGTCTCGCCACGGTGGTTGGTGTACTGGTATGGTGTACCGGGCGTTTGATAGAACAAGCCCATGCTGGCGGCGAACACGGCCAGCACAGCGATCATTGGAATAAGCCATTTGAGTGCGGATTGATTTTTCATTGGTTTCTCCTGGACTGTTTGCGCGCACCGCTCCGCTGCTCATCGGTTGAAGATCACGAAGACGCCTTGATAGACCAGATACGCTGGAACAAGCATACCATCGTGTGAGGGTGGCTGGAAACACGAAACGACAACGCACGGTGAAGAAGGCGTCACTCTCGGTAGCTGATGTTTTCCACACATAGGTACGCGCTGGTGCTATCTTGGATATAGAAAGCAGGTACATGTGCGTGCGCCGTTTCCGTTTGTTAAGGAGGCAATACGATGAACATTTCTCTACGCAACGGACTGATCGCACTCGCTGCGGCGAGTGCGCCAATCGCCTACAGGTTGGCGGTCCGCCCCTGGCATATGCGCTGGGGCGCAACCGACGCGGAGCTGACGCGACCGCTGCCAGGAGATGCGTTCGTGCCGGACGGGGTCCAAAGCACGCGCGCGATCACGATCCATGCGCCGGCGCGGGCGATCTGGCCCTGGCTGGTGCAGATGGGCCAAGATCGGGCTGGCTTTTACAGCTATGACTGGTTGGAGCGGCTGGCGGGCGCGGCTATTCACAATGCCGACCAGATCGTCCCGGCCTGGCAGCACCTAGCGGTCGGCGACCTCATGCGGACGTATCGCTACATCGAACGCTACGAGCCGCTCGGCTGGATCGTCGCCGAGGTCGAGCCAGAACGGGCGCTGGTGGTGCGCTCGGTCGACAGCCGCTGGAGCTGGGCGCTCGTGCTTGACCCGCTGGACGCCGACCGCACCCGGCTGATCGCCCGCACGCGCGACGGCATGATGCAGGGGCTTCTGGCACCACTCAAGTTCCTTGTGGCCGAGCCGGCCCACTGCATCAGGGAAATCGGGGTGTTGCGCGGCATCAAAGCGCGGGCTGAGCTGCTGGCACGGAGCAGCGTCGAGCCAACGATGTCGCAGCCGGCCAGCAGTGTGTGCTGAATCAAGGAGGCTTCACCATGATCAACGAGAAACTAGCATTGCAGCGCATGAGCGTGCCGGTGACGCGGACAACGCCCACCGTCTCGGCCAATCTGCGGGTGGCACAGATTCTCACCGTACTGATCGCGCTATTGGCAGCTGTCGCCGCCGCTGGTGGGCTGTTCATCCCCGGCCTCTATCGCGACCCCGCCACGTTCGTGCCGATATTGCAGGGCCAGGATCTGGTCACCCTGATTGCGCTGCCCGTTCTGCTCGTGATGCTGCTCGCCGCGCGGCGCGGGTCGGCGCGTGCTACCCTGGCCTGGCTTGGGCTGCTGGGCTACCTATGTTATACCTACACGGGCGCGGCGTTCGCATACGCCTTCAACGACTTTTTCCTGATCTACGTCGCCCTGTTCGCCCTATCGGTCGGCGCGCTGGCGGCCGTAGCCAGCGGCATCGACGCCATCGCACTCCAGCGGAGATTCGATGCTGCGGTGCCTCGGCGGCCGGTGGCGGTCTTTCTGAGCCTGATTGCGCTGATGCTCGCCATCGTCGAGCTGGGCGAGATCATCGCATTTCTGACCAGCGGCACGATCCCGCAGATCATCACCCGTTCGGGCGGCATCACCAATTTCGTGTATGTGCTGGACCTGGGCGTGATCGTGCCGCTGGCGCTGCTCGCGGTCATCTGGCTCTGGCGCCGGTTGCCCTGGGGCGATATCCTGGCGGGCTTCCTGCTGATCAAGGCCAGCACTATGGGTCTCGCGTTGCTCTCGATGAACTGGTTCTCGATGCGCGCCGGCTTGCCCACCGACGGGTTGCTCGTCCTGTGGAGCGTGATTGCGTTCGGCGGCCTGGGATTGTCGGTCTGGTTCCTACGCCACTGCCGGGAGTAGCCAAAGGGTGAAAATAGCCGATAGCCGATAGCCAATTGCAGATTGCAGATTGCAGATTGCCGAGAGCAAGGCCCTTGTTCGCACCACAAAGGCACAAAGCGCACAAAGGCCCACATATCTTTGTGTCCTTTGTGCCTTTGTGGTGAGCTTTCGCAGCGACTGAGGAGGTTGATCATGAACACCTATCAGCAGTCCATCCCACGAACGAGAGCGCTGCCGTCCCTCGCGCAACTTGCGCGCAGCCTCGCATCGCGCTGCTGCGCATCCTGATCGTGTGCTGGCCACGTCAGGTCCGCAGGCGACAAAATGAACGGCGATCCGTTGCTCATCAGATACCCTGCATCCTCATACCTACCGACAAGGACTTTCGAATAGAGAACGAGCCCATCGGTTGGGTGAAGCGTGAAACGTGAAACGTGAATGCAACCTGTGATTCACGTTTCACGTTTCACGGTGGCATGGACTCGGTTCTTTTTCGAAGCTCCCTCAGACCTCACACGCGGCAAGCCGGTCGCGCGTATCTGCTGCTGCCGCGCTGTCCGCTCGATCCAAATTCTGATCGGCCCAGGACGCCGGATCTTCGAGCGGCTCCAGGTGCGTGAACACAGAGCTGCGTGACACAACCGCGCGAATCTGCCGCTCGATCTGCTCGCACAGCGTATGCCCACGCCGCACGCTCCAGTCTCCGGGCACCAGTATGTGGAGCGATACAAACGCGCGCTGCCCGGCCATGCGCGTTCGCAGCGCGTGAAAGGCGACCCCGCCATCCGTGTAGCGCGCGAACACGCCCGCGATCCGCGCCTGCTCCACGGGCGGCAGCGCGGTGTCGAGCAGGCCATTTGCCGTGTCGCGCAGCAGCCGAACCCCCGTCCAGACGATATTGGCGGCAACGATCAGCGCAACTAGCGGGTCACATGTCAGCCAGCCGGTCGCCTGCACAAGTACCACGCCCAGCACGACGCCCGCCGAGGTCCAGACGTCGGTCAGCAAATGCTGCGCGTCGGCGCGCAAGCTGATCGAGCCGAGGCGTCGCCCGGCGCGTAACAGGATCAGCGCGACCGCGCCATTGACACCGGCCGCCACGAGCGAGACCACCAGCCCGAGCCAGACATGCTCCAGTACACGCGGGTGGAGCAGGCGATCCCACGCCGTAATGCCGATGCCGGCCGCTGCGACCAGTATCAGCACGCTTTCGACGCCGCTGGAAAAATACTCGGCTTTCGAGTGACCAAAGCTGTGCTCGGCGTCGGGTGGGCGACGGGCGAGTGTTAACGCCCAGATCGCAACCAGGGCGGCGACCAAGTTGACGACCGACTCGATCGCATCGGACAGCAGGCCGACCGAGCCGGTTAGCGCATAGGCTGCCGCCTTGAGCGCAATCGTGACCAGGGCCGCACCCAGCGACAAAAAGGCATATGTGCGCGCGGAAGATTCGTTCGCGTTGGAAGCAGCTTGCGCCATCAGTTCATTCCTTGCGATCATCGGCCACGCCGCCGCGCCAGCCATTTTTCGAGCTCCACACCCCAGAAAACCAGCGTGCTCAGGAGCAGGCTGACGGCGAGGTCGCCGGGTGACAGCGCCACGGTGTTGAACAACCGCTGCAACACCGGCACATAGACGACCGCGAGTTGCAGCACCAGCGTCAGCGTGATCGCGCCGAGCAGTGGCTTGTTTGACCACAGGCCGATGCTGAAGAGCGAGGCGCGCTCGGAGCGCACCGCCAGCGCCTGGGCCATCTGCGCGAACACCAGCGTGGTGAAGATGCTCGTCTGCCAGTGCGGGTTGCCGGCGTGCCAGGGGAGATAGCCTGCCACAAGTGCGATCAGACCCATCACCAGCCCCCACCAGAGAATATAGCGCCCCATGCCGCGCGCAAACAGGTGCTCCGCCGCCGGGCGTGGTGGCCGCTGCATGATGTCGCGTTCCGCTGGCTCGACGCTCAACGCCAGCGCCGGCAGCCCATCGGTGATGAGGTTCATCCATAAAATTTGGAGTGGCAGCAGCGGCAATGGCATCCCCAACAGCGGCGCGAGCAGCATGACCCACAGCTCGCCCGAATTGGTCGTCAGCAGATATTTGATAAACTTGCGCAGGTTGTCGTAGATCGCGCGGCCTTCTTCCACCGCGGCGACGATCGTCGCAAAGTTGTCGTCGCGCAGCACCATATCCGCAGCCTCTTGGGCTACATCAGTGCCGCTGATCCCCATGGCGATGCCAATATCAGCCTGCTTGAGCGCCGGCGCATCGTTCACGCCATCGCCGGTCATCGCAACGATCTGCCCACGGTTGCGCAGCGCACGCACGATCTGTAGCTTATGCTCCGGCGATACACGCGCGTAGACCGACACCTCGCCGACCAGACGCTCCAACTCCGCCGGGGACAGGCGATCGAGTTCCTGGCCGGTCAGCATGCGGCTGTCGGTGGCGATTCCCATGGCGCTGGCGATTGCGCGGGCCGTCAGCGGATGGTCGCCGGTGATCATGACCGGGCGGATGCCGGCAGTCTGGCAGGTCTGCACCGCGACCGGGATCTCGGGCCGCACCGGGTCGATCATGCCGACCAGGCCGACAAAGGTCAGGTCGCGCTCCAATTCGTCGGGCTCTTTGGCGAGCGCCAGCGTCTGAATCGGTCGGAAGGCCACGCCCAGCACGCGCATGCCCTGCTGGGCCAGACGGTCGTCGGCACCCATGATGCGCTCGCGCCACGGCGCGCTCAGTGGCTCGGCGCGCTCGTGGACCCAGACCGCCGTACAGCGTTCCAGCAAACCATCCACGGCACCCTTGCTGAAGGCGATATGCGCCGCGCTGCCCACGCCGATGCTGCCACTCCAGAGCGATGCCAGTGGATCTGGGAGCGCACCGGGGAAGGCGGGACAGGCATGCACGGTGGTCATGCGCTTACGCTCCGAATCGAACGGCAGCTCGGCCACGCGCGGGAACAGGCGCTCCAGGTCGCTTTTGCACAGCCCCTGGTGCGCGGCGGCAGCGACCAGCGCCGCTTCGGTCGGATCGCCCACCACGCTGTCGCCGGAGCCCTCATTGCCCTCGTGCGCGATGAATGCGTCATTGCAGAGCGCGCCAGCCGCCAGCAGGAGCGCCAACGTAGACGGATGGCCCTGGTCAGAGCTGTGCGCAGGCGTAGCCAGCGCGTGCTCGCCAGTTAGCTCAACGCGTTGGTCGGCCATGTCGAGCATTGTTACAGTCATGCAGTTCTGCGTGAGCGTACCGGTCTTATCGGCGCAGATGACCGTGACCGCGCCGAGCGTCTCGACCGCCGACAGCTTGCGGATCAGCGCCTGCCGCTTGAGCATACGCTGCGCGCCCAGTGCCAGCGCGATCGTCACTACGGCGGGCAACCCCTCGGGCACCGCCGCGACGACCATGCTCACGGCAGTCAGAAACATCAGTTTCAGTTCCTCACCGCGCAGCAGGCCAACCACGAAGATCACCGCGACGATGGCGAGCGCAGCTGCGGCCAATACACGGCCCAGGTGATCGAGCCGGCGCTGGAGCGGCGTCGGCTCCTGGCCCACCGCCTGGATCATGGTGGCGATCGCGCCAAGCTCGGTCTGCATCCCCGTCGCGGTGACGGCGACCTGGCCGCGCCCGTAGCTCACGGTTGTGCCCAGGTAGACCATGTTGCGGCGATCGCCGAGCGGCAGCTCGGCGCTAGGCAATCGGTCGGCGCTCTTGTCTACTGGCGCAGACTCGCCGGTGAGCGCGGCTTCCTGCGTACGCAAGTTGGCGCTCTGGAGCACGCGCCCATCGGCCGGCACGCGCTCGCCCACCTCAAGCAGCACGATGTCGCCTGGCACGAGCTCACGCGCCGCAATTTCGCGGATGCCGCCATTGCGGCGTACCGTGACGGTCGGCACCGTGAGCTGTTGCAGCGCGGCCATCGTCCGCTCGGCGCGGTATTCCTGGCTGAAGCCGAGGATGGCGTTGAGGACGACGATCGCGAGGATGGCAATGCTATCGCCATAATCACCCAGCAGCGCCGAGGCGATGGCCGCGACGATCAGAACGACGACCATCGTCGAACTGAGCTGCTCGCGTAAGATGCGCCAGGGACTCTTGCGGTTCTGCTCGACTAGTTCATTCGGGCCATAGACGATCTGGCGCTGGGTCACGCCCGCGTCGTCCAGGCCGTGGGCCAGTTGCGTGCCGAGCCGACGAAGCACCTCGGCACCGTCGTAGGTATGCCAGGCGGCACCGTCCGGCAGCTTCGGCGCGATCACGCCGGTGTGCGGGCGGCGCAGCTGGTGCAGGGACGGCGCATCGATACCCGTGTTGTGTGGCATAGCAGTCTCTCGTTATCGTTCGATACGAGCCCAGTATAGCGGGCTGCGCTGGCATGCAGCGAGAAAAGATAACTACAGCAGGTTGCGATTCCACAAATCTTGCCCAAGACACCACGACACCAAGGCTTGAGCCTTGGTGTCGTGGTGATGACCTCGTATTGTTTAGGCTTGTACTAGGCGGTCTGCGGGTGGGGCAGCAGCCGAGTGCGGGTGCGCTGGAACGTTGCTGTGGCGCGGCACGTACGTGCGGCTGTTCCCTGGCTCGATCGGGCTGAACACGATCTACCCGACGATCGGGTTCGCGGCCTGGCACATTGCGCCGCTGTCGATTCTGCCCGCCCGCTTCCCCGGCGCGCCCACCTCGTTTCTGATCTATTGCCTGCTGCTGGGCCTGTCCTACGCCTATTACGCGCGCACGACCGGGTCCATCCGCTGGTGTACGGTCTCGCACTGCATCCACGACGCGCTCGGGCTGGGTGGGTTCGCGTATGCGCTATGGTTGATGTGAAAGGTTCTTCGCGCTACATCGGAACAGGTACGCGCTGGTTGCCGGGACGCAACTGTAGGTTGCTGTTTCTTTTCTCGCACGGATGTACGGAAGTGATATTATTGGTTAGATCAACCCAATTCAGACCAAATGGCAGAGCAAATTGGCTTAAAGGTATAGGAGGCGACCGCATGGACGACATCAAACGAAAGATCAGTAAGTTTCTTTCGAACATCTTGCGCTACAACCTGCAAGAGAATGAAGATCTCTTTGCTCTTGGCTTCGTGAAATCGCTCAGCATCTTGCAGCTCGTGCTCTTTATTGAGCGAGAGTTTGATATTAGGATCGAGCACTTGGACCGCGACATCAGGAGCTTCCGCAGCGTCGCCACGATTGCGGAGTTCGTCGAGCGCACAATCGCCAACCGCCCGGTGATCGAGCTTCATGATCGCATGGTCGCGAGTGATCGCCATTCCAGAGCTCACGCCGCGATGTCCGTTGTTTTGGAAGCAGTATGAAACTCTATAGCATTAGCGATCTGCATCTGAATTATCCGATCAACCGGCAGGCCCTGGAGGCGCTGCCGTATTATCCAGACGATTGGCTTCTGCTCGCAGGTGATATCGGCGCGACAGAAGATGATCTGCACTTCGGGCTGTCGATATTGACGCGCCGCTTCGCGCGGGTGTTCTGGGTGCCGGGCAACCACGATCTGTGGACGGTGCCGATGAGCCCAGGGGCGCTGCAGGGCGAGGGGAAGTATCGGCGGCTGGTCTCGATCTGCCGCAACTACGGCGTGCTGACACCTGAGGACCCGTATGTGCGCTGGCCGGGGGAGGGCCCGGCCTACCTCCTCGCGCCGCTCTTTACCCTCTACGATTATAGCTTTCGGCCCGACGACGTGCCGGAGGATCGGGCGATCGCATGGGCCGAGGAGGCTGGGCTGCTTTGCGCCGACGAGATGCTGCTGCACTCGTATCCCTATCCCTCCAAGGCGGCCTGGTGCGCCGCGCGCTGTGCCTACACCGAACGGCGGCTGCAGGAGGCGGGCCACGCGCCGCTGGTGCTGATCAACCATTTCCCGCTACGGCAGGATCTGGCCCGGCTGCCCAGGATTCCACGCTTCTCGATCTGGTGCGGCACGCGCCGCACTGAGGATTGGCACACGCGCTTCCCGGTGGCGGTGGTGGTCTACGGGCATCTGCATATCCGCGCGACACGCTTTCGCGATGGGGTACGCTTCGAGGAGGTGTCGCTGGGCTACCCGCACGACTGGGATGCTAGCCATGGAATCCAGCCCTACCTGCGCGAGATCCTTCCCGTTCCCGCCAATGCGATGAGCGTCAGGGGACAAGCTGAGTCGAGTCTCCTGCACAGCTCATTGTAATACCCAATTTTTGGCCTAATCTGAGCGAGGATACGCGGAAGGCCGCTCTTGTGCCGCCGCCAGGCGATATTCATCAGGTGATCAATCCCGGCCCGACGCGCGCATATTGCTCCTGCTATTCCGCAGGCGCTGTAGCCACGCGCGCGAGCACGTCCTGGGCGCGCTGTGGGATTGGGGACGCGCGACCTTCTGGCGCGCGCGTGATGCCGACGCCGGTGAGCGGATTACAGCGCGTAGCCAGCCGATCAGCTGAGTTCGCAAGCTCCCCAGGTGCCTCTTGCACTTGGGGAGCTTTTTTGACCGGGCTGGTGAGAGGGCTGCGCTCCTCGCAATTCTTGTTTTGGCGCAGATTCGCTCTCTATCGCTCAGTGTTGCGAAAGTGTTACGCCAGGTGATCGAACATTTTCACCCAGGCCGCGCGCTCGTGCTATGCTCAGGGGTGGAAATAGATCATCAAGGAGGCGCATATGAACACGATCCTTGTTCCGCTTGATGGCTCCGTCCGCGCGGAGCAGATTCTGCCATATGTGCGGCGGCTGGCACCGTCGCTAGATGCCAAGCTGTACCTGTTGCAGGTCGTCCAAGAGACGCACGAAGATGAGCCATTCGCCATCACCATCGCCGAGACGTATCAGCGCGGCTCCGGCCCGACGGCTACTCAGCGCGAGCGCGCGTGGCACAGCTGGGAGGCCCAACGCCGGCACGCCGAGGGCTATCTGGAATCCCAGGCGGTGCTGCTCCAGGTTGCAGGGACGCGCGTTGATTTCGCGGTGCGGCTCGGCGACCCAGCCGAGGAGATCCTCACGGTCGCGGCAGAGCAGCGCGCCACGCTGATCGCGCTGGCGACGCACGGCTACAGCGGGTTGAAGCGCTGGACGCTCGGCAGTGTCACCGACAAAGTGGTGCATGCGGCACCCATGCCGGTCTTCATCGTCCGCAGCGATGCCCAGCCGCCAACTGGCGATGTGGCCTTCACGCGCATCCTGGTGCCGCTGGACGGCTCGCCGCTGGCCAGGCAGGCGTTGCCGCTCGCCGCCGAGCTGGCGACCCGCGCGCAGGCCGAGCTGACGCTTATCGAGGCGATCTCGCCGGTGCTCGAGTCCTATCCACTCCCGCTCGGCCAGCCGATGACGTACTACAGCGTGCTGCTGCCTGCATTGCGCGCGAAGGCTGCAGACGATCTCACCCGCGCGGCGCATGCGTTGCGCCAACAGGGCATCTCGGTGAAAACGCTGGTGGAGGAAGGCTACCCCGCTGAACTGATTGTCGATGCGGCGCGCGAACGCCAGAGCGACCTCATTCTCATGGCGACACATGGCTACGGCGGCATCCGGCGCTGGGCGCTCGGCAGCGTTGCCGACAAAGTGTTGCATGCCGCGACTACGCCGCTCGTGCTGGTGCGCGCGCGGCCTACAAACTGATATAGGGCGAGACGATCATACATAGTGCGACGCTCAGACCCCGGCGGGCGCGAACGTCGCGGGTGAGGGCATGATGAAACGTATCGAAGGCTCGATGATCATGGGACTGGCCTTGATCGGCGTCGGCGCGCTCTTTCTGCTACAGAGCCTGGGCGTAATTGGGGCGATCGGTGGCCTGATCTGGGCGCTGCTCTTCGTTCTGGGTGGCGGCGCGTTCCTGGCGACGTTCCTGGCGGTGCCGGCGCGCTGGTGGGCACTCATCCCCGGCTTTACGCTCGTGAGTCTGGGCGCGCTGATCGGCGGGCAAGTGCTGATTCCCACGCTGGCCGGCTCGTGGGGCGGAGCGCTGTTCCTGGGCGGGATCGGCTTGGGCTTCTGCGCGGTCTACCTGTCGGGCCGCGAGCGCTGGTGGGCGCTCATCCCGGCTGGCGTGCTGCTGACGCTGGCGACCGTCGCCGGCCTGTCCGGGATGATCGCGGGGATAGATCTGGGCTGGGTCTTCTTCCTGGGCCTGGCGCTGACGTTCGGCCTGGTGGCGAGCGTCCCCACGCCGAGCGGACGGATGCGCTGGGCGCTGTTCCCGGCGGGCGTGCTGCTGATCCTGGCGCTGAGCGGCATGGCGTTCACCAACGCGGCCCTGGGTATCTTCTGGCCCGCGCTGATGATCCTGGGCGGGCTCTACCTGGCGTATCGCGCCATGCGTATGCCGCAGCGCGCCGAGGTTCTCGTCGATACGCTCGCGCCGCAACCGGATGTGCAGGCGCGCTACGAGCAGCCGGCACCGGAAAGCGCGGCGCTCGTGCAGCTGGAGCAGCTACCGCGTGATGTGCAGCCGCTGGAGCGGACGGTCGGCTCCGAGCCGCTCGAGCTGGCGCACAAGGAGGCGTTATGAAGACCAAATTGTATCGAAGCACGACCGACCGAATGATCGGCGGAGTCTGTGGCGGCCTCGGCAGCTACCTGGCGATCGATCCGATCCTGATCCGGCTGTTCTTCGTGCTGTTGACGCTCGCTGGCGGCAGTGGCGTGCTGATCTATCTGCTGCTGTGGATTTTGATCCCGACTGGTGAGCAGGAGCTGACCGCAGGCGCAACACGCAGCGGCACCGAGGCGTTCGCCGAGCGCGCACGCAGCCTGGGCGACGATATGCGCGCATCGATTCAGAATGGTAATCCCCAGTCGGTTGGCTATACTGGCTCAACGCCGGGGTGCTGTGGCCAGTGCTGCTGATCGTTGGCGGCGCGGCGCTGATCTGGCGCCGCACGAAAGGAGCGGTGTCATGAACGCGGTACAGACGATGCCCGAGCGACGAGTGCCACGAAGTGGGCTGGTCGGCCCGGCGGTGCTGATTGGCCTGGGGCTAGTGTTCCTGGCGAACAACCTGGGCTGGCTCGGCTGGGAGGTCTGGGACACACTGTGGCGGCTGTGGCCAGTGCTGCTGATCGCCGTCGGCCTGGAGCTGCTAATCGGTCGACGCTCAATGCTCAGCGCGGCGCTGATCCTCGTGCTGGTGCTGGGGATTGCGGGCGTGGCGATCTGGTCGTCGGGGGCAATGTGGATGCGCAGCGTTCCAGTGACCGGCGAGACGATCGCGCAGGCGCTCGATGGTGCCACGCGCGCCGATGTCGAGATCGGAATGAGCACCGGCACGCTGCGAGTGCGCGCGCTCGACGAGGGGAACGGCCTGATCGACGGCACGCTGCAGCGGGGAGCGCGCGAGCAACTCGACCGCAGCTTCGCGGTGAACGGCGATACGGCGGTCTTCAAGCTGCGCAGCAGAGGCACGTCGGCCTGGATGGTCCCATTCACGACCGAGCGCCGCGATCAGATGACGTGGGACATGCAGCTCAACCAGACCGTGCCGATGCACCTGAAGGTGGACACCGGCGCGGGTACAGCGATGCTTGACCTGGCGCGGCTGCACGTCACCGACCTACAGGCCAACATCGGCGTTGGTACGACCATGCTGACCATGCCGGCGCAGGGGCGTGTGCATGCGCAGGTCAACGGCGGCGTCGGCGAGACGACGATCATTATTCCGGCGGGCGTGGCGGCGCGTATCACGGCCACGGCTGGGCTGGGCTCAGTCCATGTGCCGAGCGGCTATCAGCGCCAGGACAAAGTCTATCGCTCGCCGGGCTACGACACGGCCGTTAATCGCGTTGACATGCAGGTAAACGGTGGTGTCGGCAGCATCACGATCCAGCAGGGCGGCGAGTGATCGGATGCTCAACTTCAACCAGTTTGAGCTGCGCGCACCGGCTAGAGTCGCCGTGATCTAGGTGACGCCGTTCTGCACGAAGGTTGCGTAGCCGTATTAGAAGCGATAGATTTGCGTACGCTGCGGGCGGCGAACACTGTGGCGGGGAGCCACGAGCGCAGCGGCCGGTGCGGCGGGCGCACTGGAAAAATAGGTCTCAGCGGCCTCGCGCAGCAGGCGCTGCGCGGTCGCAAGATCGCCCCGGCCTGCGGCGATGTGCATCGCACGGCATGTGTCGGTCGGCGTTGTTGCGAGAGAGCCAATCTACACTCTCTAGATTTAAGAACAACGCGACGGCAGACCTTGGGGGAATGGCTCGTCGCAGAGCGCGTTGTAGAGCCATGCCGTGGGCGCTACTCCATGCCAACGCGTGGTCCACACTCCACCCCCACGGAAATTGTCCGGCGAGCCGGGCACGGCTCCATCTGACCGCTGTTGGGCGAGCAACTCCAGCACGAGGTCGTTCGCGCCGGCTCCGCCTACCGCTGCATACTGCCCCCCGCCCTCGTTCCATACCGACCATGGGCCGGCCTGCCCGTCGAAGCCGTAGAGCTGCCCGCCCTGAGCCGGCAAGCGCAGCACCGCGCGGGCGTAGCTGAGCGCCCGGCGGGCCTTTTCCTGCTCGCCGATGGCTCTCAAGAACGCGGCGCCCCAGGTCTGGTTGTCGAGGTACGGCTGCCACCCGTTTCTTCCGCCCTTGAATCGGCCCAGCTCCTCGTCCCAATAATACCTCAGCAGACAGGCTTTCAGCTGATTTGCCGCGCCTGCATACGCCAACCCCGCCGAGTGCAGGCTCCACCAGGCATCGATGTTGCCCTCGGTGGAGTCGCCGAACAGGCAACCATTCGCTTGATTGATCTGCCTTCTCAGCCAATCGGCTGCACGGTTACGGATTGTAGCAGCCTGGGGATGCGTTCCTCCCAGTGCGAGATAGCGACTCAAAGCGTAGCTTGCCCAGGCAATGTCGCCCGCCCACTTATTGTTCGTTGTCGCGTCCATCGTGCTGCAGTTGTGGCTCTGGAACCAGGAGCCGTCGGTGTTCTGGGTCCGGCTCAGCGCACCCACTAGCGCGTTCGCCCTGACCCACATGCGCCGGTGCGCGAACACGATCAGCGCCAGCGCCTGATCGTAGGTATGGCTGAGGCAGACTTCTTCTTCCTTCCACGACTTGAGCAAGCCGTTGCTCTGCTGCTGCGCGGCCAGCCACGAGGCGGCGGCGTTGGCTGCGACAGGGCTCGGGGCGACCGTCTCGAATGCAGCCGGCACCGTGCGCGATTTGACGTTGTATACGTTCAAGTTGTCGATAGCGATATTTCCAGCGCCGCCCACGTCATCCTCTATGCCATCAGCAGGATCCTTGATAAGGAGGACGGAGACGAAGAAGGCGCTCACCCTGTGCGGGTCGAAGCGGGTACCGCCAGTCCATGGCAGCAAGGATTTGTATGGGATGACTAACTGCCCCCACCAGACGTGATGTGTCACATGACGATATTCGCTTGCAAAGATGTACTCCTGGCTGACGCCTGGATTGACCAACCCGATATGCACCGAGTTAGCCGCTACCGGGTGGCCACGCCAGTCCAGACGTAGGTGATCGTAGGCGGATAGGTCGAGCGGCGGATCGAAGTTACAGCGGATCTGGGCCCAATTGCCAGCGGTATTGCCCAGGTTATAGTTCAATCGGAGCGCCCTGCCGGTATAGCCGCTGATCGGTGTGACTGAGCCAGTGACTGGCAGGTTAGCAGGTAGTACACGGAAGCAGTTGTAGCTGCTCTCGAAGTTCAAGAAGGTCTGGCCGGAGCGCAGCCCCAGATCCGCCCACGGCTCGGGCGGGTTGTCCTGCGCCAGCAGCCAGTAGCTGGTCTGGCCGACCTGGCCGGGCGACCAGCTCTGCGCGGCTGCGCCGTCGTCGTGGAGCCACAAGCCGACGTTGTCGTCGTTGGGGTCGGCGGTGGCACCGATCCATCCCTGCGGCGTGAGCGTGTGATCTAGCGGCAGGGCATCCAGCGCGATCCGAACGTTGGGCGTGTTACCCTGCCAGCTTATGTTATCGGTATGTAGAGCATCCAACCAGGTGCTGCCGAGTGGTGGCGGTGTATTGAAGATGAAGCCGGGCCGCTGGAGAGTGCTGAAAGCGACCTGGCGGCGGACAAGGTCGGGTCCGATGTAGCGGGTGGCGTTGCTGTCGTGGCAGTTGGTGTGCCCGCCGCCGCATGCGCCACTTTCGTTGATGAACATCGACGAGATCTGGACCAGTTTGAAGCCCTGCCGCTGGGCCCGCCGGGTGGAGTCGATCGCGATATTCGCGGCGGCGGTGTAGGTCTGAGTGACGTGGAGACGCGTCTGCCGGTCACGAGGGAACGGCAACTCCAGCTTGTAAACAATGTTGAAGGCGCCATTCGTGCCGCTGGCCTGCATGCGCAGCGGTGCCCTTGGCAGCCAGGCAGTGTCGATCTCCAATCGACGAAGTTGAGGGCTATGATAGTAGGTCGAGGCATTCGGCCAGTAGGCTGGCCCTAAAATGAAGGAGCTACCGAAGGGGATAGGAGGGGATGGGTCGGCGTTTGGCTTCAAGCGGATGAAACCGGAGGCGTAAATAACGGCCACCTGAGGCGAGCCTGGCGAGACCTGCGATTTGTGATAGATACGCACCACGGCTGCGTTGCCGCGAGCAATACCGCCCACAACGATCGCCATAGGCCTGGCGACGCCTGGATCGCTGGCGCACATATCGATGATCCAGCCGTTACCTCCATTGTAGATCACTGAGCAGTTCGACTGGGCGGCGCCCCGCAGTGGAGTCAGCGCCGTCGCCAAAGCCAACAGACAGGTGAGCGCAATCTGGACGAGCCTCAGATGCCGGCGTCCGGCGCGAGCGAGGGTGGAACGAGGAATCAGTGTAACCATGAGATCCTCCTCCATATAATCGATCCGCCTGCCACGCGCGCCGTTCAGCTGCGATACACCTCACTTAATAGAACGTTACATGCGAGTGTTTTAGATTACTTAATCGACATCACAACGAGACCTCTTTCCCTATGAATGTCACGCCCGCATTCGAGCGTGTATCGTTCGATTGGCTGCCTCGAGCACATGCACAAGGTGCCTCTTGCAAACTCGCCTATAGCATACCGGGTTTGTCTCCAGGAGCAGGGGTAGTCGTACAACGATAGTGGTACAATTGTTGCAGCACCGAGCCGAGAGAAGGATAGGTCATGCCCAGTTGCCGCAGATGTCAATCAGAGCTGTAGACAAGGTTCGATGCAATGCTAGAGAGCGTATCCTGTACCGTCAACGGCCTCGAAACGTCCGTCACCGCTGGCCCTGATGTGTCGCTGCTCAGCGTGCTGCGTGAACAGCTTGACC
>Ga0075423_10003080_pt1 | contig 15282 bp, 8 predicted proteins | sample SoiMethybrSBSTD2_FD_80114 | JGI IMG/M metagenome (GOLD analysis project Ga0075423, IMG submission 80114) | Bulk soil microbial communities from a Populus tree surrounding site in Tennessee, USA - Soil MetaG P. TD hybrid SBSTD2 | ecosystem: Environmental > Terrestrial > Soil > Tree plantation...
CGGAGCGGCTCCACCAGCTTGAAGCGCATGTTCGGGGGCAGGCCGCCCACGTTGTGATGCGTCTTGATGGTGGCCGACGGGCCCTTGAACGAGACCGACTCGATGACGTCCGGATAGAGGGTGCCCTGCGCGAGCCACGGGATGTGGCCGAGCTTCCGGGCCTCGTCCTCGAAGACCGCGATGAACTCGGCCCCGATCGTCTTGCGCTTGATCTCGGGATCCGTGATGCCATCGAGACGATCGATGAATCGCTTGCTTGCGTCGACATGGATCAGGTTCATCTTGAATGCGTCCCGGAACGTCCGCACCACGCCCTCGACCTCGCCCTTCCGCAGGAGCCCGTTGTCCACGAAGAGGCACGTGAGCTGATCGCCCACCGCTCTGTGGATCAGGGCCGCCACCACCGAGGAGTCCACCCCGCCCGAGAGCGCGCACAGCACGGGGTCCGTGCCGACCTGCCGCCGGATGCGGTCGACCGCGGCGTCGACGAAGGAGGGCATGGACCAGTCGGCGCGGACGCCCGCCGCGTCGAGGAAGTTCTTGAGCACCGTGGTGCCCTGCGGGGTGTGCGCCACCTCGGGGTGGAACTGCACCGCGAAGAGCCGGCGTACCGGGTCGGCCATGGCCGCGACCGGGCAGTTGTCGGTGGCGGCCACGCTGGCGAAGCCGGGCGGCGGCTCGAGCACCGTGTCGCCGTGGCTCATCCACACCGTGACCAGGCCGTCGGCCTCGGGCCGCACGCCGTGGAGCAGGCCCTCGGAGCTCAAGAGACGCAGGTGGGCCTTGCCGTACTCGCGGACGGACGCGGGCACCACGTGGCCGCCGAGGAGATACCCCATCGCCTGCATGCCGTAGCAGATGCCGAGCAGCGGGACCCCGGCCTCGAGGAGGCGCTTGTCGGGCAGCGGGGCCTCGTTCTCGTACACGCTGGAGGGCCCGCCGGAGAGCACGATGCCGTGGTAGCCCGCGGCGAGCACTCGCTCGACCGGCTCGGTGCACGGCAGGATCTCGGAATACACCCCGAGCTCGCGGATGCGTCGCGCGATGAGCTGGGTGTACTGCCCGCCGAAATCCAGGATGCCGATCTTGTGATGCGGATCGGTCACGGGCGGCTCTCCACGCCTGGTGCTAGCGCGGAGTGCCCAGCTTCTGGGCGCGCTGGAAGACCTTGCCCTCGGTCTTGATCGAGGGCGCGATGATCAGCTCGGTCTGCTGCAGCTCCCGGATGTTCATGGCGCCGACCGATCCCATACAGGTGCGGATCGCGCCGACGAGGTTGAGGGTGCCATCCTCGGTGAAGGCGGGGCCGAAGAGGATCTGCTCGAGCGGGCCCGCGACGCCAACGCGAATGCGCGTGCCGCGGGGCAGGTTCGAGTGCGGGGTGGCCATGCCCCAGTGGTAGCCGCGGCCCGGCGCCTCCTGGGCCCGCGCGAAGGCGGAGCCGATCATGACCGCGTCCGCCCCCGAGGCGAACGCCTTGCAGATGTCGCCGCCGGTGGTCATGCCGCCGTCGGTGATGATCGGCACGTAGCGGCCAGTCTTCTTGTAGTAGAAGTCCCGCGCCGCCGCCGAGTCCGCGGTGGCGGTCACCTGGGGCACGCCCAGGCCCAGCACCTCGCGGCTCGTGCACGCCGCGCCCGGCCCCACCCCGATCAGCAGCGCGTCGACCCCGCAGCCCATCAGCTCGAGGCACGCCTCGTAGGTGACCACGTTGCCCACGATGAGCGGGATCGAGAGGTGCTTCTTGAGCTGCCGCAGATCCACCGGGGTGTACTCGCTCGCGACGTGGCGCGCGGTGGTCACGGTGGACTGCACCACGAAGAAGTCGGCGCCCGCCTCCTCCGCGATCTTGGCGAACCGCTCGGCCCGCTGGGGGATCGAGGAGACCAGGACCGGGCCGCCGCCCTTCTTGATCTCGCTGATCCTCTTGTGGATCAGCTCTTCCTTGATCGGCTCACTGTAGATGCCCTGGATGATCTTGGTGGCTTCCTCCAGGCTCGCGGAGGTGATGCGATCCAGGACCGCGTCGGGGTTCTCGTAGCGGGAAAAGATGCCCTCCAGGTTGAGCACCGCGAGGCCCCCCACCCGCCCCATCTCGATGGCGAAGGAGGGGCTCACCACCCCGTCCATGGCCGCCGCGATGATCGGGATCGGGAAGCGATGCCCGCAGAGCTCCCAGGAGATGTCGACCTCGCTGGGGTTGATGGTCAGGGCGCCAGGTACCAGCGCGATGTCGTCGAAGCCGTACGCCGCCCGCGCCTTCCGTCCCCGCCCGACCCACATCCCCATACGCCCCGCCTCCTGGCCTGACCCGGCCTGGGTCCGGCGCCGCCACCGGGCCGCCGAGCCCCCGTATGTAGAAGAACCGTGCGCTGCGTCCTACCGTATGTAGAAGAACCGCTCGCCGCGTCCTACCGTAGGTAGGGGTGCAGTATACGAGCGGGCCGCCCCGGGTGTCAACGGGGGTTCACGCCGGGGCCCCGGGGTGGGCGCGCTCCCAGAGGATCCGAAGCCCCTCGAGCTTGAGGTCGGGGTTCACGAACTGCAGGCACTGCACGACCTCGCGCATCTGGTCCACCAGGCCGCCGGTCCCGACCACCTTGACGTCGCCTTCCATCTCGCGCCGCATCCGCTCGACGAGGCCGTCGACGAGGCCGGCCCAGCCGTAGATCATGCCGGACTGGATGTTGGTCACGGTGTGCCGGCCGATGGCGTCCTTGGGCCGCACGAGCTCGACGCGGAAGAGTCGCGCCGCGCGCGAGACGAGGGCCTCCGCCGCGGTGTTGATGCCGGGGGCGATCGCGCCGCCGATGAACGCGCCGCGCCCGTTCACGCAGTCGAAGCGGGTGGCGGTACCGAAGTCCACCACGATGAGCGGGGTGCCGTAGAGCGCGATGCCGGCCACGCAGCTCACCACCCGGTCCGCCCCGACCTCGCGGGGCACGTCGACGTCGAGCGGGAGATCGGGGGTGACCCCGGGCTCCACGTTGAGCGGGGTCACCCCGAAGTACCGGTCGCACATCCACTCGAGCGCCTGCTGGATCGGCGGCACCACGTTGGAGATCGCGACCCCGGTGATGTGCTGCTGCTCGATGCCCCGGGTGGCGAGGAGCGTCTGGATGAAGACGCCCCACTCGTCCGCGGTCTGCTCGCGCCGGGTGGTGAGCCGCCAGGACGCGCGCAGGCGCCCCGCCTCGTAGATGCCGAGCGAGGTGTTGGTGTTGCCGACGTCAATGACCAGCAGCATGAACCGTCCCCTCCTCTACCGTCCCGCCCGAGACGATCCGGACCAGCGGCCCGTCGCCCGCGCGGGCCAGCAGCACGCCGTCCGGTGCCACGTTCTCGGCACGGCCCTCTCGCCCGTCCGGCAGGCGCACCGGCTGGCCCGGCACCAGGGAGTGCGCGAGCCACGTCTCCCGCAGCGAGGCGAATCCCCCGCCCTGCCAGGCCGCGTAGCGCCGGGCGAGCCGCGCGAGCACCGCGTCCAGCAGCGGGGCTTCGTCGGGATCGCGGCCGGTGAGGAGCCGCAGCGACGTCGCCCGATCGGCGAGCGCGTCCGGGAAAGCCGCCTGCCGCAGGTTGATCCCGATGCCGAGGATCACGTGATGGACGCGGGCGCCGGCGCCGGACGCCGCCTCCGCGAGGATCCCGCACACCTTGCGCCCGTCGACCAGGAGGTCGTTGGGCCAGCGGATGCGGGCGCGCACCCCGGTGGCGGCGGCGAGAGCCTCGGCGACGGCGAGCCCGCCCACCAGGGACAGCTGCGGCACCGCCGCGATCGGGCAGTCGGGGCGCAGCAGCACCGAGCAGAGGAGCGACTGGCCGGGCGCGTCCCACCACTCGCGCCCGCGCCGGCCACGGCCGGCCTCCTGGTGCCGCGCGGTCACCACCGTGCCCTCGGGCGCGCCCGCCGACGCGCGGCGCTCGACCTCGGACTGGGTGGAGTCGACCGCGTCGAGCGCGGTCACCGCGAAGGACAGCGGGGGGCGAGCGGGCCGCGTCGCCCCACTCATCGTGGCGACGGGCTACCCGAGGGCGGCCAGGCTGGCCGCGAGCTTCTGCTCGGTCTCCCGCTGCTCGGCGAGGCGGGCGCGCTCCCGCTCGACGACTAGGGCCGGGGCGCGCTCGACGAAGTCGGCGCGGCCGAGCTTGCCCTCGAGGAACGCGATCTCCTTGCGCGCGCGCTCCACCTCCTTGCGCAGTCGCGCCCGCTCGGCCTCGAAGTCCACCACGCCCTCGAGACGCACGAACACGTCGCCGCTCGGGGTGGCCGCCATCGCGGAGTTGGCCGGGCGGGCCCCGTCGGCGGACACCGTGATCGCGGCCCGGGCCAGGCTGCCGATCACCGCCGCGCCCGCGGCCACGGCGCCCGCCACCTCGGGGCCGGCCGGCTTCACGCTCACCGCCAGCTCCACCGCGGGCGAGATGCGGCTCTCGCTCCGGATGGTCCGGATCGCGCTCACGAAGTCGAGGATCGGCGCCATCAGCCGCTCCGCCTCGGGATCGCGCCCCTTGCGGGTGGCCTTCGGGAACGGGGCGATCATTATGGACTCGCCCTGGTGGGGCAGCCGCTGCCAGAGCTCCTCGGAGATGAACGGCATGAACGGATGGAGGAGCCGCAGCGTCGCCTCGAGCGTCTCCACCAGCGTGCGCTGGGTCACCGCCCGCGCGGCCGGGCTCTCCGGCTGGTAGAGGCTGCGCTTGGCGATCTCGAGGAACCAGTCGCAGTACTCGTGCCAGAGGAACTGGTAGACCGCGGAGGCCGCGTCGTTGAACCGGTAGGCGTCGATCGCTTTGCGCACCTGCGCGGTGGCCTCGGTGAGGCGGCTCTTGATCCAGCGGTCGGCCACCGACGGGGTCCCGCGGCGGGCCAGCGCGGGATCGTAGCCCTCGAGATTGGTCAGCACCAGGCGGGCCGCGTTCCAGATCTTGTTGGCGAAGTTCCGGTAGCCCTCGATCCGCTCCTCGGCGAGGCGGATGTCGCGCCCCTGCGCGGCCAGCGCGGCCAGCGTGAAGCGGAACGCGTCGGTGCCGTACTTGTCCATCACGTGCAGGGGGTCGACCACGTTCCCCTTGGACTTGGACATCTTCTGGCCCTCGGCGTCGCGGATCAGGGCGTGGATGTAGACGTGGCGGAACGGCACGTCGCCCATGAACTTGATGCCGAGCATCGCCATCCGGGCCACCCAGAAGAACAGGATGTCGAAGCCGGTGGAGAGCACCGAGGTGGGATAGAAGACCTTGAGCTCCGGCGTCTCCTGGGGCCAGCCGAGGGTCGAGAAGGGCCAGAGACCCGAGGAGAACCAGGTGTCCAGCACGTCGGTGTCCTGGCGGAGCCCTCCCCCGCACTGCGGGCACGCGGCGAGATCGGTGCGGGAGACGTGCATGCTCCCGTCCTTGTCGCAGTACCACACCGGGATGCGATGGCCCCACCAGAGCTGGCGCGAGATCGCCCAGTCGCGGATGTTCTCCATCCAGTGGAAGTAGGTCTTGCTCCACGCGCGCGGGACGATCTTGATCTTGCCGGAGCGCACCGCCTTGATCGCGGGCTCCGCGAGCGGCTTGGTCCGCACGTACCACTGCTTGGAGACGAGCGGTTCCACCACCGTCTTGCAGCGGTAGCAGACTCCCACCGAGTGGCGATAGGGCTCGATGCGGTCGATGAGGCCGAGCTCCTTCATGTCCTCGACGATGCGCTTGCGGGTCTCGAAGCGGTCGAGCCCGGCGTACTTGCCGGCCAGCTCGGTCATCTTGCCGTCGAAGCCGATCACGCTGCGGATGGGCAGGTTGTGCCGCTTGCCGATCTCGAAGTCGGTGGGGTCGTGACCGGGGGTGACCTTGATGACCCCGGTCCCGAACTTGGGATCGACCGCCTCGTCGGCGACGACCTTGAGGGTGATGGTCCCCTCCACCGAGGGCACCTCGAGCGTCTTGCCCACGTACTTCTTGTAGCGCTTGTCCCTGGGGTGCACCGCCACCGCGGTGTCGCCGAGCTTGGTCTCCGGCCGCACGGTGCCGAGGGTGAGCGGGCCGTACTTGATGTAGACGAACTCGGCGTCCTGCTCCTCGCGCTCGACCTCCAGATCCGACAGCACGGTCTGGCAGCGCGGGCACCAGTTCACGATGTAGTCGCCCTGGTAGATGAGCCCCTCTTCCCACAGCCGCACGAAGACCTCGCGCACCGCCGCCGAGAGGCCCGCGTCCATCGTGAAGCGCTCGCGCGCCCAGTCGCAGGAGGCGCCGAGCCGCTTGAGCTGGCGGATGATGGTGCCGCCCGATTCCTCCTTCCACTGCCAGACCCGGGCGACGAAGGCCTCCCGCCCGAGGTCTTCCTTGGTCTTGCCCTCCTTCTCGAGCTGCCGCTCGACCACGTACTGCGTCGCGATGCCCGCGTGGTCGGTGCCCGGCATCCAGAGCGCGTTGTAACCGTCCATCCGCTTGTAGCGGATGAGGATGTCCTGGAGCGTGTTGTTGAGCGCGTGGCCGAGGTGGAGCGAGCCGGTCACGTTGGGCGGCGGGATGACGATGCAGTAGGGCTTCTTGGGCGAGGCCGCGTCGGCGTGGAAGTAGCCGCGCTCCTCCCAGACGGCGTACCAGTGCGGCTCGACGCTCGTCGGATCGTAGCGGTCGGCGATTTCGCTCATGTTAACGCGTCATTGTAGCACGGGCTTCGCGGACACCAGGCGCCAGCCCGCCGGGCCGCGTGTCCACGCGAGCGTCCACGGCACGCGCCGGCCGTCACGCAGCTCGGTGGCGGCCATCGTCACCTCCGCGCGCGCGCCCGCGGGCGGCTGCTCGCACACCGGCTCGGCCACGAGCCCGCGCGGCAGGCGCCGCCGGACCGCCGGCGCGGGCACGACGCGCGCGAGCGCGGCTGCGTCGTCGGCCGCGAGGGCGCGGAAGAGATCCTCCGCGACCGCGCCGAGCTCGCGGTGCCAGCCGTTCAGCACCTGGCGCCGGGCGAGCGCGAGGGTACCTGCGGCGGTCAGGCGATAGTGCTCCTCCTGCTCGGTCTGGCCGATGCAGCCGGGCTTCCATCCCGGATAGCGCGGCTGGTAGCGGAAGACCAGCTCGCCGGGCTGCGTGCGCCAGTCGGAGACCCAGAGCCCCTCGGGCCACTGGCCCGAGGTCGTCCACGCCGGCTGCACCCGATCGCGCTCCCGGCTCTCCCACAGCTCGGCGCGGAGCGCGCGTACCCCCTGCGCGGCGGGCGGCCCGCTCCAGAGAGCGAGCACGCGGGCGACGCGGTCCGCGCCCGCCGGCCACACCTGCGCGTCGAGGAGTCCGTCGTGGGTCGACGCGGCCGCGAGCGTGGCGGACGACCCGGTGCCCGCGTAGAGACGCAGCGAGCCCGAGCCCTCCACCCCGGTGAGGCTGTAGAGGCCGACGGTGAGCGGACCGCGGGAGCCGGCGGCGGGAATGCGGAGGACCCGGAGGGTGGCGCCGCCCCACGCCTCCATCAGCGCGTCGAGCCGGTCGCGGATGAACACCAACGAGGAGAACGGCTCGTCGCCGCGCAGGCTGTCGAGCACCTCGCCGTCCACCAGCTCGTAGAGCCGGCCCACCACCCGCTCGCGCTCCGCCGCGTCGGCGGCCACCGCCAGCTCCTCGCGCGCCACCGCGCGGAAGCGCTCGAGCCGGTCCTCGCCGCGGGCCGGCGCGGCGAAGAGCGCGAGGGCGGCGAGGCCGACGAGCGGGACGACCGCGAGCCGCCGGGCGAAGCGTGGCGGGCGCATGACGGTAGCGTACAATGGTGGCGCATGACCCGCATCCTCGATCGCTACATCGTCAAGGAGCTGGGCCCCCCGTTCGCGATCGGGGTCGGCGTCTTCACGTTCTTCCTGGTCATCGACCGGATCTACCAGCTCACCGATCTGGTCATCACCAAGAACGTGCCGTTCGTCCTCGTGATGCCGCTCCTGATCTACATGCTACCCGCGTTCCTCGCCCTCACTCTGCCGATGGCCACCCTGGTCGCGGTGCTGCTGGTGACCGGGCGCCTCGCGGGCGACCTCGAGGTGGCCGCGCTCAAGGCCTCGGGGGTGAGCCCACTCCGCCTCCTCCGGCCCTTCCTCGCGGTGGGCATCGTGGTCACCCTGCTCATCGCCTGGCTCACCCTGATGGTCGGCCCGTGGTCGAGCGGGGCCTTCCAGCGCCAGCTCTTCCGCATTCTCCAGTCGCGGGCCTCCACCGGCATCAAGGAGCGCACCTTCAGCGCGACGTTCAACCAGTTCGTAATCTACGTGGACGAGGTGAGCCCGTCCCAGGTGCGGCTCAAGGGCCTGCTCGTCTCCGACGAGCGCAACCCGGAGCAGTCGCGCATCATCGTGGCCCGCGAGGGCCGACTCCTGAGCGACGAGGCCACCCGCCGCATCACCCTGCGCTTCCTGGACGGCTCGATCAGCGAGAGCGACGTGGGGGACAACCGGCGTTTCCGCCAGACCTACTTCAGCCTCTACGACATGAGCCTGCCGGTGGACTCGCCGCTGAACGCGGCCTCCAAGGAGGAGAAGCCGGAGAAGCAGCTACCCCTGCGGCAGCTCATCACCGAGGCGGACCACCTGTATCGCGAGGGCCAGATCGCCACGCCCTACTACGTGGAGCTGCACAAGCGCTTCGCGTTGCCGGTGGCCGCCCTCATGTTCACCCTGGTGGGCTTCCCGCTCGGGATCCGCGCGCACCGGGGCGGGCGCGCGGTCGCCCTCGGCCTTTCCTTCGGCATCGTGGTGTCGTACTACATCCTCTACACCTCGATGGAGGGCTTCGCCCTGCGCGGCCGGATGCCCGCCGGCATCGCGGTGTGGATCCCCAATGCGATCCTCGCGGTCATCGGCATCGCCATGCTGCGCGCCGCGGTGGTGGGTGTCTCCACCGCGTGGCTCGATCTCTTCTGGCGGCTCTGGGCCAAGGTCGGCGAGCGGCGCTCGGGCCGCGAGGCCAAGCCGCTCGAGGAGCGCCGACGGCGGCGGCTGAGCCGGCTGGTGGGCCCGCGCGAGTCGACCTTCATCATGGACCGCTACCTGATCCGCCAGTACCTCATCTTCCTCGGCATCGGCACCGTGATCGGCGCGGTGCTCATCGGGGTGGTGGATCTGCTGCAGACCCTCGATCGCTTCCTGCGGGTCAAACCCCCCTTCACCACCATCGTCGAGCACTTCGCCTACCGCCTGCCCGGCGAGCTCTACAAGGGCCTGCCGATGATCGTGCTGATCGCCACCGTGTTCCTGTTCCTCTCCCTCACCCGCCAGCGCGAGCTCGACGCCCTCAAGGCGGCCGGCATCAGCCTCTACCGGGCGAGCCTGCCGGTCTTGCTGGTGGCGGGTGCGATCAGCGTCCTGGCGGTGGCGTTCCAGGAGATCATGCTCCCCGACATCAACGCCAAGTCCGAGGAGGTGGACCGGGTCAAGATCCGCGGCCAGCTCCCCCGTCACCTGCAGCGGCAGACCCAGATCTGGTACCGCTCCTCCGACTCCCGCTTCTTCCGCATGGCCCTCCTCGATCCGGTGGGGAAGTCGATGGAGGGGCTGACCGTGCTCGACATCACCCGCGACTTCCGCATGCAGGAGCGGCTCGACGCCCGTACCGCCCAGTGGTCGCCGGAGGGCTGGCAGATCACCGACGGGGTGTTCCGGCGGGTGGGCCCGCAGAACCGGGTGACCTCGGAGATGTTCGACTCGCGGCTGCTGGCGATGCCGGAGCACATCGACGACTTCATCCAGCTGCAGAACGCGCCGGACACCATGAGCTTCCTGGAGCTGCGCGCCTACGTGGCGCGCCTGCGCGACGGCGGCCACCACGTGACCCGCTACCTCGTGCAGCTCTACTCCAAGCTCTCCTTCCCGCTCGTGCACGTGATCATGGCCCTGGTGGCGATTCCCTTCGCGCTGGTGTCACCCCGCAGCGGAGGCCGCGCCATGGGCATCGGGGTGGCGATCGTGATCGCGATCGGTTACTGGGTCGTGCACTCGATCGCGCTGGCCTTCGCCCAGGCCGACCTGCTGCCCGCCGCCCTCGCGGCCTGGACCGCCAACATCGTCTTCGCGGGTATCGGCACCGCCCTCTTCCTGAGCGCGCGCACCTGAAGGGGTCAGGTCTTACATTCCGACATTTTCGTGGCGCGCGGGCTGACGGTCTGTCGCGAAAAAATGTCGGAATGTAAGACCTGACCCCACTCTAGTGGCCCTCGCGGAGGCGGCGGAGGGCCTCCTCGACGCGCTTCTGCTCCTGCCCGTAGGCGGCCCAGTCTCCCTTGCGGAGGGCCTCCTGGCCGCGCTGCCACGCTTCCCAGGCCTGCTGCGCGGCCGCGGTGATCGCGGTGCTGACCGGCGGCGGAGCCGCGCCCCGCTCGGGCGCCCGCGCCGCCGTCTCCTCGCCGCGCACCCGGGCCCCGAAGATGCGTCCGAGCGACGCCTCGAGGGTCGGCTCCATCGCGATCTGGTTGCCGTAGGCCACCACCACCCGCCGCAGCTCGGGCAGCGCCCCCTGCTCGGCCGAGGCCAGGTAGAGGGGCTGCACGTAGAGGAGCGATTGGTCGATGGGGATGGCGAGCAGGTTGCCGCTCAGGACCCGCGAGCCCTGCTGGTTCCAGAGCGAGATCTGCTGGGAGATGATCGGGTCCTGGCTGATACGGGCGTGGATGTTCCGCGGACCGAACACCAGCTTCTGCTTGGGGAAGTTGTAGGCGATGATGCCGCCGTAGAAGGGCGGGTCCATGCGCGCCACCATCAGGGCGATCATGTTGTCGCGTCCGCTCGGGTTGAAGCCCGACAGGAGCACGAACTCCTCCTTGGCCTCCCCGGGCAGCCGCATCACCGTGAAGTAGGGCTCCATCTCCCGCTCGCGGCCGTCCTGGGGCAGGCGGGGGAGCACCCATAGATCTTCCTTGTTGTAGAAGACCTGCGGGTCCTGCATGTGGTAGGTCGCGTACATCCGCGCCTGCAACGTGAAGAGGTCCTCCGGGTAGCGGATGTGGGCCTGGAGATCCTTGGGCATCTCGGCGAGCGGCTTCAGCAGGCCGGGGAAGGCCTTGGCGTAGGTGCGGACGATCGGATCGGTCGGATCCGAGATGTAGTAGCTCACCGTGCCGTGGTAGGCGTCCACGACGGCCTTCACCGAGTTGCGGATGTAGTTGAAGCCCCGCACCGGGGTTGCGTACGGATACCGATCGCTCGTGGTGTAGCCGTCGATCATCCAGACCAGTCGCCCGTCGGCCCCGATCACGAGGTAGGGGTCGCGGTCGAAGCGCAGGAACGGGGTCGCCTCCTGGACGCGGACCGCGATGTCGCGGTACATCATCAGGCGGCTCTCCGGCGAGATGTTGTCGTTCAGCAGGATGGTGAGCGACCCGAAGCGCGCCGCGAACGCGGCCTTGCGCAGGATCGAGTCCACCGGGATGCCGCCCCGGCCGTCGTAGTGAGCGTAGACGTTCTGATCCCCGGAGGGATAGTCGAGCTCCTGGGCGCGGGTGCGCACGAAGACGTACTCGGCGCCGGGCTCCGCGGTCCCGACCTCGCCGTAGTAGATCTCCGGCCGGGTGACCTTGGGCAGGCCGCTGCCCGCGGGGGGAATGTCCTTGATGAAGAACTCGGGCAGCCCCTCCGGGGTGATCCGGTTCACCGGCCCCGCCACCAGCCCATAGCCGTGGGTGTAGTTGAGGTGCTGGTTGATCCATTCCCGGCTCGGCAGGTCGCGGTAGGAGAGCTCCCGGGCCGAGAGCATGATCTGGCGATACTCGCCGTTCACGGTGTAGCGCCCGACGTCGACGTCCCGGAACTTGTAGTAGGTCCGGATCTCCTGCAGCTTGCCGTAGGTGGTGAGGAGCGGCCGGTGGTCCCACAGGCGGATGTTCTTGATCGTGAGGTTGTTGCGCTCGAGCGCGGCGGGAGTGAGATTGTCCTCGGCCGCGAAGCTCTTCTCCTCCACCCGATCGAGGGCGTAGGCCCGCCGGGTCATCCGGATGTTGTGCTGGATGTACGGCCGCTCGAAGTCGAGCTCGTTGGGCTTGACCCGGTAGGTCTGCAGCAGAGCGGGCGCCAGGCCCAGGCCCGCGATCCACAGCACCACCAGCACCACGAGGCCCGCCACCAGGAAGCGCCAGCCCGGCCGGAACATCTGGAACACGCAGGCGGCCGCGCACAAGGCGGCCAGCACCACCAGCCACTGCAGCACCGGCAGCGAGGCGTGCACGTCGGTGTACGAGGCGCCGAACACGAGCCCGCGCGGCGAGTAGAGCAGGTCGAAGCGGTCCAGCCAGAAGCCCACCCCCCGTATCAGCAGCAGCAGGGCGGCCAGCCCGAGCAGATGGGTGCGCGCCCCCGCGGCCAGGCGCGGCCCGCGCGCGGTGAGCACGAGGCTCCGCTGGAGCACGTAGACCGCCGCGACCAGCACGAGGGTACCCGCCACCAGCGCGGTGCCCCACGCGTGGAGCAGCCGCCAGAACGGGAGCACGAAGAAGTAGAAGCCGAGGTCGCGCTCGAAGAGCGGATCGGTCTGGCCGAACGCGGTGCGGTTGACGTACTCGAGGACGGTCGGCCACGCGGCGGTGGCGCGCGCCCCCGCGAAGATCGCGATCACCCCGATCACCGGGAGCAGGAGCCGACGCACCAGCGGCTCGAGGATCGCGCGGCCCGGCAACCCGAGCTGATCCTCCAGCTCCCAGAGCACGTCGGGCGGGGCGGTCCGGGCCGCCACCGAGAGGTTGACGAACAGGAAGACGAAGACCGCGAGGCCCAGGCCCAGGAAGAGCTGCCCGCTCACCGCTAGCCGCGTGGTGAAGACGGTGGTGAAGCCGACCTCCTGGAACCAGAGCCAGTCGGTGTAGAGCGGGACCGCCTGGCCCACCACGATCAGGACGACCAGGCCCAGGAGGATCCAGAGTCCGGCGCGCGAGCGCCGCAGGGGGATGACTCGACCGCCGGGAGACATCTGGGCCACGCGCTCCGTCCTTACGTCCGGCGCGTCCGGCCGGCCACGGCCCGCACGCGCTCGGTGTCGTCGTGGTCAGTCATGGGCACCGGATCGTGCGAACGCCCCGCGCCCGACCCTCGGGCCACGGGGCGTAGGCTTCACCGGCGGCCGGCGTCAGACGCCGGCGTCGTCGCGAAGGTCCTTGACCCGGTTCGTGCGCTCCCACGTGAACTCGGGCTCGCTGCGCCCGAAGTGCCCGTAGGCCGCCGTCTTCCGGTAGAACGGTCGCCGCAGATCCAGGTACTTGATGATGCCGATGGGCGTGAAGTCGAAGTGCCGGCGGATCATCTGCTCGAGCTTGGCGTTCGGCACCTTCCCGGTCCCGAAGGTCTCGACCATGATCGAGACCGGATCGGCCACCCCGATCGCGTAGGCCACCTGCACCTGCGCCCGCTCGGCCAGACCCGCGGCCACCACGTTCTTGGCCACGTGGCGGGCCATGTAGCAGGCCGACCGGTCGACCTTCGTCGGGTCCTTGCCGGAGAACGCGCCGCCGCCGTGGGGGCAGGAGCCGCCGTAGGTGTCGACGATGATCTTCCGCCCGGTGAGCCCGGTGTCGCCCATGGGCCCGCCGGTCACGAAGCGGCCGGTGGGGTTGATGTGGTAGGTGATCCGGTTGGGGTCGATCAGGTGCCGGGGAATCGTGGGCAGCACCACGTGCTCGATCATGTCCTCGCGGATCTTGGAGAGACCGGTCTCCGGCCCGTGCTGGGTCGAGATGACCACCGTCTCCACCGACACCGGCTTGCCGTCCACGTAGCGGACGCTGACCTGGCTCTTGCCATCCGGCCGCAGGTACGGCAGCTGCCCGCTCTTGCGCACCTGGGTGAGCCGCAGGCAGAGCTTGTGGGCCAGGGTGATCGGCAGCGGCATCAGCTCCTCGGTCTCGGTGCACGCGTAGCCGAACATGAGGCCCTGGTCGCCCGCCCCCTGCTTGTCGACGCCCATCGCGATGTCGCCGGACTGCTCGTCGATCGCGGTGATGACGCCGCACGTCTCGTGGTCGAAGCCGAACTTGGCGCGGGTGTACCCGACCTCGCGGATGGTCTCGCGCGCCACCTTCGGGATGTCCACGTAGCAGGAGGTGGTGATCTCGCCGGCCACCACCACGAGGCCGGTGGTGAGGAGGGTCTCGCACGCGACGCGCCCGGTCGGGTCCTGGGCCAGGATCGCGTCGAGGACGGAATCGGAGATCTGGTCGGCGATCTTGTCCGGATGCCCTTCGGTCACCGACTCCGAGGTGAACAGGTACTCCTCACGCGCCATGCCTGATGACCCTCCGCGCTTCGTCTGGGATCGACTGCGAATACGTGACAGTAGCACGCCCCTCCCGCACCCTCAAGTGGGAGCTCCGGTCTCGGGCGCGCCCGACGCCATTTCCCCGACGTGCACGCGGAGCGAGACCGTCCACGTCTCGCCGGGGCGCAGGCGCACCGGCCAGGCCACCAGCAGGGCGGCGCCCTGGAAGATGCGCTCGAAGCCGCTCTCGGAGAGCGAGACCGTCTCCACCGGGGCCCACGCGACCTCGGCCGGCGCGGTGAAGCTGAGCGCGACCTCGCCGCCCAGCCACTCGTCCACCATGGTGAGCCCGTGCGCGCCCTCCAGACGGCCGCGGCTGCCGAGCGACGGGCGTCCGGCCACCCGGAAGTAGCGGCCGGGGGCGTCGCCCGCGCTGAGGGTGAGATTGCACTGCACCGCCCAGCGCGCGTCGAGCGGCTCCTCCCCCTCCCAGCGCAGGCGGTAGCCCGCGGTGACCGCCGGATCGTCGGCCGCGACGATCAGCGACTTCTGCAGCGCCAGCGGCCGGCCGTCCGGGCGCAGCAGCGAGCAGAGCACCGCCACCTCGCGGGGCGAGGCTCGCACCTCGTGCTCGAGCGGGCGCTCGCCCACCGCCATCCACGCCGCGTCCCACGGATCGAGCGGGTCGAGCGGCTCCCGCCCCTCCGCGGGCGGGAACAGGCCGTCGAGGAGCGCGGCGCGGCGGAAGCGATCGTAGCGGAGCAGGGCGGTCAGCCCCGCCTCCTTGACCTCGGGGGCGGAGTGGATCGTCCTCACCTCGTCGGGCCGTCCCTCCCGTGGCCGCTCCGCCACCTGCCGGTGATACGGCTCGGGCCGCCGGGTCAGCACGTCGGCCACGTCCACCTCGCCGCCCGTCCAGGTGAGCTCGGTCAGCGAGCCGCCGCGGGCGGGGCGCAGCACCGCCCCGAAGGCGCGGGTGCGGACGATCACCTCGGGCTGCCCGTCGCCGTCGACGTCGGCGCGCGTCCACTCGATGCCGATCGGCTTGCCCGCGCCCTCGAGGCTGCGCTCGCAGCC
>Ga0075423_10003083_pt1 | contig 15280 bp, 6 predicted proteins | sample SoiMethybrSBSTD2_FD_80114 | JGI IMG/M metagenome (GOLD analysis project Ga0075423, IMG submission 80114) | Bulk soil microbial communities from a Populus tree surrounding site in Tennessee, USA - Soil MetaG P. TD hybrid SBSTD2 | ecosystem: Environmental > Terrestrial > Soil > Tree plantation...
CGCGCCGACGACTCGCCCCAGAACTGCTGCTCGAACGATCCACTGATCTCGTCGGTGTACGGCGTTTTCAGCTTCGGGTTGACCGTGTCGCTGCTGCCGCCGATCCGTGTTCGGAACGACACCAGTTCCTGGACACCGTCGTATTTGAGGTTGCCGTTCAGATCGCGGAAGTTGTAGTCGACGTAGTTCTGGCCGCCGGGATTCACTGACGAGAACCCATCGGCGAGGTTGTTGTAGTAGCGGCCGTAAAACGCTTTCAGCACGCTGTTGCCTTTGCCGGTCAGGTTGTAGCTGAAGCCGATACGTGCCGCGACGTCGGTATTCTTCACGAACGATTGCCCGGGAATCGTCGTGTCGACGGGGAAGATCCGACCACCGTCAGCCGTAAACGGCGTCGGCGTTGTGATCTCGGGATGCCGATGGCCGTCGAGATATCCCAGATCCTGATAATCGACGCGAACGCCAGCGGTGATGCTGAGGCGATTGTTCGGCGCCCACCGGTCCTGCGCAAAGAACGCGTAGTGTTTGTCGACGTTCGGCGACGCGTTCCAGCCCTTCTCGAAGTCGCCCGCGACGCCTGTATCGACGAAACGAATCCGATCAGGCGTTGCCGACGTTGGCGTGGCGAACGACAGACGGTACGGACCCGACGTGCCATTGATGCCGAGCCGGTACCAGTCGTACAAGTCCTCGAACCCGAACTTGAAATCGTGGCTGCCGGCAGCCTCCGGCAGGTAGTACGTCATCTGGGCTTTCACCTGCGGCTTCTTGCGGCCGGTCGTGAACGCGTTCCATCCGGCGCCCGCGATTGCGCCAGTCGAGCGATACGCAATCGGCGGTTTCACGGTGGGATCGACCTGCACCTTCATCGGCCAGTCGAGCGTGAAGTTTCCGACGTTCACGTTCAGGAACGCGCGGTCGCTCGCCACGAACTGCCATTCGCCTTTGTACATCCGCGAATAGCTGTCCTGCGCGCGAACCGACTCCGGCGGGATGAGCGTCGACAGACCGCGCTTGGGCTTCTGTTTTCGTCCCTGCTGGAAGTAGCCGATGATCGTGTTCTTCTGGTTCGCCTTCCACGTGCTCTTGCCCGTGAAGTTGTCGAAGATCCCGAGATCCGTTGCGACGTTCTGGGACACGCCTGACACCACTTTGTCGATCTTGAAGTGGTTGTACGCGCCGTAGAACCACACCTTGTCTCTCTTGATCGGACCGCCGACGTCGGCGTGCACTTCCCAGAACAACAGGTTCGGGTTCGCGCACTGCGGTACGCGGGCGCCGTTCGGCGGACACGTGTAGCCGCGCCCCGTCATCTCGGACGGAGCCGCATTGCTGCCGACGAAGGAACCGGGCTCGTACGAGATGTGCTCGAGGCCTCTGAACGTGTTGCCGCCGCTCTTGATCGTCGTGACGATCGCGGCGCCCGGCGAATTCATCTCGACGTCCGAGCCGAGCGCGCTCACCGAGACTTCCTCGTTCGCGTAGTAGTCCTCGTAGAATCCCGTCCCGCCGACGCCTTCCGTGTGATCGACGCCGTCGGATACGACGCGCGCCTGGTTCTGCACGCCGAACACTTCGTATCCCGACTGCTGGCTCTTGTGACTGCCGCCGACGTCGAAGCCCTGCATGCGGACGCCGGGCGCTTCGGACAGCGCGCCCCACAAGTCGGTCGAGTTCGGCACGCCGATCAGTTCTTCGCCTTTCAAGTTCGTGCCGACTTTGGTCGTCGTCACGTCGACGACGGGTGACGCGCCGGTGACCGTGACGTTCTCCGCGAGCCCGCCGATCTGCATCTGCGAGTCGACGGTAATCGTCTGGCCGAGCACGACCTGCACGTTCTCACGTGCGAACTGCCGGAACCCTTGGAGGTCGAACGTGACCTTGTAGACACCCGACGGCAGCGACACGAAGATGTACCGGCCGTCCGCTTCGGTCGTGGCGGTGCGCACCCCGATCAACGCGGGTGACGTCACCGTAACGGTCACTCCGGGCAACACGGCGCCCTGCGTGTCCGTGACCGTTCCGTTGAGGCGGCCTTGCCCGATCTGCGCCCATGCCGGCGCGGTGGGCAACAGCGCCGCGACAGCCAACGCAAGAACCAACGCCCGTATCCCTCTCATACCATCCCTCCCGAAAGAGAAGCCCAAGACGTCCAATTGGTGCAAAGAAATGTCGGGAATGGTAACAGGATGTCACCGGATGTAAACAGGCATTTCGCGAGAAAAGCTGAGCGGTGGGCGCGATCTACAAATCGGCGAATTTGTATCCAACGCCCCAGATGGTGAGGAGGTACTTCGGATTGGCCGGTTCGTGCTCGATTCGCCGTCTCACGCGCTTCACCAGCGTGTCGACGCTGCGGACGGTGACGTAAGTGTCGCCGCGCCAGATTTTCTGGAGCAGCGCCTCACGGCTGAACACGATGCCGGCGTGGCTCGCGAGGAGATAAAGAAGACGAAATTCCTGATCGGTGAGGTTCACGTCCTGCCCGTGGGCGTGCACACGGCGCCTGGCCGGATCGATATCGATGCCGTGCACGGTAATCGGCGGTTCGAACGCGTCGAGCGTCAACGACTGCGTCTGGCGCGGACGGCGAAGCAGCGCGCGTGCACGCGCCACGAGCTCGCGAACCCCGAACGGCTTCACCAGATAGTCGTCCGCGCCGCTTTCGAGGCCGAGGACGCGGTCCGACTCCTCGCGCCGCGCGGTGAGCATCAGGATCGGGACGTCGTGGTTCGTACGGCTGCCGCGCACCGCGCGGCACACGGCGAGGCCGTCGACGCCGGGAATCATGACGTCGAGGACCAGCAGGTCGTAGCGGCCCGCCTCGGTCCGTCGAAGCGCTTCGTGCCCATCGCCGACCCCGTCACAGGCGTACCCCTCGAGGTTGAGGTGGAGGCACACGAGCTCGCGGATATTGGGCTCGTCTTCGACGACGAGGACACGTGGCGATAGAGTCATAAATTTTTCACGCGCCGGTCATGTCCAGTTCACAACGGTCCCGTCCAATCGATTGAAAAGGAGCCAGTCATGATCAACATCACCAGACGCGTCACCTTTGCGCTCGGCGCGGGGCTCGTGGCGCTGGGCATAGGGGCAGGCGCAGCGGCATCAGTTCAGAATACGAACCAGGACCCCGGGACGTTTAGCGCAGGCCACGGCGGCCGCGGCTGGGCTGGCGGCGGGATGATGGGTCCGATGGGACCCGACGGCGCGCTCGGGATGCTGCGCATGCTCGGACCTGAGCTGCAGCTGACCGACGCACAGAAGGAGCAGCTCAAATCGATCCTGGACGCGCACCGCGACGAATGGAGAGCGCTGGCGGATCGATCGCGAGCCCCGCATGAGGCGCTGACCGCCGCGATCACCGCCGACACCGTGGACGAAGCGCTCATCCGATCGAAGAGCGCCGAAGCCGGCGTGGTCGAAGCCGACATCGCTGTCGCCGCCGCACGCGCTCACAACGAGGCGTGGCAGATCCTCACGCCCGAACAGCGTGAGAAGGCGAAGCAGCTGCAGGCGCAGGCGCACGATCGAATGCGCGACGGGCGTCGAGGTCGCGGGAAATGACGATTAACCGCAGAGATCGCTGAGAACGCAGAGGCGTGCGACGGGCCCGCGTAGCGGGCGACGAAACGAAAAACGCGGCGCAAACGCAAACGGATCGTCTCAAAGCCGTTTGTGTTCGCGCCGCATTTTTCGTTTCGCGCAGGCCGGCTCCGCCGGCCGCCCGTCGCACGCGCTTCCTCCGCGGCCTTAGTGTCCTTTGTGTCCTCTGTGGTGAATCTCTGCGGTCTCCGCGGTCTCGGCGGTTAAATATCACCTCACAAGTACAATCGCCTCGTGCGGACGGCAGCTGTCGCGATGGCGATTGCGATCGTTCTCGTCGCGTGCGGACGGGAGCGTTCTTCATCCGCGACGACGCGCTATCGCGACGCGCCGGTCATCCTCATCTCCATCGACACGCTGCGTGCCGATCATCTCGGTTTGTACGGCTATCAGAACGGATCGACGCCGATCCTCGATCGGCTCGGGCGCGAGGCGATCGTCTTCGACGATCTGTACAGCCACTGTCCGCTGACGCTGCCGTCGCACGCGTCCCTGATGACCGGGCTGCTTCCCGTCCATCACGGCGTGCGCGACAACATCGGCTACACGCTGCGATCGGATCAGCGAACGCTCGCGAGCCGCTTCAAGGCGGCCGGCTATGCGACCGGCGGCGCGGTCTCGGCATTCGTCCTCCGCCACCAGACCGGAATCGCGCAGGGATTCGATTTCTTCGACGATGCGATTGAGATTGCGGGGACCGGCGAGTCGCTGTCGGACTCGCAGCGAGATGGAGCACGAACGGTCGAGGCGCTCGCCGCGTGGACCGATCGCCAGACGACGCCGAAGCTGTTCGTGTTCCTTCACCTGTACGAGCCGCACACGCCCTATGCGCCGCCGCCGTCCCACCGGCTGGCAAATCCGTACGACGGCGACATCGCCTATGCCGACGAGCTCGTCGGACGGTTTCTCGATCGCATCGCCGCACGCAATCTTCTCGACCGCGCGATCGTCGCCATCGTCTCCGATCACGGTGAGGGGCTGAACGATCACGGTGAATCGGAGCACGGCATCTTTCTGTACCGCGAAGCGCTGCATGTGCCCGGACTGCTGCGTCTGCCGTCGCACGCACACGCCGGCACGCGTGTATCAGGAACGATCGGCATCGCGGACGTCGCGGCCACACTGCTCGATCTCGCCGGCCTCGACGCGAGCGGCATCGACGGTCGCTCGTTCGCGTCGGCCGCCGGCGCCGCGCGCATCGACGATCGATCCATCTACGCGGAGACGCAGTATCCGCGGCTGCATTTCGGCTGGAGCGATCTGGCGTCGGCGGTGGAGGGACGTTATCACTACATCCGCGCGCCGCGGCCCGAGTTGTTCGATCTCACGATCGATCCGGCCGAGCGGCAGAATCTCGCGTCGACGAAGCCGGCCACCGAAGCGGCGCTGCGGACAGCGATCGAGCAGGCGTCCGCCGGAACGGATGTCGCCGATCCCGCGGACGTTCCGGCCGACGTTCGCGACCGGCTGAAATCGCTCGGCTATGTGGGATCGAGTCGGCCAGCCACAGCGGCTTCCCGTCTCGCGGATCCGAAAGACGAGATCGGCACGTACGAAACGTTGAAACAGGCGCTTGCGCTCGCGGCGCAGGGTCGCGACGAGGAGGCTGTGCGACAGCTGCGCGCGCTGACGGCGAGGAACGCGGGACTGCTCGATGGATGGGAAGCGCTCGCGAAGAGCCTCGAGCGTCTCGGCCGGACCAAAGACGCGATCGACGCGTTCGCGAAGGTACTCGAGCTCGAGCCGCTGAAGCCGGAAACGCATCTGGCGCTCGCGCGGATTTACGCGCTCGATCGTCAACCGGACAAGGCGCGCGCGCATGCGGAGCTCGCGGCGCAACGCGATCCGGCGGCGGCGTACGAAACGCTCGCGGAATTATCGATGGACGCAGGCCGGGCAGACGAGGCCGAAACGTTCGCACGCAAGAGCATCGCCGTGGATCCGTCGCGCTACATGAGCCTCTTCATCGCCGGCGTCGTCGAACAACGGCGCGGCCGATGCGATCAGGCGACTGCGTTCTACGAACGCGCGATCGAGGCAAAACGCATCGAGCCGCAGGCGGTCGTGCGCAATCTGCACGCCGGACTCGCCGATTGTCTCGCGCGTGCGGGACGCACGGCGGATGCAGAGCGCGAATTCAACGCGGAGCTCGAGGCCGTGCCGGCCTCACCCGAAGCACGCGTCGGTCTCGCCACGCTGTATCGCTCGCAGGGACGCGATCGCGAAGCGCGCGACGTGCTCGAGCGCCTGATCGCCGCCACGCCGAACGCCGACGCCGGGACGTACTGGACGGTCGTCCACGCGTTCCGCGTGCTCGGCGACGATCGAGCCGCCCGCGAATGGACAGCTCGCGCGCGCGCGAAATTTCCACAAGACCAGCGGTTTAGATGAGAGCAGTACCGCACGGCCGACCAGTACTGCAACCACGAAATCACGAAAGACACGAAGGTACACGAAGAAAACCCATTTAAAGTTTTCTTCTTCGTGCGTCTTCATGTTCTTCGTGGTTTCGCGGTTGCTGTACTGCTCAAACAATCATGACGGGCGCGCACGCGCCATGGCGGCGGCGGCGCGCTGGGGATCGCCGGCGGCTTGAAATCCGGCCGCGAGGTTCCTCCACACGATCGGTCTGCGCGGACCTGCGGCAACGGCGCGCTGCAAATATTCGAGGCCGGCGGTGCGCTGACCGTCGGCGATGAGCGCGCGGCCGAGGACCGCCATCGCCCACGGATGCGAGGGCGCGCGGCGGAGCGCTTCGTTCGCCGCTTCCTCCGCCTTCGCGCGATTGCCCGCTGCGAGCGCCGCGTCGGCGAGCTCGATGAACGGTTCGGCGTCCGATCCGCCGGTCGCGCCTTCGAAGAACGAAAGCGAGTCGGCCGCGCGGCCCTCCTGCAGCAGCAGCCGTCCCTTCGCGCCGAGCGCCTCGGGATGCTGCGGCTCCTTGCGCAGCACCGCATCGATCAGCTCGCCCGCTTCCTTCGTCTTCCCTTCTGCGATCAGTGTGTCCGCCAGATTGATTTTCGTCCGCACGTCATCGTCGCCGGCCTGCGCGACGGCGATTCGCAGTTCGTGCTCGGATTCGGGGAAGCGTTCGAGCTCGCGCAGCAGCTTGCCGTAGTTCTGCCGGACGCCGGGACGATCGGGATCGAGCTGCAGCGTGCGCGCGAACGCCTCGGCAGCAACGGCGAGATTGCCGAAGCGGTACGCCATCGACGCGAGGACGCCCGACGCGAACGGATTCCCCGGATCGAGCCGCGTGATCGCTTCGACGTCGGCAAAGGCGCGCGGAAGGGCGGCACCGGATGCGACGCTCGCGGCCTGGAGCCGATCGTACAGCTCCACATGCGTACGCGGATCGGGCAGTCCGGGATCGTCGAGCGATCCGCTCCCGCCCGATCCCGCCGCGTAGCCCAGGCTCCGCAGTCGTTCCTCCTGCTCGGCGGTGATTGGATTCGTCTGCGCGCGGTCGCCGCCCGGCGCGAGCCGCGCGAGCGCGCGCTCGAGATCGTCGCGCATCTTTCGAACACGCTCCGGCTGCTCCGCCGCGAGATTCTTTTGTTCCGCCGGATCCGCGGCGAGATCGTACAGCTCCGGTTCGGCGCCGGCGATCAGCTTGAAGTCGCCTGACATCCACGATCGCAGCGACGCCCAGTGCATGTTCAGGCGCCCGAACAGGCTCTCGGCGTACATCGGATCGGCTGTCAGTGTGCGGCCCTCGAGCAGCGGACGGAGATCGCGGCCGACGAGCGAACGATCGACCGGCAGTTTCGCGAGCGCGAGGACGGTCGGCGCGATATCGATCGTCGCGACCGGTGCAGTGACGACACGGCCGCGGCCGATGCCGGGACCAGCGACGATGAACGGAACGCGCAGCGTGGATTGATAGACGAGCACGCCGTGCGTGAGCTCATGATGATCGCCGAGTCCTTCGCCATGATCTGCGAGGGAGATCACGATCGTATCGTCGCCATGTCCATTGGATCGAAGCGCGTCGAGCACGCGCGCGATCTGCGCATCGGCGAACGCAATCTCGCCGTCGTACGGCCGGCCGCCAAACCGCGCGCGGAACGGCTCCGGGGGATCGTACGGCGCGTGCGGATCGTAGAAATGCGTCCACACGAAGAACGGGCGGCCGCCCGCCTGATCGGTCGAGAGCCATCGAATGGCTGCGTCGGCCACGTCGTTGGCGCGGCGCTCCGCCCCTTGCTCGCCGGGACTGCTCTCGTGAAATTCCTCGTTGAACGTGTCGAAGCCCTGCCCGAACCCGAATGCGGCGGCTACCGGGTACGCGCCGACGAACGCTGCGGTCGCGTAGCCCGCCCGCCTCAAACGCGTCGCGAGCGTCGGATAGCGGGCGCCGAGCGTGAAGACGACGTTGCCCCGAACGCCGTGCGTGGGTGGATATTGACCGGTCAGAATCGTCGCGTGCGCCGGACCGGTGAGCGGAACGGCCGTCTCAGCGCGATCGAATCGAACACCGTTCGCCGCGAGGGCATCGAGCGTCGGTGTCACGCCCGGACCGGCGCCGTACGTGCCGACGTGATCCGCGCGCAGCGTGTCGATCGTGATCAATACGATGTTCGGCCGGGCCGGAGCGACGCGGCGCCAGAACAGCAGAGCGGCGATCGCGACGATCGCGAGGACCGCCGCGACGAACCAGAACCATCGCCGCCGGTCGCGACGTTTGCGCGGTGGCTGCGGCGATCGTTTTGCCATTCGAGTCGAATTGTACGACGTGCGGCTCGCCTGAAAGGCTCGCCCTACTAGCGTGGGTGAGGACCGCCCGCGCAGGCAGCGCGAGCCTTTCAGGCGAGCGTTCGATCGGGCGCGCGCTCGATCACGCGAAGGCAGCCGCGGAACTCTCGCTGCGAATCATCTCTGCGCCGACGACGATGTAGTCGAACATGCGCACAGTTTACGCGGCTCAAAAAAAACGGCCCCGCGAACGGGGCCGTTTTTATATCAGCCGTCAGCCGGCAGCTAGAACTGGAACTTGACGCCGAGTCTTGCGATCCGCGGCGAGATGATCTCGTTGATCGTCCCGAACGCGCCCGCCGCCAGGTTCCTGTTTTGCGAGAGCACCGTGTCGGCGTTGAGGGTGTTGAAGAGATCCAACGACAGCAGGAATCTGGCCCGCTGCAGGTTTATCGCTTTGGCGACCCGCAGATCGAGATCCCACAGGTTCGGATAACGCACTTCATCGAGCGTTGCCGTTGCGAGCGCGCGCACGCGGCCATCGCCGCCGGCCGTCACCTGGAATATCTGCGGGAACACGTAACCTTGTCGTCCGAACAGATTCGCGCCGACTTCGAATCCGGCTGGCAGCTGATAGAAGCCGTTGGCGTTCAGCTGCCATCTCGCGTTGTAGAAGATGTCGCCCTTGCCCGAGCCGCCCGATCTCGGCGCAATCTGGCCCCCCTGAACCTGCGGCCCGGACAACGCGCCGGTGACCGCCCCCGTCGTCGAATCGGTTCGCGTCGGGTTCTGGACGGCACCGGCACCGTCGAGATGCTCCGTCCAGTCGTTGATCGAGAAGGCTATTCGCGCCATCCAGTTCTGCGCGAGCCGTTTGTTCAACGTCAGCTCGAGGCCCTGGTATTGCGAGTGGTAGTCCGGTCGGTTCGTCAGGATGCGTCCGCCGCCGCTCGCATCCACCTTTGCGGGATCCGGCGCGTACACGATCGCGCTGAACGCGCCGTTCGTCGGACGTGCGACGACGGAATAGTCCGCCGACGTGAGGCCGATCCGCGGATTCCAGCTTGGCCAGTCGTTCGTGCGCCGGTACGTGTATGCGGCGCCGATACCCAGGTTCGGCATCAGCTCGTGATCGATGCCGAGAATAACTTCGTTATCGCGGTTCGCGTGATAGTCGGACGCGATCGTGTTCGGTGACGACACGCTCGTCGGATGCGCCGCATCGATCGCGTTCGAGTACTGCGGGCCCAGGTTCGTGAGAATTTCGTTCTTCTGCGCGAATCCGTCGTGATTGAGGTCGACCCACTTGTACGCGATATAGGTGTAGTACGCGCCGACGGGACTCGCCGACGTCACCTCGAACGGGTTGAGTTGACCGGCGTAGTTCGCGTACGACACGCGCGCGACGGTCTTGCGGCTGTCGTCGAGCGCAACTGTTGCGCCCACTCGCGGCGACACGTCGTTCCACGCAATTTTCGGCGAGTTGCCGTTGAACGACAGCGTCGGCAGAAGGTCGGGGAACATCGTGTTTGCCGGCGCGACGCTCGCATCGTTGAATGCCGTCTGACGATCCCAACGGATGCCGGCGTTCAGCGTCAGGCGGCCCTTTGAAAACGTGTCGCCGACAAACGCGTCGTAGTTCTGGCCGGTGAAGTTGACGACACGCGCGCGATACGCGAGCGCGAAGTTGTCGTTGCCCGGGTTCACGTGCGCGACGACCTCCGAGCCGCTCCACCGCGTGGTGGAATGGTTCGGATTACGCCGGTAGCCGAAGCCGAACTTGAACTCGTGGCTGCCGGCCCTGGTCGACTTGAACGAGCTGCCGCTCACGTCGACGATATGCCACGGCTTGCGCGCGGTGTAGGTGAACCACGATCCGTACGCGTGATCGGTGTCGAAGTTGATGCCGCCGTCCTGTCCGCTTCCGCCGCGCGGCGAGAACCCGTAGCCCCACCCGTACCACGCGTACTTGCCGTTGACGAACAGGTTCGGTCCGAACACGTGATTGTCTTCGAGCTTCCACAGACCGTGCAGCGGGTGGAGGAACCCGTCTTCGGGATAGAAATTCCCCTGATTCCAGAGGAACGAGTCGTCCTCGGTGCCGGCCTGACCTGGCGAGCGGCCGAACTTCTCCTTCGCGCCGTTGAAGTAGAAGAACGAGAACTCGTCCTTCTGTGTCATCGCCCAGTTCACCTTGGCATTCGTGTTCTTCAGGATCGTCTCGTCGTGCGTCTGATTCAGACGGATGATTTTGATGTCGTTCTTTCCGTACGAGACCCAGAACCAGAGCTTGTCCTTCAGAACCGGGCCGCCGACGTCGAATCCCCAGTCCTTGATCGAGTCGGTGTGGTTCGCCTTGTCGGAGCCCTGGAGTCGCGGGTCGCCGACGAGCGCGGCGGGCAGATTGGACGACTCCAGCGAGTCGTTGTTGATGGTGAACTTCGCGTTGCCCTTGAACTGGTTCGTCCCGCGGCGCGTGACGAAGTTGATGCCGACGCCGCCCGTCTGCACTTTCAGGTCGTTTCCGCCGGTGTTCACCGCCACCTGGTCGAACGCGTCGAAGTCGTAGTAGGACGAGGACGCGCCGCCCGACGTCGTGTCGGTGATGTTGACGCCGTCGAGGTTCCACATCGTGTCGGAAAAGAGCGCGCCCTTGCCGATGAACCCGGACTGCTGTCCGCTCTCGTTCCCGCCCACGTTCACGCGATCGACGATGACGCCGGGCACCGTCTTCAGCATGGCCCAGGGATCCTTCGACTGCGGCGTGCCCTGCAGCTCCTCCTGGGTCAGCGTGGTGATGGTGCCGATCTTCTTCGTGTCGACCACCGGCGTGTCCGCCGTGACGGTGACGGTTTCCTCGACCGTCTTCACTTTCAGGTTGAACGCGATGTTCACGTTCACGCCGGTGTTGACGATGACCTGGCGTTCCTGTTTCGTGAAGCTGGGGAGGCTGATTTCGATCCGGTAGGTTCCGGGATCCAGATTCAGAAACCGGAACTGACCGCCGGCGTCGGTGACCGTCGTCCGCGGCTGGCCACCGATCGAGGTGGAGACGAGCGCGACGTCAGCCCCCGGCAGCACTCCGCCCTGGTCGTCGACGACGGTGCCGTAGATGTTGCCGGTCGCTATCTGCGCCGACGCACCGGCGGCCGCGGCGATGATCATGGCGACCATCAGAACCAGCACTCGTTTCATGAAGGAAGCTCCTCTCATTCATGGCATTGAGCGCCCCACCGCTTTCACTGTCAAGAGTAATTAGACGTAAAGGTGCACTGGTTCAGCGGTGCGATGCGAGCCACCGTTTCACGTGTTCGATATCGGACGCTTCGAGCGCAGGCGGTGCCGTCTCCGTGTACTTTTTCCAGTACGGACGCGCCTCGGCCGGTCGGCCGAGGCGAACGAGGAGATCGCCGAGGTTATACAAAGTCTCGTAGTTCTTCGGATCCAGCGCGACGGCGCGCTCCCAGTGAGCGAGCGCGGATGCGTTGTCGCCGCGCTCTGCGGCGATCACGCCAAGGCCGTTGTGCGCGCGCGCGGCGCCGGGATCGACCTGCAACGCCGCCTCGAACGCTTGTACGGCACGCGTCTTGTCGCCGCTCATCATGTGCACCGTCCCGATGTTCACGAGCGGAAGCGCGTTCGCAACATCGAGCGAGCGCGCGCGTTCGAACACCGCGAGGGCCTCCTGCGATCGGCCGATCGTCGCCAGTGCCACGCCGTACGCAATGAGCACATCCACGTCTGGTGTCGAGTTTTTTATGTACGGCGCGAGCTCGGCCACGGCGTCTTTCGCGCGTCCCGCTTCCGTCAGGTACGCGCCGACGAGCGCGACCGTGTCCTGATCCGCCGGATTCAACGCGAGCGCGCGCATCGCCGCGTCTGCAGCGCCGCGATGGTTGCCCGCTTCGTTATAAAGAAACGCCAGGTGAACGAGCGACAACGGCATGTCGGGCCGCTCGCGCACCACCTGTTCGCCGCGAGCGATGGCGTTCGGGAGATCGCCGCGCTGATACAGCGACACGACCTCTTCGATTTCGCGGTCGAGTCCGACGAGCCGCTTCGGATCGTCGCGATCCGTGTAGCGCGTCTTCGGCGCGGCCGCAGCGGTCACGTAGCCGAGACTGCGCAGCCGTTCGCGCGTTTCCGCCGTCTCGCTCGCGCGAGTGACGCCGCGATCGTCGGCGCGCATGCCGGTCAGCAGATGCTGCAGCTCCGAGAGGTCGCCGCGGTTCGCGTTGATGAGCGTGTGCTGCTCGCCCGGATCGGTCGCGAGGTCGTACAGCTCGGGAATCGGCAGGTCGATGTATTTCATCGATCCGCGGAGCACGCCGTAGAGCGGCGCCCAGCCGCGATTGAGTGACGCCGACAACGATTCGAAGTACGACGGCGCCGGCGGCATCTTCGCGCCGCGCGCGGCGTCGACGAGCGAACGGCCGTCGATCGCCGGCGGCAGCGTCACGCCGACGGCGTCGAGAATCGTCGGGAGCACGTCGACATGGCGGACCGGCGCGTCGACGACCCGCGGCGGCAGAACCGACGGCGCGAAGACGATCAGCGGGATGTGAAGCGTCGCCTCGTACGCGAACAGTCCGTGCGTCATCTCGCCGTGATCACCGAGGCCCTCGCCGTGATCGCCGGTCAACACGATCAGCGTACGGCCCGACGGCCCCTGATCGATGAACGGTGTCACGAGCGGAGCGAGCGCCGCATCGGCTGCCGCCACTTCGCCCGCGTACGGCATCGACTGAAATCTCGTCGCGAACGGCTCCGGAGGCGTGTAAGGAAAGTGGGGCTCGTAGAGATGAACCCACGCGAACCACGGAAGTTGGGTCGGGTGGGTCGGGTTGGCCGGGTGGGTCGGGTTGGTGACATTGACGCTGCCGGCCCGCGCGCCTCCGCCGATCCAGTCCAGCGCGGCGCGAACGGTTTCCGTGCCGGGACGCTCCGGCATGCGAAACGCCGTTCGCTCCTGGCTCTTGCCGTACCGATCGTCGTACACGTCGAATCCGCGCGACAGACCGAAGCGCGTGTCGAGCGGAAACGCGCTCACGAACGCGCCGGTGCGGTAGCCGCGAGCCTCGAGCACGGTCGCGAGCGTATCGGTCGCCGGCGGAAACCGGAATCCGGCGTTCTCGCGGACGCCGTGGTGGAACGGGTACAACCCCGAGAGAATGCTTGCGTGCGAAGGCAGCGTGACCACAGAGTGCGCGTGGGCCGATGTAAAGCGGACGCCGGACTGCGCCAGCCGATCGATCACCGGCGTGGCCGCGGATCGATCGCCGTACGCGCCGAGCGCATCCGCGCGCAGCGTGTCAATGGTGATGAGGAGAACGTTGAAGCCCGAGGCCGAACGCGGCGGCGCCGCGCGCGAGCACGCCGCCAGCGCGCAGAAGACGAACGCGAGCGCGGCGGCGGCGAACCGGCACCGCGCCTTGTTCACGATCGCGCGCCGACCGTCTTCCCTGCGTGGGCGCGGACTGCGCTGACGATGTGCCGGGCGGAGATGCCGAATCGATCGAGCAGCTCTTCGGGCTTCCCGCTGCGGGGAATTTCGCGGACCGCGAGACGATGCACCGTCATGCCCGCGTCAGCGACCGCTTCGGCAACGGCGTCGCCAATCCCGCCCGACGCGTAATGATCTTCGACGGTGATCAAATGTCCGCCCGTCGCGCGCCCGGCGGCAATGAGCCCGTCGCGATCGATTGGCGCCAGCGAATACAGATCGATGACGCGGATCGACGTACCGCTCGCCTTCAGCTCGTCGTACGCCTTCAGCGCCTCGAACAGCGTCACGCCCGCGCCGATGACCGTCGCCACGTCGGCGTTGCTCTCGCGCAGCACCTTCAGCCCGCCGATCGGGAATTTCTCGTCGTTTGAGTAGATGACCGGCGTCTTCGGCCGGCCCAGGCGGATGTACGCCGGTCCGCTGCGCGCGGCCATCGCCGTGATCAGCCGCTCGGTGCAGACGGCGTCAGAGGGGTACAGCACCGCGTAGTCCGGTTCCGCGCGGGCGATCGCGAGATCTTCGAGCGCCATCTGCGACGGCCCGTCCTCGCCGATTGAGATACCCGCGTGGGTCCCGGCGAGCTTGATGTTGTTGCCGCCGATGGCCGCCATGCGGATGAAATCCGCGGCGCGCGTGAGGAAGCACGCAAACGTCGACGGAAACGGGATGGCGCCCCGCGCCGCGAGGCCCATCGACGCCCCGATCATCACCTGTTCGGCGATGAAGTTCTCGTAGAAGCGATCGGGAAACGCCTTCTCGAACTTGTCGCTGAACGTCGAGTTCTTCACGTCGGCGTCGAGCACGACGACGCGTGCGTCCGCCGCACCGAGCTTGACGAGGGCCGTGCCGAACGCTTCGCGGGTCGCGACCTGTTCGCCCATCTTGTACGACGGGGCGTCGACCGGCTTTGGCGATTCCGCCGGCCGCGATACGGAAGCAGGCTTCTGGATCTGCGCGGCGAGATTCAACTCCTTGCCGCCGGCGAGCGGCACGATCTGCTTCTCGAGCTCCGCGATCGCGCGCTCCATCTCGTCGCCTTTTTTCAGCGCCTTGCCGTGCCAACCGTCCTTGCCCTCGGCGAACGAGATGCCTTTGCCCTTGATCGTCCGCGCCAGGATCATCGTCGGCTGACCGGTCGTGCGGCGCGCTTCCTCGAACGCGTCGAGGATCGCGGTCATATCGTGACCGTCGATGACGATGGCGTGCCAGCCGAACGCGCGCCAGCGGCGCGCGAACTGATCCATGTCGTGCTGCCACATCGTCGGACGGCTTTGACCGAGCGCGTTCACGTCGGTGATGCCGCACAGGTTGTCGAGGCGATCCACCGCGCCGACGTCGGCCGCCTCCCACACCGATCCTTCCGCCGTTTCGCCGTCGCCGAGCAACACGTAGGTGCGGTATTCCGACGCTATGCGACGCGCGTTTAGCGCGATGCCAACGCCCGCACACAACCCCTGACCGAGCGAACCCGTC
>Ga0075423_10003084_pt1 | contig 15276 bp, 15 predicted proteins | sample SoiMethybrSBSTD2_FD_80114 | JGI IMG/M metagenome (GOLD analysis project Ga0075423, IMG submission 80114) | Bulk soil microbial communities from a Populus tree surrounding site in Tennessee, USA - Soil MetaG P. TD hybrid SBSTD2 | ecosystem: Environmental > Terrestrial > Soil > Tree plantation...
ACGTGGTGCTCGACTCCCCCGCCGCTTTCGGCGCCGACCGGATCGACGCGGCCGTGATCCACGCCGACGCATCCCGGGAATCCTTTCGTCGTATATCGAAGAAGGACCTGGCCAAGCTCCTGGTCGGTCTGCTGAGTTGAAGTCGGCGGCTCGACGCGGCCGATAACCGGGCAGGAGATGCCATGTCCACCACCGAGGCCCTGATTCTCGGCCTTATCCAGGGCCTGACCGAGTTCCTGCCGATCTCGAGTTCCGGCCACCTCGCCCTCGCCAACCACCTGCTCGGGATGAAGGACCTCGAACGCAACCTGGTCTTCACCCTGATCCTCCATCTCGCGTCGCTGGCGGCGGTTCTCCTGTACTACCGCTCCCGCCTCGCCGCGCTCGTCTCGTCGACCGGCCGGAGGGAGCTCGCGTACCTCGTCGTCGCCACCCTGCCCATCATCGCGGTGGGGGCCGTGTTCGGCGGCCGGATCGAAAAGGCCCAGGGGATGCCCCTGCTCATCTGCGCCTGCTTCGTGGTCAACGGGATTTTCCTGTTCGTGGCCGACCGCTATTCCAGGGGGGATCAGAAGATCGCCGACGCCCCCTGGTGGAAAATTCTCGTGATCGGCCTGGCCCAGGCCGCGCGCCTCCCGGGCCTCTCCAGGTCCGGCGGCACGATCGGCTCCGCCTGGCTCTGCGGCATCGAGCGGGCGGAGGCGGTCCGGTTTTCGTTCCTTCTCTCCATCCCGGCCATCCTCGGGGCCTGCGCCTGGAAAGCGCGGAAGCTCGATCTGGGTCAAGTCGACCTCCCCCTCGGTCCGATACTTCTCGGGGCGGGGGTCACCTTCGGGCTGAGCCTCGTCTCGATCCGCGTCGTGGAGAAGCTCTCGTCGCGGAACCGGTTCCTGGTGTTCTCGGCCTACGGCGTGGCGGCCGGACTCGGCGCCGCGGCGTGGTTCCTGACGCGCGGGAGGTAGATGTGGGCAGGAAAACGAAGGAAACGCCGGCGGGGAACGCGGTCGCGTTCCGCGAGAAGCTCCAGGAGCTGGGCGCCCTCCTCTTCGTCCTGTGCGCCTTCTTCGTCCTCGTGTCGCTCATTTCCTACGACGCCGGGGACATCCCGAGCATCCAGCACCCGTCCAACAATCCCGTCCACAACCGGGGGGGTCTCATCGGCTCGCGGGTGGCGTACGGCCTCCTCGCCCACTTCGGCCTGGCGGCCTACCTCGTGGTCTTCCTCGTCGGGTTCTGGTCCTTCCTCGTCTTCTTCCGCCGGAAGCCGGCGAGCCTCTACTTGAAACTCTTCGCGGCGATCGTCGCGATCCTCGCGCTCTCCACGCTCCTCTCGATCCAGCCCCTCGTCGACGCGCGATCGCTCGCGCTGGCCGGCACGATGCCGGGGCTGGGCGGGATCTACGGCAAGGGGCTCGAACTGGCGCTCACGCGCGACCTCGGGACGGCGGGCACGTGGCTCGTGGTCGTCCTCGCCTTCTGCGTCTCGATCGTCCTCGCGACGGACTGGATGATCTACAAGGGCGTCGCCGCCGCGGCCCGATGGACGGCCGGACTCCTGGGGCGCCGCCGGACCGACCCGGCCGTCGTCCGGGAATCGAAACCCGTGCGGGATGAAATGGACGAAGCCGCGACCCGGATCGCGGAGTCGGTGGCCGAAGAGCGTCGCCGTTTCGCGGAGGCCATCGCCGACGCGGGCCCCGCCCCGAGCGTCAGCCTCCCGGCGCCGTCCGACGATGAAGAGGAGACGCCCGATCTCGACGCCGCGGCGCCGGTGGTTCCCGCCCCGCGGCGGGAGTCCCGCAACGCGCTCAAGGCGGCCGCCGATTCGCACCATCGCCAGAAGCTCCTCCCCTACGAGCAGCCGCCCATCGAGATCTTCGAGGAGGCCCCGGAGAGCCGCGCCTCGATGCGCGAGCCCGAGATCCGGGACCGGATCGCCGTCATCGAGAACACGCTGAAGGAGTACGAGATCTCGGCCAAGTGCGTCCACTACGAGATCGGCCCGGCCACCACGACGTTCGAGCTCGAGCTCGCCCCGGGGACGACGTGCGCCTCGGTCGCCCAGCGCGAGGCCGAGCTGACGATGAAGCTCGCCGCGCAGGTCCGCGTCGTCGCGCCGATCCCGAACAAGACCACGGTGGGCGTCGAGGTGCCGAACCCGACGGCCGACATCGTCCGGATGCGCTCCTTCCTCGAGCGGGGGTACCGCGACCTGCGCAAGATCCCCCTGCCGATCATCCTGGGCAAGACGAACTCCGGCGAGGCGATCGTCAAGAGCCTCACGGCGATGCCCCACCTGCTCATCGGCGGCTCGACCGGTTCCGGCAAGAGCGTCTGCCTCAACACGATCATCACGACGCTCCTCGTCGGGATGAGCTGGGACGAGATGAAGCTGATCCTCATCGACCCGAAAAAAGTGGAGCTCGCCTCGTTCGCGGATATCCCCCACCTCTGGGCGCCGGTCATCGACGACCCGCGGAAGGCCGCGCAGGTCCTCGAGTGGCTCCTCAAGGAGATGGAGGACCGGTACGCCCTGCTCAAGCGGGTCCAGGTCCGCAACCTGGACGCGTTCAACAAGCTCGGGGAGAAGGGCGTGGTCGAGCGCCTCCGCGAGCAGGGCCTCCCCGCCGAGGAGGTGAAGGCCGCGGCGACGTTCCTGCCCTACATCGTCGTCGTCATCGACGAAATGGCCAACCTGATGCAGACCTCCCGCAAGGAGGTCGAGGCGTCGATCGCCATGATCGCGGCCAAGGCGCGCGCGGTGGGCATCCACCTGATCTGCGCCACGCAGCGGCCGTCGACCGACGTCATCACGGGCCTCATCAAGGCGAACATGCCCTCGCGGATCGGGTTCCGCGTCGCCAGCGCGATCGAGAGCCGGATCATCCTCGACTCGAAGGGCGCGGAGCGGCTCCTCGGCAAGGGCGACATGCTGACCCTGATGGCGCCGACGTACCAGCTCCAGCGCGGCCAGTGCACCTTCACGAGCGACGAGGAGATCCGCGGCGTCGTCCAGTTCCTGAAGACCAAGGGAAAGCCGGTCTACCACCAGGAGCTCGTCCAGATCGACCAGGCCACTGAGGCGGAGGGCTCCATCGACGACGAGCTCTTCGAGGACGCGGTCCGGATCGTCCTGCAGGAGCAGCGCGGGTCGACCTCGCTCCTCCAGCGCAAGCTGCAGGTGGGCTATTCGCGCGCCTCGCGGCTCGTCGAGACGATGGAGCAGTTCGGCATCGTCGGCAAGCACAACGGCTCCAGCGCCCGCGACATCCTGATGACGTGGGAGCAGTGGGAGGCCCGCAAGAAGCAGCTCGAGAGCCCGGCGGAGGCCTAGCGCTTCCCGGGCTTCCGTCGCCCCGTCAAGATGCGCTCGGTGAGCGTCGGCTCGCCGGGTTTGAAGGCCCCCGCGGTCGCCTTGAAGTAGGGACGCGCCTCGCGGGCGAAGAAGGCCGCGTATCCTTCCTTCCGCATGTCGGCCAGGGACGTCGCGTACGAGCGCACCACGTTCCGCCGGAACAGCTGGCCCGAAACCCTCCCGGCCGCCCGCGCGCTGGAAAGGCTCAACGCGCCGGAAAGCCGGAGGAAGGGAATCGCCTCCCGCGCCCGAATCCTCATCATCCGCCTCCAGAGCGACTCCGGCGAGGGCAGCGACTCCCGCGTCGTCCGGTAGAGATGCCGGTACTCCCGCGAGAGCCGGCGTCGCAGGTCCGCGAGGTCGCGGAGCGAGAGCGGCGGAAGATCGAAGGGGAGCGTCGACCTCATCGAAGCCCGCTCCAGCGACTTCAGGAGTTTCTCCGCGGAATCGATCTGCGCGTCCGGCGGCAGCGCCCCGTCTTTCTTCAATTCGCGCACGACCCGCTTGAGGAATCTCCGCGATCCCGAGGCCGCGCCTCCCACGAGAGCGAAAAACCAGAGCGGCGAGTAGTGCACCGCCACGATCCCCGCCGCCTCCACGAAATCCCCGACCGTCTTGCGGACCAGGAAATCCCTCGGCAGGCGTCCGTCCGGGTCGTGGTACGCCCCCTTCACGCGCCCCAGCCCCTCGATGATGAACCGCTGGAAGCTCCCGAGCACGAACTTGTAGAAAGGGGTGCCCCGGAGGGCGGCGGGGAGCGTGACATCGGTCGCGAGGCGCGAAGCCCCGCCTCCCACCGCGGCGGCGGAGTGGATCACGCGCTCGGGAATCGAGGCGACGTAGGCCAGGGCGCGCCCGACCTTCCCGAGAAACGGGAGAATTCGACCCCGGCGGCGCGGGCGGGTCATGCTTCGGCCGACTCCACGATCGCGCTCATCGATCCCTGGCAGCGCGGGATCCGCCAGTCCGCGCCGTAGCCGTGGATCCGGTCGCGCTTCACCTCCGCCTGCTCCAGCGAGCCGGTCCACACGATCACCCGACCCGTCGTGTCCACCTCGCGCGCCATCTGGAAGGCCTTCTCCACGCCGTACCCGAAGATCTTTCCGAGCATCTCCACGACGTACTCGTAGGTGTGGTCCTCGTCGTTCAGGAGGACGACATGATAGTTGGGCGCGAGTTTCGTCTCCTCCTCGACGTGCGGCTCGAGGATCGTGGTGTCCGGCATGGGCCCATTCTATCCCGGCCCGCTGGTGCCCCGGGGGCCGAGTTCATAGACTGGCCCCGATGCCCCCCGTCGACGCGCGGAGGTTGATCTTCGATCCGTCGCTTCTCTCCGACGGCAACCGCGTCCGCCTCCTGAAGGACGGCGCGGAGGCCTATCCTCGGATGCTCGAGGTGATCGCCGGGGCGCGCCACTCCGTGCTCGTCGAGATGTACACCTTCGCGAGCGACGCCACGGGGAAGAAGTTCGCGGCGGCGCTCTCCGAGCGGGCGAAGGCGGGCGTCACCGTCCGCGTCCTGTACGACGGCCTCGGGTCCCGCGAATCCTCGACTTCCATCTTCCAGTCGATGCGCGTGGCCGGCGTGGGGGTCACCCCCTACCGGCCGCTCGGCTGGTTCTCCCTGCGGAGGCGCGATCATCGCAAGATCGTGATCGTCGACGGATCGACCGCCTTCCTCGGCGGCATGAACCTGACGGACGAGTACGCCCCCGTGGCGGAAGGAGGACAGGGCTGGCACGACGTGCAGATCGAGATCGAGGGACCGGAAGTCCGGGACCTCGTGACGCTCTTCGCCCAGACCTGGACGCAGGAGGAGGATGATCCGCTCTTTCCGAAGGGAGCCCCGGAGACGCCGGCGCCGAGGCGGGGCGGCGTGCAGGTGGCGGCGATCGGGTCGGACCAGCGGCCGACCCGGAAGGCCATCGGCAACGCGTACCTGCACGCGCTGAGGAACGCCCGGCAGCGGGTCTGGATCGAGAACGCCTACTTCGTGCCGTCCCTGAAGTTTCATCGGGCGATCCGGAGCGCCGCCGCCCGGGGGGTGGACGTGCGGATCATCGCCCCGGTCAAGACCGATGTGAAGGCGGTGTACCACGCGAGCCGCGCGCTCTTCGAGGGGCTCCTCCGCCGGGGAATCCGGATCTTCGAGTACCAGGGACCGGTGCTGCACGCGAAGACGAGCATGATCGACGGCGTCTGGAGCTCCGTGGGGTCCTACAACCTCGACCACCTGAGCATCCTCAACAATCTCGAGGTGACGGCGATCGTGCTCGATGAGAAATTCGCGGCCCGGCTGGAGGCGCACTTCGAGGCGGACTGCAAGAACTCGAAGGAAGTGAAGCTGGCCGAGTGGCGTCGCCGGGGCGCGCGGAGGATCTTCCTCGAGAAGTTCTGGTACCAGTTCCGGTCGCTGCTCTAGGGCCTACCGCTCCGGCGCGGGAGAGCCGCCCTGGGCGGCGGCGCCGATCATCTTGTAGAGCACCCGGGCGCCGACGTTGGCGTTCCAATCGGAGCCCCAGTCCGCCGGCGCCGTCCCGGGATTGGGCGCGACCTCGTTGAGATCGAATCCAATGATGCGCCGGCCGCTCCGGCCCAGCGCGCGCAGGAGTTCCAGCATTTCATTGAGCGAGAGCCCGCCGGGGACCGGGGTCCCGGTGTCCGGGCAGAGGACCGGGTCGAGCCCGTCGATGTCGAAGCTGATGTAGACCTTCTTCGGGAGGTGGCCGACGATCTCGTCGCAGATCGCCCCCCACGTTTCTCCGGCGTGGAGCCGGGCCTTCACCCGCGCGTCGAAAAACGTCGTGATGAGCGTCGCCCCCCGGCGCCGGCCGCCGGTGATCATCTCGTGCTCCTTCTCGCCGAAATCGCGGATGCCGACCTGGACGAGCGCCGCGATTCCCCCCGGGGCGCCGATCTTGCGGACGACGTTGTTCATGATGCTCGCGTGGCTCCACTCGAACCCCTCGTACGCGTCCCGAAGGTCCGCGTGGGCGTCGATGTGGAGGATGCCCAGGCCCGGGAACTCCGATCCGTACGCCTTGATCGCGCCGAAGGGCGTGGAGTGGTCGCCGCCGAGGATGACGGGCGTGCGCCCCTCGCCAAGGAGCGACCGCGTGAGCTTCTCCACGAGCTCGTTGACCTCCTTGCTCCGCCGGTTCACCTCGAGGAGGGCCTTCTCCAGGCGCGGCTTTCCCTCGACCTGTCCCCCGGCCTCGATCACGGGCACGGCGTACTTGCGCGCCTCTCGATTCAGCTGGGCGATCTTCCGGATGGTCTTGTCCTCGAGCGGAACGGAGGCGATACCCTGCTCGTAGGGCCGCCCGAAGTCGATGTCGAAGAGATCGACCTGGCGGCTCGCCTCGAAGACCGCGGCCGGCCCGTTGCGCGCGCCGTCGCGGTAGCTCGTGGTGGCGTCGAAGGGGACCGGGACGATGACGAACCGCGACTCGTCGATCGAGTAGGGGAGTCCGTAGAGGCCGGAGTCGGAAGTCGCGGCGGCGTCGGGATCAAAAGCCATGAAGGGAGAGCTTAGCTTCAAAGCTCCAGGGCTTCAAAGCTTCGGAGCGGCTCAGGCCGTCGCCTCGCGCGCCAGCTTCCACTCGGGATAGAGGACGGAGTAGAGGAACGAGTCGCGCCAGTCTCCTTTCCTCCACAGGTTCTGGCGGAGACGTCCCTCGCCGATCATCCCGATCTTCTCGAGGACGCGCGCGGAGGCCGCGTTGTCCGGATCGCACATCGCCCAGATCCGGTGGAGGCCTCTTTGGCGGAACCCGAACTCGACCATCGCCGCGGCCGCCTCGCTCGCGTATCCCTTCTTCCAGAAAGCCGGGTTGACGATGTATCCCAGGCCTGCGTCGCGATTCTCGGTCCCCGACACCCGGAGGCCCGTGCCGCCGATGAGCCGGTCCTCTTCCCGGAGGATGATCGCCAGTTCGAACGTCTTCCGGTTGGGCCGGCCCGACTCCTCGATCGCCTTGCGCACGAACTCGATCGTCTGGTCGGCGGAATTGGGCCCCCAGGGCATGCGCTCGACGGCCCGGCGGTCGGCCGCGTACTCGTGCACCGCCTTCCAATCGTCGATCCGGAAGTCGCGCAGGACCAGCCGCTTCGTCTCGATCGACTCCATCCGGGCCCCTCCCGGCGCGATGATATCACACGCCCGGCGTTGTGCCGGCGGGGAGGCGGCGTACTATTGGGGCGATGGAACCGCTCCTGGCCGCGCGCCTCCAGATGACGCTCACGCTGGGATTCCACATCGTCTTCGCCTGCTTCGGCGTCGGGCTGCCCGTGCTCCTCCTCGTCGCCGAGGGCCGGTACCTGCGAACGCGGGACGAGGGATGGCGCACGCTGGCCCGCCGGTGGTCGAAGTCGTTCGGCGTCCTCTTCGCCGTCGGGGCGGTCTCGGGCACCGTCCTCTCGTTCGAGCTCGGCCTCCTCTGGCCCGATTTCATGGGGACGTTCGGCTCGGTCATCGGGCTTCCCTTCACCCTGGAGGCCTTCGCGTTCTTCATCGAGGCGATCTTCGTCGGGATTTACATCTACACGTGGGACCGCCTTTCGCCCCGGGCGCACTGGCTCTCCGCGTTTCCCATCGCCGCCGCGGGCATCGCCTCCGCGGCCTTCGTCGTCACGGCCAACGCGTGGATGAACTGTCCGCAGGGATTCCTGCTCGTGGGCGGGAAGGTCGTCTACGCCGAGCCGCTCCGCGCGATGCTCAATCCCGCTTCGGGCCCGCAGGTCGTGCACATGATCCTGGCCGCGGGGCTCGTGGCCGGATTCGGGATCGCCTCGGTGTACGCGGTCGGCATCCTGCGGGGGAATGATTCCCCGCACCGGCGCCGGGCGCTCGCGCTGGGGCTCGCGATGGGCGCGATCTGCGCGCCGCTCCAGGCGATCTCGGGCGACTGGGCCGCGCGGGTGGTGGCGCGTACTCAACCGGTCAAGTTCGCGGCCATGGAAGGCCAGTTCCGCACGCAGGCCGGGGCGCCGCTCCGGATCGGAGGCCTTCCAGATTCCGAAACCGAGACGACGCGGTTCGCGCTGGAAATTCCGGGCGGCCTCTCGTGGCTGGCCCGCGGAGACCCGGACGCGGTCGTCGAAGGACTCGACCGGGTGCCGCGCACGGATCGCCCGCCCGTCGCCGTCGTCCACCTCGCGTTCCAAGCGATGGTCGGCGCCGGCGTCGCGCTCCTCGCCCTGTCCGTTTGGGTCGGAGGAACACTGGTCTTACGAAAGCGCCTTCCGCAGGGGCGCTTCTTCCTCTGGTGGGTGGCGCTTGCCGGTCCGCTCGCCGCGCTGGCGCTCGAGGCCGGCTGGGTCGTCACGGAAGTGGGGCGCCAGCCGTGGATCGTCCAGGGAATCCTGCGGACGCGCAACGCGGTGACAGATTCTCCGGGCGTTGGATGGGTTTTCGCGGCGGCACTCGCGATTTATGCGGCGTTGACCGCGGCCACGATCATCGCCCTGCGCCACCTGGCGAGGAAATGAATCTCGATGGAACCCGAAATCCTCCTGATCGGCGTGATGACGGCGGGGGTGACGCTCTACGCCCTCATGGGAGGCGCCGATTTCGGCGCGGGGGTGTGGGAATTCAACACGGCACTGCGTGCCGGCGAGAAGGAGCGCGCGCTGATCTATCGCGCCATCGGCCCCGTGTGGGAAGCGAACCACGTCTGGCTCATCTTCGTCCTCGTCGCCCTTTTCAGCGGATTCCCTCCCGCGTTCGCGGGACTCTCCCGCGCGCTGTGGGTGCCGCTGCTCCTCGCCCTTCTCGGGATCGTCTTCCGCGGCGTCGGCTTCGCCTTCCGATCGTACGCCGCCGATTCCGTCCGCCTGAAAACCGTGTGGGGCGCCGTCTTCGCCCTCGCCTCCACCGCCGCGCCCTTTTTCCTGGGCGCCTGCGTCGGAGCGATCGCCTCGGGGAGGCTCGGGGTCTCGTCGGACGGCGCGTACTCGGGCGACCACCTCACCGGCTGGATCAATCCGGTCTCGATCTTCTGCGCCTTCTACGGCGTGGGGATCTGCGCCTACCTCGCGGCGGCCTACATGACGCGGGAGGCGCGCAACGAGGGCGAGGCCGCGCTGACGGAGGTGTGGAGGCGGCGCGCGCTCGTGACGGGCCTGTGGATGGGGCTGCTCTCGGCGGCGGGGCTCGCGATCATCGCGACGTCGGCGCAGGAGCTCTGGGAGGGATTCAAGGATCGTGCCTGGCCCGCCGTCTTCACGTCATTCGGCGCGGGGACTTTCTCGATCATCGCTCTCTGGCGGCGCCGGTTCACGGGCGCGGCGCTCGGCGCGGCGGTCACGGTCGGGGCGGTCGTGGTCGGATGGGGGCTCGCGCAATATCCGGCCCTCATTCCCCCGGAAATCACCCTGCATGGGGCGCGCGCGCCCCGGGAAGTGTTGTGGACCTTCCTCGGGGTCATCGGAATCGGATCGCTCCTGTTGATCCCCTCCCTGGTCCTCCTGCTCGTCCTCTTCAAGGGGAAGCGACCGGACGACGCGTAGCGAGCCACGCCACCGCCGCCACGATCATAGCGCCCCCCGCCAGCTGGATCGGGGTCAGCCGCTCGCCGAGGACGAAGCAGCTCAGGCCGACCGTCACCATCGGCTCCAGCGTCGAGCCCACCGCGGCGGAAGTCGCGCCGATCCGGCGCATCGCGGCGAAGAAGGCGGAGATCGCGAACGAGGTGGAAAGAACGGCCATGGCGGCGACCGTAATCCAGCCCTTCGCGGTGGGGGGCAGCGGAGATACCCTGGCGACGGCGATCACGACGTACGCGACGGCCGCGCCGGAGATGATGACCGACGCCGAGACGAGCGGGTCGAGCCCCCGCGTCAGCCGGGAGCAGGCCACGATGTACGCCGCGTAGATCACGGCGCAGGAGAGGGCGAGCGCGATCCCCGGTAGCTGATCGCCGCCCAGGGGTCCGGCCGTGAGCGCGGTGCCCGCCAGCGCGAGGGCGATCGCCGCGACTTGAGCGGCGGCCAGCCGCTCTCGGAAGAGAAGTCTCCCGCCGAGCGCGACGAGGGCGGGATAGAGATAGAAGAGCAGTCCCACCATGCCCGGGGAGGAAAACTCGAGGGCGGTGAAGTAGCAGAGGGAATGGGCGACGTACCCGCCTCCGCCGAAAAGGAGAAGTCCCGCGAGGACGCGGGCCGGAGGGCGCCCCGGCCGGCGCGACGCGGCCAGGGGCACGAGGATCGCCGCCGCGAGAGCGAAGCGCACGGCGAGCGCGGCATACTTGTCGACGCCCGCCGCGTAGGCGACCTTGACGAGGACTCCGAGCGCGCCGAACGCCGCCGCCGAGAGGGCGATCAGGTTCCAACCCGCGGCCCGGGGGCTCATGTCGGTTTTCGACTATACCCTCCTCCGCCCCATTCCTGCGTGCGGGTTTCTGTCGGGGCTGCGGAGGGCAAGCCCGCCCCATTTGCTTGTCGCGCGCGACGCGTTCCGCATAAGGTGACCCGATGGACGCGCCGCCCCCCGCGAAACCGAGCCGCCTTCTCGTGATCGCGGCGATCGTCCTCGCGGCGGGGGGAGCGGCGTACCTGTGGATGATCAACATCGCCATCCTCCGGGACTCCGACCGGCGCAAGATCGAGGAGCTCCAGATGGAGCTCATGCTGACCCGGGATTCCCTCCGCCAGACGGAAGGGGATTTCGCGTTCCTGGACGGCGCGTCGGTGGCGCTCCTGAAATCGAACGACAAGGTGGCGGCGGCGAAGCGGGCGGATGGAATCGTCCTGCACCGGGGCCAGACCCTTTTCCTCGCGGCGCGCCGCCTGCCGGCTCCGCCGAACGGGAAGGCCTATGCCTTGTGGGCCTACTTCGGCGGGCGCCCCGTTCCCGCCGGCCAGTTCCTGCCCGGACCGGACGGCACGCTCCGCGGCCGCCACACCCTGGCGCGCGACCTCGCGGCCGTCGAAGGCTTCGCGCTTTCCCTTGAGAACGCGGGAGGCGTCGACGCCCCCGCCGGGCCCGTCTATTTGACGCGTCCCTGAAAATGCGTGTTGCAACACGCAAATGCCTGGGGTAGACTCGGGGCATGGGCGACGTCCTGAAAGAGCGCCTCCGGCAGGGAAGGCCGCTCGGGCCCTCCGAGGACGCGCTCCTGAACCTCCTCGTCGCCGCGGGATCGGTGCGGGCCGCCCTGGACCGGGCGTGCGCCCGGTTCGGGATGACGAACCGCCAGTACAACGTGCTCCGCATCCTGCGGGGGGTCCACCCCGGGGGCCACCCCCGGCAGGAGATCGCCGTCCGGATGATCGAACGCGCCCCGGACGTCACGCGCCTCGTCGACCGCCTCCAGGCGCGGGGGCTCGTGGAGCGGGCCCGGTCCGGAAGCGACCGGCGGCAGGCGATCGCGCGGATCACCCCGCGGGGGCGATCGCTCCTGAAGAGGATGGACGCGGACCTCGACGCCGTCCATCGAGTCTTCGCCCGGCGGCTTCCCGCGGGGGAGTCCCGCCGGCTGTCGAAGATCTGCGAGGCGCTGTACGGCCCGGATGAATGACCGGCCCCAATTGTGTGGTGTAACACGTATTTAGGAAACCCCCCTGGGAGGGAGAACACCATGGGCTTCGCGACGTCGGGATTCGGGATGTTCCTCCGGCGGCTCGCCCGCACGGACGCGGACCTGGGGGCGCTGGCCGCCAGGCTCACGCTCGGGATCTGCATGCTGCCTCACGGCATCCAGAAGCTGGAAGGTTTTTCCGGGACGATGAAGATGTTCACGGAGCAGTCCGGGATTCCCGCGCCCTTCGCCTTCCTGGTGATCATGGCCGAGTCGTTCGGGGCGCTGGGTCTCATCCTGGGCGTCCTCGGACGCTTCTGCGGGTTCGGGATCGGGCTCGTGATGGTCGGGGCGATCCTGATGGTCCACGGCCAGAAGGGATTCTTCGGCCAGAACGGCGGATACGAGTACAACCTCGCGCTCCTCGGCCTGTCGGTGGTCGTCATGATCAAGGGCAGCGGTTGCTTCTCGTTCGACCGGTGGCTGACGAAGAAGGGCGAAGTGCCGGCTTAAGGAGGGGACCCAGGCGGGGTGCCCGGTCGTCTCGGCGGATGATTCGATCGGTCAGGACGACCGCGAGGCGTATTCGGACTCCAGCCCCTTCAGTTCATCCTGCGCGGTCCGGATCGCGTCGCGGATATTCTTCATCTCGTCGGGTTTCTTGAAGACCGTCGGGTCGGCGAATTTCAGGTTCAGCGCGGCGATCCACTCTTCGCATTTCACGATCCGCGCCTCCAGCTCCTCCGTCCTGAGGCGCGCCAGGGGAGACTTCGGCGCCTTGGGCGGAGGCGGCGTGCCGGAGACGGGAAGGCCCGGGGAGGGCGCGGCGACCCGCGCCTTCGCCCTCCGCTCGCGCTCCCGGTTCCTTGCCTCCTGGGCTTCGCGGTATCCCCCCTCGGTGACGCGCCACTCCCCGTTCTCGATCCACAGGATGCGGTCCGCGGCCTGGTCGAGAAAGTGGCGGTCGTGGCTGACGATGAGGAGCGTGCCCTCGTAGACGGAGAGCGCCAGTTCGAGCGCCTCGCGGCTCGGGATGTCCAGGTGGTTCGTCGGCTCGTCGAGCAGCAGGACGTTGTTTCCCTCGAGGAGGATGCGCGTGAGCATGAGCCGCTTGCGCTCTCCGCCCGAGAGCGCCGCGACCGGCTTGTCGATCTCGTCGCCGCGGAAGAGCATCGCGGCGAGGAGGCTTCTCAGCCGGAGATCGGACATCTGTTTTTCGACGCCCCTCAGGAAGCGAAAGGGCGTGGTCGAGGCGTCGTCGAACGTCTCGTGCTGGGCGAGGAAGGCCTTGCGGACGCGCTCGCCCCAGAAAATCTCCCCGCGCGTCGGCGGGAGCCGGCCGAGGAGGGCGTTGAAGAGCGTGGTCTTGCCGGCGCCGTTGGGCCCCATGATGCCGAGGGTCTCGCCCGCCTCGAGGTCGAGCTCGAGGCCTTCGAAGAGTCGCCGCTCGCCGAACGCCATCGCGAGGTCGCGGACTTTCAGGATCTTGCGGCCGGGTTTTTCGCCGATGGGGAACTCGAGGTCCATTACGCGGACCTGGTCCTCCGGCCGCGCGAGGCGGGAGAGCCGTTCGAGGCGTTTCTTGCGGCCGGTCGCCTGCCGCGCCCGCTGTCCCGCGCCGTACCGGCGGATGAACTCCTCCTGCTTCTCGATGTCGGCCGACTGCCGGTCGAACGCGCGCGACGCGGCCTTGATACGCTCCGCGCGGATTTCCCGGGCGCGCGAGACGGGAGCGGGATAGGTGTTCAACCGGCGCGCGTCGATCTCCCACGTTTCCGACGTGAGGTCGTCGAGCAGGCGGCGGTCGTGGGAGATGATGATCGCGGCGGCCTTGCTCTGGGCGAGCGTCTCCTCGAGGAAGAGGATGCCGTCGAGGTCGAGGTGGTTCGTGGGCTCGTCGAGGAGCCACACGTCGGGCTCGACCATGAGGAGGCGGCCGAACGCGACGCGGTTGCGCTCGCCGCCGCTGAGCGTGGCGATCTTCTCCTCGTGGCGTTCCCGGGGGAATCCGATCCCCTCGAGGATCCGGTCGGCGCGGTTTTCGATCTCGTAGCCGCCTTCGTGCTCGAACTCCGCCTGGAGGTCGCCGAGCTTGTCGAGCAGCTTCGCCGAGTCCTCCCTGGAGAGCGCCTCGTGGGCGAGCCGCTCGTGGATATCGTGGATGCGCCGCTCGAGTTCGGCGATGTGGCCGACGCCCGCGATCACGGCCTCGCGGACGGTGAACCCCTCGGGGAACTTCGGGTCCTGGTCGAGCGTGGCGATCCGGAGATCTTTCCGGCGCGAGAGCGTGCCGTCGTAGTCCTCGAGGCCGAGGATGATTTTCAGCAGCGTGGTCTTGCCGGTCCCGTTCCCGCCGATGAGTCCGACGCGCGCGCCCTCGGCGAGCGAGAACTCGGCGTTCTGGAAGCAGACCTGCGTCCCGAAGTGCTTCCCGAGGCCGGCGGCGGTGATGAGGGGCATGGGGGCGCAATAATAGCAGAAGGTCGCGCCACGGGAGGTGGCAGCAGGTGGTTTGGACGTGCGCAGGCCTACTCGGCGCCGTTGCCACCCCGGACCTGGCCGCTGAATTCCTCATTGACGAAATTCCGTCGCCGCGGGTCTTTGTAGCGTTCGGTCCCGAGCTTCCAGTTGATGATGCTGTTGTCCGGCATGCGGCGCGGAACGACCTCGGTGAGGGAATAGACCTCCTCTCCTTGGCCAGGTTCTTCGAAGTTCTCGAATGCGTCTAGAGATTGCAGAAATCGACAACGGACGCGCTGGCCGTACGGGTTACGGTAGTCGAATTCGGAGGCATACTTGCGTGCGTCGCGCTCCGCCAACCGAATAGCCACGGCCGCGCTTGCAGCCCTGTACAGCACCACTCGATCCTCAATCATGGAGGCAGCCGGATCGAAATCCTTGTCTTTCCCGAGCGGCCGGCCCGAGGTCGTCAGGCGGAACAGCGTCCGGACGCCGAACCACCTGACCCGGCGTCGGTGGGATTTTCGCCGCTTCATGGCGGGATTCCTGTTCGATCCTTCGAGTGGGGTACCCGACGGGATTTGAACCCGCGACAGCCTGGGCCACAACCAGGCGCTCTATCCAGTCTGAGCTACGGGTACCGCGATGGGCCGCGGCGGACATTCTATAGGGCCGCCCGGCGCGGTTACAATCCCACCCATGCCCTATCCCTTCCGGGGGCGCCCCCTCATCGGCGTCGTCCACCTCGAGGCGCTCCCCGGCGCGCCCCGCGCGAGGCGCACCGTCGACGAGCTCCTGAGCCTCGCGCTCCGCGACGCCGAAGCCTGGGTCCGCGGCGGCGCCGACGGCCTCATCGTCGAGAATTTCGGCGACGCTCCCTTCGTCCCCGATCGCGTCGACCCGCAGGTCCCCGCCATCCTCGCCATCGTCGCCCGCGAGGCGC
>Ga0075423_10003094_pt1 | contig 15256 bp, 10 predicted proteins | sample SoiMethybrSBSTD2_FD_80114 | JGI IMG/M metagenome (GOLD analysis project Ga0075423, IMG submission 80114) | Bulk soil microbial communities from a Populus tree surrounding site in Tennessee, USA - Soil MetaG P. TD hybrid SBSTD2 | ecosystem: Environmental > Terrestrial > Soil > Tree plantation...
GCCGGGCGGACGCTTTCAGCGCGGCGTGCCAGAGGGCGTTCACCTCGACCGGCCGACCCTGCCGCGCCGTCACGGGAAGTCCGTCGACGACGGCGTCCATCCACGTCAAGGCGCGGCCGGGAGCGCCGCCCGCGAGAAGGAGATCCGGTCCGGCGCCGATTCCGAAAGACGTGCCCTTCCGATACGCGTCGACGATCTCGCGAACGGCATCGATGAGCGGCGGAGGCTGGCCCGGATCCCGCCGGGCCCGCCCGAACCACTCGACCGCGAGCACGAACCACATCGGCGCGTCGATCGCGCCGTAGTCCGCCTCATCGCCATCCTGAGGATAGAAGTTCGGGAGGAGTCCGTCGCGTCGCCTCGCGGCAAACGAGTTCAGCACTCGCGCGAATGGACGATACCGCCCGCTCGCGACGGCGAGGCCGGGCGTCGCGATCATCGCGTCGCGGCTCCAGTCACCGAACCACGGATATCCGGCGATCACGGTCGGCGGGGCGTTCCCCGGCTCGACGAGGAAGTTCTCGGCGCGCCGTCCGAGCTCATCGAGCACCGCGTCGCCGGTTCGAGGAAACGCCTCGCGCCGCCGCGCCTCGGCGAGCCGCATCCGCGCGGGCGGGTCCGCAAGCGTCTCGGTCGAGAAAACGAGGTGCGCCTCGGCCCGGGGCGGGAGCTCCCACACCCATACGAGCGGGCTCCATAGGTCCTCGTCCGACTCGTATCCGCGCTCTTCCTCCCGCGGATAGTGAAAGCGGCGGTACCAGTCGGGCTCGAGAAGCGGGCGGGCTCCGGGCGCGCGCATCGCGAGCTCGGGCAGCCCGGCCCCCGCCTGCACCCGGGCGCCGTCGCCCGAGACGACCGAAGCGGGAGAGAAGCCGCCCTCCCGCTGCAGCGAGTGGACGTCGCGAAACGCGAGGAGAGGCCGCACGCGAAGCTCCACCTTCTCGGAGCCTCGGTTGACCCAGCGGAGGAGGGCGGCGGACCGCCCGCGCGGAAGACAGATCGAGCGCTCGATCGTGAACTCTTCCGTTTCGTGCAGCCACGTCGGGAAAGGCTCGAGGGCAAACCGGGTGAGGCTCGATCTCCCGTCGGGGTACACGGCGTCGCGGTAGATCTGAGTCGAGATGCCCGTCGACGTTCCTCTCACCGAGACGAACTCCTCGCATCCCGCGACGAGGAGGAACCGCCGCCGCGGGGGCGGAATCGCCGGAGCGAAGAATCCGTGGTACTTCCGAGTCCTCGCGCCCGACGCGGTCCCGCAGGCGAATCCCCCGAGGCCGTCGGTCTCGAGCCATTCGAGAAGGAGATCCTGGCTCGCGAGCTCGGAGCCCGCGTACGCGAGCGGATTCCCGATCTCTTTTTCTGCGGTCGTCGTCGGCTCTTCCATGGTCTCGCTCGCGCGCGGGCGCGCCCAACTTCTGTCGGTCGGGCGATTATTCCTCAACCGGAAAAGTCACGGGGGCAGACCTTGGGATGCCGCGTTGGCAGGTCTCCCACGGACCTGCACCCGCCGCAGTTCCTCCCGGCACTCGCCCGAGTTCTCTGGACTAAGATTGGATCGGCGTCTCGCCGCGGAGCTTCCCCGGCGAAGCGGCGTCGTCTCGAACGGAGGACTTCTTGAGCACGGTCGCCAAATCGATCGACGAGCTCTGCGTCGACACCATCCGCACTCTCGCGATCGACGCCGTGCAGAAAGCGAATTCCGGACATCCCGGTCTCCCGCTCGGGGCCGCGCCGATGGCCTACGTTCTCTGGTCGCGGCATCTCAAGCACAATCCGCGCGACCCGGAGTGGCCCGACCGCGACCGCTTCGTGCTCTCGGCCGGACACGGCTGCATGCTCTGGTACTGCCTTCTCTACTTGACCGGTTACGACCTGACGCTGGACGACCTGAGGGCCTTCCGACAGTGGGGAAGCCGGACCCCCGGTCATCCGGAGTACCGCGTCACCCCGGGGGTCGAAGCGACGACCGGGCCGCTCGGGCAGGGGACAGCCAACGCGGTGGGCATGGCGATGGCGGAGCGGTATCTCGCGCGCCGGTTCAACCGGCCGGGCCACGAGATCGTCAATCACCGCACGTTCGCCATCGTCTCGGACGGGGACCTGATGGAGGGGATCTCGAACGAAGCGTCCTCGCTCGCCGGCCACCTGAAGCTCGGGAAGCTGACGTTCCTCTACGACTCGAACGGCGTCTCCCTCGACGGCCCGACCTCGATGGCGTTCACCGAAGACGTCGGAAGGCGCTACGAGGGTCTGGGGTGGCAGGTGCTGAAGGTCGAGGACGGAAACACCGACCTCGACGGGATCGACCGCGCGCTCGCCGCGGCCGAGCAGGAGACCCGGCGGCCGACGATCATCATCGTCCGCACGACCATCGGCTACGGCTCGCCGCACAAGGCCGGGACCTCGGAGGCGCACGGGAGCCCGCTCGGGCCCGAGGAGGTCGTGGCGACCAAGAAGGCGCTCGGCTGGGAGCACGAAGAGCCCTTCTACGTCCCGGAGGAGGCGCTCGCGCACTTCCGGACGGCGGTCGACCGCGGCAAGCAGTCGCACTTCGAGTGGAGCCGCCGCTTCGACGCCTGGGCGACGGCGAATCGCGACCTCGCCGAGGAGTGGCGGCGGGGCCTCGAAGGCGAGCTCCCCGACGGCTGGGACGCGGAGCTCCCGACGTGGAAGGCGGGCGAAAAGGAGGCCACGCGCGCCGCGGCCGGCAAGGCGCTGAACGCGATCGGCGCGAAGGTGCCGAGCCTCCTCGGAGGCGACGCCGACCTCTCGGTCTCGACGAGCACGAAGCTGAAGAACGAGACGGACTTCGACGGTCAGACCGGCGAGGGTCGAAACGTTCACTTCGGCGTTCGCGAGCACGCGATGGCCGGAATCGGGAACGGGATGGCGTATCACGGCGGCGTCCGGCCGTTCGTCGCCACGTTCTTCTGCTTCTCCGACTACATGAGGCCCTCCGTGCGCCTCTCGGCCGTGTCGGAGCTGCCGGTGATCTTCGTGTGGACCCACGACTCGATCGGGCTCGGGGAGGACGGTCCGACCCACCAGCCCGTCGAGCATCTGATGTCCCTGCGGGCGATGCCTCATTTCACGATCATCCGACCCGCGGACCCCAACGAGGCGGTCGAGGCGTGGCGGGTTGCGATGGGACACCGCGAGGGACCGGTCGGCCTCGTGCTCTCGCGGCAGAAGCTTCCGGTGATCGATCCGTCGAGATACGCCGGTCCCTCCGGCCTGCGACGGGGGGCCTACGTGCTCGCGGAGGGCTCGGGCGGGTCGCCGCGCTTGATCCTGATCGCGACCGGCAGCGAGGTCTGGCTCGCCCTGGAAGCGCGCGAGAAGCTCGAGGCGGAAGGGATCTCGACGCGCGTGGTGTCGATGCCTTCCTGGGAGCTCTTCGCGAAGGAAGACCGTTCCTATCGGGACGGGGTGCTCCCGCCCGCTCTCACCGCCCGGCTCTCGATCGAGGCGGGATCGAGGCACGGCTGGGAGCGATGGGTCGGAGATCGCGGCGACTCGATCGGGCTCGAGCGCTTCGGGGCGTCCGCTCCGGGAGAGATCGTCCTGAAGGAGCTCGGTTTCAACGTCGAGAACGTCGTCGCGAGGGCGAAGGCGTTACTGTGAAGCTCCAGGTTCCGGGTTCCGAGTTCGAAGAGGTCCCATGAGACTCGCCGTCGGATGCGATCACGCGGGATTCCCCTTGAAGCGCGGGGTGATCGAGTGCCTGCAGGGTATGGGGCACGCCGTCGACGACGTGGGAACCGATTCCACCGAACCGGTGGACTACCCGGATTTCTCCCGCGCCGTCGCCCTGTCCGTCATCTCGGGGCGCGCGGAGCGGGGCATCGTGATCTGCGGCAGCGGCGTCGGCGCTTCGGTCGCGGCGAGTAAAGTGCCCGGGGTCCGGTCCTCGATGTGCCACGACACGTTTTCGGCGCGGCAGGGAGTGGAGGACGACGACATGAACGTACTCTGCCTCGGCGCGAGGGTGATCGGGCCGGCGCTCGCGTCGGAGCTCGTGCGCGCGTTCGTGAACGCGAAGTTTTCCGGGGCGGAGCGCCACGTGCGCCGCCTGGCCAAGGTGACCGCAATCGAAGAAGACGCCAAGAACGGGGTCTTCGACGCAAGGAGGGTGACATGACCGCTCAAAACCCGCTCTGGAAGCTGCGTGAGCTCGGCCAGAGCGTCTGGTACGACTACATCCGCCGCGACCTCTACGCGAGCGGCAAGCTCGAGCGTTTGATTCGCGACGACGGCCTCGCTGGAATGACGTCCAACCCGACGATCTTCCAGAAGGCGATCGCGGAGACCGAGCTCTACGACGAAGACGTGCGCCGCCTCGGCGCGCAGGGAAAGGATCCTTACGCGATCTTCGACGAGCTCGCGATCGGAGACGTCTCGCACGCCGCCGACGGGTTCCGCCCGGTGTTCGACGAGACGAGCGGCGGCGACGGTTACGTCTCGATCGAGGTGGGACCGAAGCTCGCGAACGACACCGAGGGCTCGATCCGCGAGGCGCGCCGCCTCTGGGAGGCGTGCGCGCGGCCGAACGTGATGGTGAAGATCCCGGGCACCGCCGCCGGAGTTCCGGCGATCCGCCGGTGCCTTTCCGAAGGGATCAACATCAACATCACGCTCCTCTTTTCGGTCGCACGACATCGCGAGGTCATGGAGGCGTACCTCTCGGCCGTCGAGGAACGGATCGCGCGCGGACTGCCCGTCGGAAACCTCCATTCCGTGGCGAGCTTCTTCGTCAGCCGCGTGGACACGAACGTGGACAAGAAGCTCGACCGGATCGCGAAGGAGGATCCGGAGGGCAGCCGCGGCCGAGCGGCGCGTGAGCTCCGCGGCAAGGCGGCGATCGCGAACGCGCGGCTCGCGTACCAGGCCTTCGAAGAGGTGTTCCGCTCCGAGCGTTTCCGGGCTCTCGAAGCCAGGGGCGTCCGGCTCCAGCGGCCTCTCTGGGCATCGACCTCCACGAAGGATCCGGCGTACCCGGACCTCTATTACGTCGAAGCGCTCGTCGCACGAGAGACCGTGGACACGATGCCACCCGAAACTTTCGACGCATACCGGGACCACGGCGATCCGAAGGTGCGCATCCACGACGACGTCGACGGCGCGCGCGACGTGTTCCGGCGGCTCTCCGGGCTCGGAATCGACGAGGCGACGGTCTCCCGCGAGCTCGAGGAAGAGGGCGTGAAGAAGTTTTCCGACTCCTATGACTCTCTTCTGAAGGTTCTTTCCGAAAAAGAGAAGGCGATGAGGGTCGCCTGAAGCTCTCTCTCGGCGCGTTCGAAAAACCCTGGCGGGAGGCTCTCCGGCGGCTCGAGCGGGAGCGGGCCGTGGAGCGCATCTGGTCCGGCGACGCGACCTTCTGGAAGAAGGAGCCGGAGCACCGGCGCAGGATCGAGAACGCGCTCGGGTGGCTCACGATCCCGGACCGCATGGCGGCGACGGTCCCCGGGCTGAACGACCTCGCGGCGCGGCTGACCCCCGGAGCGGACCGCGTTCTGGTCCTCGGCATGGGCGGATCCTCTCTCGCGCCGCTCGTGTTCGCCTCGTCCTTCGGGCGCTCGCCCGGCTCGCCGCGGCTCGAGGTGCTCGACTCCACCGAGCCCTCCACGGTGCTCGCGGCGGCGGAGAGCGCGCCGCCGGAGAAGTCGATTTACGTCGTCTCCTCGAAGTCGGGCACGACGCTCGAGCCGAACCTCTTTTTCGACTGGTTCTACGCATTCGCCCGGAAGGAGCTCGGCGAGCGGGCCGGCGAGCGCTTCGTCGTCATCACCGATCCGGGCACGCCCCTCGAGAAGCTCGCGAAGAGCCGCGGTGTCGGGGCCACGGTGCTCGCGGACCCGGCCATCGGAGGCCGGTATTCGGCGCTTTCCCCGTTCGGAATCGTTCCGGCGGCGCTCGCGGGCATCGACGCCGGGACGCTTCTCGACCGCGCCCGCGCAGAGGCGGCTGCCTGTCGCACCGCCGATCCCGAGCAGAACCCGGGTGCGGCGCTCGGCGCCGCTATCGGCGCTCTGGCCCTCGAAGGCCGCGACAAGCTCACGTTCGCGACCGGCGCGCCCGTCGAGCGTTTCGGCATGTGGCTCGAGCAGTTGATCGCGGAGTCCACGGGCAAGGAGGGGAAAGGGATCCTTCCGGTCGAAGGAGAGCCGCTCGGCGCCCCGGAGGTCTACGGCGACGACCGCTTCTTCGTCCGCATCGCGTCCGAGGGAGATGCGTCACGGGAGGGTGAGCTCCGGAGCCTTGCGGAGAGCGGTCATCCCGTCGTCCGTTACCAGATCTCCGACGCCTTCGACCTCGGGGCGGAGATGTTCCGGTGGGAGTTCGCAACCGCGATCGCCGGGGCGCTCCTCGGCATCAACCCGTTCGATCAGCCGAACGTCCAGGAGGCGAAGGACCGCACGAACGAAATTCTCGCGGTGAAGGATCCCGCCGCGGCAAGCGCGGGCGATACCGATGCCCGGGGAATCTCGGAGCTGCTGGAGTCGATCCGGCCGCGCGACTACTTCGCGATCACGGCATATCTGCCGCCGACGGCGGAGAACGAGCAGCGGCTCGCGCGGATCCGCCTTCCGGTCCGCGACGCCCGGAGGGTGGCCACGACCGTCGGCTTCGGTCCGCGGTTTCTCCACTCGACCGGCCAGCTCCACAAGGGAGGTCCGGACACCGGCGTATTCCTCCAGGTGACCGCATCGGCGGCGGCGCACGTCCCGATCCCGGGTCGTCCGTGGGGGTTCGAGCGGGTCATCGCCGCGCAGGCGGCGGGAGACCTCGCGGCTCTCCGGTCGCGGGGTCGCCGCGCGCTCTCCGTCCATCTCTCGGAGCCCTCGTCGGGGCTCGACTCACTCGCAGAGGATATTCGCCGGATTTCGGCGCGCGGCGCGCACTCGGTTGCGGGGGAGCGGCGATGAAGCTCGGATTCGTGGGTCTCGGTCGGATGGGCGCCAACATGGTCCGCCGGCTTCTCGCCGACGGCCACGAGGTCGTCGCCTGGGCGCGGAGCGAGGATTCCGTCAAGGCAGCCGTGGCGGATGGGGCCCTCGGAGCGGCGTCGCTCGAAGATGTCGCGTTCCGTCTCGCGCCCCCGCGGGTCGTCTGGCTGATGATCCCCGCGGGAGATCCGGTGGAGCAGTCGATCGCGGCGCTGCGGCCGCTTCTCTCTGCCGGGGACGTCGTCGTCGACGGCGGCAACTCCCGCTTCTCCGACTCCGCCCGGCGCGCCGCCGACCTCGAGAAGGATCGTGTCGGTTTCCTCGACGCGGGGACGTCCGGCGGCGTCTGGGGTCTGAAGTACGGGTACTGCCTGATGGTCGGCGGTCGATCCGACCACTTCCGCCTCGTCGAGCCGGTGTTCAAGACCCTCGCGCCGCCCGAAGGCTACGCGCACGTCGGTGCGCCCGGCTCGGGTCACTTCACCAAGATGGTCCACAACGCGATCGAGTACGCGATGCTGCAGGGCTACGGAGAGGGCTTCGAGATGCTCCAGGCGTCGGGGTACGACCTCGACCTCCTCCAGGTCTCGCGACTCTGGACCCACGCGTCCGTGGTGAGGTCGTGGCTCCTCGACCTCCTCGTACTGGCCCTCGAAAACGATCCGAAGCTCGCGACGGTCAAGGGCTTCGTGCAGGACTCCGGCGAGGGGCGCTGGACCCTTCACGAGGCGATCGAGCGCGCCGTTCCGATGCCCGCTCTCGCGGACGCGCTCTTCGCGCGGTTCTATTCGCGGCAGCCCGAGTCCTTCGCCGCGAAGGTCATCGCCGCTCTGCGAAACCAGTTCGGCGGCCACGCCGTGACGAAGGAATGATTACCCTGGTCAACACCCTCACCCCGGCCCCCCTCTCCCGGAGGGAGAGCGTGCGACCTTCGGCGGTCAAGGGATGAAGACCGAGGAAGAACTCCGACCACCCGCGACTCTCATAATCTTCGGCGCGTCGGGCGATCTCACCCGTCGGCTGCTCGCGCCGGCGATCGCGCACCTTTCGCGCGACGGGGCGATTTCGCCGGACTTCGCGATCGTGGGGCTCGCGAGGACCCCCTACACGGACGCGGAGTTTCGCGCTCGGCTGGAAGAGGGCGCGCGGGAGTTCACCCCGAGAGAACAGGGGCGCCCGGGCGAGATGCCCGCCGTGACCCGGTACCTCACCGGGGACTTCTCCGGTCCCGAGCTCTACCAGGAGCTCCATCGCGTGCTCGAGGGGATCGAGTCGAAACGCGGCGGGCACCGCAACCGGATCTTCTACCTCGCCACTCCGCCGGAAGCCGATCCCGAGATCGTGAAGTACCTGGGGGAGCTCCGGCTCGCCGAGCCGGTGGACGGCTGGACTCGTATCGTCGTCGAGAAGCCGTTCGGTCACGACCTCGAGTCCGCGAAGATGCTGAACGAAGCCCTTCGAAGGGTCTTCGAGGAGCGGCAGATCTATCGTATCGACCACTACCTCGCAAAAGAGACGGTCCAGAACATCTTCGTGATGCGGTTCGCGAACGGCATTTTCGAGCCGCTCTGGAATCAGCGATACGTCGACCACGTGCAGATCGCGGTGGCCGAGACGCTCGGCGTCGGACACCGCGCCGGATATTACGAACAGGCCGGCATTCTTCGGGACATGTTCCAGAACCACCTGCTCCAGCTGCTCTGCCTGACGGCGATGGAGCCGCCCGTCAAATTCGAAGCGGACGCGGTGCGCGCGGAAAAGGTCAAGGTTCTCCAGTCGATCCGCCCGATTCCCGAAGAGAAGGCCGACGAGTGGGCGGTGCGCGGCCAGTACGGCCCGGGCGTCGTCGAGGGCAAGACCGTTCCGGGTTACCGGCAGGAGCCGAACGTCGCGCCGGACTCGAAAACTCCCGCCTATGCCGCGGTCAAGTTCGTTCTCGACAACTGGCGCTGGTCGGGCGTGCCGTTCTACGTCCGCTCCGGAAAGCGTATGGCCAAACGCATCTCGGAGATCGCGATCGAGTTCAAGAGCGTGCCGCACCACTATTTCCGTCACCAGAGCGGGGAGCTCCCGCCGAACGTCCTTCGGCTGCGGATCCAGCCCGAGGAGGCAGTCTCGTTGAAGTTCGAAGCGAAGATTCCCGGGACGGTAGCGGAGGTCGAGTCGGTGTACATGGACTTCCCCTATTCGAACCTCGGGGCTTCGCAGCACGGGGGTTACGAAAGGCTCCTGGTCGACGTGACGCACGGGGACCAGACCCTCTTCATCCGAGGCGACGAGGCCGAGGAGGCGTGGCGCGTGCTCGATCCCCTGCTCAAGGCCTGGGAGAAGGTGCCGCCTCCCGAGTTCCCGAACTACGCCGCGGGGACGATGGGGCCCGAGGCCGCGGACCGCTTCATCGATCGCGACGGCCGCCGCTGGCGCACCCTCGGGAAGTGAAAGAGGCGCTGCCCCCGGAAGGACCGCCGCACTTCGAGATCCGCGTCCTTCCCGATCCTCCGGGCGCCGCCGAGGCCGCGGCCCACGAGCTCGTCGCCGCGTCGGCCGACGCGTTCCGCGATCACGGTGTGTTCCGGCCCGCTTTCTCGGGCGGCTCGACGCCTCGGCTCCTCTTCGAGACGCTGGCGACTTCCGCGTTCCGCCCGCTCGTCGACTGGATGCGCGCGCGGATCTTCTTCGTCGACGAACGGTGCGTGCCGCCCACAGATGAGCGTTCGAACTACCGGCTCGCGAAAGAGCACCTCCTCGATCCCCTCGGGATACCGGCGGAGAACGTCTTCCGGATGCGGGGCGAGGAGCAGCCGATCCGCGCGGCCGACGATTACGAGGACGTGCTCCGGCGGGAGTTTGCGCGAGTGGATCACCTTCCCCAATTCGACTTCGTGCTCCTGGGCCTCGGTCCCGACGGCCACACCGCCTCCCTCTTTCCCGAAACGTGCGCCGTCGAGGAAACGCGCCGCTGGGTCGCGGCGAACCACGTGCCCAAGCTGAACGAGTGGCGTCTGACGCTCACCCTACCCGTCCTGAACGCGGCGCGGCGCGCGGTCTTTCTCGTCGTGGGGACCGGGAAGCGCGATGCCGTCGCGGCGGTGCTTCGCCCGGAAAAAGCGAGCCCGGTTCTGCCCGCGTCGCTGGTGCGGCCGGACCATGGCTCGCTCGTCTGGATCGTGGACGAAGGCGCTGCCGCGTCGCTCTAGCGAGATAGCCGACTGGTCCCCGCGCGGGATCAGGCGCACGGTCGAGGCTGGCTTGCCGAGCCGAGGGCCGGTGGCGAAGCCAGATCCCGAGCAAGCGAGAGCGACGATCTACGCTCCTTCAGCGACGGTCTTTCCCGCCTTCGACTGGGCGATGATCTTCTCCTGCACGGAGTGGGGGACCTCCGAGTAGTGGTCGAACTCGAGGTGGAACGTGCCGCGCCCCTGAGTGATCGAGCGCAGCTGCGCGCCGTAGGTGAGCATCTCCGACATCGGGACTTGCGCCCGGATCACCGTTTCGTCCTCGCCGCTTTCCATTCCCTCGACCTTCCCGCGCCGCGATGACAGGTCGCCCATGAGATCGCCGACGTACTCGTTGGGAGCGTTGACCTCGACGTTCATGACCGGCTCGAGCAGCGTCGGCCGCGCCTTTTCCATCGCATCCTTGTAAGCGAGCGCGCCCGCGATCTTGAACGCCAGCTCGGAGGAGTCGACGTCGTGGTACTGGCCGTCGATCAGGATCACGCGGAAGTCGACCATCGGGTAGCCGGCGAGATACCCCTTCTTGCGGGCGTCCTGGATTCCCTTCTCGACCGCCGGGATGTAGTTGCGCGGGATCGCCCCGCCGTAGATCTCGTCCACGAACTCGAAGTCCGAGCCGCGCGGCAGCGGCTCGACCTTGATCTTGCAGTCGGCGAACTGTCCGTGGCCGCCGGTCTGTTTCTTGTGACGCCCGTGCGCCTCCGCGCGGCGCGTGATGGTCTCGCGATAAGGAACCTTCGGTGGATGGAGGATCACCTCGACGCCGTACCGTTTCTTGAGGCGCGCGACCGCGATCTCGACGTGGAGCTGGGACGCGCCCGCGAGGTGGAACTCCTTGGTCTCTTCGTCGCGCTGGAAGCGGAGAGAGGGATCCTCCTCGATCAGCTTGTGGAGCGCGGTCGAGATCTTGTCCTCGTCCCCCTTGGCCTTCGGCTCGATCGCGTAGGCGATCGACGCTTCCGGGACGACGAGCTTCGGCAGCACGACGGGATGGTCCTTCGTCGTCAACGAATCGCCGGTCTCGGTTTCCTTCAGCTTCGCGACCGCGACGATGTCTCCGGCGCGCGCCTCCGGGACGTTGACGTGCTCCTTGCCCTGCGGGAGAAAGAGGCCCGAGAAGCGCTCCGGGATGCTCTTGGTGGAGTTCCAGTACGTCCCGTCCGACTGGAAGTGTCCGGCCCGGACTCGCATGTAGGAGATGCGCCCCGCGAACGGATCCGACACCGTCTTGAACACCTGAGCGACCGCGTGCGCCTTCTCGTCGCAGAGGACGTCGACCGGCTTTCCGTCCTTTCCCGTCCCCTCGACCCGGCTCCCTTCGGGCGACGGAAAGAGGTCCACGCAGGCGTCCAGGATCCGCCGCACGCCGATGCCGAGCGAAGAGGACGCGCAGAAGACCGGAAAAATCTTGCGCGCCGCGATCTCGTGCTTCGAGCCCGGAAGGAGGTCCGCTTCGTCGAGGGTTCCCTGCGAGAAGAACTTCTCCATCAGGGTGTCGTCGCCCTCGGCCACCATTTCGACGAGCTTCTCGTGCTCCTCGCGCGCGCGCGGGGCCAGTTCCTCGGGAATCGGGCCGTCCTTGCGCTGACCGTTCTCGACGAGGTGTCCTTCCATCCGGACCAGGTCCACGGTCCCTCGGAAACCCTTCTCCTCGCCGATCGGGATCTGCAGCGGGACGACGGTGCGGCCGTACTTCTTGCGCAGAGCATCGATCACCCGGTCGAAGGACGCTCGCTCCCGGTCCATGCGGTTGACGACGAAGATCACCGGGCGGCCGAACTGCGCCGCGAATTTCCAGACCTTGTCCGTCTGAACTTCGACGCCGGAAACGGCATCGAGCACGATGAGCACCGCGTCGGCCGCGGCAACGGCCGCGTGCGCCTCCGGCGAGAAGATCCCGTATCCGGGGGCGTCCAGGAAATTCACCTTGACTTCGCGGTGGATCGCGTGGGCGCACGCGAGGCTGATCGAGATCTGGCGCTCGATCTCCTCGCCGTCGAAGTCGGTCGGGCAGGTCCCCTCGTCGATCCGGCCGGGCCGCGTGGTCGTGCCCGCGGCGTGCAGCATCGCCGCCACCAGGGTCGTCTTTCCGACGGTGTTGTGACCCACGACGGCGACGTTTCGCAGCGCGGGCGCGGAGAAGATTTTCATAGGCGGGGGATTATATTCGTGAGTCCCGGGCCCTGAACCGCGAGCCGCAATCGGTTCAACATGCCCGCTGAAAGAGGACGATCAGGAACACGAGGCCGGCGCAGAAAAGTAAACCGAAGAGAAGAAATGTCGCCGCCACCGCCTTGCCGCTCGAGAGCCTGCGCCGCTCTTCCTCGTCCGACATCTTTTCCGATTCTCCATGAGGCCCGTGGCTTACGGCCTACGGCTCACGAACCTTGACGGCCCTCTCCTGTCTCGCGCTCGGCATCGCGTTCGTGATCGCGGTCGGTCTCCTCGTGTTCGCGGGGATCCTCCTCGGCTGGATCCTTCCGTCGCTCATCGAGAAGGCGAGGGCGTCGCGAAGCGGTGTCCCCGGAAGTCGCCGTTGAAAGCGCAACCCGCCTCCTTGACCGCAATGGGATCGACGTCTCCCGCGATTTCATCGGGCGCTCATCGCGCGAGAATACGACGCCGTAATCGCGGCGGACGAGCGCGCGCGGGTTGACCCCCGCGGAGGGCCGCGTCTAGAATGCGGCCTTCTTCCGTCTTGTCTCTTTTTCCACGGCGCCCCGGTGGCGGCGCCGGGGGAAAGGGGTAAAGTCGAGAATCACATGGCCGATCGGGGTATCGCAGGCCCGAAGATCGCCAAGCTCGGCCGCTACGAGGTGGTCAGCGAGCTCGGCAAGGGTGCGATGGGGATCGTTTACCTCGCCAAGGATCCCGCGATCGGCCGTCTCGTCGCGATCAAGACGATCCGGGTCACGAGCGGCGGCGACGAAGAGGACACGCTGGAGTTCCGCGAGCGCTTCGTCCGGGAGGCGCAGACCGCCGGGATCCTGTCTCATCCCAACATCGTCACCATTCACGACATCGGCGAGGACCCGGAAACCCAGACTTCCTACATCGCGATGGAGTACATCGAGGGGAAGAACCTCAAGATGCTCCTCGGCGAGAAGACGAAGTTCCCCTTCGAGCAGGTCTCGGAGATCGTTGCCGAGGTCGCCGACGCGCTCGACTACGCCCACCGCAAGGGAATCATCCACCGCGACGTCAAGCCCGCGAACATCATCATCACGACCGACGGGAAGGTGAAGATCACCGACTTCGGAATCGCGAAGATCGCGTCCTCGAACCTGACGACGACCGGCCAGTTTCTGGGGACCCCGAACTACATGTCGCCCGAACAGGTCTCCGGGTCTCCCGTCGACGGGCGCAGCGACCTCTTTTCCCTCGGGGTCGTCCTGTACGAGCTCCTGACGAGCCGGAAGCCCTTCCAGGGCGACAACCTGACCGCAATCTCCTACAAGATCGTCCACGAGGACTTCACGCCTCCGGCAGTGCAGTCGCCGGAGGTGCCGCTCGAGTTCAACGACATCGTCGCGCGCGCCATGGCGAAAGATCCCTGGAACCGCTACCAGCGCGGGAAAGACATGGCGCTGGCGCTCTATCAGTTGAAGGCCCAGATCGAGGAGAAGCGGTCGCAGGACGATCTCGGTACCATGATCTCCGCGGCGGCGGAGAGCGTTCCGACGCTCAAGATCGCGAACATCAAGGCGATCGCGGAGAGCGGCGGTCCCGATCCTCAAGAGACGCCGGCGGCGGTGCCCGCGGTCGGTTCCGTTTCCTCGGCGGGAGCCGTCCGCGCCGAAGGGTCGGGGTCCTTCTCGCAAAGCGGTTCGCGGCGCGCGACCGAGCCGGTTCCGGAAGCTCCGGCGGCTCTTCCGCACGACGTGGAGCCCACCGTCGCGACGTCGACGAGCCCCGGGAGACCGGCGCCGACGATGCCGGTGCGTCCGATCCCGGCGAAACCGGCCGGACGGAAGGGCGGCAGTCTGGGCCCCATCGCGGGTGTCGCGGTCGTCGCAGCCCTCGCCGTGGCCGGATACTTCGCGCTGCGGGGGAAAACTGCTCCCGCTCCTCCTCCCGCGGCGGCCGCGGCGGTCGAAACCGCCCCGGTCAACGCGGACGCCGTCGCGACGCAGAAGGCCGTCGAGGAGGGCAAGCGTCTCTTCGGCGAGGGCAAGTACGGCGAGAGCCTCGTGGTGCTGCGGGACGTTCTCGGGCGCGACCCGAACAATCCGGAAGCCCGTCAGCTGGCGGATCAGGCCGACAACGCACTGAAGGTCCAGACCGAGCAGACGGGACGGGCCGCGCAGATCGCCTCGGCGCTCGAGCTCGCGCAACAGTCCTTCTCGGCGAAGAAGTGGGAGCAGGCGCGCGATCGCGCCGACGCCGTTCTCGTCCTCGACTCGGGGAACGCGGACGCGGCCAAGTTGCGCGAGGACGCGGTGGCGCAGATCGACAAGGCCGCGGCCGAGAAGAAGAAGGTGGATGCCCAGCTCGCGAAGATCCGGGCGATGGCGAAGAATGCCCCGCAGACCGCCGTGAACGCGCAGCCGATGGGTCCGGTCGCGCCGCCCCCCGCTCCGGCTGCCGCGAGCAACGCAACCCTGCGGCTCCTATTCGATTCGCCGATCTCCGAAGGTCACGTGATGGTCGCGGTGAACGATCAGATCCTGCTGCGCCGCCCGTACAATTTCAAGAAAAAGTCGGGCCTCTTCAGCAAAAGCATCGAAGGGACGGGCACCGTGTCGGCCAACATCCCCGTGCCGACGGGCCCCGTCACCGTCAAGGTGTGGCTCTCGGGTCCGGGGATCTCGCCCGCGTTCGGAACGGCGACCGCGAGCATGCTGCCGTCCGAGACCCGGACGTTGAAGGTCGACTTCACGAGCGGTCAGCTCGGCGTGCGGGTGCAGTAGCGACCCGCGCTTTGCACTGAGCCTCCGAATCAGGTAAAACTCGCGGCTCCCCGGGGCGTAGCGCAGCCTGGTAGCGCACTCGGTTCGGGACCGAGTGGTCGGAGGTTCAAATCCTCTCGCCCCGACCAATCTTTCTTCGGAAAGTCGAGGCTTTCGGCCCCGA
>Ga0075423_10003096_pt1 | contig 15252 bp, 14 predicted proteins | sample SoiMethybrSBSTD2_FD_80114 | JGI IMG/M metagenome (GOLD analysis project Ga0075423, IMG submission 80114) | Bulk soil microbial communities from a Populus tree surrounding site in Tennessee, USA - Soil MetaG P. TD hybrid SBSTD2 | ecosystem: Environmental > Terrestrial > Soil > Tree plantation...
AATGCAGGATTCAGAATGCAGACACTGCACAAACCGGCATGGCATCCCGGCGGATCAGCGCTCTGTCTGCATTCTGCATTCTGAATTACTGGAGGTACACCAGCGGATCGATGCCGACGTCCGCTGGATCCACTGGGGCTTTCACGGCGTTGGGTTCGCCTTCCGGCGCTTCGAACAGATTGACATCGCGCGTGTGTTCTAGGGTGCGCCCCTCTTTGTCGATCACGATGCGGACGCGCGGCCGGTACGGGTCCGGCGCGTGCACTTCGAGGACCACGGCGATCTCACCGCTGTAGAGACGTACGAGGTTGCCCGCTGGGTAAATGCCGACCAGCTGCACGAATCGCCGCACCAGGTTCTTGTCGAACTGCGTGCCGTCGTTCTTCTGCAGCACGGCCAGGATGCGATCGGTGGGGAAGGCGGGCTGATACACACGCTGCGATCGCATCGCATCGTAGACGTCGGCCACGCCGCACAGCGACGTGGCGAGATTCAACTGCGGCCGGTGGGCGTCTGGATAGCCGGTGCCGTCGGCGCGGAGATGATGCTCGAACGCGACGATCGGCGCCAGCGTCGTGATCTCCGGCGTCTTGCGCAGAATCTGTGCGCCGTCCACGGTGTGCCGCTTCAGGATGTTGTACTCCTGATCGGTGAGCTTGCCAGGCTTGTTGAGAATCTCATTCGGCGTCTTCACCTTGCCGATGTCGTGCATCAGCCCGGCCATGCCGAACTCGCGCAGCAGCGATCCATCGATGCCGACGCCGCGAGCTTGTCCCATCGTGAGAATCGACACGTTCACCATGTGGGTGAACGTGTAATTGTCGTAGTTCTTGAGCGCGGTCAGCGCGAGCAGCGCGGTGCGGTTCTGAGCGACTGCCTGCGCCAGCGTATCGACCATGCCCCGCGCGGCGTCTGCATCGGGAATGCCCTCGACTTTCGCGCTCTCCCACAACGTTCCCGCCACTTTCACCGCATCGTCGTAGAGGCGGCGGAAGGTCGCGATGTCGCCGGCCGATGTATCAGCGCGCTCTTCGACCTGCAGGCGGCCGACGCGAATGTGCGGCAGTTTCGACAGCGGATTGTTCTGTTCGAGGTTTTCTCCACTCCCGAGCGTCTCGACCAGACGCGTGACCTCGTCTGCCTGCACGCCGTTGTCAATGACGATGCGCTCGATGCCGGCTTGCTTGAGGCGGCGAATCAGCTCGCCCATCGTCTCGGCCGCGCGCCCTACGGGGATATCGGCGACGACGAGCTCGTCGCCGACCACGCCGATCGCCACGGATTTCATCGACGCGTGCACGATCGTCAGCGTGTCGACGAGCGCGGTGATGCTGCGGACGACGAGTGGATGCGACGGCGCGTAGAGCTGGACACCTCTCACCGCAGCGGCCAGGCGCTTGAGCAGTTCGTCGGCCAGTCGCGCCCGCTCGGCAGCGTTCATTGCCCCTTGGCCTCGTTGCTGGACACATGCTGGAGCTGCGCCCGTGCCGCTTTTCTGGGACCGCGTGCCTTGCCGTTGGCGATTTCCTGCAATGCCGCCATCGCCTCAGGGGTGCCGATCCGGCGCAGCGCAAGTGCGGCGCGCTGTCGCAGCGATGACGTACGGAAGGGCAGCCACCATTTGCCTCGATGGAGTACGACCTTCAACGTCCGGACCGAATCGGCATGCGGCTTCAGGTTACCGAGTGTATCGACCATGTCCGAGTGGACCCGAAACATCTTGCCGTCGGGTTCGGTCTGCCGCAGCACGTAGCAGAGCAGCGGCGCGATTTTGTCATCGCGCATCTCGACGAGCTCCTTCAACACCGTATCGCGAGAGGCACTGCCGGCGACGAGCGCGCGCTGCAGCACCGCAAAGGCGTTGTTGGTGCCGATCTGCACGATGGCGCGAATCGATTCGCGATGCACCTGGGGATCGGGATCGTCGAGCATGGTCGCGAGCTCGGCCAATGCCTCGTGTCCACCGAACACGCGCAGCATGTCGACCGCCATTCGCCGTACGGCCGGGTTCTGCGAGTGTTTGAGTTGTTCCACCGACTGACGGCCGGCAGGGCCGTAGCTCAGAAGCAGCTCGCGGAGATGACGTGAGGCCCGTGCATTGTCCTCGACGGCGAGCATCTCGGCGAGGGGGCGCGCCAGCCCGGCGCCGATCGCATGACAGAGATGCTGCAGGCTCTCGACGTCGGAGTCCTCCTTGCGCAGCAGCAGCACGACATGGCGAACCAGCGGTCCCGACCATAGACGCTCGAGCACGCGAGTTGCGACCTGCTTGAGCGGCGGGCGCGCCTTCGACTGCATCTCGCCGACCAGTGCTTCGGCAAGCGCGCGCGCGCCGGTGACGTCGTTTTGCAGCACTCGCTTTTCGACCTCGACGACGACGATCAGCGCGAGCGGCTCCCAGGCCGGTGGATCGAGCTCGATCCGCAGGAGATCGCGCAGGAGCTCGAGATCGAGACCGTGCAGCGCCTTCTCCGACACGCTGTCGACCCACGCATGAACGCGCTCGGGCGGATCGTCGGCCACGCGTTCCACTTCGAGCGCCTGATGTCCCGCCCCGGTGAGCTCGCGGTCGTACTCTTCCGGGACATAGAGTTTCGCGGCACTCGAGGTGAGTGTGTCGACTGCGTTCTTCCACAGATTCTCGAACCCCGCCTCTTGACCGATCTCGGTCTTGCGCGCCTCGTCGTGCGCGAGCTCGAGTACCCGCGTCTTCGTCTGCGCTTCCGGCGCCAGCGCGTCCAGGGCCTTCGACAGCTGGTCGGCGGCCCCGCGCTCGGTCGTGATCGATCGAGCGACGAATGACGCGACGCACTGCTCGTTGATGCGATCGACGACGGCGGCTGCCATCTGCGCATCGGCCGAGTCGAGCGTGCTGCGCTTGTCGAGCAGGGCCAGCATCATCTCCGGCGAGAGCCGCGCGCACGCATCGGCCATCGTCTGCGTCGCGCGTTCGGCGTCCTCGGGATTCGTTGTTCTCACCGCTTCGACCGCGCTCCGCATCAATTGCAGCAGCGCCGCGGCTCGCGCCTCGACGCTGACGCCGCTCATCGCCTGGAAGCGCTGGAAGTGATCGAGGAGGTCGCCAAACGTCTCGGAGTCGCTCACCGCATCGAGCAACGCCTTCATGGCCGAATCGTCCATCAGGCCGCGATCGCCCTCGAGGCACGAGGTGACGATGCGATCCCATTCAGCGCGGTTGCCGCCGGCCCGCTCGCGCAAGACCTCTGCGTAGTCGATCTCCCGAATGGTGAAATGCGATCGACCGCCTTGTGTCCAGGCCTGGGTGATGCCGCCGTTGGCGATGAGATCCTCAGGAGCGCGGGCCAGCAACAGGAGGAACGTCCGCCAATCCTCGGAATCGGCGTCGTGCTCGATCGTGAGCTCGCCGATCAAGCGTTCGTGCAGCAGCATCGCCAGCTCGCCGATCGCCACGTCGGGCTTGACTGGTGCCCGTCCGCCGATGGCGATCGCATCGGGATAGATGCTGCAGATGACGCGTCCATTGCTGGTCAGGCGGGCGGAGGCATCCACGAGACGCGACAGCGACACGCCAATGGCGGGATGAGTGGCGGGGTACAGAGACACCGCTCGTGCCGAGGCCTTGCACGTCCGCGCGAATTCGGCCAACAGCGCACTCAACTCGGGCGCCATCGGCTCGATCGTGGGTGTCGTCTGGGACATCCCCCCGCCAGATTCTAAAGGAGCGTGGCCTTATACTGAGCCTCTTCATGCGATTTGTCGATGCCATCGCCGCCAAACGGGACGGCCGATCCTTGTCGCCGGACGAGATCGAGGCTTTCGTCCGCGGCGTCACCGACGGCACGATTCCCGACTACCAGGCATCGGCGCTGCTCATGGCGATCGTGCTCAAGGGCATGAGCGATGCGGAGACCGCGTGGTTGACCGACGCGATGGTGCGATCGGGCGATCGCGTCGACCTGTCCGATATCCCCGGCGTCAAGGTCGGCAAGCACAGTACCGGCGGCGTTGGCGACAAGACCTCGATTGTGCTGGCGCCGATCGCGGCCGCGTGTGGCGTCGTCGTCCCGAAGATGTCGGGGCGCGGTCTTGGTCACACCGGCGGCACGCTCGACAAGCTCGAATCGATTCCCGGCTTCCGGATCGCGTTGAGCATCGACGAGTTCAAATCGGTGCTGCGCGATGTCGGCACCTGCATCATCGGTCAGACCGCATCGTTGGCCCCGGCCGATAAGAAGCTCTACGCGCTGCGCGACGTCACGGCGACGGTGGAAAGCATCCCGCTCATCTCGGCGTCGATCATGAGCAAGAAGCTCGCGGAAGGCAGCAGCGCGCTCATCCTCGATGTCAAATGCGGCGACGGTGCGTTCATGAAGGATCCGGCGCGTGCGCGCGAGCTGGCGGCGTCGATGGTATCGATCGGCACACAGGCCGGCGTCCGCACCGAGGCGGTGATCACCGACATGGACGCGCCGCTGGGATGCGCGATCGGCAACTCGCTCGAGATCATCGAGTGCCTCGAGACCTTGAAAGGCAAGGGCCCGGCGGATCTGACCGCGGTCGTGGTGCGTCTGGCATCGCGCATGGTGGTGCTGGCCGGACTCGCCAGCGACGACCGATCTGCATCGGCTCGCGTCGCTCACGCGCTCGAGTCCGGTCGTGCGCTCGAGACATTCGCGCGGATGATCGAGCGCCAGGGCGGCAATCCGCGCGTCACCGAGAACTACGCGCTCTTGCCGTCGGCGCCGGCGCGAGTGATCTGCTCGGCATCGCATCCGGGATACTTGACGGCACTGAAGGCCGAGGCGATCGGCAAGGCCAGCAACGTGCTCGGCGCCGGTCGATCGACGGTTGGCGAAGCGATCGATCACGGTGTGGGCGTCGTGGTGCTGGCCAAGCCCGGCGATCGCGTCACGAGGGGACAGCCGCTCGTCGAGCTGCACCATCGCGATCGCGGCGTCGAAGAGGCACTCGAGTTCTGCCGCGCGGCGATCGCGATCGACGACGAGCCGCCGCCGCGGCGCGAGAAGGTGCTGGGAGAAGTTCGATAGGAGGCGCGCCGAGTGACGGTCACCAACTCTGAGCCGCGGACAGCGGACGCTCACGCTCCGGGTCCCGCGTCACGGCAGCCGTGGACGCGTGCCGACCTCACGATCCTCGGGGGACTCGCCGCGGTCGCTGCGGTCGCGGTCGCGATCGGCTTTGCGGGCGCGAGCCGCATCCAGCCGATCGCGGGGCTCGCGCTCATTCTCGGGATCGCCTACTGCCTGTCTGCGGCGCGACGCGCGATCGATTACCGCACGGTCGCATGGGGTCTCGGCCTGCAGTTCGTCTTCGCGTTGATCGTGTTGAAGACCCAAGTGGGTCGGACGGTGTTTCAGGCGTTGGGCAGCGTCATCACCCGCATCCTCGATTTCGCGTTCGTCGGCTCATCGTTCGTGTTCGGACCACTGGGCAATCCGGCGGTGTGGCCGAAGATCGTGACCGGCGTGCTCGGGCCCGACGGCAACCAGTACGCCAACATCTTCGCGTTCATGGTGCTGCCGACGATCATCTTCATCGCCGCGCTGTTCGCGATGCTCTATTACTTCGGTGTGATGCAAGTGATCGTTCGCGTGTTTGCGGTGCTCATGCGCCGCTTCATGCGCGCCAGCGGTGCCGAATCGCTGAACGTCGCCGCGAGCATCTTCATGGGGCAGACCGAAGCGCCGCTCACGATCCGTCCGTTCCTGCCGCGCATGACCGAGTCGGAGCTCATGACGGTGATGACGGCCGGCATGGCGCACATCTCCGGCGGCGTCATGGCCGCGTACATTCTGTTCGGCGTCGAGGCCCAGCACCTGCTGACCGCGGTCATCATGACTGCGCCCGGGACGCTGATGATGGCCAAGCTGTTCGTTCCGGAAACCGGGGTTCCGGAAACGATGGGGACGGTGCGGCTGAAAGTGGAGAAGACGGACGTCAACGTGATCGATGCCGTCGGCCGCGGCACCGGCGAAGGGCTGCACCTCGCACTCAACGTCGGGGCGATGCTGATCTCGTTTCTTGCTCTCGTGGCGCTGCTCAATGCCGCGCTCGGCCTGGTTGGCGAAGGACTGCAGCGAACCGTGGGCGTCGGATCCGGACTCAGCCTGCAGCTGATTCTGGGCTATGCGTTCGCGCCGATTGCGTGGGCGCTCGGCGTACCGTGGCACGACGCGCCGACGATCGGCAATCTGCTCGGCACCCGCATGGTGCTCAACGAGTTCGTCGCCTATTCGCAGCTCGGTCCGCTCAAGGCCACGCTCGATCCGAAGTCCTTCACCATCGCGACGTTTGCGCTCTGCGGGTTCGCGAACTTCAGCTCGATCGGCATTCAGATCGGCGGCATCGGTGCGCTGGCGCCCGAGCGGCGTCACGATCTGGCGCGGCTCGGTCTGCGAGCGATGCTGGCTGGAACGTTCGCGAACTTCCTCACGGCGACCATTGCCGGCATGCTGCTGTGAGCACATACGAGCGGGTCGAGCAAGCGGCCGCCGCGATTCGATCGCGCTGCCCGACAACGCCGCAGGTCGCGATCGTGCTCGGCTCGGGCCTCGGTGATTTCGCCGACGCGGTCGTCGACGCGGTCGTGACGCCATACGAGGAGATCCCGCATTGGCCGGCATCGAAGGTGATTGGCCACGCGGGACGTCTCGCCGTCGGGACCGTCAAAGGAAAGTGCATCGCCGCACTGGCCGGACGGGTGCACTTCTACGAAGGGCACGATCTGTCGACGGTCGCCTTCGCGACGCGCGTGATGGGCCGCCTCGGCGTGAAGCAAATCATCCTGACGAACGCCGCCGGTGGCATCAACACCGGATTCGCGCAGGGCGCCCTGATGGTGATCGACGATCACATCAACTTGCTCGGCAGTAATCCGCTCGTCGGCCCCAACGACGAGCGCTTTGGCGCGCGGTTCCCCGACATGAGCGAGGTCTACTCGCGTCGCCTGCGCGCGATCGCCGACGAGGCCGCACGCGCCAGAGGCGTGGGGACGAGCCACGGTGTCTACGTCGCGGTGCACGGTCCGAGCTACGAGACCCCCGCGGAGATTCGTGCGTTCCGCACGTTGGGCGCCGATGCGGTTGGCATGTCGACGGTGCCCGAGGCGATTGCGGCGCGCCACATGGGGATCGAAGTCCTCGGCATCTCGTGCATCACCAACATGGCGGCCGGCGTGCTCCCGCAGCCGCTCGATCACAACGAAGTGATGGAAACGGCGCGCCGCGTGAAAGGCGCCTTCATCGCCCTGCTGGAGGGGATCATTGAGCGGCTCTGACAAACTGGTTGCGGCGGCGCGGCGGGCGCGGCGCAATGCCCATGCGGCGTTCTCGGGCTTCAAGGTCGGGGCCGCGCTCGAGACGACGGATGGTGTGATCATCACCGGGTGCAACGTCGAGAACGCGACGTATGGACTGACCATATGTGCCGAGCGTGTCGCGATGTTCAAGGCGCTCTCCGAAGGGCACCGCAAGTTTCGTCGCGTTGCCGTGGTGGCGGACACTGATGCACCCACGCCGCCCTGCGGCGCGTGCCGGCAGATTCTCTGGGAGTTCGGCGGCGACCTCGAGGTCATTCTCGCCAACCTGAGACGCGAGAAAGGTCGTCATCGATTGAAGGACCTCCTCCCGCTTCCTTTCGATGCCAGGCTGCTGTAGGACCCTGATCGGTGGTGTGATGCTGCTGTCAGCGATTACCGCCGTGTTGCCGATCCGCGCGCAGGCGCCCCAGCGTGAGCGGCGGATCACACTCACGCGTGTGCCCGATCGGCCGGCATTGCGCCCCGCGACTTCTGCGACGGGCAGTTGGCCGTCATTCCGCGGACCATACGCGTCCGGTGCTGCCGACGGCCAGCATCTTCCCGACCACTGGAACGGGACGACGCGAGAGCACGTGTTGTGGCGCACGCCGATTCCTGGGCTGGCGCATTCGAGTCCGATCGTGTGGGGCGACACGATCATCGTCACCTCGGCGATCAGCAGTCTGAAGGGCGCCACCTTCAAGCCCGGTCTCTACGGCGACGGCGATGCATCGGCCGATCGGTCCGTGCACAAGTGGATGGTGTACGCGATCGACAAGCGGACGGGGCGTATCCGCTGGGAGCGAGTCGCCCACGAAGGCGCGCCACGGAATAAGCGCCACATCAAGTCGACCTATGCGAGCGCGACGCCTGCCACCGACGGCCGCATTATCGTGGCGTGGTTTGGATCCGAAGGCGTCCACGCCTTCGACATGAACGGCGCGCCGTTGTGGAGTGTGGATCTCGGGCGTGTCGATATGGGCGCGTACGACGACCCCAGTTACGAGTGGGGGCCCGCGAGCTCGCCGATCATCTGGCAAGGACTCGTGATCGTGCAGTGCGACACGCAAGCTGATTCGTTCCTGTTGGCGCTCGATGCCGACACAGGTGAGACGGTATGGAGGGTTTCGCGCGACGAGCTCCCGTCGTGGGGAAGTCCGACCGTTGCGGTGACCCCGGCCGGAGCGCAGGTCGTGACCAACGCCTCGAACTACGTACGCGGCTACGACGCGCGCACCGGTCGCGAGCTGTGGCGGCTTGGTGGATCGTCGAAGATCACCGCGCCGACGCCGATCGTCGCCGACGATCTGATCGTCGTGGCGAGCGGCCGCGCGCCCGAGCGTCCGATCTTCGCGGTGAGACCGAGCGCCCGCGGCGATATCACGCTGCCGTCGGGCCGCACCAGCAGCGATGCCGTCGCCTGGAGCTACACCGGACGCGGTTCGTACATGCCGACGCCGCTCGCGTATGGCGGACTGGTGTATGTCCTCGCCAATAACGGCGTGCTCGATGCGTACGACGTGAAGACCGGTCGCGAGGTCTATCGACAGCGGCTGCCGTTGGTGGGAAGCGGCTACAGCGCATCGCCCGTTGCCGCGGACCGAAAGATCTATCTCTCCAACGAGGACGGCGACATGTTAGTCGTGCGTGCCGGCCGTACGTTCGAGCACATCGCCACCAACAGCATCGGCGAGTTGCTGATGGCGACTCCCGCGATGTCGGAAGGCGTGATGTACGTGCGAGGTATGTCGACGTTGTTCGCCATCGGTAACAAGTAGAGGCGGGTCTTTAGACCCGCCGTCGTTGATATCATCACCATCAGATGCTCCCGACCATCGAATGGAAGGACGATGCGGTCGTGATGATCGACCAGCGGAAGCTGCCGACCGCCGAGGTCTACGTCACGTGCAGGACCGCTAAAGACGTAGCGAAGGCGATCAAGACCATGGTCATTCGGGGCGCGCCCGCGATCGGCGTTGCTGCGGCCATGGGCATTGCACTGGGAATGCGCCGCAGTACCGCGACTGGCACCAAGCAGTTCGTGACCGAGTTTCAACGCAACTGCGATCTGATGGCCGGCACCCGTCCGACGGCCGTGAATCTCTTCTGGGCGATCGATCGCATGAAGAAGACGTTCACCGACGCGGCGCAGCGCGGGCTCTCAGTGGCCGAGCTCAAGGTTCGACTCGAAGACGAGGCGCGAGCGATTCACGACGAAGACGTACAGAGCTGTCGCACGATGGGTGCACACGGCGCCTCGCTGGTGCCCGAGTCGGCTCGCATTCTCACGCACTGCAATGCCGGCGCGTTGGCGACGGCCGGCTACGGCACCGCGCTCGGCGTCATTCGCGCTGCGGCCGAACAGGGAAAGCGCGTCGCGGTGCTCGCTGACGAAACGCGCCCGTTCCTGCAGGGTGCACGACTCACGGCGTGGGAGCTGGTCAAGGACGGCATCGACACCACGGTCATCACCGACAACATGGCCGCTTCGATGATGCGGCTGCAGCAGGTGGATCTCGTCGTCGTCGGCGCCGATCGGATTGCCGCCAATGGCGACGTCGCGAACAAGATCGGCACCTACGGGGTGGCGGTGCTGGCCAAAGAGCATGGCATTCCGTTCTATGTGGCGGCACCGATTTCCACGGTCGATCTCGGCACGCCCGACGGCAGCCGCATCCCGATTGAAGAGCGCAACGATCGGGAAGTCACGCATGTTGGTACGTCGCGCCTCACGCCGGAAGGCGCGCGCATCCGCAACCCTGCATTCGATGTGACCCCCTCTCGTTATGTCACCGCGATCATTACGGAGAGAGGCATCGCCCGTGCACCGTACGAGCAATCGCTCGCGGAAATGGTTCACGCGGTGACAGTGTAGGCCTGGTCTTGCGTTGTAGACCCGGCGTTCAGCAACGATGACGATCCTCGGCATCGAGACCTCGTGCGACGAAACCGCGGCCGCGCTCGTGGAGGAGACCGGCGACGCGGCGCGACCGTGGCGGCTGCGTTCCAGCGTCGTCGCCTCGCAAGTCGAGATCCATCGTGAATGGGGTGGTGTCGTTCCCGAGTTGTCAGCGCGGCAGCATATTCGCGACATCTGCGGTGTCGTCGAGCGCGCACTCGATGAAGGCGGTTCGTCGTTCGATGCCGTGGCGGTGACGGCAGGTCCGGGGCTGGTGGGATCGCTGCTCGTGGGTGTGTCGTTTGCGAAGTCGCTAGCCTGGGCGCGATCGGTACCGCTTGTCTCGGTACATCATCTCGCGGGACACATCGAATCGCTGGTGCTCGAGCACGGCGAGCTCGAGCTCCCCGCCATCGTGCTCGTCGTCTCCGGCGGCCACACGAGTCTCTATCGGATTCAACAGCGTGGCGCGTACGAACTGCTCGGCCGAACGCGGGACGACGCGGCAGGAGAGGCGTACGACAAGGTGGCCAAGCTCCTCGGCCTTGGGTATCCCGGCGGACCGATCATCGATCGCCTTGCAGCGATGGGCGACGATCGCGCCGTCCCGCTTCCCAAGCCTCGGCTGACGCATGCGGACCGCAACGCTCCCGAGCTGCCCGGACGACGGGATTTCAGCTTCTCAGGACTGAAGACGGCGGTGATGCGCTATGTGGCGACGCGACGCGAGTCGCTCGACGTGAGCGATGCTGAGCCACTGCCGGCTCAGGAGATCAAGAATATCTGTGCCAGCTTTCAGCGAGTCGTGGTGGAGACGCTGATCGATCGTCTGTTCGATGCTGCGCGCTGGCACGGAGCGCGAAGCATCGGCATCGCTGGCGGCGTGTCGGCGAACAGTCGTTTGCGGGAGGACGCACGCGAGCGAGCTGCGGCCCGAGAGTACCCGCTGTATGTGCCGAGCCTGTCGCTGTCGACCGACAATGCGGCGATGATTGCCGCCGCCGGTTTGCGTCGGTATCGCGCCGGTCAACTGGCATCGTGGGACCTCAACGCAGAAGCCAGCATGAGGCTGTGATGATCACCGCCACCGATTATCTTTGGTTCGATACCAAGCAGCGGCAGGAGTTCGTCCGCATCACCGACGATGTGGCGGCGATCGTGAAGAAGAGCGGCGTGAAAGAGGGAATGGTGCTGGTGTCGGCGATGCACATCACGGCCGCGGTTTACGTGAACGACTGGGAAGACGGCCTGATCCACGATTTTCAGGTCTGGCTCGAGCAGCTGGCGCCGTCAGGTCTCGACTATCGCCATCACCAGACGGGCGAGGATAATGCGGACGCACACTTGAAGCGGACACTCATGGGTCATCAGGTCATCCTGCCGATCACCGACGGGAAGCTCGACCTCGGGCCGTGGGAGCAGGTGTTCTACGCAGAGTTCGACGGACAGCGCCGCAAGCGAGTCGTGGTCAAGGTCATGGGCGAATAGACGTGAGCGACAGGACGTATCCCGATCGGCCTTATGTCGGCGTCGGCGCGGTCATCGTCCACGAAGGACGCGTCGTCCTCGTCAAGCGGCGATACGAGCCGCTTGCCGGGCAGTGGAGTATTCCGGGCGGCGCGGTGGAGATCGGCGAAACGCTCGAAGCGTGCGTCGCGCGCGAGATGTTCGAGGAAACCGGCTTCGAGGTGGAGGTCGGCCCCGTCGTCGAGGTGCTGGACCGCATTACCCACGACGACTCGAGTCGTGTTCTCTATCATTTCGTGCTGGTCGACTACTTGTGCTGGCCGATCGGCGGCGAGCTTCGTGCGGGTACCGACGTGGCCGAAGCCGTGCTCGTCGATCCGAGCGAGCTGGCGGAATACGCGTTGACCGAGAAGGCGACCGCCGTGATCGAGCGTGCGCTCGAACTCGCACGCGACACGCCGCCCCCGGTCGGCCGGGAACTGGAATCCGGATCCTGACGATGTCAACTCCCCCACGCTCGGAGGCCTGGACGCTGCTCACGGAATGGACGCACAGCGAGAGCCTGCGCAAGCATGCGCTCGCCGTCGAGGCTGCGGTGCGCGGCTATGCGCGTCGATTCGGGGAGAACGAAGAGGCGTGGGCGATCGTCGGGCTCCTGCACGATTTCGACTACGAGCGGTTTCCGACAGCAGACGATCATCCATTTCGCGGCTGCGACGAGCTGCGCCGGCGCGGCTATCCCGAGTGGGTGATGCGCGCGATTCTGTCGCACGCGCAGTACTCGGGCGTTGCGCGCGAGAGCTTGCTCGAGAAGTCGCTGTTCGCGTGCGACGAGATGGCTGGCTTCGTGACCGCAGCCGCACTCGTGCGGCCCAGCAAGAGCGTGCTGGATCTCGAGGCCTCGTCCGTGATCAAGCGCATGAAGGACAAAGCGTTCGCCCGCGCGGTCTCGCGCGACGATCTGCGCCAGGGTGCGCAGGAGCTCGGCCTGCCACTCGATGTGCACGTGACCAACGTGATCGAGTCGCTGCGAGAGCAGGCCGATGCGTTGGGGCTGCGCGGAACGCTGTGAGCGCTGAACCCGCCCAGACATCCACTCGTATGGGCTCTGTAATGCCCCCGGTTGTCGACCTTCAGAGCGTCAGCGTCCGCTACGGCAAGAACGCGGCGCTGCGCGACGTGAGTGTGGCGTTTCCCTCCGGAGCCGTCGGCCTGCTGGGCCCGAACGGCGCCGGCAAGAGCACGATGATCAAATCGCTGCTCGGGCTGCTGGCTCCCGAGCGCGGCCAGATGAAAGTCCTGGGCCTGGACGTTCGGCATGCACCGCTCCAGATTCGACGCCGGATTGGCTACATGCCGGAAACCGACGCACACATTCCGGGCATGAATGCGGTGTCGTTCGTCGCCTTCTGCGGTGAGCTCGCCGGACTGCCGCGATCGGACGCGATGCAGCGCGCGCACGAGGTGCTGTATTACGTCGGCCTCGGCGAGGCGCGGTATCGCAATGTCGAGCAGTACTCCACGGGCATGAAGCAGCGCATCAAGTTGGCGCAGGCGCTGGTCCACGATCCCGAGCTGCTGTTCCTCGACGAGCCCACCAACGGCATGGATCCCAAGGGGCGCGACGAGATGCTCGAACTGGTCCGCGATATCGCGCACAACAAGCAGATGAATCTGATTCTGTCGTCGCACCTGCTGCCGGACGTCGAATACACCTGCGATCACGTCGTCGTTCTGGACAAAGGCGCCGTCGCCACGCAAGGGCCGATCGCGGCGCTGAAGGGAACGGGCGGGCGTGTGTTCGAGCTTCGCGTCAAGGGCGACGGCACATCGTTCATCGCCGCGCTGCAGGCCGCCGGTCTCGAGTGCCACAACACCGATGACGACGTGATGCGCGTGTTCGTGCCAGACGAGCGCGGCGCGCCGTTTCTGTTTCAGCTCGCGTCGAAGCAGCGCGTGCAAGTTCGCCATCTGCGGGCGAGCGTGCCGACGCTGGAAGACGTGTTCGCGAAAGCCGTGGGGGAATCGTGACAACGGCCAGCGACCAGGTCCCGGCGCCCTCGTCTGGGACGTTGCACGATCAGGGCTATCGACACTACGGCGGACTGCGTGCCCCGCATGGTCAGGCGTGGATGGTGATCGCGCGGATGCACATCATGAACGCGCTCAAGTACCGTCCGTTCCTGATCCTGCTGCTCGTGGCCTGGGCCCGCGTGATCTATTACGCGGTGCGCATCTACGTGGCGTCAGTGTCGCCGCAGGTGCCGGCATTCTTCGCGGTGAATCCGGCGATGTTTCAGGAATTCCTGGCCGGTCAAGGCACCTTCGTCTTTCTCGTCACGATCGCGCAGGCAGGACTGATCGCCGACGATCGTCGCGCCAACGCACTCCAGCTGTATCTGTCGAAGCCGCTCACGCGTGTCGAGTACATCACCGGGAAGCTGGTGCCGCCGTTGTTATGGCTGCTCGGCGTGACCTGGGTCCCCGCGATGCTGTTAGTGATCCTGCAGGTCGTGCTGAGCGGCAGCTTCGCATTCCTTCGCGAGAACCTCTTCCTGTTGCCGGCCATCACGCTCGCATCCTTCGTGGATTCGCTGCTGTCGGCGTTCCTCATCCTGGCGCTGTCGTCGTTGAGCAAGAGCCGCCGGTTCGTATCGGTGATGTTTGCCGGGATCATGTTCTTCACCTTCGGGATGTATCAGTCGCTGCGCGCGATCACCGGCAGCCGCTGGTGGGCCGCCATCGCGCCCGGGCAGATGGTCGACGTGATCACGGCATGGGTGTTTCGGTCCCGCGTCGAACCGCTGGTTCCGGTTCCGGTGGCCGTGGCGGTTGTCGTGGGACTGATCGTCCTGTCGGTAATCATCCTCGAGCGCCGCGTTCGCGGGGTCGAGGTTGTGGCATGAATCAGGCGCTTCCACAACTCGAGCGCCCGAGGGAGGTGGCCGCGCCCGCATCGACACTCATCGCGGCCGATCATCTGTCGAAGTGGTACGGGCAGGTGTCGGGGCTCAACGATGTCACCGTGTCCGTGCCGCGTGGCATCACTGGTCTTCTCGGACCGAACGGCGCCGGCAAATCGACCTTCATGAAGTTGATCACCGGACAGCTCAAACCGAGCAAGGGCTCCGTGCGCGTGCTCGGCGAGCCGATCTGGAACAACCCGGCGTTGTATCACCGCATCGGCTTCTGCCCGGAACAGGACGCGTTTTACGATCGGATGACCGGCCTCGATTGGGTGACCGCGCTGGTGCGCCTCGGTGGCTTCGAGCCACAAGTGGCACTCGAGGCCGCACGCCGCGCGCTCGACGCCGTCGATCTGCTCGATGCGGCGGGCAAGAAGATTGGCGCTTACAGCAAGGGCATGCGACAGCGTGTCAAGCTGGCGCAGGCGCTCGCGCACGATCCGGAACTGCTGATCCTCGATGAGCCGTTGAGCGGGATGGATCCGATCATGCGGCGTCGCACGATCCGCCAGATCCGCGAGTGGGGACGCGCCGGCAAGAGCGTGCTGGTATCGAGTCATATCCTCCACGAAGTGGAAGCGATGACGTCGAACATCCTCTTGATCAACAACGGCCGCATT
>Ga0075423_10003097_pt1 | contig 15250 bp, 11 predicted proteins | sample SoiMethybrSBSTD2_FD_80114 | JGI IMG/M metagenome (GOLD analysis project Ga0075423, IMG submission 80114) | Bulk soil microbial communities from a Populus tree surrounding site in Tennessee, USA - Soil MetaG P. TD hybrid SBSTD2 | ecosystem: Environmental > Terrestrial > Soil > Tree plantation...
AGCCGACCCTTGCCGTCGCTGCGCAGCCGGAACCCCTGGGCGTCCTTCTTGGAAAGCCCGAGCTTGTCGAGCATCTCGTTGGCCTTCTTGATGTCGAGGGTGGACCACAGCTTCCGGTACTGCGGCCCCGGGTTGTACTTGTTGGTGTCCGCAGGCACCACGGAGCCCGGCGTGCCGGTGCCCAGCCAGAACGTCTCGTTGATCTGATCGCGGTCGATGCCGAGCGACAGCGCGCGGCGGAAGTCGGCGGTGGTGAGCCACTTCGCGATCTCCGGATCGGCGTCGTAGTTCAGGTTGAACTTGATGATCATGTCGCCGCCGTAATCAGCGGGGTCGAGATAGACCTTGTACTGGCCCCTGGCCTGGTTCTCGATGAACACGGGCAGCTTGCCGAGATCGATGTGGCGCTGCTGATAGTCGTACTCGCCCGCGATCGCGCGCAGGTTCAGCACCTCGAGATTTTCCGCCAGCGTCAACACGACCTTGTCGATGTACGGAAGCTGGTTACCCGCGGTGTCGACGAAGACGCTGTACGGATTGCGCTCGAGCGTCCACGTCGGCGTGTTGATGGGCGTCACCGTCCTCCACGGTGAGACCACGGGCAGCTCCGGATTGCGCGCCCAGTCGTTCTTCTCCAGGAACATCCGCACCCACGAGTCGTACTTGAGGTCCTTCACCTTCTTGTCGAGCTCGGCCTGGCCCACGTACTTGGGATGGAACTGCTTCAGGTAATGCGCAGGGGCGAAGCCGCCCATGCCGCGATAGGCCAAGCCCTGCCCGGCGAGGTCGGTCGCACCGGCCAGCACGTCGGGGAGCATGAAGTAGGGCTCGGGGAACTTGAACCGCACCGTGTAGGTGTCGACCTTTTCGATCGCGCCCTGCTTGCCGTTGATGGCCATCTGCGCCGAGGGCGTCGGGACGAGGTCCTTGTTGCTGTAGATGTCCTCGTACCAGAACACGAAGTCGTCCGCCGTGAAGGGCTTGCCGTCGCTCCACTTCATCCCGCGGCGCAGGTGCACGAGCCACGAGCGCGCGCCGTCCTGCATCTCGAGGCCCTTCGCGATGTTCGGGATGGCTTTGTCGCCCGTGTAGTCCCAGAACATCAGATGGTCCGGCCCCGAGCAGCAGCGGAAACCGTTCCAGAAGTCCGCGGGGCCCGTGAAGCCGCTGCGCCACGTCCCGCCGTACTTGCCGATCGACTGCAGCGGCTTGATGACGAGTGGGTCCTGGCCGACACGCTCGGCGACCGGCGGCAGCTTGCCCTGCTTGACCAGCTCCGCCAGCTGCGGCGCTTCCTTGAACGTCTTGGGGAACTTCGCGGGATCGGTGACGACCTCCGGGCCTTCCAACTTGCCGATCAGCGCGCTCTTGCTCTGCGCGAGTGCCCCCGCGGCGACGGCAACGATCAGCGCGGATGCCGTTAGAGCGATCGTGTATCGGGATCGGAGCCTGCGTCTGAAGTTCGTCATGACGCGTTCCCCCTTTATTTCGGGATCGACGTGAGGCCGGGATATTACCGCATGGGTCCCGGCTCGCCCAGCACTTTGGACCATCGGGCTATGTCGCAGCGGCACCGGCCCATCCGGCATTTGACGAGACCACCGAAAGTAGATAACGTCCGCCCACCGACTGAAACGGGAGGCGCCCGCTATGTCTCTCTCCCGACGTGACTTCCTCCAGTTGAGTGGTGCCGCCGTGGCGGCACATGCGATCGGTACCCCCGAAGCGTTGGCGGCGGAAACGCCTCAACGCGGAGGCGTGTTCCGCATCCGCGGCGAAGACGCGACCACCGGATTCGACCCGCACCTCGTCGCGAATCACCACCGCATTGCGACGAACCTCTCGTTCACGCACAGCCGCCTCGTCAGAGTGAAAGCCGGCCCCTCGATTGTTCCGGGAACCCAGCCCCTCGAGCCGGACCTCGCGGAATCGTGGTCACAGCCCAACGATCGGACCTATGTCTTCAAGCTCCGGAAAGGTGTGCGCTGGCACCCCAAGCCGCCGGTGAATGGCCGAGAGCTGACGGCCGACGATGTGAAATACACGTACGACCGATTCCTGCAGGTCAAAGGCAACCCGAACCGCTCGATGCTCGGTCACGTCGAGAAGATCGACGTGATCGACCGGTATACGGTCAAATTCACGCTGAGCGAGCCCTTCGGCTGGTTCCTCGACTACCTCGCGAACACCGTCATGTGGATCGTGCCACGCGAAGCCGTCGAGCAGTTCGGCGACTTGCGCCGATGGGGGGCCTGCATCGGGACCGGCCCGTGGATGCTGGAGCGTTACGAGCCCAACACGCGATTGACGTTCGTGCGCAACAAGGACTACTTCGTCCCGGGCCTGCCGTACGCCGACGGCGTCGAGGTGACGGTAGACGAGGATCCATCGTCGCGGCTCGCGAGCTGGATCGCCGGCAAGTACGACTTCGCGCCGGAATACGGACAGTGCGTGCGGCGGCTGGATCTACAGGTGGCGCAACAGCGGCGGCCGGGGCTCAAGACGCAGGACTTCATCGTGTTGTTCGGCGCCTATACCGCGATGAAGCTCGACCGTGAGCCATTCCGCGACGTCCGCGTCCGCCGCGCGCTCGGAATCGCGGACGACTGGAAGCAGATTCTCGAGACCAACGCGTGGTCGCTCGGCAAGGGCGCACCGAATCCGGCGGTGCCGGCCGCGCTGCGCGAGTGGGCCATTCCCATCGATCAGCTCACCCCGACCGGTCGCCGCCTGTACGAGCGCGACGTTCCGGCGGCCAAGCGCCTGCTCGCCGAGGCGGGTTTCCCTCAGGGCTTCAAGACGACGGTGGAGGCGACGCTCGCGTGGAGCCCCGATTACGTCGACGCGCTGCAAGTCACCATGAGCGGCTGGAAGGAGGCTGGCATCGACGCCGAGCTGAAGAGCAAGGACTTCGGCGCATACATGGCGACGACGATCTACGGCAAGTTCGACAAGCTGGGACATGGGCTTCGAGGCGGCAGCCCGATCGCGGACCTCACGCTCTACGGCGCCCACTATACCGGCGAGCCGCTGAATGCCTCCGGCGTGGACGATCCGAAGCTCAACGAGATGCTTCGCCTGCAGCGGCGCACGCTCGACGTCGCCAAGCGCCGCGAGATCGTGTACGACATCCAGCGCTATCTCGCCGAGCAGGCGTACTACACGTTCGGGCCGTCGGTGAGCACCGTGGCGGCGTGGGAACCGCGCGTCAAGAATTTCTCGCCGAACATCGGCCACGACTACGGCGGGCGACTCATGGCCGCGTGGCTCGCGAAGTAGCGCGTCAGCGGCTCGTCGCGAACTCCGACTGCGCCTTGTCGAGCCAGATCGGGAGATTCATCTCGCGATACATCGTCGTCGCGCGGCTGAAGTGTTCGCTCGATTCGTTCGAGCTGCCAACGGCGCGATAGAGCCTGGCGAGGTCGAGATGGCAGTGCGCGACGAGCGGCCGCATGCCGAGCGCCGCAGCCCGATCGCGTGACTCGGTGAAGTATTTTTCTGCGGCGGCGACGTCGGGCGGATCGGCGCTCGCCGCGATCCTCCCGAGCACGTGCAGGGACAACGCGTGGTCGGCGCGACGTCCCTGCTCGGTGGCGAGCGCCAACGCGCGACGCGCGGTCTTCTCGGCATCGTCGCGACGACCGGCGAGCAAATACGCCTCGCCGAGAGTGGCAAGCCGCGCGGGATAGTTCGTCATCTGCTTGATCGCTTCGCAATGCGCGGCGCCCGCCTCCAGATTCTCGATGGCTTCCGCGGTGCGGCCGACGAGCGCGCAGGCGCGGCCGAGGATCATGGCGGCAATGCCGGACCAATCCCGGACCTCATACCTGCGGCTGATTTCGACGGCTGATTCGAGAATCGGAATGGCCTCGGCTGCGTCACCGAGGTCGAGCCAAGTCATCCCGAGCAGGCAGAGGTGAGATGCCTCGAGGGCTTTGGCGCCATTCACCTCCGCAATGCGCACAGCGACCTGCCCAAGCGCGAGGGCCTCGGCGAACTCGCCTCGACTTGCGAGCGCCCACCCCAACCATGCACGCACACCGCCCTGGAACCGGTGAAGCGTGAGGATCCGCTCGGGCGTCACGTCACCGTCGAGCGGAATGAGCGCCGCTCGGTAGGACGCCTCAGCGTCGGCCCATTCGCCACGACTGGCGTACGCCATTCCGAGAAAGTAATTACTGGACGCGGCGAGCTCGGCATCCCCTAGCTCCGTGGCGATCGCCCGCGCGCGGCGGCCCGGCTCGATGGCGGCGTCCGTCATTCCCATGACACGAAACATCAGGCATTGATTCGCGAGTGCGCGCGCGAGCCGTCGGCGGTCACCGATCCGTTCCGCGACCGCCGCTGCTTCGATGACGGCGTCGAGGCCTCGGCGGTACTCGGCGAGAACGAGGAACGGCAGGAACACTTCGAGGCGAAGATCGATCGCCAGGATCGTCCGATCGCCGGGCACCTTTTCCAGGATCTGCAGCGCCTGATCGAGACACGCCGCCGCCTCGTGATGCGCGGAGCGCGCGAACGCTTTCGATCCGGTTTCGCGCAGATACTCGACGGCTTTGTCCCAGACCTCGCCCCGGACGGCATGATGGGCGAGCTTGTCCGTGTGCTCGCCGAGCCGACCGGCATGCTGCGCCTCGATGGCGTCGACGGCGCGAGCATGCAGCATGTGACGATCGCCGGGTAGCAGGCTCGAATACGCCACTTCTTGGGTCAGCGCGTGCTTGAAGCGATAGAGCTGTCGCGCGCCGTCGCTGCGGTCATGCAGATACTCGAGCCGCTGCAGCTCGCTCAGATGCTCCTTCGACGCCGCGACGTCAGGAATGATGCCCTCCAGCAGGGTCACCGCGACGTCGCGGCCCAGGACTGAAGCGGCTTGGAGGACCGCCTTGCATTCGTCGGACAAGCGGTCAATGCGGGCGAGCAGCACGGCTTCGATGGACTCCGGCACCAGCGCCGTCGCCGTGCCGGTGTCGGATTCGATCGCCCGTGCGAGTTCCTCGATGAAGAACGGATTGCCGTCGGCTCGATCGAGGATCGCCTCCATGGTCGCCGTCGACAGTGGCTGGTTCGTTTTCACAGCGGCGATCAGCATGCGGTGCGCGTCGGGTCGGGCAAGCGGCTGGAGTCGAAGCTCGGTCACGTACGAACGATCATTCCACGGGGGGCGGTAGCCGGAGCGATATGTCGTGACCAGTAAGATCGGCGCTTCGACGAGCGCGTCGACAAGCACCGAGAGATAGCCCTCCGAGGCCCGATCCATCCAGTGAAGATCCTCGATGGCGACAACGAGCGGCCGGACGCGGCTCGAGGAGACGGCGAAGCGCCGAAAGGCCTCGAGCGTTTTCTGATGAATCGCGTCCACGGTGAGATGGCGGATGGCGTCCGTCCCGTCGCTCATGTCCAAGAGACGGAAGAAGTACGGCATCATTTCGTCCGCCGGCAAGTCCAGCGCCGTCAGCCGTGATTGCAGCTTGTGACGGACGACGTCGATATCTTCTCCGTCCTCGATGCCATGGCCACGCCGCAACATCTCGATGATCGGCAGCAGCGCCGTGTCACGGCCGTACGAAACGGATCGCGCGCTCACATAGCTCACCGTCTCGGCATCCAGCGTCCGGTGGAACTCGAACAGCAGCCTCGACTTGCCGATGCCGGGCTCACCGCTGATGTGCACGACCTGACCTCGGCCGGAGCGTGTGAGCGCCAGCCGCCCGTGCAGCATCGTCATCTCGTCGTGTCGGCCGACGAACATCCCGCCCTGGACCCAGCGTGCCGCTGCTTCTGGATCCAGAAGCCGACACGCGCCGTCGTCGGTGTCCACCGGCGCGAGCCGAAAGGCGTCGCGTAGCGCCGGGCTGGCCGGCGCGCTGACGATGATGACGCCATCACCGGCCCGCGCGACGAGAGCGTCGAGCGTCCGCCATGCGTCGGCGCGCGCGTCCATGTCGACGTGCACGTCGTCTCCCAGCTTGCACAGCGGAGCGAGGGCTCCGTGGATCGCGAGCTTCACGGCTGGCCCTGGCGTGTCGAGGCCGGTCGAGCGCGTTGTCAGCTTGCGGATCGCCGTGGCCGCGTGGGCCGCCCGACGCGTAGCATCCTCCACGGAGTCGAGACCGAACACCGCCGTGACGCCGAGAGGACTGACGCCCTCCAGCGCACCGCCGAACGCAATGACCTTTTGTCGGATCTCTTCGAGTAGCGCCCGCTCCGTCTGCCCGCTCTGGACGCTCGCCGGCGCGAGGACGATGCGCAGGAAAGCGACACGGCGACGCTCCCACCGCGCGGGCGCGGAGCCTGCTGTCGGCCACACCGGGGTCGACGCGACGGGCTCTCCGCCGGAGGCAGCGAGGCCGTGCTTGCGCAGACGGTAGCGCAGGGTATTGCGCGTGAGGCCGAGGCGCTGCGCGGCGCGCGTCACGTTGCCGCCGGCCGCGGCGAGCGCCTGGCGCAGATGATCCCGTTCGACCGCCGCCACCGCGTCGTCGATGGGCGGCCTCGGTTCGAGATCGTGACGGTTCCCGGATTCGGCGGATTCGATCCGCACACCTTCGGCCGGTCCGAGTCCGAGCGCGTCGGCGCCGATCGAGGCCGAGTCGGACAGCAGCGCCACTCTCTCGACGACGTTACCGAGCTCTCGGATGTTTCCAGGCCAGTCATGCGTCGTCAGCCGCGCGAGAGCGTCCGGTGCGAGGCGTTTCGCGAGGCCATACTCGCTGCAGGCGCGGGCCAGGAAATGCTCGGCCAGCAGCACGATGTCGTGGCCGCGCTCGCGCAAGGGCGGGATGCGCAGCGTCACGACCGCGAGACGATGGTAAAGATCCTCGCGGAAGCGCTGCTTCCGGATCGCCACGTCCAGCTCCTCGCTCGTCGCCGCGATGATCCACACGTCGATCGCCCGTGTCGTCGTGGCGCCGAGCGGTCGGAGCTGCCGCTCGTCGACGACCTTCAGCAGCTTGGCCTGGAGGCCATCGGGCAGAAGCCCGATCTCGTCGAGAAAAATGGTGCCGCGGTCCGCGGCCGCGAACAGACCGGGTTTGGCATGGCGAGCGTCGGTGAATGCTCCACGCTCGAAGCCGAACATCTCCGACTCCATGAGCGTGGCCGGGATGGCTGCACAGTTGACGTCGACAAACGGTTGGCGCGCCCGTGGACCCGCCTGGTGCAGGGCGCGAGCGATCATGCTTTTGCCTGTCCCGGTCTCTCCGAGCAGCAGCAGCGGCGGCAGCCGGCGCGCGCCGGCATAGCGGTGGACGATCTGCTCCAGCTGGCGCCGGAGCCCGACGATGACGGCGCTCTCCCCGAGGATCTCGGCGAAAGGCGACGACATGGGGCGGTGATCATATCCGAACCGATGCACCAGTGGTGCAAATTCCACCGCTGGTGCAGCGGCCTCGGACCGGAACCACTTTTCGTTCTTGAACGCTTACTTGGCGCCACCCGACCACCGAGCGGCGCCCCGCGAGGTGCGGCACTCCGCTTGCGTCATCGCCCTGCGGCGTCGACCCATGGCGCCCCGCGGCGCCGACGCAGTCCACCGTTCACGTACGACAGGGAGGACGTCGATGACTCGCACCCGTCTACAGTGTCGCGTCCTGAGCTGCTTGGTGATGCTGCTTGGACTCATTGTCGTGTTGCCGGCGCCAGCCCGCGGCGACGCCGACGGCCACGAGTTCACCGTCCGCTGCGACAAGGGCAAGACGATCGGCGCATCCCTCGCCGAGCACGATGGTCCGGTGACGCTGAGCATCGTAGGGGTCTGCGACGAGCACGTCGTCGTGAACCGCAACGACGTCAGTCTCGTAGCCGGCGCCCCCGGCGCCGGCATTCACGGACCGGATCCGGCCGTCAACACGCTGCAGGTGACGGGTGACCGGTTCCTGCTCGACGGTCTGACGGTGACGGGTGGACGCAACGGAATCGTGGTGTCCGGCGGCACACGCGCGACGATCCAGAACTGCACGGCACTGGCGAGTGGCAGCGGCATCGTCGGCGGGATCGGAATCGTCTTCTTCCACGGAACGACCGGAACGATCGACAGCTGCACGTCGAACGGCAATCCCGCGGACGGTCTCATGCTCGACGGGGCGGTCGCCAGCATCACCAACAGCAGCTTCTCGTCGAACCACCGCGCCGGCATCCTGGTGTTCGGCGGCAGCAGCGCGCGCATCGGGCTGTCGAACGCGTTCACGGCCGCGGGCAACACGATCAACGGCAATGGGTCGAACGGTATTCACGTCACCATCGGCTCGACCGCCATCATCATCGGGAACACGATCTCGGAAAATGGGACCAGTCCCACCGGCGCCTTCGGACGCATTGGAATTGCGGCCGCTATCCAGTCGCGCATCGACGTCATCGCGGGGAACACCATCACCAACAATTTCGGTGCCGGCGTCTTCGTCGGATCCGGGTCGATGGCTGGCATCGGTGATCCGGGTTTCGGCCTGGGCGTGGCGAACCTCATCCGTGGGAATTCGACGGCGGCCCCAGCACAGGGCATCAACGTCACCCTCAGCTCGACGCTGATCCTTCGCGGCGCGACGGTCGACAACAACAACGGCGCGGGCATCGCGCTGTCTGCTCGCTCCACGATGAGCGCCTTTTCGAACACCATCACTGGGAACTCGGTGAACGGAGTCCAGCTCAGTCAAGGCAGCGCGGCGATCTTCCAGCCGATCCCACCGTTCTCGAATGTCAGCGGCAACACCGGCACGGATGTGATCTGTCTGGACGGCGAGTCGAGCGTCACCGGCCCACTCGCGCCCGGCGCGACGGTCAACTGCACCGGGTTCTAAAGGAGGGGAGCGATGCGAGCGTTCGCATGCGTGATGCTGCTTCTCGCACTCACCGGCTGTGCCACGACTGGATCGGATGGCGCAAAGCCACCGGTCGACGTGACCGGATCATGGGCTGGTACGTTCACCTGGCCGTACGGCGTCTCGCCAATCACGCTTACGCTGCGCCAGGTAGGCGCCGAGGTCACCGGCGACATCGTCACGACGGGAACGGCGGGAGAGATGCGACAAGGCAATGGGCCTACACGCGGGACAGTGAGCGGAGACACGCTGTCGCTGACGTTCGCCGGCGGCAGTGCAGACTTGTTCGTCAAGGCAAACAGTATGAGTGGGTTCTCGAGCTCGGGGGGCCGGTGGACGTTGCAGCGGCAGTAACCGATGTCGCGTCTACACGTACATCGGCCGCCGCTCGCTGAGCGCCAGCCAGCCGCGCACGATGCGGTAGATGAACCAGATGCCGACGAAGCCGAGCGGGATCCAAGCGATGAAGAATCCGATGCCCAGCGTGGCGACGATGAAGAGCCCACAGAGCGCGACCCAGAGCAGGCCGAACCAGAACGTCCGGATCTGCCAGCGGAAGTGGGGCTCGAGCCACGTGCCCCGCACCTCGCTGCGCTTCACGTAATTCAGGATGACCGCGATGATGGACGGCCAGCCGAAGAGGAACGCGCCGACCACGGTCGCCGTGCCGACGATGCCGATGACGAGGCTGGCGGCGTGCAGGGCGTAGATCAGATGCGTATACCGGATGAGCGACTCGTTCGGCTGAGCGGCGACGACGTTCACGACGCGCGCGCCTTGTGGAACGCGCGCTCGAAGCCAGGCAGCGCGCGCACGATCGTCTCCCGATCGACCGTCAGCGAGATACGGATGTGGCCGGGCATGCCGAAGCCCGAGCCCGGCACTGTGAGCACGCCCTCTTCGGCCAGCAGGCGGACGAAGACAACGTCGTCGTCGATCGGCGTGCGCGGGAACACGTAAAACGCGCCCTGCGGCTTCACGCAGCGATAGCCGATGCGCGTGAGACCCTCGTACATCAGGTCGCGCTTCTCGCGATACGGGGCGACGTCGATGACCTGGTCACCGACCTCGGCCACCACCCACTGCCACAGCGCGGGCGCGTTGACGAAGCCGAGCACGCGGCTGGTGAAGGTGCATGCCTCGAACAATTCCGCGGCTTCCGGCATGCGGGGCGAGAACGCGAGATAGCCGATGCGCTCGCCCGGAATGGCCAGCGATTTCGACCACGACGTGGCCACGACGGCGCGCGTGACGAGCGGCGGCACCTGCGGTACGGCGACGCCGTCGAAGACCAGCTCGCGATACGGCTCGTCGCTGATCAACACGATCGGCCGCGGCGCGCGCGCGAGCACCGACTCGATCGCGGTGAACGTTTCGGCCGGATAAATCACGCCGCTGGGATTGTTCGGCGAGTTCAGGAGAATCGCGCGCGTCTCGGGCGTGATCGCCGCCTCGAGCCTCGCGACGTCGGGCGTGAGCTCGGCGGTCGGCGGCACGACGACGAGCCGGCCGCCGTGGTTCTCCGCGTAGAACGTGTACTCGGCGAAGAACGGGGCCACCGTGATCACCTCGTCGCCCGGGTCGAGCAGCGCTTTCAGCACGGTGTTGAGCGCCGCGCCGGCGCCCACGGTCATGAGGATGTGATTCGCGGTGTACGGCAGCCCTGTGGCCGCCTGCATGCGCTTGGCCACCGCCTCGCGCACGCGCGGATGACCGGCGTTGGGCATGTAGGCGTGCAGGTGCGGCGCGTCGCTGTCGAGCACGCGCCGCGCGGCGGCGAGCACCGCGGGCGGCGGCTCGATCTCGGGATTGCCGAGCGTGAAGTCGAAGACCTTGTCGGCGCCGCGCTCAGCCTTGAGGCGCGCGCCTTCCTCGAACATCCGGCGAATCCAGGACGCCTTCTTCAGGTTGTCGGTCACGGCTCGGGAGATCATCACGGCCGGAGTATAGTCGACGCGGAGGACTTCCGATGCGCATGGCGGTGCGCCGAGCCGGCCGTGGGCCCGACGTCGTGTTGTTCCACGGCGGCATGGGATCGTGGAAGCACTGGATCCGCAACATCGACGCGCTCGCCACGCGCTTCACGGTGCACGCCCTCGATCACCCGTCGTACGGCGAGTCCGCGCCGGTGCCGCGCGAGACGACCGGCCTCGAATACCTCGACCTCGTGCACCGGTTGTTCCTCGAGGCGTTCCCGGGACACGCGCCGCTTCGTTTCGCCGGATTCTCCTTCGGCGGCGCCATCGCCGCCAACCTCGCGCGCCGCCTCGGCGGGCGCGTCACGCATCTGTGTTTGATCTCGCCCGGCGGCTTTCCGCGCCGGCGCTTCGGCGATCGGCCGACGCGCAGCTATCGAGAGGCCGGCGACGACGACAAGCTGTTTCGCGAGATCTGCCGACACAACCTGCTCATCAACATGCTGAGCGATCCGGCCAGCGTCGGCGAAGACACGATCGACATTCAGGCCGAGTGCGTCCGGCGCGCGCGCTTCGACAGCCGCAAGGTCAGCGCGGGCGGCACGCTGCTCGGCGATCTCGCGGCCGCGCGGTGCCGCATCCGCCTGCTGTGGGGCGAGCGCGACGACTCGGCGTTCCGGCCGGCGAGCCTGCTGATCGGCGAGATCGCCGACGCGGTCCCGGCGCTCGACGTGCACCGGATTCCGCGCGCGGGCCACTGGTCGGCGTACGAAAACGCGCCCGAGGTGAATCGGCTGCTGCTCGAGTTTTTCTCGCGTTAAGCGACGTCGCGCTGCTGTGCGGCGTTGTAGTTGGCGTCGTACCACCAGTCGAGATACGCCGCGTACGTGATGGGTGGATAGCGCGGCGGATCGTCTGCCGACTGGCAGGTGGGCAGGCACGCGATGTCCGTGTCGAGGTGCGGTCCCATGAAGTACGGGATGGCGTACCGCGGGCGCCCCACCGGCGGCAGCGCGCGATGCGGCGTCGATTTGAAGTGACCGTTCGTCCAGCGCTGCATCATGTCGCCCGAGTTCACGGCGAACGAGCCGGGCACGTACGGCACGTCGACCCAGTCCCCGTCCGGCATCCGTACTTGAAGCCCCGGCACCTCGCTCTGGGCGAGGAACGTCAGGAAGTTGGCGTCGGTGTGCGGCGCGATCCCGAACTGGTTCGATTCCGCCGTTACCGGCGGATAGTGCGTGAGGCGAAAGCTGAACTGACTCTCGGCGAAGGCGCTGTCGAACGTGTCGATCGGAAGATCGAGCGCCGCCGCGCAGAGCGGAAGCAGGCGACGGCCGAGCGCGTCCACGGTGTCGGTGTAGGCGAGCAGCGTCTCGCGAAAGCCCGGCAGACTCGGCGGCCACTGGTTCGGGCCGGCGAACCGGCGGCCCGCGCGCACCAGCGGATCGTCCGCTCGTCGCTCGCGCTTGATGAAGAACGCCTCATTGAGGTCCGGCTTGTCGTTGGCGTTGACGCCCGAGGTCCACACCGCGTACCGCCCCAGCATCATGTAGCCGTTGTTGTGCTCGTTCATCCGGAGCGCGAGCTTGGTCTCCATCGGCTGCGCGTGGAAGCGTCGGGCCTCGGCGAACGTGCGGTCGATCAAATCTTGAGGCACGCCGTGATTGACGATGACGAAGAAGCCGACGTCGCGCAGCGCGCGCCCAAGCTCGGCGGCGGTCGCGGCGATCGCGCCAGGCCGTCCGGACAGATAGGACCCGAGATCGATGATCGGGATCACGCCTCGATGAGATAGCATCCGGGGCCGGCGCGTGCAACACTCTCGCCAAGGAGCCGACAGCCGAGGAGCCGACATATGGGCATCGCGATCCGTCAGATTCACCCGATGTTCGTGGGCGAGGTGTCCGACATCGACATCGGCAAGCCGCTCTCGCCCGACGAGGTCGCCGCCATCGACGAAGGGATGATCCGCTACGCCGTGCTGGTCTTCCACGACCAGAAGCTCACCGACGAGCAGCAGATGGCGTTCACGCTGAACTTCGGGACGCTCGAAGACGCGCGCGGCGGCAACATCACGAAGCCGGAGGACCGGCGGCTGCACGTGGGCATGAACGACGTGTCCAATCTGGGCAAGGACGGACGTCCGCTGGAGCGCGACTCACGCGTGCAGCTGTTCAACCTCGGCAACATGCTGTGGCACTCCGACAGCTCGTTCCGCCCTGTCCCCGCGAAGTACTCGCTGCTGTCGGCACGCCTCGTGAATCCGATCGGCGGCAATACGGAGTACGCCGACATGCGCGCCGCCTACGATGCCCTTGACGCTCAGACGAAGGCGGAGATCGACGAGCTGATCTGCGAGCATTCGCTCATGTACTCGCGCGGCTCGCTCGGCCTGGTCGATTACTCGGAGGAGGAGAAGGCGATGTTCCGGCCGGTGCGCCAGCGGCTCGTGCGCACGCATCCGGCCACCGGCTGCCGGTCGCTCTACCTGTCGTCACACGCCGGCGCGATTCTCGGGATGCCGACGCCGGAGGCCCGCATTCTCCTGAGAGATCTCACCGAGCACGCCACGCAGCCGCAGTTCGTCTACGTGCATCGCTGGCAACCATGGGATTTCGTGATGTGGGACAACCGGCGGACGATGCATCGCGTGCGCCGCTACGACCACAGTCTGCCGCGCGACATGCGGCGCACCACATTGGCGGGCGACGCGCCCACCGTCGGGCAGCAGGCGTAGACATGACAGACGTCGCGAGTGTTCGGGATCGCGACAGCTGACATGCCGAACCGGCACCCGGCCCGATTGCGGTAGCTGTAACCCCTGGTCGATTCAGGCCCGAGCGCTCTGGCACCCCCGCTGCAGTGATGTAAGCGCTGCGCATCTGTTGCGCAGCACTGCCGAGGGGAGGCCCCATGAGAAAGCTTGTCACGATCTTGAGCGCGGTCAGCGCACTGTCGCTTGGCCTGAGCGCTCAAACGGTCTTCGCGGGCGGCGTCGGATCACTCGCGCAGAACAAGGCGTACAGCATCCAGGTGATCGCGCACGATACCTGTCCGGCCGGGAGCTTCGACGATACGAGCCGGCGCACGATCGCGGTGCTCGCGAATTTCACGGACAGCCCGAATGGGATGCAGTTCACGAGCCTCGACAAGACCAACAAGATCTTCCTCACGCCGGGAACCGACTTCTCCATCGCCGACGGCAATGCCTGTGATGGCGACGGCGCCATCGTCGACCTCCCGTCAGACGTGAGTACGACCTACGAGGTGTACGTGCGTCTGGTTGGCAAACCGGGTAGCAAGATCGATGTCAGCACGTGCGGCGTCGACACCACTGGCCTGGTGACCGGGACGGCTGGCACGGTCCTCTGCTCGACGGACAACTTCGTGAAGGTGCGCATGACCGGTAAAGGTCAGCCGAGCTTTACGAACGCGACGAGTCAGCTGTTGTTCATCACCAATCCGGCCCTGACCAGCGTGTGCAACGGCGGCAAGTGCGCGCTGTTCGATCAGAGTCTCCAGAATTACTTCTGGGACTGGAACACGCCTATCGGCCGACCCCACGCGCAGCTCTGGTTCGTGCCGGTTCAGTAGGACGCCTGGGGCGGGCGGGGCTTGGGCAACCTTCCCGCCCGCCTCAATCACCCCCGTAGCTACCAGCGCGCGCTGACGCGCCGGGGCTGCCAATCGCCCTCCCGGTGCGCGTCCACCATCTCCGAGTCCGCGAAGAGCTTCACCAGCAGCATGCCCGCGACGAAGCCGCCGACGTGCGCCCCGAACGCCACGCCGCCGCCCTCGCTCGCCATGAGGCCGAACAGGCCGCTCACGAACTGCAGCCCGAACCAGTAGAGGAGCATCGTCCACGCGGGCAGCGTCACCGTGGTGATGAAGAAGCCGAGGAATATCAGGCAGTGCACGCGTACCCGCGGATAGAGCACGAGGTAGGCGCCCATCACGCCGCTGATGGCGCCGGAGGCGCCGACCATGGGGATCACCGAGCGCGGATTGAGCGCCACCTGCGTCAGCGCGGCCGCGACGCCACACAGAAGATAGAAGATGAGGTAGCGCACGCGACCCATCGAGTCCTCGACGTTGTTGCCGAAGAGCCAGAGGAACCACATGTTGCCGAGCAGGTGCATCCACCCGCCGTGCAGGAACATCGACGTCAGCACGTGGCCCACCTGACGGCCGGGGTCGGTGAGGCACGTGAGCCCGTCGCCCATCGGAAAGCGCGTGCCGGGCGGCACCGACAGCGTGAGCTCAGCGGGAATCAGGCCGAGGTCGCACACGGACCGCGCCAGCTCCAGGGGCGAGCCGGCGCCTTGCAGCACGAACCAGACGAGGAGATTGAGCGCGATCACGAGGTATGTGACGACCGGCGTGCGCAGCGTGACGTTCTCGTCGTGGTAGGGGAACACGGCTCAGGCGCTCAGCGTGAAGCCCGCGTATCCGGCGGCGGCGACCGCGTCGCATTTCTCACGATAGACGCCGACGCCGCCGATGTACGGCATGAAG
>Ga0075423_10003099_pt1 | contig 15247 bp, 11 predicted proteins | sample SoiMethybrSBSTD2_FD_80114 | JGI IMG/M metagenome (GOLD analysis project Ga0075423, IMG submission 80114) | Bulk soil microbial communities from a Populus tree surrounding site in Tennessee, USA - Soil MetaG P. TD hybrid SBSTD2 | ecosystem: Environmental > Terrestrial > Soil > Tree plantation...
ATCCTTTACGCCAGCGGGCACCCCGGTAACCCATTACAGAATATCTGGATCCTGCCCCTTTCAGCCGACCACAAACCCCGACTCCTTGTCCAGAACGCCTATGATGGGCAATTTTCTCCCGACGGCCGTTGGGTCGCTTACACTTCCAATGAATCTGGCAAGGTCGAGGTTTACGTTGGGTCATTCGACACCGCTCAGGTTTTGAACCTACCGCCAGGGGCGGCAGCTACCCAGGGGAGCAAGTTGCAGATATCAACCGGTGGAGGTGAAATCGCCAGGTGGCGAGGGGATGGTAAGGAGGTCTTTTATCGCGATTCGGCGCCGGGCAAGCGCATGTGGTCCGCGGAAGTTGACGGGAGAAGCGATACTTTCAAGGCTCGCAAGCCGCAGCCTCTCTTCAGAGCATCAGAGTGGGCCGATGCTCAGTTTGACGTGACCCCAGACGGCCAGCGGTTCGTGATCATCAAGCAAGGAAGCATAAGTCCGAATGCACCGCTTACACTGGTGGTGAACTGGACAGCGCGATTAGGCAACAAGCCGTGAGGCTGATTCTCTGAGCGGGCTCTCCATGTTATGGCTAGATGGAGTCCGCGCCGAAAACTCTCGGAGTGCCGGTTTGCTGGTTCGAGACAGCGCAACTTCGACTGCAGGACGCACTCTGGTCTCCCTAGTCACCAGCACACTTGCTAAGGGAATTTTTCCAAAGGCGTCTTTGCCCGTATGGACAAGCTCTTATAAGAAGAGCGGCGCCAGCACGAGAGTGATTGTGCTCAACAACTTGATGAGCACGTGCAAAGATGGGCCGGCAGTGTCTTTGAAAGGGTCGCCAACAGTGTCGCCGACCACCGCAGCTTTGTGAGGATCTGATTTCTTGCCGCCGTAAGCACCAGTCTCAATATATTTCTTGGCGTTGTCCCAAGCTCCTCCGCTGTTATTGAGGAAGAGCGCCATCAGGATTCCCGTGATCGTTCCAACCATCAGATAGCCTCCAATCACTTCCGCTCCCGTAGCGCCAAATTCCGGCTTGCCGTTCACGTAGTAAAGCCAGCGAAAGGCGAGTCCTACTCCCAGTGTCATTCCAACGACAAGCAGGCCCGGCAAAACCATCTTGCCCAGGGCAGCCTTGGTGGCGATGTCCACGCACTGACCATAGTCTGGTTTTGATGTTCCTTGCATGATGCCCGGGTTGTTCTTGAATTGGTCGCGAACGTTATTGATGATCGAATAGGCCGCGCCCCCCACGGCCTTGATGGCCAGCGAGCAGAACAGAAAGACCAGCACTGCTCCGAGCATGGCTCCCACGAATACCTCGGGCTTGTTTAGATTGATGACCGGCTGAAACGAGGGCAAATAGTTTCGAACCTCATCGATGTAGGCTCCAAAGAGAAGAAAGGCGGCCAGGGCAGCGGATCCTACTGCATATCCTTTGGTCAACGCTTTGGTCGTGTTGCCAACTGAATCCAGGCGGTCGGTCTTCTCTCGAATGGATTCCGGCTGCCGGCTCATTTCTACGATTCCGCCGGCGTTGTCGGTAATCGGTCCGAAGGTGTCCATGGCTAAGATATAAGCCGCGGTGCCCAGCATCCCCATGGTTGCCACAGCAGTCCCGAAAAGTCCGGAATCATGCAGAGCTGAGTGAGCGCCCAGAAAATAGGCGCTGACGATCGCGATCGCGATGACAAGAATCGGATAGCCCGTAGATTCCATGCCCACGGCCACCCCTGCAATAATATTAGTGGCGGGTCCAGTCTTGGAAGCCTCGGCAATCATCTTGACGGGGCGATAGCGGTATTCAGTGTAGTACTGGGTGATGTAGACAAAAGCAACTGAGGTCAGGACCCCGATGACGCCGCAGAGGAAAAAGTTGAAATAGTATTGAGGACCTAATAGCCAGCGTGAAGCGATGAAGAACCCGATCATCGCCAGAGTCGCCGTGATGTAGTACCCTCGGTTCAGGGCGTTCATGGGATCTTCTGTTTCGTTGGTCTTCACGCACATGATTCCGACCATCGAGGCGATAATACCGAAAGCTCGGGCCACCAGAGGGAATAGCAACACCCCCAGCAGAGTGAGGCCTTGGGCTTCGAAGACCCCTTTGTTCGCCCGGTAGAGACCCGCCGCCAGGATCATGGCTCCGATATTTTCCGCGGCCGTCGATTCAAACAGATCCGCTCCACGTCCGGCACAGTCACCCACGTTGTCGCCTACCAGGTCAGCGATCACCGCGGGATTGCGCGGATCATCTTCAGGGATCCCTGCTTCAACTTTGCCGACCAAGTCCGCTCCAACGTCAGCGGCCTTGGTATAGATTCCTCCTCCAAGTTGCGCAAACAGAGCCACAAAGCTCGCGCCGAAACCATAGCCGACAATAAGGAGGGGGATCTTAGTGATGTCACCCGCTACGCCCATCATTTTGACCAGGGCGAAAAGCCCAGCTACTCCGAGCAAGCTCATAGCCACTACAAAGAACCCGGAAACCGCCCCGCCTCGGAGCGCGGTTTGCAGTGCTCCGTTCATGTTTCTGGTGGCTGCCGAGGCTGTTCTGATGTTGGATCGAATTGCCACCCACATGCCCATATAGCCCGCGGCCACCGAGCACGCAGCCCCGAAAACAAAGGACAAGGTGGTCCACAGCGCCAGATCGCCGGGACTCGCCGGATCATGTTCATTGTGTGTGCGAACAAAGGCGTAAAGGATATAGATGATGGCTGCGAGGGCGGTTGCCAGATAGGCAATGGTTCGGTTCTGCCGCCGCAAGAAGGCTTCCGCACCTGCTTTAATAGCATCAGAAATGACCCGCATCTCGGCTGTTCCTGTGTCCCGTTTCAGGACGTCCCGAATCAAGTAGAGAGCAAACAGGAGTCCCAGGAAACTAATACCGAGTATCAAATTAAGTTCCATGCTGTTTGGACAGCTCCTTTCAAGGGGAAATTGACAGCCAACGCAGGCCACGAAATCTTATGATTTCAGGCGTGGTTGAAAATGCGGCGAGAAGAGGCATGAAGACCATTGAATCCTTGATGACGGAGCGCCTTGTCTTCAGTCCCAGCCAAAATGTACAAGAAGATAGCTCAGATTCCATTCGACTTCCAGAGAATTCTGTTGATAATTAACTCTTTGCATACACGATGCTCTTAAGTGTTTCGGGCTATTTCGGGCCAGACAAGAGGCGTGTTCATATGGCACCGTCAAGGTCTTTCTTGACGGGAGTTTTCTTCGCGGGCTGGCCGTGCTTGCCGCGAAGAGCGAGGCCTTCCATGCCGGAGCGCAAGCCATGACCGAAAGCAACAAAGTGGGTACTGCAAAAACCCTGCCCTACCCAGCCCGGTTCAAAAGGGTGCTCACCCTCAAGGACCTCATCATCTATGGAATTGTCTTTATTACCCCCACCGCACCCTATCCTGTTTTCGGCATCGTCGGGTCCATTGCTCATGGCCACGTGGCCTTGACTTACCTCATTGGGATGGTGGCGATGATGCTAACGGCCCTGAGCTATGGTCGGATGGCCACAGCATTTCCGGCAGCCGGATCGACCTACACCTTTACCCAGCGCGGGCTCAACCCCCATCTCGGATTTTTTGCCGGCTGGTCCATGTTCCTGGATTATCTGCTGATTCCGCTGCTGAGCGTCATTTACGTTGGCCTCACTCTGCAGCGGATTGTGCCCAGCATATCTTACGGATTCTGGGTGATCTTGTCGGCGGCGGTCATCACAGCCATTAACCTGATGGGCATCAAGATGACCGCCCGAGCCAATCAGGTCATGATGGTGGCAATGTTGATTTCGGTGGCGTGGTTTATGGCATCTGCCGTGGCGGCGTTGTTACGAGGAGTGGGGCAGGGGACCTTGCTCTCTATCAAGCCGTTTTACGATCCAGAAAACTTCAGCTTGTCGGCCGTGATGACGGGAAGTTCGGTGGCGGCCCTCTCTTACATTGGCTTCGACGGCGTGACAACATTGTCTGAAGATGTTGAGAAACCAGAGCGGAATGTATTGGTCGCAACCGTTTTAGTCTGCTTTCTAAGCGCGGCGTTCAATATCTTTCAAACTTATCTTGCGCAGCTGGTCTGGCCGAACTTTCGTGGCTTTCACGATATCGAAACGGCTTTCCTCGATGTCAGCCAGTTGGTGGGAGGTTCGCCCCTCTTTCACTATGTGACTTTCGTCCTTCTAGTTGCAGGCTTAGGAAGCGCCTTGGGTGGACAAGCAGGCGCTTCGAGACTCCTTTTCGGAATGGGGAGAGACGAGGTTCTTCCCAGGAGGTTCTTTGCCTACCTTCACCCCAAGTACAACACGCCCACGTACAATGTTCTCTTACTAGGCGGATTTGCGGGTGTAGCTGCCTTTTTTATTAACTTCCAATTGGCAGCCGAACTGGTGAACTTCGGGGCCTTTCTGGGCTTCATCTGCGTGAATCTAGCAGTCATCAACCATTTCTTTCTGCGCGGAGGCAAAAGAATTGGGGGAGACTTCCTGAACTATCTGCTTGCTCCGGCATTGGGTTTCCTATTCTGCCTCTACATCTGGGTTAGCTTACGGCCAATCGCTATGATCGTAGGTTTTAGCTGGTTGGCTATTGGACTTGTGTACGCCGCCATTCTGACCAAGGGCTTTAGAAAGCCTCCCAAGTCCATTGATTTTCACGAAGCGGAATGACGGAGCAATGGATTCTCACCAGGTAAATGGTGCCATGAGGAATTGATTTCAGCACAGAGGCTGACGGCACCGAGTGTGGTTAGCAAGCCTATTCTCCACAAACTTCCTTGCCGCGAAAGTCAGATTCTCTTCACTCAAATTCAAATGCCCCGCTGGTGTCGCACTGGCATCGAAGCATCCGGCGCTCCGAATGGGCCCGGCCATCCTATCAAACCGTTCAGAAGGGGATCTGGCCGTTTGACTTGCCAAAAAGACGGCTTGGTTGTCAGGCGTTACAGTATCTAGTATTTGGTGGTAGCTTGAAAACGAGGGGTCGCTGATGTGTCTGATGAAGGTCGCAAAGGTAGCGTCGGGATTGCTGGCAATCATTCTAGGGCCATGGACTGATCACGTTAGCCTTTTCGGCCAGAGTCACAGCATAGACGTGACGAAGTCCAGTTTGAAGGTGCGTGTTTTTAAGTCTGGCCTGTTTTCGGCTTTTGCACACGATCATGAAATTGAAGCCCCAATCGACAAGGGAACGATTTCTTCCTCCGCCAATCCCGGCGTGCAGTTGGTTGTGGACGCGCGGAAGATGCGAGTACTGGATCCGGAAATTGCAGGAGACAAGCGTTCCGAAATCCAACGCACGATGCAAAGCTCTTCCGTTCTTGATAGCGAGCATTTTCCTGAGATTTCTTTTCAGTCCACCGGAGTCAAAAACAACGGCAATGACCTCTGGGAAGTGCAGGGAAATCTGACACTGCATGGCCAGGTGCGACCGCTCGTTGTGACGGTTACTTCGCGGGATGGTCACTACCGCGGCTCGGCATCCCTCAAGCAAAGCAACTTCGGCATAAGTCCCATACGGATCGCTGGCGGAACCGTTAAGGTTAAAGACGAAGTCAAGGTCGAGTTCGACATCGTTGCTGCTCAATAAGAAAGCTCGTCACAAACATGATTTTGAGGCGTGCTCCTAGACTGAGCAGTGACGATGTTTCTCAGCCGGGAGTGTGAACGTGGTGGATGTCCTCATCGTCGGTGCTGGGATTGCGGGATCAGTGCTGGCCACGTTGTTAGGGCGGAACGGGTTCTCAGTCGAGCTCTTTGAGCAAGGCTCCTTTCCCAAGGAAAAACCATGCGGTGAAGGATTGATGCCGGGCGGTGTGGCGGCCTTGGAGAGAATGGGCCTGGCGGGAGCCGTGGAGGGCAGGCATTTTTACGGTGTACGCTACCATCTTCGCCATCTCACCGTTGAAGGGCGGTTCCCTAGTGTTGCCGGCTTTCCGAACTCGGGTCGTGGGCAGCGTCGCAAACACTTGGACCAGGCGCTGTTTCGAGCGGCTACGGCGACCCCTGGTGTTACAGCCTTTACTGGCGCGCGCGTAGATGGCCCGCTCTGGGAGCACGCAGGTGTGGTTGGTGTGCGCGTGGGCGGTACATCGAGACGAGCCACGCTGGTTGTTGCAGCCGACGGGATGAATTCACGCATTCGGCACCAGTTAGGCCTTAACATTCCCGGCCAAAGAAAGAGATTAGGTGTCTGCGCCCATTTTCTGCTGGCATCGGATCGCGAACAGCCGCCATGGGTCGATGTTTTCGTTTCGAAGGGATATGAGCTCTATGTAACGCCGCTCCCCAATCGGGAGGTGCTGGTTGCTGGATTGGCTCACGCAGACGTTTTGACTCAACCTATTCATAGGCTGTTTTACAACTGGTGCAACTCCCAGCCGACCCTCAGGTCGCGGCTCGATGGCGCTCAGCAGATTTCTCCCCTAAGAGCGACTTCTCCCCTTTCTGGTTGCGTGAGAGCTGGCGTTACTCGGGGCCTGGTTCTGTTGGGAGACGCGGCGGGCTCTGTTGATCCCATTACAGGCTCAGGCATGGCACTGGCACTGTTGACAGCCGAGCTCTTGGCCAGATATGTAAGCTGCAATTTGAGCAGCAACTCTGAGTGGCTTTGGGACTTTGAACGCGAACGCCAGGCATTTCTTCGGGACCACCGACTTCTGAGCAATTTGATGCTCTGCTTGTCCGACCATCCGCGCATGGCTTACTGGCTACTCTCTTCGGTGGGAAGCTGGCCAGGTTTGCTTTCCCACTTCGTAGGTGTTTCAGGCGGTGTCAGAAGGTTGTGGGGAAAACAGCTACACACGAGCCATGTGGTTTGTTCATCTACCGCTTAATCTCCTGACCGTGTAGAATTGACTTGGTCTGCATAAACAGACACACGAGTCCTGTTCTGCAGCAGCACCCTTCGCTAACGGAGAGTTTGATGCGCAGGATGCATCTGATCGAAATTCATGATCAGACCTGGTTTCCAAGGTTTCTTCGCGACTACGTCACCGAAGCACTTCAGGTCATCTTCAACGTGGGAAGTCTCTATATCCCTATCGTCGGCCGGCTTCAGAAAGCACTCAAAGATGCCAGGGCCCAGCGGGTCCTGGACTTAGGCTCCGGCGCTGGCGGCCCCTGGCTATGGCTGTGTCAACTCGTTGAACCGGAGGGATACCGCCCCATCGATATTTGGTTGACGGACCGATATCCTCCTGCGAGAACGTGTGACCTCGAGAGAATCGACTCCCGAAACAGGATTCACTTCCATTCGGCTCCGGTTGATGCAATGGACGCCCCTGCCGACCTGAACGGATTTCGGACACTATTTACTTCCTTTCATCATTTCAGACCTCAGGAAGCGCGCGCGATCCTTCAAGATGCTGTCAATAAACGAGAGGGCATCGGCATCTTTGAAGTGCCAAGACGAGGCTTTCTAACAATGCTCCTCGTTTTCGCAATGCCTGTCGCGGACTTGATACTGGTTCCTTTCATACGCCCGTTTCAGTGGTCGCGCTTGATTTGGAACTACGTGATTCCCGTGATCCCGATTGTCCTTTGGTTTGACGGAATTGTGTCGTGCATGCGCACTTACTCAACCCGTGAGCTTGGTGAACTTATAGCAGGGTTGCCCGCTAATAACTATAGATGGGATATCGGAGAGGAGAAGGGATCTCTTTTCCCTGTCCCTGTCACCTACTTGATTGGCTTCCCGAATCCGAGGGGGACCGAGTAGCCACATATTGCAGCCGCAAAAAACTTCCAAAACCACCTCCCCATCCTACACACCGCGCCAAACGTTCCTACTGACCGGATTTCCACAACCAAGACACACGCGGCGTCTCTCTTCAATTTGAGCGCATAGCAGCCCTTTTCGTGGCAGAATCATAGGGTCTGCAGAAGGGGGCAGCCTTTTGCGTTTGATGCACTGTAAAGCGACAATTATGGGTAACCTCTAGTCATGAAAGTTCGTCTTTCCAGTATGAGCAAGGCTGCGTCGGTTCAGGCCCGAGAGTCCGGTTCCAGAACGGCAACCCGAGATCTGATCCAGAGTTGTCAGGAGGGAGACACTGCCGCGTTTGAGGAACTCGTCAAGAGATTCGAACGCAAAGTCTTCGGTCTCGCGTATCAAATTGTGAGGTCGGCCAATGAGGTTGAAGACATCGCACAGGAGGTCTTTACAAAACTGTTCTTCTCTTTGCCTCAATTTCGTCTGGATGCCTCCTTTGAAGCCTGGCTGTACCGCATTACGGTCAATCAATGCTGCGACTATTTGCGGAAGCGGAAAAGGACGCGACATGTCAACGAATCGGAGCTTTCCGAAGAAGAGGCTGCCTACTTTGAGAAGGTTGGTTCGTTCAGCCAAAGCAGGGAAATGGATATCAGCCTCAGGCTGGAAATCAGGCAGACGGCAGACAATCTGCTAAGCGCATTGCCTCCTCAAGAACGGTCATTACTGGTTCTGAAGGAGGTTGAGGAACTATCGATTGAGGAATTAATGGCTGTTTTCAAAGCCTCGAGGAGTGCAATCAAAGTGAGATTATTCAGGGCGCGGAGACGCTTGAAGTCCCTTTACGAAACGCGGATGAAGAGAAAAGGAGGCCGACGAGCATGAATCATCGACGTATCAAAGATTGGATTGAAGAATATGTCGATCACACCTTGTCTCCACAGAAGGCGTTGGAGATCGAACAACATTTAGGGGGCTGTTCCGAATGCCGCGAACGGCTTACCCTGGCTCGAATGACGCGACAGATCGTTCTTGCCGCCCGATTGGAGAACGAGTGTGCTCCCGGTCCTCGTTTTGCCCATTCGGTGGTGGGGGCCATCGAACAGCAGAGAGAGACTTATCTCTTCTGGAGTCCCGTGCGGCTTCTGGCCATCAGGGCTATTCCCCTCATGGCCCTGCTAGCCTTCATTCTAGCCGCTGTTGCCTACGCCCAGTTCATTCCAGCCCTGAGTGCTAGCGGCTCTGAGCCGTCCTATGTGGAATCTTATCTCGATTGCTCTCCGGCCTCGGAACAAGAAAGGTTCATGCTTTCGAACGCGGCAGGAGCACAAGATTCAGAAAAGGCTCTTGATTTTCTGAAGCAGCAACATTCTGAATCGGCTGGGTCTGGGAGGTAACGATGATACATCAATCCAAATTCAAAGCATTTATGCTGATTGCAGTGGTCTTCTTGCTCGGCGCCATTGTTGGGGGATCATTGGGGACAACCATCGTTTCCAGGAAGTTTGCATCTCCTCCGGAGATCTCGTGGAGACAGAAGCGGAACATGATTCTTGAGAAATTCAGATCCCGCCTGGAGCTAACAGCGGAACAAAGTGAGAAAGTGCAGGCCATCCTAGAGCAAACTCATCAGCAAGTTAGGACTTTGGAGCAGTCCATCAAACCACAGTCGGTTGAGATTCGGAATCAGATGCGAAGCAGGGTTCGAGAGCTGTTAGGAGAAGATCAGAAGACAAAGTTCGAAGTGATGACTCGCGAGTATGACCAACGGAAAGCCAGGGAGGAATCCGACTGAGCATTATATCGGTTCTTGGGCTGAAGCTGACGCCTTTAGGGGAATGAGCTGAATGGACGCAAAGACAATTTCTTTCCCATTTGCTCGGGAACGGAGATGACTCTGAATTATGCCGACTACCTTGGACCAAAAAACAGTTGACCCGCATCAAGGACTGGCACCACCTCAGAAGACTCAATCAAAGAAACGGCGGTGGCTGTGGTTGCTCCTGTTGGTTGCATTGGGGGCAACCGGATACTGGCTGCTCCAACAGCGCGGACACAAGTCGCCGGCGAATCCACAAGTGCCGGCGAGGTCGGCTTCCCAAAGTGTCCCCGTGGCTGTGGCTTCGGTACGAAAAGGGGAGATGGCCATCTACTTAAATGGACTGGGTTCCGTGACGGCCTTCAACACCGTTACGGTGAAGAGTCGGGTCGATGGACAGCTGGTACGGGTCTCATTTCAAGAGGGTCAGTTCGTCCACCAAGGTGACTTGCTAGCTGAAATCGACCCGCGCCCCTTCGAGGTACAGTTGGCCCAGGCCGAGGGGGTACTGGCTCGAGACCAGGCGCAGCTTAACAACGCTAGAGTTGACCTGCTTCGATACCAGGCCCTCTATGAGGAGGACTCCATTCCCAAGCAGCAATTGGACACACAAGTCGCAACAGTCGGTCAGTTCGAAGGTAACATCAAGGCAGACAAGGCACAAATCGACAACGCCCGTCTGCAGTTGGTTTACTGCCGTATCACCGCTCCCATCAGCGGACGAATTGGGTTGCGGCTGGTGGACGCCGGCAATATCGTTCATGCCAGCGATCAGAATGGCCTGTTGGTCATTACCCAAGTGCAGCCAATTTCTGTTCTTTTCTCGATACCCGAAGATAATCTGCCGGCGGTCTTGAAAGAATTGCGTACGGGCAGACATCTGCCCGTGGAAGCCTACGATCGGGGTGGCAAAACCAAAATTACCACGGGCTCTCTACTAACGCTGGATAACCAGATTGATCCCACCACCGGAACCTCCCGTCTAAAGGCTGTCTTTCAGAATCGGGACAATGCACTATTTCCCAATCAGTTTGTCAATGCCAGGCTCTTGCTAGATGTCAAGCGGGACTCTCTTATTGTGCCGGTAGTAGCTATTCAGCGAGGACCTCAGGGAACTTTCGTCTATGTGGTGAAGTCGGACCGCACGGTGGAGGTGCGACCGGTCAAGATGGGCCATACCGAGGGCAACGATGCTTCAATTGAGACAGGCCTTTCGGAGGGAGAGCGGGTTGTTGTGGATGGGGTGGACAAACTCCAGGCGGGCAGTAAGGTCCGCTTGCAGGAGCGTGACACCAAAACATCCGGCCGGGGATCCAAGACATGAATCTCTCGCGGACGTTCATCCTCCGGCCCGTCGCGACTTCATTGCTCATGGTCGCCATTCTGCTGGCGGGGGCCGTGGCCTATCGGCAGTTGCCCGTGTCAGCCCTCCCTCAGGTGGATTACCCCACAATTCAGGTCCTCACCTTTTACCCTGGGGCAAGCCCGGATGTAATGGCCTCTTCGGTCACTGCCCCTCTGGAGCGACAGTTTGGGCAGGTACCAGGTCTGAATCAAATGACCTCCACCAGTTCCTTCGGGAGCTCGGTGATCACCTTACAGTTCGCTCTCGATCTCAACATCGACGTTGCCGAACAACAGGTGCAGGCTGCCATCAACGCAGCCACCACCTATCTTCCTCGTGACTTACCCAACCCGCCGGTCTACAGCAAAATCAACCCTGCCGATGCTCCGATCCTGACGCTCGCCCTGACTTCGAAAACACTGGCATTGTCAAAGGTCCAGGATCTGGCAGACACTCGCCTCGCCCAAAAAATTTCGCAGTTGCCTGGAGTCGGATTGGTGAGCCTGAGCGGCGGTCAAAAGCCGGCCGTTCGCATCCAGGCCAACCCTAACGCACTGACCTCATACGGTCTGGGTCTTGAGGATTTACGGACGAGTGTGGCACAGGCCAATGTGAACCAGGCAAAGGGAAACTTTGATGGACCTCGGCAAGCCTATACCATAGGCGCCAACGATCAACTGATGTCGAGTGCAGAGTACCGTCCTCTCATCATCGCCTATCGGAATGGTGCTCCCCTCCGACTCTCTGATGTCGCCACAGTCATTGACGACACTGAGAACGTCAAGCAAGCGGCCTGGATGAACACGGTACCGGCTGTGATTCTCAACATTCAGAGGCAGCCGGGGGCCAACATCATCAGCGTGGTCGATCGTATTGAGAAGCTGCTCCCCCAGCTCAAGGCCTCACTACCATCTTCGATTGATGTCTCTGTCTTGACGGACCGAACTATCACGATTCGGGCCTCCGTGGAAGACGTCCAATTCGAGTTGATGTTGACCATCGCCCTGGTGGTAATGGTGATCTTCCTCTTTTTGCGCACCCTGTCCGCTACCCTCATTCCCAGCATCGCTGTTCCCTTGTCGCTGGTTGGCACTTTCGGCGTGATGTATTTGTTAGGATATAGCCTCAATAACCTTTCCCTGATGGCCCTGACAATCTCGACTGGGTTCGTGGTGGATGATGCGATCGTCATGATTGAAAACATCGCCCGCTACATCGAGGAAGGCGAGTCGCCCTTGCGGGCAGCTCTCAAGGGCGCCGAACAGATTGGCTTTACCATTCTGTCGTTGACGGTCTCGTTAATTGCGGTGCTAATTCCGCTGTTGTTCATGGGGGATATTGTAGGGCGTCTGTTCCGGGAGTTTGCGATCACCCTCAGCGTTACGATTTTGGTCTCAGCCATCGTGTCGCTGACGCTGACACCCATGATGTGCGCCAAGCTGCTCCGGCACCGGCCCGCGGCAGCCCAAGGCTGGTTTTATCGCACCTCTGAAAGATTCTTTGACGCGGTTATTAGGCGATATGGCACCACCTTGGGCTGGGTTCTGTGTCATCAGACTGCGACCTTACTGGTTGCGATCGGCACCTTGGTTGGCACCCTGTGGTTATACGTGATCGTGCCCAAAGGTTTCTTTCCAGTGCAGGACACCGGGGTGATTCTGGGTGTGTCGGAGGCTCCCCAGACGGTGTCGTTTGCGGCCATGGCTGAGCGTCAGCAAGCCCTGGCGAAGGTCATCCTTGAAGATCCGGCCGTGCAGAGTCTTTCCACATTCATCGGCATTGACGGCGTGAATACCACGCTCAACAGCGGCCGTGTTCAAGTGAACCTGAAGTCGCTCGAAGAGCGAAAGGTCACCGCCAGCGATATAATCCGCCGGCTACAGCCTGCGCTCGCCCGAGTCGAAGGCATCACGCTTTTCATGCAGCCTGTCCAAGACCTCACTGTGGAGGATCGTGTCAGCCGGACGCAATTTCAGTACAGCATTGAATGCGCTGATCCCAAAGAGCTCTCGCTTTGGACTCCACGCCTGGTCGAAAAATTGCAAACGTTGCCTCAGCTTCGCGATGTCGCCAGCGACCAGCAGGACAGTGGTCTGAAGGCATCCTTGGTGATCGATCGCGATACGGCCTCGCGGCTGGGGATCACCCCTCAGATGATCGACGACACACTGTACGACGCCTTCGGCCAGCGCCAGGTCTCCACCATCTTTACTCAACTGAATCAATATCACGTGGTCCTGGAAGTGAAACCGGACTTTCAGCGAAACCCCAGCATTCTCTCCGACCTCTACGTCGGTTCGTCAAACGCGACGCGGGTGCCGTTGAGCGCTTTTACTCACTTTGAGCCAGCTGCGACAGCTCTGGCGATTAATCATCAGGGACAATTCCCGGCAACCACTCTCTCGTTTAACCTGGGTCGTGGCGTGGCCTTGGGCGATGCCGTCAAAGCCATTCAAAATGCCGAACAGGAAATTGGCCTTCCCGCCAGCATTCAGGCCAGCTTTCAAGGCACAGCCAGGGCGTTCCAAACCTCGCTGGCCAATGAACCGCTGTTGATTTTGGCGGCGCTTGTGACCGTCTACATCGTGCTGGGTGTGCTCTATGAAAGCTACATCCACCCCATCACAATTTTGTCTACGCTGCCGTCGGCCGGGGTTGGAGCCATCCTCGCTTTGTTGTTGTGTCGTACTGACCTGAGCGTGGTTGCGCTGATAGGTATCATCCTGCTGATCGGCATCGTGAAGAAGAATGCCATCATGATGATTGATTTCGCTCTCGATGCAGAACGGAAGGAAGGGAAGGGCCCGGAAGAGGCCATCTACCAGGCCTGCCTGCTGCGTTTTCGGCCCATCATGATGACCACGATGGCGGCACTGTTTGCGGGCTTGCCCCTGGCTCTCGGGACCGGCACCGGATCTGAACTAAGACGACCGCTGGGGATTACGATTGTGGGTGGGCTGCTTGTAAGCCAACTATTGACCCTCTATACGACGCCGGTTGTCTATCTGGCCTTTGATCGTCTGGCCAAGCGGCTGGCCGCTTTCCGTCTCGGAAAAGTGAACGAAGAACCGTTGCCTGCCGAATAACCATGAGCGTCTCCACCCCATTCATCAAGAAGCCCGTAGCCACTTCGCTACTCACAATGGCACTGGCGTTGTCAGGCTTGCTGGCATTCCGCTTTCTGCCGGTCTCGCCACTCCCCCAAGTGGAATTCCCAACCATTCAGGTTTCAGCGGGCTTGCCGGGAGCAAGTCCCGAGACGATGGCCTCAGCCGTGGCGACGCCCCTTGAGCGCCAGTTCGGTCGCATAGCCGGTGTGACGGAGATGACCTCGACGAGTACTCTCAGTTCGACATCGATCACCCTGCAATTCGACCTGAACCGCAACATTGATGCGGCCGCGCGCGATGTGCAAGCAGCTATCAATGCTGCCAGAGGGCAGCTGCCGACAAACCTGCCCAACAATCCCACCTACCGCAAGATCAATCCGGCTGATGCACCTGTCCTGATCTTAGCGCTCACTTCCGAGACCATCGAAATCAGCCGGCTCTACGACGTGGCTGCAACCATCTTGCAGCAGAAACTCTCCCAGGTGGAAGGGGTGGGTCAAGTTCAGGTCGGAGGAAGCTCGCTGCCGGCAGTCCGAGTGGAATTGAATCCTTCAGCCTTGAACAAATACGGAATCGGTTTGGACCAAGTCCGCACGGTGCTCAACACGGCCAATGCAAACCGGCCCAAGGGGCAACTGGCGGATGAGCATCGCTCCTGGGAGATCAGTACGACGGATCAACTCCTCAAGGCAGATCTCTATCACCCGCTCATCATCACCCAGCAGCGGGGAGCGGTCGTGCGACTTTCAGACGTCGCTGAGGTCAACGATTCGGTGGAAAATTTGCAAAACGCCGGCCTTGCCAACGGAAAGCCTGCTGTCCTCCTCATCATCAATCGGCAGCCCGCGGCCAATATCATTGAGACCGTGGACCGTGTGCGCGCGTTGTTACCGGTACTCAGAGCTTCCATCTCACCTGCGATCGATCTTTCAGTGATGATCGATCGGACTACGACCATCCGTGCCTCCATTCAAGATGTCGAGCTCACGCTTATGATTTCTATCGGGCTCGTTATTTTGGTGGTGTTTGTCTTTTTGCGAAACGGATGGGCCACCGTCATCCCCAGCGTAGTGGTGCCCCTCTCGCTCATTGGCACTTTTGGCGTCATGTATCTGCTCGCTTACAGCATCGACAACCTTTCGCTGATGGCATTGACGGTTTCTACAGGGTTCGTGGTCGATGATGCGATCGTCGTCATCGAAAACATCACGCGTTATCTTGAGAAAGGGTTTCAGCCTGTCCAGGCGGCACTTCACGGGGCGAGGGAAATTGG
>Ga0075423_10003101_pt1 | contig 15246 bp, 12 predicted proteins | sample SoiMethybrSBSTD2_FD_80114 | JGI IMG/M metagenome (GOLD analysis project Ga0075423, IMG submission 80114) | Bulk soil microbial communities from a Populus tree surrounding site in Tennessee, USA - Soil MetaG P. TD hybrid SBSTD2 | ecosystem: Environmental > Terrestrial > Soil > Tree plantation...
CGTTCTTGTAGAGAATGACACGTGTGACCGGAAGCCGTGCGGCCGACTCCAACTTCGGTGGCGAGGCGGCCGAGCCAACCTGGCCAAAGCATTGGCAGGCGAGAAATAAGAGGCTGCAAACCAAGGTGCGCATGGTTCCTCCTTACATAGAAAGGCAGCGCATCCTGCCAAACTTAGACACCGGTAGCAGCCCGTTGGGTTCCGTGTTGAAAGACCTCAATGAAAAGGGCGGACAGCCACTGGCCGCCGCCGATTCCCAATCAGGAGGTCTCTATTTTTGCTTGATTGCACCTGATCCTATGAGGTCATCCGGTGTGGAACGAGATCACGAAGGGCGTAGGCGGTGCTTAGCGGCGTGGAATCACCAGGACCTTGGCGGTCACCTGCTGTCCCTTCTCCATTCCTCCGAGGATGACGAGATTATCCCGGGTGACCAGCAGGCCCCGATGGTCCATAGTCGGGTTGGACGTCTTGTCCGTTATGGTTTCCCATTTCCCGCTGCGCACATCAAAGGCGAACGTGACAGGGGACGGTTCGGAAGGTTGGCCGTTGTAGCCAACGCCGTTGTAGTTATATGGGTTGTCAGTGCCTCCCGAGAAATAGATCCGATGATCCGCCGCACCTGCGGCAATACGATAACGTGCGGTCCCGGGATGGGCCGGCAGCTTGGTCCACTGAATCTTGGTGATGTTCTTGTGGTCGATTTTGCCCATCCAGCACTCGTCTGAAACGACGTACGGCGGCGTGCCTGCCGGATTCTTGCGTGCTCCGTCGATATAAACGATCGTGTCGTCGATCACACCGCCCGCATGCCCGAACACAGGCGTGCCGGGAATCGGCGTGGCTTGTTCCCAATTGTCCTTCTCAATATCGTAGACCTGCACATTGGCGACTGCATCTTTGTTTGACCACCCGCCCACCACGTATAGGTAGCGGTCTCGGTAGACTCCCAAAACGGAATCGTCAATCGGGATTGGAAGGTCGGCGCCACGATACCAACGGTGGGCCTCGGGTTCGTACACGGACACATCACGCACCGTGATCTCACCGTCCTGATGGTCGAGCGCATAGCCCCCAAGCAGGAAAATTTGCTCGTGAGCTCCGATCGCCGAAGCTCCGATGCGTCCTGCAGGTCCGGGCACCGGACGTAATTCAGTCCATTTTTCTTCCGATGGATCAAGCATGAAGGCCGAGTTGGTGATGGCATCCCAGGTCTTCTTCGCTCCGATTCCCATGAAGGAAAACAGAACTTCATGCTTGCCAATTTTCAGGCTGGCCACTGCGTTGTTGGAAACCGGTGAGGGAAGTGGTGGTACTTGGGCAATGACAGGTAGACTCACCAGCGCGATCCATAAGGTCAAGAGCATCCAGAGAGGTTTCATAGGCAGCATGACAAACGGGGAAGCTTACACCCGGAGGGAGTGGTTCGGAAAGGGCAGATCAGAACCAGGTGCGACTGCGATAACTGCGATAGTCGTCGCCAAACTTTGCCTCGAGCACTCGAGCTTCCCTGCGGGCGCGGACGGTCTGCATCGCTACAATCGCCAGGAGAAAAAGCCACATCGCCGGTTTCTGGAGGATGAGGCAAAGGCCGGCAATCGCAATTGTGCCGAATATGTAAATGGGGTTGCGGATCTTGGAGTACAGGCCGTGAGTCACCAGTTCAAGTGCCTGTGGAGTCACCGAAAACGACCGACCCAACTGGAAGCGAGCTATGAAGACCAAAAGCAAGCCAATCACCAGCAGGGACGATCCGAGGAGTCGCTGCGCATCCCACGGGCCCGGCCAAACCCACACAAACGCAAACAAAGCAATGGCGGCGAGGCCCTGGGCACCGATGATGAGGTAGAACCTGAGATCGTTCATGAAAAGTGAACCAGGGCCCCTCTTACTTCACCAGCCCCTGACGGACTCCATGAATGAAGTCGGTGTAGGCCGGTACGTGCCCCGCTTGCCGCATGTCGGCTGCAATCTGCCCGCGATGATATGCCGAGTGCATGAAGACGTGCGTGAGGATGTCGCGGACGAGATTGTTCCACGGCTCACCCTTGCTGTTCTTGTAGGCGATGGACTGATCGAGCAGCGCTGCTGACTTGCCAGCAAGATACTTGCGCCATCCATCGGCAAGCCCACGCGCCTCTTCCTCGCAATGGTCTATGGACAACTCAGGCCAGACCGGTTGTGGCGACTCGCGGCTTAGCAAGCGTGCCATCCAGACATGTTCGGCACCGATGATGTGGGCAATGAATCTCAGGGATCGCGCCGGTGGCGTGTTCACTGCCCGAAAGGATGCAATCATCTCAAGATTGGCCCACTCGTCATAGGCCACGAGTTGCAAATAATGCGCAAAGAGATCCATCTCTTCTCCTCACCGAGCCGTGCTTACCCAACGGTCTTCATTGATCCCACCCCGGCTGTGCTAGCCTGACGGGAATGACACGTGTTGGGCTTCTCCTGCTTTGGATGCTGGCAACCGCTCTGCCGATTGCTGGCCAAGCCTCTACCCGCAGAAGCCCGCTCCCTGATGTCTTTCTGATCACGATCGATACACTCCGTGCGGATCATGTTCGCTGTTACGGTTACGAGAAAATCGAAACGCCAGCAATCGATAGTCTCGCCAAAGACGGCATTCGCTTCTCGCATGCTTTTACGCCCAGCCCCATCACAAATACCTCGCATACCACGATTCTTACGGGGCTGATGCCGAGCGTCCACGGCGTAACGGACTTCGCCATTCCGCTTGCAGCCGAACATCCTACTTGGGCGGAGTTGTTGTCTGCCCAGGGCTATCACACGGCCGCATTCATTGGCGCGGTGATTCTGGATAGTAAAGCACTCGTCCCGGGCCTGGATCGCGGCTTTGATTTCTACGATAACTTTCCCGAGCAACCTAAGACCAAGTCGCGTTGGGGACGAGTCGAGCGCCGCGGCATGGACGTTGTTCAGCGCGCCAAGGCCTGGCTGGGGGCTCATCCCCGCGGTCCGCACTTCGTCTGGGTACATCTCTACGACCCTCACGATCCTTATGAGCCGCCACCGCCGTATTCCTCAACCTATAAAGATCGTCTCTACGATGGTGAGATCGCCTATGCGGATTCCGCCTTGGGAAACTTTCTCACCTATCTGAAGTCTCACAACTGGTATCGAAATGCTGTCATCGTTGTCGTCGGCGATCACGGTGAAGGCTTGGGTGAACATCGCGAAGAAACACACGGACTCTTCCTCTATGACTCCACGATCCATGTGCCCTTGATCTTCAAGCTACCGGACCGCTCGTCGACTGCAAGAGTGGTTGACGCCCAGGTACGCACGACTGACATTCTGCCGACTGTGCTCGATTTGGTCGGGTTCACCCAGAAACCTCGGTTGAGTGGTGAATCCTTTAAGGCTCTCTTCACTGGAGAAGCGTCGAGCCGCATTGCCATCGGTGAAACGGATTACCCAGTGCGCTTCGGATGGGCTCCGTTGCGTTCGGTGAGGACTGAGACGTTCAAGTTCATTGAAGCGCCACGACCGGAATTCTACGACTTGAAAGCAGATCCGCAGGAACTGCACAACAATTACTCCGACGGTAGTGCCGACGTCGCGAGGTCGCGCGCCCTACTTGCCGAGTTGCCGGCGAAGTCACCAATGGCCGCTGGACAAGTTAACTCCGGCGCGGAGGGCCCGTCGACGCCTGAGGCATCGGCCCTCCCCGACCCAAAAGACAAGATTGAGGAACAGAATCTGCTTCACTCCGCGTTGATTGCTTCTGAAAACGACCAGTCGGCCGAAGCTCGCAAGGCCCTGGAAAGAGTTCTCGAGATGGACCCGAAGTCCCCGGTGGCGCTTCGGCAACTGGGAGAACTAGAACTCGAGGCCGGCGATTACGTTAAAGCCTCGGACCATCTCAAAAGCGCGAATCAAGTGCGTCCGGAAGATGCAGCGGTTGCCTACCACCTTGGCCAGGCACTGTCTAAGGTCGGAGACTTGCCGGGTGCGCGCGACGCTTTGGAGGCAAGTCTCCAGAGTGCGCCGGGACAAATTCCAGCCCGCATCTTGCTGGGCAATGTGTACCTTCAGCTCAAGAATATGGACGCTGCGAAAGATCAGTTCGAAGCAGTGCTGCTATCCGAGCCCAACAACGCCGACGCCAAAGGCGGAATCGCCAAAATCAATGCTGCGCAAAAATAGAGAGGTGCGGGCTCCTCCCTGTATTAAGCGTGTCATCGTCAACTCTTCCGCCTGCCATTTATAATCATCGATTCGGCCTCTGGCCGTATTCCCGACAAGAGAAGACAACCTTTGCTCGACTTTCTAGGCGACCTGAAACGTAGTCACATGTGCGGCGCTCTGCGCCCGTCCGATGCCGGCAAGAAAGCGGTCCTGATGGGGTGGGTGAACCGCCGCCGCGATCTTGGCACGCTCATCTTCGTCGATATCCGTGACCGCTCCGGCATGACTCAGGTTGTATTCAGTGAAGAACTGAACGCCGCCATCCATGCCAAGGCCGAACTTCTGCGCAATGAGTATGTTATCGCGGTGGTGGGGACTGTGAAGCTTCGCGATGCCGACACGATTAACAAGAACATCCCAACAGGAGAAGTAGAACTCGTCGTCGACGAGTTGCGTATTTTGAACGATGCAAAGCACCCGCCCTTTCTGCCGAGCGATACCTCGCTCGCGAATGAAGAGATGCGCCTGAAGTATCGCTACATCGACTTGCGCCGCGATGCCATGCAATTCAACATCGAACTGCGGCACAAAGTGGCACTGGCAATTCGTGACAATCTGGCGTCGCAGGGCTTCTTCGAAATCGAGACGCCCTTCATGACGCGCTCCACACCTGAGGGCGCACGAGATTATCTCGTGCCCAGCCGTGTGCAGCCGGGCTGTTTTTATGCTCTTCCCCAGTCACCGCAATTGTTCAAACAGATCCTAATGATTTCTGGCTTCGATAAGTATTTTCAAATCGTGCGCTGTTTCCGCGATGAAGACCTGCGCGCCGATCGTCAGCCAGAATTTACGCAGATCGATCTGGAGATGTCCTATCCGCAGCCCGAGCGGGTGTGGGAGGTCGTGGAAGGCTTTCTGACGGCGGCGTTCAGAGCCGGCGGATACGAAATCAAGACACCCTTCCCACGTATGGATTACGACGAAGCGATCCGGCAATTCGGCATCGACAAACCCGATCTTCGCCTGCCCGCCTTCGCCGATGTGCGCGACTGCTTTTCGTCGCAAGATCTGGAGCAACTTGCAATCAACCGCGAACTCCCCGTGGTAGCTGTTCGCATTCCAAACGTTGGCGAGCTCTCCCGGAAAGAGCGCGACGACATCAAGCCGATGTTTGTCGCCAAGGGTGGGGCGCGGGTGTTTGAGGATTTCAAACGCATCGAGAACAAGTTTCCCGAAGCCGGTGCCAAGGTTCGGCAGAAGTCAGGGGCAGGTGCGGATGATCTCATCGTGCTAGTAGTGGGCTCGGTGCAGTCCGGACACGACGACCATCCCGCGCAAAAGCGCAAAGTTACCCCGGCCGAGTTGGCCATCTACGCCTCTGCAGGCCTCTTGCGGGTTGCGCTCAGCCAAAAATATGCGGCCAAGCATGGGCTTTTCCAACGCGGTGATTTTCGTTTTCTGTGGGTCACAAATTTTCCTATGTTCGAATACGACGATCAGGATAAGCGTTGGGTGGCCGCTCATCATCCATTCACATCTCCCCACGAAGAGGACATGGACAAGCTGGAATCGGATCCAGCGATGGTGCGGGCATTAGCGTATGACGTCGTCCTGAACGGTACCGAGTTGGGATCAGGCTCAATTCGTATTCATCGGCAGGACATTCAGCGGAAGATTTTTCATGCCCTCGGGATGACTGAGGAAGAGGCTAAGTCGCGCTTTGGATTCTTCTTGGAAGCACTCGAGTACGGAACGCCTCCCCACGGCGGAATTGCGCTGGGACTCGATCGCATTGTCATGATCCTCGCTGGGGCGGACAGCTTGCGCGAGGTCATTCCTTTCCCAAAGACGGCGGCAGCAAAGGACTTGATGGTCGACGCCCCGACTCCGGTTACCGATCTTCAACTGCGCGATCTCGGAATCCAGGTGAAAAGAAAATAGTCGAACGGCTGTCACTCAGCTCGTCAGACGGTTTGACGAGATCGGCTTGACTTGCCAAACGTCCATCGTCGGCAGCGCGTCGAGATCAGAAACCTCGATAGTGAGTGGCGCGTTGGGTACAGTGTAGATGCGTGCGGTGATTGCGGCCTTGTGATTAGCGATGACCTCCAAGGACGAACCATCCAGTATCAAGCGAAGCGAGAGTGCCCCTTCGGCGGTCAGCGGGGCCTTGATCATGTTGACCCGCAGTTCCTCACCCCTGAGATCGGGTTGGTAAGAGATTTCGGCGAATGGCTCATCCTTCGCTGATTTGAGGCGCATCAGAAAACTACGATCCGACACAAACTCCGCCTGAATGTCAGCCGCGAGATCGTGAATTCGAACGGAGGCCAGAGACTTCTCTTTGGCAGATCGATCGATATTCTCGATCCGTCGATGTTCTCCCCGCAGACTTTCGACCGGAGCAGCCACCGACATCTCCAACCCACCGTCTTTCCCAATCGCAAGCGTTCGCGGCATCGACATCAAGCCTGCCCAACCCGCAGCTCGATGATCGGCCTCAGGACGCGTTTCCGGAATCCATCCCCAAAGGATGCGATTGTTATGCGCATCCAGCATCGTCTTGGCGGCATAGTAGGACCCGAAGTCGACCACTCCGGCTTTCTCCGCAGTGAAGCGCCGGTCCTGGTAGCGACCGGTCTTCCACAGAACTTTGCCCATGGTCGCGTACAGAAGCACATGACGGTTGCCCAGTGGAAAGAAGTCCGGACACTCCCACATTTCCCCATTGGCGACGGGATTGGGAGCGGGCTTCCCGGCGCCGGTACCCTCAATCAACGGATGCAGGTAGGTCCAGTGGCGCAGGTCTGGTGACCGGTACAGGAGCACCATACCGCCCTTTCCCTTGATGCCCGATCCCAGTGCCAGGAGCCAATCTTTTCCCTCACGCCACACGCACGGGTCGCGAAACCCAGTGATCGCAATGTCTGGAGGCTTAGCGATGATTGGTTCGGGCAGCTTTTGCCAGCTGCGAAGATTGGGATCAGATGACGTCGCCAGGCATTGCACCTCACGCCATTTGTGCTGCGCATCGTCGAGGGTGATTTCAGACGGTAAAGCTGGCGGCATGACCCCGGTGTAGATGACCGTTGGCGTTTCGCCATCGAGGACAGCACTGCCGCTGAAAACGCCATCCCTGTCATAGCCATTCGCAGTAGGAGCGATCGCGATCGGCTCATGTTTCCAATGGATCATGTCGGGACTGCTGGCATGCGCCCAATGCATCGAACCCCAGAACGCGCCGTTCGGGTTGTACTGGAAAAACATGTGGTAACGGCCGCGATAGAAGATTGGTCCATTCGGATCATTCATCCAGTTAGCCGCGGGTAACAGGTGAAACTGAGGACGCAGTGGGTCTGCCGCCAGCCGCGCCTGCAAGCTGTCTGAGGAGGAAAACGTACGCGCACTACTTGTGAAGGCAGCTGTGCCAGCAACAAGGCCTGTCTGGATAAGAAAGCGACGGCGTGAGATGGGAGCCATGTCGATTCGCCGAATAGATTACCCGAGCCACACCCATTCTTCCCAGTCGATCACGGACTAGCCACATCACTCCCCATTCTGCGAAACTTGCTGTTGGTCTGAATACTGGCCACTGACCACCAGTCACTGACTACTGACTCATGGGGAAGATCCACGTGCTTTCGGAAGCTGTCGCTAACAAGATCGCCGCTGGCGAGGTGGTGGAGCGTCCCGCATCCGTGGTGAAAGAACTGCTCGAAAATTCCCTTGATGGCGGATCCACACGCATCAAGATTCAGGTTGAGGCGGGCGGCAAGAAGCTCATCCAGATAACCGACAATGGTTGCGGCATGGTGCGCGATGATGCCTTGTTAGCCTTCGAGCGGCATGCAACTTCCAAACTAAAGAATGCCGAAGATCTTTTGAGCGTGGCTACGTTGGGATTTCGCGGTGAGGCACTCCCCTCGATTGCCTCGGTCTCGCGTCTCCGCTTAGAGACGCGTGCCCCCGAGGAGCCCGCGGGAACGATTGTAGAGATCAATGGTGGAAAGATCTTCAAAGTCGAAGAAGCCGGTTTGCCGGTTGGAACTTCGCTAACTATTCGTGATCTCTTCTTCAATACGCCCGCCCGCAAGAAATTTCTGAAAACAGAAAGCACCGAACTTTCGCACATTGCTTCACTAGTAACGCATTACGCCTTGGCTCATCCCGATAAGCATTTTGAACTGCACTCCGCGACGAACGCCATGCTCGTAGCACCGCCGGTTGCCGGCTATGGGGAGCGTGTCTATCAGGTATTCGGGAAAGAGGTCCTCGACCAACTCATCCCCATCGCCGCCATCCAGCCATTGGAGCGGATAGGGCTGCCGCAGCCTCCTCCCTGGCGCCGCGAGGAGGAAGAACAGGACCCAAAAGAGCCCGGCGAAGTACGCATTCACGGATTCGTCTCGAAGCCCGAGATTCAGAAGCTCAATCGCAATTCCATCTACATTTTTGTGAATGGACGCCTGATCCGCGACAAGCTCGTGCAGCACGCGATCATTGAGGCCTATCGCAATATCCTGCCGCCCACGGTATTTCCGGTTGTGCTGTTGTTTCTCGAGATGCCCACGGCGGAAGTCGATGTCAACGTCCATCCTTCAAAGACAGAGGTACGATTCCGGCAACAGGCGTTTTTGCACGATTTTGTGCGTGATGCCATACGCGCGGTATTGATGAAGGCTCGCCCGGTGCCGCAATTCGTTTCAGAAATCCGTGCTCATCCCACGGCGAGTCCGTCACTGACTCCGGGAGCGGTTGAGCCCAGACAGGCCAGTGCAGCGTGGCGTTCTCTGTATCAGCCCAGCAATCAAGAGGGTTTTGCTCTACAGCCTCCAATCGTTCCGGCAGTCAGCGAACGTTTTCAGTTTCAGGGCGGTATCGTGGTGGAGGCCAACGCGGCCGTGTCCCTTGCGCGAGCGCCGGAAGTCGTTCCCGACAACGGCTGCACTCCTGCCGTGGAAGACGCGCCGGACGCTCCCAGTCAGTTGGCACCGTCGTTAGCATCGCTCAAGCCTCTCGGGCAGATTCGCGATTCTTTCATTCTCGCTGTGAATAGCGAAGGCCTGTGGATCATCGATCAGCATGTGGCGCACGAGCGCGTGCTCTTCGAGCGCGTGCTTAAGCAAAGAGCAGCCAAGGGCGTCGAGAGTCAGCGCCTACTGATGCCTTTGATCCTGGAACTCACGCCCGCGCAACAGGCGGTATTTGCTGAAATCTCCGACGAGCTCGCCCGGAACGGTTTTGAGGCGGAACCGTTTGGCACGCGCAGCGTAGCCGTCAAGGTCGCTCCCGCCGGAATCGACGGTCCACAGGTCGAGCACATGTTGCACGAACTGCTCGAGCAATTTTCGCGTGAGGACCAGAAATTAAATCTGGAAGCGATTCGCACCCGCATCGCTGCTTCCATCGCGTGCCACGCCGCTATCAAAGTCCACATGCCTCTCGAACAGAACAAAATGGAGTGGCTGCTGGCTGAGCTGGCAAAGACAGACTGTCCTATGTCGTGTCCCCACGGCCGCCCCGTGGTCCTGCGCTATTCATTGAAGGATATTCAGAAGGCGTTCAAGAGAATCTAGACGCAAGCAGTCGTCGGTCGTCAGTCGTCGGTCGTCAGCACGACCACTGACCCAATCGCTGAGAATCCAAGACCCAAGGCCCAACACCTGAGACCTGACACCCGACACCCGATCTGTTCTAATCACTGAATGACCGATTCCGAGCTTCAGCAAGCCCGCGCCCAAAAGTGGCATTTGGATGGCCATCCAGTCCATACCATCGAGGAAGCGCGTGCATTCCTGGAGTTCGTGGGATTCTGCCTGCTGTATCCAGTACGACCTCCAGTGCTGGCCCCCACGTTTGTTGGAGCTTGGGTTGGAGCGGAGGACCGACTGCCCACCTGGCAGCATGCCTTTGCGGATCAGCGCGCCCAGGATGCCAAGGAGCTCATGGTACGACTCCTGCGCGAACGCGCCGCCTTTGAGGCGAACCTTTTCGAAGAGAACAACGCCTTTCTGGTGGCGGAGTCAGTTTTTCCCTATTTCTACGCGCTGGTAGGAGAGCGCAATCCGAAGCAACCCCCAAAAGCAGGTCCGAGATCGGAGTACTCCCAGCTGGCTTGCGATGGCTATGAGATCATCCGCCGCGAAGGCCCCATCTCCAAGCAAAAGTTGGGAGAGACGTTGGGGGGAAGTCTCTCCGGGGCGGCGCTCGACCGCGCCCTTTCCGAGTTGTGGTCCAGGCTGCGCATCACCCGAGTGGACTACAAAGCCAGTGAAGGTGCCTTTTGGGATGTACTGTACCGCTGGGCGCCCGACGCAGTTCGCGAAGGGATCAGCTTTTCCGTTGGGGAGGCACTTTCAGCGCTGCTTACCAAATATCTGGATTGCGTAGTAGCTGCGGATCAGCAGGAGGTCGAGAACTTTTTCGGCAACCTCGTACCTCGCTCACGGGTCAAGGAGGCGATCAAAGCCCTGCTGGCAGCACGGGAGTTGAGTTTCGTTCACATCGGCTCCCGGTCACTCCTCCAGGTTACTCCTTCCCGTCCGCTATCAAACGATGCGACTTCCGTCCGCACGGCGGGAGCGCCGCGAAGATCGTAACATCCCAGTCGGCCATTGACTTCTGGTACCCTTTATCGCCATGCAAGTTCCGCGCCCCACCCATGGACCCTAAGACCCCACGCAAACTAATCATCGCTGTTGACGGCCCTGCGGGCGCCGGGAAGAGCACGATCGCCTCGCGTCTCGCCCGCAAACTTGGTTACACCAATCTTGAGAGCGGTGCCATGTACCGCGCGCTCGCCCTTAAGGCCATCGAATGGGATGTCTCGTTCGATGATGAGCCTGCCCTCCGCAAACTCGCTGAAGGTGCTCATATCAGGCTCGAACCCACAATTGGCGGCAACCGTGTGCTTCTCGACGGCAAGGACGTCTCGATTCGCATCCGCGACCGCGACGTGACCGAAGCCGCTTCGCGGGTCTCGGTGCATCCTGCCGTGAGGGCATGGATGGTTGCTCGCCAGCAGGACCTGGGGAAAGGTGGCGGCGTTGTGATGGAAGGCCGCGATATTGGTACGCATGTGTTCCCGAATGCCGACCTGAAGATCTTTCTGGATGCCGACCCGGTTGTGCGCGAGCAGCGGCGTCTGGATCAGAACAAGATCAAGGGACCGTCTGCGCAGTCGATGGCGGCGGAGTTGAGGGAACGGGATTTGCGCGACCGTACCCGAGCCGCTTCGCCCCTGGTGGCCGCTTCCGACGCCGTAATCATCGATTCAACGAACCTGACCGAAGACGAGGTCCTTCATCGAATTGAGAAGGCTGCAGAAGAAAAACTGTCGGTTAAATAGGGGCTGGAATAAAGACGGGTTTGCGCAATTCAATGAAAGGCACTTACCGCAAAGATCGCAAAGGTCTCGCCAAGTGCGCAAAGAATGTCTTTCCGATCTTCGTTAGACCTTCGCAGTTCTAGCGCAACGTCAATTCTCAGTTGCCTCCGGAGGCGGCCCAGGGCCTGCCTTGGGTGGCTTCGGAGGCCGCGGAGGTGTCGCGACTTCCGGCATTCCTTCGATGGATCCCTTCCGTATTGAAATGTTCCCGTGCTCACTGTTTAGCACGAGTCGTATTGCGCCGTTCCCCACGGTGCCGGTGGCCGTTCCTTGCTCGTCGCCGTTGTCCACTTTTAACCCGGGAAAGTCGGCCTGAACTTCTCCGCCGCGGCTGCGAGCATCGACCTTGAATCCAGCCTTCTCCGGGACGGCGACGGTAATATCTCCGTGCCGGTTATCGACTTGAACATTGCCGGGCGTTCTGAGTTCGATCTCCACGGCGCTGTTCTCATCCTGCACACGTACGTCGCCCGACACACCCTGTAAGGTTATGTCCTTGGAGCGCGTGGTTAGTCGCAGAGGGCCGGCCAAGTTTGTGGCACGCAAGTCCCCAGCGTCTAGATCCAGGTCGCCCTCCAGTTTTCCGAACTCCATGTCGGTGCGGGACGAGTTGAACTTCACCGATTTCCCAATCTTCGAGAGCTTGACGCTCTCCATGAACTCGCCGCTGAGCCGCGCCGCGCCTTTTACATCCGTGAGCGTAACGTCGTTGGAGCGTCCTGAAATCTGCACATCGCCGGAAATCTGCGACGCCCGGACCGAACTGCGGTCCATGTTTAGTGTTACGTCGCCATTGACATCATCGATGTTGATTTCGCCACGCTGGTTGGAAATTTCGAGAGCGCCGTCGCGCCCCATTACGTTCACATCACCCCGCTGCGATGCTATCGTGAGGGGCGCCTTGCGCGGGATCGAGATGTTCAGATCAGCGGTAACGCCATGGTCGCCCGCGCCGCGCGTGTTGGCGTTGATCGTGACCTGGTTGCCACTTACCGAGATCTGCGGCTTGGTCTGTTCGTTCCACTTGTTGGCGTCTTCCTGATTTTCCGCGCGGATTTTCTTGTCGTACGTGACGCGGATCTGATCGTCATTTGAAACATTGACGTTTACTGCGCCGCGCTCGTTTACGATCTTCACGCTGCCGCCCGGGGGCAATGCCTGCGCCAGCGGAGGTTGGTCGTCGAAATTGAAGGACTTTCCGAAGAACGGAATATCGTTGTCGCCAATATCGATGTGATCGCCGATTTCTTCCAGATTCACGCGTGAGATTTGGCTCGCCGTCAGGCCAGCAACAATCAGGAAGATCAATAGGAAGACCCCACCCGCGCCGATTCCCGGAGCTGCCAGGCCCTCCTGCTTGGCACGGTAATGTTCGACCAGTTTCAGGATGCCCCAAAGGATAAGCAGCAGCGGCCAGTAGTGAGCGAACCAGAGCCCGAGGGTTTTCCAAGAAATGAGGTGCAAATTCCCCAGCAGGAAGATCACGCCGACAATGATCAGAATGAATGGACCAGTCATCGAGCGGCGGCGGCGCTGAGATGCGACAGACGGAGTGGGCGTAGGGCTAGACATGGTGCACCTCGTTGGGAGGCACATCTGAGGAGTCCTGTTCCGGCGGAGGCGCGGATGTTGGTGGAGCGCTAAGCGGCACGGGCGGTCCGCCAACGTGCCCATCGTCTGAGGCATTGCTTTGCAGCAGCTTCACTGCACCAACAACCAGGAATATCGTCGGCCACGTACTGCCAATCCCGACACCGAGTTCATCCAACGCGACCACGATTCCACCCCAAATGAGGACTACCGGCCACATGATGCTGCGCATACGGCAGCGGTTGCAATTGCACACTGCGACGGTGTGTCCCAACCACCCCCAACGGCGTGCGAACAGCCAGACACCCAGGCCGATCAGAGCCACGGGAAGGAACCAGTCGATCCCAAACCCGAACGAGCCGACAGTGTGTAGCATGAACAGGACGCCCAGTCCGATCAGAACCACTGCGCCCGTGGGCACGTTTCGGCGCGCGCCGACATCTTCCACCGGGGCGCTCGCGGCATCGCCCTGCGCCACGGGAGTGCTAGCCACACCAGGATGCACGTAGCGGGGGGTTGGCCCAAACATTCGCTCGAATCCAAATGGATCGGGAACAGGCTGCCCCAACTCGAGCGCGTGGGCGGTCTTGTACGCGTCGAACACCAGATAAAAGAAATACGCAAAGAAGACCGGCACCATGATGGGACCAAAACGCTCGGCCATCCAGATCATGACCACAAACGCCATGACGTGGATGAATCCCTTCATGAATTGCCCGTTGTACATGGCCCCGACGCCGGGAATGAAACCCAGCACGGCGGCTAATCCTGGGCTGGGCAGACGATCTGTTTTGAAAACGGGCGCCGCTCCGACGGGCGTGCCAGGCGCGGGAGTTGGGGGAAGGGCGCTGCCCACGCGCTCGGCGAGGCAGTGCTCACAGAAAATTGTTCCGCGCACATCGCGGACACAACTGCCGCATAGCGGCTTTCCGCAGGTGCGGCAGTAGGCCACCGCCCCCACGGAGTTGTGCGTGGCGCAGTTCATGCGAACCTCCTGATCGTGGTCACCGACACGGCAGGTGGATCCTCCGGGTTTGAAGCCAGCACGGGCTGGTTCTCTTCGCGGCTGTAATTTCTCTCCTGTCTGGGCTCGGGTTGTCCACTACTATTGTTCTTGCGGTTTTTATCCCGCTCTTTTGCCGGTCCCGGTTCTGCGGGCGTGGTCGCTTTCTTGAACTCCTGCACTCGTGATTCGATTTCATACACAAGCCGGATATTCTCGTAGTACTTCACCACCCGGGCCGTCGTGGTGTAGTACGTCCTCCGCAATCCATTCCGGCTGAAATCTGCCTGTTTCAGATCGCTCGGCTTCACTCCCGCGACGCTCAACGCGACGGACAGGGAGAAGAAAGCCATTCCGAACGACATGGCAAACCGCGGTTGCCGCACTGTACTCCAGACCGGCGTGAGAAGGGAATCCGCCCATTCGCGAATCCGCTCACCCAGCGACGGCTTGTGCGTGGCAGTGGCTGCTTCTTGCAGACGATAGCTTTCAATCCCGCTCGTCGCAGCCAGAATGTTATGCACCAGGTTGGCTGGAGCCTCCACCTCCGTGAGTGACTTCAGCCAATGCTGCCCCGCCTCCACCTCGGCGAACATCGGTCCGCACTTGGCGCAGACGCGGGCATGAGCCCGAAAACGCCCCTGTTTCGCGCCGCTTAACAAACCATCCAGCGCGTCAAATAACAGGGCTTCGAACTCGTTGCACTGCATACCGTTATTGGTTTCACCTGGCATCACATCACCTGTTTGTAAATACGTTGAAGGAGACGCGCAAGTTCCGCGCGCCCCCGGTTTATTCTGGACTTCACGGTCCCTTCCGGAACCTTAAGAACAGCGGCGATCTCCCGGTAATCCATGTCCTGTAAGTCCCTTAGAATCACTGCCTCGCGGAGTTCCGGGGAAAGCTTCTGCAGGGCTTCGTGGACGGCTTCCTTGGCTTCCCGGCTTTGCACACGGGCATCGGGTGGGGCGGCCTGATCCTGGATCCGCTCACTGAGGGGCATGGCATCCTCATGCTCGGATGGTGCGGCGTCAATCGAGTCCGTGACCCGATCCTGCTTGGTCTTGCGGAAGTGGTCGACCAGCAGATTGCGAGTCATGGTCGTAACCCA
>Ga0075423_10003103_pt1 | contig 15242 bp, 13 predicted proteins | sample SoiMethybrSBSTD2_FD_80114 | JGI IMG/M metagenome (GOLD analysis project Ga0075423, IMG submission 80114) | Bulk soil microbial communities from a Populus tree surrounding site in Tennessee, USA - Soil MetaG P. TD hybrid SBSTD2 | ecosystem: Environmental > Terrestrial > Soil > Tree plantation...
ATATGCCTTCAACTCGTTCTTACCCACCCGGTCCGAAACGGCTACTGCCTTTTTCCAACCTCCTTTCCTATCGCCGCAGCCCGTTGGCGTTCTTCCAAAATCTGGCAAAGAACCACGGCGATATTTCGCATTTCCGAATCGGACCTCAGGAAGGTTTCTTTTTGAATCATCCCGATCTCATCAAGGAGGTCCTCGTCAGCAGTCATGCCAATTTTCAAAAGGGTTTGGTCCTGCAACGCGCAAAGCGGCTATTGGGCGAGGGACTGCTCACCAGTGAAGGAGAGTTCCATCGACGCCAGCGGAGGTTGGCGCAACCAGCATTTCACCGCCAGCGAATCGCTTCTTACGCAGACGTAATGGTCGATTATGCCATCCGTACAGGTGAGCGTTGGCGCGACGGACAAACCGTGGATGTCTCCGAGGAGATGATGCGACTGACACTTGGGATCGTGGGTAAGACTCTGTTTGATGCTGACGTTGAGTCTCAGACCGGTGAGGTGGGCGCGGCAATGACAACGTTGGTGGAATTGTTCGACACGTTGACGATGCCCTTCTTCGAAGTCCTTTCCAAATTACCGTTACCCCAATTGCGGCGTTTTGATGCGGCTAGAAAAAAGCTCGACCAGATCATTTTCAGCATGGTTGCGTATCGACGAAAGAGAGGAATTGATCGCGGCGATTTGCTTTCGATGCTACTGCTGGCACAGGACGAGGAAGGTGACAACGGCAACATGACTGATCTTCAGTTGCGTGATGAATTAATGACGATCTTTCTTGCAGGGCATGAAACTACCGCGAACGCGTTAACCTGGACTCTCTATCTTTTATCTCAGCACCCTGAAGTCGAATCTTCCTTATTTCGCGAAATTGATTCCGTTATCGGCTCCCGCAAGCCAACGTTCAGCGACGTTGGTGAACTTCGATTCACGGAAATGGTTTTCTCCGAATCAATGCGTCTTTATCCTCCGGCATGGGCGATTGGGCGTTTGGCGAAGGTCGACAGTTTGATTGGTGGTTATCTTGTGCCGCAGAAATCTCTGGTGATAGTTAGTCAATATGTAACGCATCGAGACGAACGGTATTACGAAAATCCGCTCGTCTTCGATCCACAGCGATGGGCGCCGGAGGTGCGCGAGTCGCGCCCAGCGTTCGCCTATTTTCCATTTGGCGGGGGACCGCGCCGCTGTATCGGTGAAGGCTTCGCCTGGATGGAAGGGATTTTGCTAATAGCCACTCTCGCTCAACAATGGAAGTTCCGGCTGGTACCAAATCATCCGGTGGCTCTGAAACCGGTTGTGACGTTGCGACCTAAATATGGCATGAAGATGATCGTTTCGAGGCGCTAGCTTTGGAGTGCGATGGCCTGCCGTCGCTTTGTTACAACGCTACTTTGACGACGTTGCCGGTAACAAAGCGACGGCAGGCCGTCGCACTCCATACTATGTTAAGCTTTCATCACTCCCTTATCGCGTTCGAGAAAGGATGACCATGGCAGTCAGCCAAGAGCTCTTAGAAATACTCGCTTGCCCCGCCTGCAAGGCCAAAGTTGAACTTAAACCCGACGGCAAATCGTTGAAATGCGTGGAATGCAAACGTGTCTACCCAATCCGAGACGATATTCCGGTTATGTTGATTGATGAAGCCACTATTGAAGAGTGATCTGAATGAACAGTTTGCGCGACATAGTTGCTTCTTCCTCAAAGTTGCGGGGAGTAGAAATGCAAGCACTATCCGCGTCCCGGGGGTTGGCTGCACCTCAACCGCTCGCATCCGCTCGTTGGGACTGGTCACAAGTTCGAAGGATCTTACTCATTCGCTTGCGCTCGATCGGCGATACCGTTTTGGCCACTTCACCAGCTAGTGCTTTAAGACGGTTTTTACCTGACGCCGAAATCGACATGCTCGTGGAAAACTGGGTTGCTCCAGTGCTTGCCGAACATCCAAGCCTCAGCAGAGTCATCAGCCTTGAAGGAAACAGTCTGGCCGCCCGCGCTCGCATTGCACGTAAGATTCGCGGATCGGGATACGACGTCGTCTATAACCTTCATGGCGGAACTACGGCAACACTTCTAACTCGCGCTTCGGGAGCACGTCACCGAGTCGGCTATGCCAGTTATCAATACGCGCAGCTACACAATCACCAGGCGCCAGCTTCTTCTTTGTTGTGGGGTCAAGAAAAGTCACACTCAGTGGAACAGCAACTCGCATTGTTGGGGTGGACCGGTGTGCCGGTGACAGATCGTCCGCCAACCCAGCTGGGGATACCGCAGACGGCGGCAGCCGCAATCGAAACGCGAATTACAAATTCGGGGCTCAGCGGAAAAAAGCTTGCGCTGATTCATCCGGCAGCCGCATTCACTACCAAACAATGGGCAGCGGTGAACTTTGCACGAGTGGTTGAATATCTGGCCGATGCCGGGTTCGCGAGTGTGGCGATTGTCGGACCAGGTCAAAGCAGAGTGCTTGAAGATCTGAAGTCGAACTGCTCTGCTCCAATAACGACATTCGACTTGTCGCTGCCTGAAGTGTCTGCACTTGCGGCTCGATCGGCTTTGTTCGTTGGTAACGACAGTGGGATTGCACACATTGCGGCGGCAGTTGGCACGCCATCCGTCGTGATTTTTGGTTCTTCAAACATCGCGCACTGGCGTCCCTGGAGTCGTGCTGAATCAGAGGTAGTGTTTGAAGAGATGCCCTGCCAGCCTTGTCACGGTTATTTCTGCGAGCAGTTTGAACAGCCTGAGTGTATTCTTCGGGTACCCGTGAATAGAGTCGTCGCAGCAATCGAGAGAGTTCTACTTAGTGACAATCATTAACCACTAAGGCACAAAGGCACGAAGTCACTAATACAGAGTAGAGACATGTAACCACGAACAAGACTTAGAAAGTTTAGTTTCGTGTCTTTGTGTCTTCGTGTCTTAGTGTTTAAAGTTTCTCGTAAATGCAGCATCTATCGCCTAACCGAGTTGACGAAATCCTCTCCGCCTTTCGCGATCGCAAGATCGTCGTTTTAGGCGACGTGATGCTCGACGAATTTGTCTGGGGTGACGTCACGCGTATTTCACCAGAAGCGCCGGTGCCAGTTGTCGATGTGCGCAGAGAGTCAATTCATCTTGGCGGTGCCGCGAACGTTCTGGCGAATCTGATTAGTCTCGGTGCTCGCAGCGTTGTCATTGGAGTGATTGGAGACGATGAGCCTGGCAGGCGATTGCGCAACAACCTAAACTCGCTTGGCGCAGATCTGGACAGCCTGGTAATCGACAACTCCAGACCTTCGACTCTTAAGACTCGCATCATCGCTCATAATCAACTCGTAGTACGCACCGATCGTGAGCAACGCAATCCGATCAGCAAGCTAGTCGAGGATCAAGTTATTTCTCACGTCAAAAGCGAACTGACGAACGCCAGTGCTTTGGTCGTGTCCGACTACGATAAAGGAACTATTACACCCCGCGTACTCTCAGAAGTTTTGCCGTTCGCCTATGAGCGCTTGCCAGTTCTGATCGATCCAAAACTGCGCAATTTCAACTTTTACAAACCAGCCACTCTGGTCACGCCCAATCATCACGAGGCTCTGCGGATTGCTAATACTGAAGACGACTCAAATAATGGTCTGCATGAAGCTGCAAAGGTGATCCAGGATCGTCTCAAGTGTGATGCTGTACTCATCACTTGCGGTGATCGCGGAATGATGCTGTTGGGAAGTGACGATCAGCCAAGTTACGTGCAGACTGCAGCCCGTGAGGTTTACGATGTTACCGGCGCTGGGGATACAGTAATTGCTACGCTCGCCTGTGGACTCGCCGCCGGCGCGACGTTGATTGAGTCTGCAACGCTCGCGAATCAAGCCGCCGGCATAGTGGTCGCTAAAGTCGGAACTGCGACAGCGAGTGCCGATGAGCTGCGGGCGGCATTTTAGTTTGACGCATCGCGAAAAAACGATTTCGTCTCTTTCGAATTTCCGATCCGTGTGGTATCTGCCTGAGCCTTGGCAGGGGTGAAGACAATGATCGGTAAGAACCTCCGCAACTATCGCATATCCGAAAAGCTTGGGGTTGGTGGGCAGGGCGCTGTTTACAAAGCGACTGACGCTAAACTGGGCCGAAGTGTAGTCATCAAAGTTTTGCCTCCTGAGCTGACCTCGAGAGAAGCCAACCTGAAACGTTTCGAGCGGGAAGCTCGCCTGGCATCGTCACTCGATCATCCAAACATCTGCACCATTTTTGATCTCGATGAAGTTGACGGCGTTCACTTCATCGCCATGCAGCATGTCGAAGGAAAGAACGTTCGGCAGTTGGTTGCGGGCCGGCCTCTCGACCTAAAGACCGCACTGCTGATTGGCGTTCAGGTAGCCGATGCATTGGCGGCAGCACACAGCCGGGGAATCATTCATCGCGACATCAAGTCTGGAAATGTCATGGTCACGCCCAGCGGCCAGGTGAAAGTTCTGGACTTTGGCCTCGCAAAACTTTTGGATGACACTGAAGCGGCACATACCGGAATTCATCACACTGAACTGACTGAAATAGGCATTCCGTACGGCACAGCAACTTACGCCGCTCCCGAACAGGCTCGAGGCGATCGTGTCGATAAAAGAGCTGACATCTTTTCCACCGGTGTTTTGCTTTATGAAATGTTAACTGGCACCTGGCCGTTTCGAGGTAAGACAACCATCGATGTCAGGCATGCTGTACTTCATGACGCGGCACGTCCAATAGCTGAGCTGCGCGGCAGTGCAATTCCTCCTCGCCTTCAGCAAATCATCGATCGCGCGCTCGAGAAGGAACCTAAAGATCGTTTTCAAAGCATGGATGACATGCGCAACGAGTTGCGGCAAGTTCTTCAGGAGCTCGATACCACTTATGCAGGTTCATCGGTTACTCCCGAGCCTCCGAAGCATCTGCCAGTCACGAATCCGGTATCTCGCGCAATGCGTTGGATCCGATCCATAACCAGGACCGACGCAACGTCTTCTCCAAATGTAACAACTGCTTCGCGACATATGGATGAGACACCGCAGACGACCGTGGCGGATCGCGACAAGAAGAGTTTGGCAATTCTTCCGTTTCGGAATTTGAGCAACGACAGCTCCAAGGCTTTTTATGAGTTTTCGCTGGCTGACGCGGTAATCACTGAATTGGCACGAATAAGGTCGCTCGTCGTTAGACCGTCGTCAGTCATAGCCAAGTACCAGGGCCAAATTTGCGACCCTCGTGAAGTGGGGCGCGAACTTACAGTGAATGCAGTGTTGACAGCTGGGTTTATTCATTCGGGAGAAACTTTCCGAGTAACAGCTCAACTACTCGACGTGAATTCTGGAGAGATCCTGTGGAGCGACCGCATCGACGCGGCCGCGTCCGACATCATCGCGCTCCAGGACACGATTGCGCAGCGCATCGTTGAAGGGCTTCGCCTTGAGCTCAGTCCTTCCGAACAGGTGGGAACGGGCAAGGCGTCAACAAAGAATCCGGCTGCTTATGAGGAGTATTTAAAGGGCCGGGACTTCTTTGGTCGTTTCATCTTTCGCACGCTGTCTGCTGAAGACTGCGCGGAAGCCATTCAACATTTCGAGAGAGCGATCGAACTGGATCCGAACTTTGCATTAGCCTACGACGGGCTAGGTGCCTGCTACGTCAATCGAGTTTTCAAAGGATTCGGGGGCTCGGAAGATTATGAAAGAGCGGAGGAGGCATTCGGCAAAGCTCTTGCGATTGATGGCAACATTTTTGAAGCACGAATGCTGATGGTGTTCATCTATCTGTGGCGCGGTCAGAAACAAAAAGCACGCGAAGAGATAAATCGAACTCGCAAAGAGGCGCCAAATGAAGCCGTTGTCTATTTCGTAAAGGCCTTGTTGCATCGTCTCGATGGCGAGTACAACAGGGCGCTTCGAAGTTATGACCGGCTGGTTAGATTGGATCCAGCCGCTCATGTCGTGGCGAGCTACAGCCGCGCGCTCGTTTACATGTACATGGGTCGGTTCGACGAAGCGGTCAAACAACTCGACAATGCAGAAGATCCCGATAACGCACTCGTGCAAACATTTCGAGCCCTGGCTTTGTACTACACGGGCCAAACGGATTCAGCTGCCGAACTCATGAAGAAGGTAGTTGGCGCCCATCCAAACATGCATGGCATACGCCCGTTCATGGCAATGTTCTTAAGCGCCCAGGGAAAACATGACGAAGCGTTGTCTCAACTGAGTGATGATGTGAAGAGAAACGGCGAAGTAGACGCTGATATTGCTTACTCAATAGGTCAGGTATATGCGTTGGAGGGAATCGCGAGCGAAGCATTCTCATGGTTGGAACGATCGATTGCTCTGGGGAATGAGAATCGGCGTTGTTTTGAATCAGATCCAAACTGGAGTGGGCTGCGAAGCGATCCGAGGTTTGATGAATTGATGGCGAGGATTGGTGGTAGCAGAGCAGCTACCGCAGGACAGGAAGAGGCCTGACCTAGAATGGCGCAGTTGGGAAGGGGGTAAGCGGCCCATTCAAGCCCTACTAGAATAGCGCAGTTGGGAAGGGGGTAAGCGGCGAACTCAAGCCCCTACCAAACAAACCCTGAGCGCACCCCCGCAGGTTCCATGATCTATCCAGTGAACTGGCCGCTTCCCTCTTCCAACGGTCAAGGTTTGACTCAACTTTTCAGTAAACTCGCATCAGTTTGTATCTGAAGCAGCATGAAGCTAAACGCAAAAATCGCAGCAATCGTTTTCATCGCACTCTATCTTTCGTGCACTCCTGTCACTATCGATGCGCAACAAGAGCGTCCAAGGCAAACTTCAACGGTCAGTCCGCAACCGAGTCCCTCTCCATCTGCTTCTCCGAATGCATCACCAACTCCCTCGTTAAAAGCTGGTCCGACAAAAAGCCTTGCCGAGTTACAGTCTCGTATTTCTGAAATACTCGCCAGACCTGAATTGTCATCAGCTCTGGTTGGGATCAAAGTAAGTTCGCTCGACACAGGTCAAGTCCTGTTTGAAGAGAACGCGCAGAAACTCCTGCGACCAGCTTCAAACATGAAGATCTACACAGTCGCCGCAGCACTCGACCGCCTTTCGCCCGACTATCGCTTCGCAACGTCCGTCTATGCTCCAATGCGGCCCGACTCCTCGGGAAAGATCAAAGGAGATCTGACAATCTTCGGTCGTGGTGATCCATCGATCGCAGCACGCTTTAACAATGGTGACTACTTCAAAGGCATCAATGATCTTGCATCCCGCATCGTGGCGGCAGGCGTGAAGCAAGTCGAAGGCGACTTGATAGGTGACGAGAGTTATTTTGTCGGACCGCATTATGGATCCGGCTGGGAATGGGAAGACCTAACCTGGTATTACGGTGCTGAAGTTACTCCACTGACCGTCAACGACAACGCTTTGGATCTTTTCATCAAACCTGGGCCTGAGGTTGGTAAGCCGGCATTAATCACAACCGGGCCCCCAGATCCCTTGCTGACTATTGTGAACAAGGTGACGACTGTCGCCAAAGGAGAGCGCCGGCACATAGCAATCTTTCGCGACCTTGGTGAAGACGTCATTAGCATCGAAGGGACGATCGCCCTCGATGACCGTAGCTACACCGGCGGTATCGGTATTTCACACCCGGCGATGTTGTTTGTATATCTACTCCGCTCGGCTTTATCACAACGTGGCGTAGTTATTACGGGCCGCTCTAGAACGCAGGATTTCACATCGACTAATTCCGCAAATCCGTCCCAACTATTAGCATCGAGAAATGGGAACAGTCTTAGTCAAACGCCGCCTCTGGAGATCGCGACGCTTCAATCGCCTCCACTCAGTGTTATCGCCTCTCAGACGTTGAAACCGAGCCAGAATCTTTATACTGAACTCATCTTGAGAACGTTAGGAAAGGTATCGCCACCTCTTGCAACGACTAATGGGGCCACCGTCGGCCAAACGACGGAAGATCTCGGAATCGCGACCGTCAACGCATTTCTGAAGGAGGCGGGCATTCGACCAGAAGCGCTCGTTCTCGGTGATGGGTCAGGGCTCTCTCGTAACGACATGATAACTGCTGAAGCGTCTGTGCAGTTGTTAATGTTCATGCATCGTCATCGTTATGCTGAGGCGTTTCGCGCAGCATTGCCGATCGCTGGTGTTGATGGGACGCTTCGTAATCGTTTGAAGAATACCCTCGCCGAGAACAACCTCCGCGCCAAGACTGGATCTCTTAGTTCAGCGGCGAGTCTGGCGGGCTATGTAACAACCGCGGCTGGAGAGAAGCTCGCTTTCTCGATCATGGTCAACAACTATCCCGATGGAGTTGAGCCCCGAATTGTTTGTATAGATCCTATCGCGGTGTTGCTGGCATCGTTTAATGGAAGATCGAATTGAGTGTCCGATATGCTTTAGCTTTGGAGTGCGGTGGCCTGCCACCGCTTTGTAATATGGGATTCTCGAATCCAGTTAGTGTTGACGTACTCAAAGATGGCACTGTAACAAAGCGGTGGCAGGCCACCGCACTCCAAAGCTAAAGCATATCGGACACATGCCACCACGATTCACTAAATTCCATGGACTCGGAAACGATTACCTCGTGCTCGAGTCAAAAGATCTCAGCGACGTAAGCGATCTCGGCGAGTTTGCAAAACGCATCTGCAACCGTCATTACGGCGCCGGATCCGACGGCATTGCAATCGTTGACGAAGCCACAAATAGTGAAGCAGATTTCACTGTCCGCATTTTCAATCCTGATGGAAGCGAGGCAGGATTGTCAGGCAATGGAACTCGATGCGCCGCCGCATATCTCTATTACTATGGACGATGGAACGCGGACGAATTGGTGCTGAGTACTCGCACAGGTTTGAAGCGCTATTTTCCTCGAATGCAGGATCCGAGTGGCAAATACATTTTCGAATCAGAACTGGGCCAGCCAAAACTCGACCCGCCTTCAATTCCGATGCGAGTCGAAGGGCCGCTCGAAAGAGTCATCGGCTACCAACTGCCGGTTGGCGAAGAAAAGTTTCAGGTAACAGCAATGCAGATCGGCAATCCAATCACGTGCATCTTTGTTAACGACTTTGACGCGCTCGATTGGCGAGGCATCGGTAAAGCTATCGAAAACCATCCGCAGTTTCCCGATCGAACCAATGTTGTTTTCATCCGTCCAGTAAATCGAACCCTGATCGAGTTGCGAATCTGGGAGCGTGGAGTGGGAGAAACGACAGCCTCCGGCACTTGTTCGTGTGGCGGAGCAGTCGCAGCAATGCTGAACGACAAAGCAGACAGAGACGTCCGCGTCCTGATGGAGGGCGGAGAGGTCCAGATTAGTTGGCGCACAGATCGCGAAGTTGTGATCACCGCGAGCGCTGAAGTAGTCTATAGCGGTGAATGGTTGACGGAAATCTGAAAGCTTTTTCCGCGCTTTTCCCCCATGAACTCTTCCCGATTTCTTACATACTCGCTGATATTGTCGCTGTCACTCGCGCTGTGCCTGCTTTCCGCGTGCGGCGGAAAAATAATCAAGGAAACCGAAGCCAAACCGATCACACCACCCAAACCGCCTCCATCTGTTCCGATGTGGCTCGGCAACTCTTCGCGTAATTTCTTTGGGACCGGTCCCTTATCAAAAGACCCCTTGCAAATTGTTTGGGAGTTCGAAACCAAAGCAATCTCTGGTCGTCTTCATAAAGATCCATGGGGCGGAACAAGCTGGCCTGGTCAACCGTCCCTCGAAGACAACCGCGTTTACTTTCCGTCTGCTGATGGAAACCTCTACTGCCTTAACTCGCAAACAGGCGAGTTGATTTGGAAATATCAAACCCTCGACAGCCTCAAAGCGACTCCACTGATCGCTGGCGATCGCATCATAGCCAGCGGGCTCGACCACTGGATCTATTGCATCAACAAGAGCGACGGCACCCTTCTTTGGAAATATCAGACGGGGTTCGAAGTAGATTGCGGATCGGCCTTAATCGATGGTCGCATCTATTTTGGCGGGGAGGATCACTACTTCTACTGTCTGAATCTCGCCGATGGTGCTCTCATCTACAAGACGGAGCGTCTCGGTTCAATGGAAGGCAGCTTCTCTGTTGTTGATGGGCGTATCTACATCGGAACCGAACAAGGCGATCTGTTTTGTTTGAATTTGGCCGACGGGTCAACCGTTTGGAAAGCTCGCATCGGCGCCGACTCAGATTCCACGCCTGCCGTTGCGAACGGATTCGTCTACACCGCCGCAGAGAATGGATACGTCTATTGTTTTCGACAAACAAATGGCGAGCTTGTTTGGAAGTTTCGAACAGAAGGCCCGAGCAATGGTATCTGGGCCAGTCCGGTCGTGGTTGATGGAAAAGTCTTCATTGGGTCAAGCAATCATTACCTTTATTGTTTGACTGGCGACAAAGGAGAAGTGGTTTGGCGCTTCCGAGCGCGAGGTCCGATCTGGGGATCGTCACCTCTGGTTGATGGCAGAATTGTTTTTGGTGACAAGGCAGGTTGGATTCACATGGTAGATGCGACAAATGGCCAGGGAATCAGTGAAATCAAAATAGGTGATAATATCAACTCGACGCCGGCAGTCTTGAACGGGCGCATCTACATCGGTGCTTTCAATGGGAAGCTTTACTGCTTGAAATAGCTTGTTAGTTTATCTTGTAGACAACACCATCGACGGCCAGGGAGCAAGCCCGCGCGAAGTCCGCGCTGTGCTTGGCCGTCTGATTCCTGAACTCGAAATTCTTATTGAGCCATTTCACAGCGTCTCGCTTGAACGTGTACGCTCGTTAAAGCCGTCACACATCATCCTCAGTGGTCAAAGTCATCCCTGGGAAATGTATACGCCTGAGTCTTTGGCCGGTGTGTTTTCAGTGATCAAACAAGCCAGCCAGCCAATTCTCGGTTTGTGCGGTGGTCATCAGCAAATCGCACTTGCGTATGGAGCGAAGGTTGGTTTGATCGAACGATTGGAACCGGGTGAAGGCTATGAAGGTGCGAAGCGCGAGCGTGGGTTTCTTCCGGTCACGAACACGGGCGAAGGTTTATTCAAAGGCCTTCCGGCGGAGATTGTCGTTTGGCATAACCACTGTGATGAAGTCAAAGAAGTTCCGGACGGTTTTCGAGTGACAGCTTCAAATAAAACTTGCCGGATTCAAGCCATGCAACAAAAAGGTCGGCGACTTTATGGAATTCAATTTCACGCTGAATTATTCGATGAGGATCATCCCGAAGGTCGCAAAGTCGTGGAAAACTTCCTGGGTCTATGATCGTGCAAATTGACTTCTGTCGATGTGACTGTATTGGTTTTTAATAACTTTCAGTATTTCATCAGTTAAACCGAAACATCCATTTCCCCTCACAAAAATCATCTTTTCGCAATTGAACTCTCTCAAAAGTGTGTGCTAGGTTGCGGATGAAATCGCGGAATCTAACGCGCTTTTTCGCTTTACTCAATTCAGATCTTTCAGCGCACCGCATCAAGGATGCAAGCCCCCAACCTCGGCTGACGTCGTGACGACTCCTAGAGCCAGGGGACGAGTCATAGGAAAGAACGGACTCGCGCAGGACGTTGAAAGGTACAAGTAAACCTCGGACAGGAGACCCGAATTTGAAAGTTAAGTCTATCTTCAGAAGTGGTGCAATCCTTTGCACTGCACTTTTGAGTTGCTTTTTGATTTTTTCTGCACGTTCCTCTTCAGCGGAACCACTAGCTTCTCAAAATCAACAACAAGTCAAACCTGCTGAAATCGCTTCTGCCCTGGCTGTCGAGATAAACAAAGGTAGTTTGGGAGATGTTGCGGCAAATCAGATAAGTGAACCTTCGTTTGTGGTACCTGCAGTCGCATACGTCGCCACCGCCTACAGCCTTCGAGGCCGCACAGCAAGTGGGCTTTTTGTAAGCAAAGGATTGATTGCAGCTGATCCAAGAATTCTGCCACTCGGTTCCCGTGTCAAACTCGAAGCTGGACCCTACAGCGGAGAATATCTGGTCGCAGACACAGGAGGCGCAGTTCGTGGACGTCGTATTGACATTTGGACACCAACTTCGCGCGAAGCGATGCGCTTCGGTCGTCGAGTGATAAAGCTAACGGTGTTGAGCTGGGGCGGAAAACGCAAACCAACCGCAGCGGCGAAGACAACTAAATAAACGTTCCGACAGTCAAACTGTGAAAGGCAAAGGCTCAGTCCTTTGCCTTTTTCTTTGCTTTGGAGTGCGGTGGCCTGCCACCGCTTTTTTACAGCGAACTTTCGAGTGAATAGCCGGTGTAACAAAGCGACGGCAGGCCGTCGCACTCCAAAGCTAAATCGGACATTGCGTGTTAAGATTCGGCATCCGTAGTTAATTCAGTTTTTATAGAGGTCTCAGGCCGCAATGTCTAAGCCTTCCAGTGTTAATTTGAGTAGTCAACAGATTCCCGTCGCTGAGCCGCTAGTTGAAGTTCGCCGGGGCGCAATTACAGAATCCAGGCATAGAGGACACGTGACGATCGTAAATCCGGATGGCACGATTGTGTTTTATCTGGGTGCGCCGGAAACGGTGACATTTCTTCGGTCGTCGGCAAAGCCCTTTCAAGCTGTGCCCTTGTTAGTTTCAGGCGCCGCCGATCATTTTGGTTTTACGGATGAGGAGGTTGCGTTGGCGTGCGCGTCGCACAACGGCGAGCCCATTCATACAAAACTCGCCGCATCGATGTTGCAGAAGATCGGTCTCGGACCGGAAGCGTTGAAGTGCGGGGTACACGAACCCTACAGTCCCGCGGCGGCTGCGGAATTAAAAGCTCATGGTGAATCTCCAACTGTGCTTCACAACAATTGCTCAGGTAAGCACGCCGGCATGCTTGCAGTTGCTAAACACCTCGGCGCGCCGATCGAGACCTACACCTCGGCCGATAATCCCGTGCAGTTGGCTGTTGCATACATCATTTCACAATTCTCCGGAGTGCCGGTTGAAGATTTAGCCGTAGGTATCGACGGTTGCGGCGTTCCGGTGTTTGGCATGACTGTGAAAGCGATCGCTTTGGCGTTTGCTCGTTTGATCTCTCCGCCCGACAACTTCGACCAGACTACTCGTGACGCGTGTGCACGAATCGTGAAGGTGATGACTGCGTATCCGGAACTTATCGGTGGAACAACTGATCGTTTGGATACTGAAGTTATGAAGGCCGCACCGGGCCGGCTTGTCTCAAAGGTTGGTGCTGAAGGTGTATACAGCGCCGGGATCCTTCCCTCAGAACGGTGGCCAAACGGTTTAGGTTTGGCATTGAAGATTGAAGACGGCGACGATCATCGTGCACGACCAACAGTTGTCATCGAAGCACTTCGACAACTCGGCGTGTTGGAGGATGAATCGTTGGACGCCGTTGCTCGTTATGCTTTCTTTCCGGTGAAGAATCGACTAGGAGATATTGTTGGGGAGGTTCGGGCATCGTTCAAATTACGAACTCCAATGTCCGATATGCTTTAGCTTGTCAGAAGATCTCAGATTTCAGATCACAGATCTCAGATTCATACTTGCGACCTAAAAACTAGAGTTATTTGAGATCTGAGATTTTAGATCTGAGATCTTCTGACAAGCTGAAGCATACCGGACAACGACGTGGCCAGCGACAACAACAATCTAACGCCACCATTGCAGCGCGATTCAAGTGGAGAAGTAGACCTCGACTCCGTGCCCGACGTAATCGAGTGGTTCCTCACCTATGATCAGCGCGTCGCTGTGATTAGGCATGCTTCCGTCGAAGAAGTTTTCCAATGGAAACAGAAGCACGCGCGCGATCAGGGAGAGGAGGTCTTTCAATTCAATCGCGCCGAAGACAGACTTGCCATCGGAATAATTCAGGCGCTCGCCGATAATCCCTCCGAGCGCGAGCTTCATTCCTGGATCAGTCAGCTGCTGAATGCGCTGGAAACAGCCGCGAAAGGGACAGAGTCCGTCGCAGAGTCTTATCAGCTCGATCTGAAGAGCGGTGGCTCCATCGTAAGGCAAGCTGACAGAATTCCTTTTCAGCGTGGGAGAGATGACTTTCTGCTCAACTGCTGGATTGAATCACTCTGTACTGCAGAAGCCCGCGTGCTTGGATGGCTGTACAAGGAAGTATACGGCCGCCCATTCGCACCCTAATTCGTCATGACTCCCGAACTACGATCGCTGTTTCCCATCACAAAGCAAGCGATCTACGTTAATCATGCTGCCGTTTCGCCACTGCCAATCCCAACGGTAAATGCTATTGAGTCACAACTAAGAGACGTCCGCGATCATGGCTCAATCAATTTTCGAAGCTGGATTGCTGTAAAGGAGCGCGCTCGTTCTCTCCTGGCCGAACTCCTCGGTGCGCGACCTGAACAAGTCGCATTTATGCGAAACACTTCAGATAGCCTTTCAACTGTAGCCAACGGACTCGAGTGGCAACCAGGTCAGAATGTTGTGACGTTCAATCGAGAGTTTCCCGCGAACATATATCCCTGGCTCAGGCTCCGAGATGCATTGGGTGTTGACGTCCGCATGTGCGAAGAGCGCGATGGTCGTGTTGACATGGAAGAGCTTGAGCGTTTGGTTGACGAAAACACGCGAGTGATCGCGATCAGCCATGTCCAATATGCGTCCGGCTTCCGCGCAGACCTGGAGCGTTTGGCTCGCCTGGCTCGTAAGCGCGATGCGTTGCTCGTGGTTGACGTAATCCAATCGCTAGGAGTGTTGCCGCTCAACGTAGAAAGCGAGTTGGTTGATGTTGCCGCCGGTGCATCGCATAAATGGTTACTAGGGCCTGAAGGAGTTGGTTACTTGTATCTTTCTGATCGCGCCCGCGAACGAATTCGTCCGACACTGGTGGGTTGGATCAGCGTCAAGGATCCCGAGGACTACAACAATTTCGAACAGGACTGGAAGGACGGAACGCTAGCCTGGGAGACAGGAACCGGAGCCTCTGCATTGATGCATGGCCTGAACGCCAGTCTTGAGCTTTTGCAGGCTACCGGGACAGAACGAATTGCAGTGTATTTGGAGGCACTCTCCGATTCACTCTGCGAGAGATTGCAGTCCAAAGGCTATCGTGTCGTTAGCGCACGTGAAACCGGCCAAAAATCACAGATTGTCAGCATTCAACATCCCGGTAGACTATCGGCCATGCAGCTTTATAAGGAATTGAAAATGAGGAACATCATTGCCGCACCTCGCGGCGATCGTCTTCGAATCGCGCCTCACTTTTACAACTCGTTTGACGAGATGGAAGAGCTCGTCGCGGCTCTACCAGCCTGATTCAAAATCGTTCGCTAGTACGCA
>Ga0075423_10003104_pt1 | contig 15241 bp, 12 predicted proteins | sample SoiMethybrSBSTD2_FD_80114 | JGI IMG/M metagenome (GOLD analysis project Ga0075423, IMG submission 80114) | Bulk soil microbial communities from a Populus tree surrounding site in Tennessee, USA - Soil MetaG P. TD hybrid SBSTD2 | ecosystem: Environmental > Terrestrial > Soil > Tree plantation...
AGCAACGGCCCGACACTTACGCTGCCGGTAGCCAAGATAACGTCGGGCGCGCGGGCGACTAATTCTGCCACGTTTTTGCGCGTCTCGGCGCCACTGCCAACAGAAAAAACGGTGTCGATTCGCACGTTGCGGCTTTCAGTCCAGCCCAATTGCTGCAAGCCTTGAATGAATGCCGCGATGCGGGCTTGTCCCTCCGAATGGCCTTCAGCGAGGTTCATCAGGACGCCGATGCGTCGCATCCGGTCCAGCTGCTGTGCACGCACTGAAAACGGCCAAACTGCCGTCGCGCCGCCAACTAACTTGAAGAACTCGCGCCGTCTCATCGCCTTCCCCGAGGCTCAGGACAAGGCATCGTAGCGGCTTAAACTACCACACCGGAAGAGGTCGGACGTCGGCGGCGGTCGATGTCCGCTTTGGGTCATAAGCGGACATATGCAGTGCAGCACGTCATGTCCGCTTTATCCCCAATAGCAACCGCGAAAGCGTATTCCCGCAAAACGTCATGTCCGCTTTGCCCCCGAAAGCGGGCATGTGCGGCGCAACTAGCGACGTCCGCTAAGGGCCAAAAGCGGACACCGCCCTATCTACTCGATGACCTCGTCGGCGCGGACGAGTAGCGCGGGCGGCACGGTGAGGTTAAGTGCCTTCGCGGTTTTGAGATTGATGGCGAGCTCAAATTTGGTGGGCTCTTGAACCGGGAGCTCGGCCGGTTTCGCGCCCTTGAGAATACGATCAACATACCCCGCAGCCTTCTGCCACAAGTCGTGATTGTCGATCCCATAAGAAACCAAACCGCCGTCGGCCACAAAAAAGCGGTACGGGTAGATCGCAGGCAGCCCGAGCCGCGCCGCAAGGTCGGTGATCTGTTTGTGATGAATTGATGCGGCGAGAGAGTTGAGCACGATCAATCCTCCGTTTGGCTCGCGTGCAAACACGGTCAGCCCGCGCTCAATCGTCGTGGTATCGCGCACGTCGAAGGCCTTTAGCTCGACCCCAAGTGACGATGTAGCTGCTTGTATGGCTCCCAGCTGACCACTTCCTCCGGGTGTCTGCGGGTCTCGAAGCACGCCCACCCGAACTACCCGTGGTGCGATCTGCTTGAGGATTTCAAGCCATTTTGCACCCATACCAAAATTCAAACTGACAAACCCGGTGATGTTACCGCCAGGGTGCGCAAGACTATCTACAAAGCCGCTATTGACCGGATCGACGACCTGCGCAAACACAATAGGAATTGTCGTGGTCTGTTGCTTCAACGCAGCCACCACGAGAGAACCATTGGCGAGAATTACGTCCGGTGCCCATCGGATCAATTCTGCGCCATAGGCCCGCATCCGATCGGCGTCGCCAGAAGCAAAGCGCACTTCTATCTGCAGGTCGCGCCCTTCGTTCCAACCTAATTCGTGCATTCCTTTCCGGAACGCAGCTATGCGGGTCTGTCCTTCAGCGTCGCCTTCAACCCCACTCAGCACAGCGATGCGCCTCGCACGTTCATTCTGCTGCGCGCCCACATTAAGCGGGTACGACGCCAATGCAGTGCCTATAAACGTAATGAACTCGCGCCGCCTCATGGGTTTCTCCAAGGGCCGACCACGGAAATCTAACACACCTTTGTGCTGCACGTTATGTCGTAAGGGGGCAGCTCATGTCCGCTTTGGGTCATAAGCAGACATTTGCACTGCAACAGTCATGTCCGCTCTACCCTCGAAAGCGGACATGTGCATTGCGACAGACCATGTCTGCTTTGGGCCAATAGCGGACATGCGTGGGCTAGTTTTGAATGAAAGAGGCCGCCAACTGAGAGGCCTCTTTGTTAGCTGTCAGCGCCAGCCGGGTGGCGAAGTGCGGATGTTGCCCCAACCGACTTTTTTACCCTTGCTCCATCCGGGCGGAACACGTCCGCCGTTCCATCCGGTTTTTTTGCCCTGGCTAAAGCCATGCGGAGGGCCACCTCCACCGCCCGGTCCCTTTGCCGAAGCAATCGTGCCAGTTGAGGCGGCGAAGGCCACGGACAGTGCGACAATGGTTGCTATTCGCGGAAGCGATGTGCGCAATTTTCCCTCCTCTTAATTCGGGACCAACATTTAGTTTCACTGAAGTTCCGAACTGTCCAATCCAAAAACGGAGCCAGCATAAACATCTGTTGTTAGCGGCTCATGAATCGAAAAGTTTCAAATTTGCGCAACATAAGGTTAGCGCGGTGTCGGCTTTACCCCTAAAAGCGGACATCGGGTGCGTTCTTTCGAATGTCTGCTAAGTGCCAATAGCGGACGTGGCTCCTTCCGCGAATATGATGTAGTTTAAACGCAGAGCCGTCGGCGGGCCGAATCCCGCTTATTTGGCGCTTATGCCACCGTCGACGAGCATTCCAAACGTCAAACTTGGTGAGCGATGGGGCGCATCGCTTGCTCGCGCATCATGGTCCCACTTCATTTCTGGAGGGAACGCCATGAAACTTCTTCGCAGACAATTCCTGTATCTGGCGGCGGCCGCTGCCGCGCTGCCGGCCGTGCCGCGGATCGCGATGGCGCAATCCTATCCGTCGCGACCAGTCCGCATAATCGCCGCCACCGGCACCGGCGGCGCGCCCGACATCCTCGCGCGCCTTATGGGGCAATGGCTCTCGGAGCGGCTCGGCCAACCATTCGTCACCGAGAACCGGCCGGGTGGCGGCCACAATATCGGCATCGAAGCGGTCGTGCGCGCGGCCCCGGACGGTTATACGCTCCTCCTGGTCGACCCGAGCGCGTGGATCAACGCGACGCTCTACGAGAAACTCAATTACAATTTCATCCGCGACATCGCGCCGGTCGCGGGCATTATCCTCTTGCCCCTCGTCATGGTGGTACATCCGTCGGTTCCGGCCAAGACGGTTCCTGAGTTAATTGCTTACGCCAAAGCCAATCCGCGCAAACTCAACATGGCCTCGCCGGGCATCGCGACTCCGGGCCACGTGGCCGGCGAGTTGTTCAAGATGATGGCCGGCGTCGACATGGTTCACGTGCCCTATCGAGGCGGTGGGGCCGCACTGACCGACCTGATTGGCGGACAGGTGCAAGTTTTCTTCCCCAGCACGTCCTTGGCGATTGAACAGATCGGGGCCGGCAAGTTGCGTCCGCTGGCGGTGACGACCGCTATTCGCTGGGAGGGGCTGCGAGACCTCCCGACCGTGGGCGAGTTCGTCCCAGGATACGAGGCGAGCGCAGTGCTTGGCATTGGCGTTCCCCAGCGCACGCCCATGGAGATTATCGACAAGCTCAACAGGGAGATTAACGCAGCCCTCACCGATCCCAAGATCACGGCAAGGCTTGCCGTTCTGGGCGGGACCTCCCTTGGGGGGTCACCCGCCGATTTCGCAAAGCTCATCGCTGACGAAACCGAGAAATGGGGCAAGGTGATCAAGTTTGCCGGCATTAAGCCGGAATGATCCGTGCAAATTCTATAATCGCCGTTCCAGCGAACGACGGCCCGGGCCGGCCGATGTCCGCTTTGGGTCAAAAGCAGACATATGCAGTGCAAAACGGTATGTCCGCTTTACCCCCGAAAGCGGACATGTGCGTTGCACTAGCTTATGCCTGCTTTGGGCCAATAGCGGACATTGCTTGAGTTATTCAATCACCTCATCGGACCGAGCATGAAGCGTAGCGGGAATAACGATATTTTGTTTCCGGGCCGTCTTAAGATTGATTACGAACTCAAAGGTTGCTGGTTGCATGACCGGAAGCTCCGCCGGGCTAACACCATTGAGAATTTTCCCAGCATAGATGCCCGCCTGGCGATAAGAATTCGGGATGTTCGTGCCGTAGCTCATAAGCCCACCCACCTCCACAAATTGTCGGAATGGGTAGATGGTCGGAAAAGACAGTTGACCAGCCCTAACGACTATCGCTGCCCGCTGAGCGATGTAAAAAGGGTCCCCACCCAATAAAACGCCGTTCGGCAATGCCGTCAAATGCCGTTTCAATTTCGCCCGCTGTACTGGCGTTGAACATTCAAGCTTGATCCCGAGCGCCTGCGCTCCGGTCTGGACTGATCGGATTTCCGAAATTGTGTCTGGACTGACGGGGTTGACCAGCATCGCGACCACGGATGCCTTGGGCAAAAGATCACGTACTATCTCGAGACGCTTCTGTCCGAGCGCGTAGCTAAGTAATGTCATGCCTGTTGCATTGCCGCCCGGTTTGCTCAGGTCCGTAACCAAGCCGGCTCCGACTGGATCAAAACCGACCACAAAGACTATGGGTATGTTTGTGGTGGCCGCCTTGGCTGCGAGCGCAGCCGGGGGTGACTGCGCGAGGATAAGTGAAACAGAGCGAGCTACCAGTTCAGCCGCCATAGCAGGCAGCCGCTGGTATTGACCTTCAGCCCAACGGTATTCAATCGCGACGTTACGTCCTTCGACAAAACCAGTCTCGTTCAGTCCACGACGAAATGCACTGACTTGTCCCGCGACCGACGCCTCGGACGACGCACCGAGAAATCCAATGACTGGTAATTGCTGTTGCCCGTGTGTCGTAATGGGCCAAACGATCGAGCCAGCCAGTGCTGTAAGCAAATCCCGCCTGCGCACCCACCCCTCCATCGGCAACGACGGTAGCCTAGCAGAGTGAAACGCCGCAGTAAGGACCGTAATGCTTGGGCAATTAGAGGCAATGTCTGTTTTAGGTCATAAGCGGACATTTGCAGTTCAAAAGGTCATGTCTGCTTTACCCCCGAAAGCGGACATGTGCAGCGCACTAGCTCATGTCTGCTTTGGGCCAATCCGGTCATTGCGTCGAAATATCAGGAATTCGGTCGGTCGTTCGGCTCCTTGATCGCGCGCTTGAGGGCGTCCGACATGGGCAGCTGGATGTTGATGCTCTTGGGCGGGATCGGATTCTCGAACCACCGAACATAGAGCTTCTCGAAATCGCCGGAGCGCATTAGCTTGGCCAGCGTGTCATCCACCAATGTCTTGAATTGCGGATCGTCCTTGCGAAGCATCAGCGCATAGGGTCCGACGGATAAGACTTGTCGAGCAACTTGAAGTCGGCAGGCACTTTCGCATTCGCTCGAAAGCCAGCGATCAGGACGTCGTCTTCCATCCACGCGCTGGCACGGCCGGTCTCGACCAGCATGAACGATTCGGCATGGTCCTTGCCCTGCACGACCGTCATGCCGAGCTTGTCGTCATTGTTCATCTTGTTGACGAACAGCGCAGTGTTGGTGCCAGCCGTGACGACAACGGTCTTGCCTCGCAAGTCGTCCGCCGAACTGATGTCGCTCTTTGCCCGCGCAATCCACCTGAACTGTGGGACGAAAACTGTGTAGGAAAATCCAACCTGTTTCTGCCGAGCGGTCATGTTGGCCGTTGAGCCGCATTCAATGTCGACAGTGCCGTTGGCCACGAGCGGGATGCGGTTTGCCGAGGTCACCGAATTGTATTTGATGGTGAGGTCGGGCATGCCCAGTTTTGCCTTCACGGCGTCTGCGACATGCTTGCACAACTCGATCGAGAACCCGACCGGCTGCAAGTCTTCGCCGAGGTACGACAAGGGCAGCGAACTTTCGCGATGGCCGATCGTAAAGGTGCCGATCTCCTTCACCTTTCTAAGCGTACCTTCCAGGTCTTGCGTTCTCGCCGGAGCGGACGCGCCTATGAGCAAATAGGTCATTGCGGTGAGCGCGATTGCACTTCTCATGACACTCCTCCTGCTACACGCATGTCTCCCTTTTCAGACGACGGCGGCGGTCGCCGCATCGACTGCCTCTCCGAGACGTTCGACGGTTGTGTCGATCTGCGTAGCGTCAACGATGAATGGAGGCGCAATCAGGACATGGTCGCCGCGCGCGCCATCCACCGTGCCGCCCATCGGATAGACCATCAGCCCCCGCGCCATCGCTTCGCGTTTGACGCGGGCGTGCATCTTCAGTTTCGGGTCAAACGGTTCCTTGGTGCTGCGGTCAAGCACCAGCTCGATGCCGTGAAATAGCCCACGCCCGCGGACGTCACCAACGTACGGATGGTTGCCGAAACGTTCGCCCAATCGGCGCGACAGGTGGGCACCCTGCTTGCGCACGTTGGCGAGCAAATCGTTGCGATGGATGACCTGCTGCACTGCCAGCGCGGCCGCGCAAGCGAGCGGATGAGCCATATAGGTGTGGCCGTGCTGAAAGGCGCCGGAACCGTTCGCGATCGTCCTAAAGATCTCTTGGCCGATCAGCAGCGCACCGATGGGCGCGAAACCGCCACCCATGCCCTTGGCGATCGTCATTAGATCCGGGCTTACCCCCTCCTGTTCGCAGGCGTGCAGGGTGCCCGTTCGGCCCATTCCGCACATCACTTCGTCGAGAATGAGCAGGATGCCATGGCGGTCGCAGATTTTGCGCACGCGCTTGAAATAGCCCGGCACTGCCGGGACCGCGCCCATGGTCGCGCCGACGACGGTCTCCGCGACAAAGGCGATGACGTTGCGAGCACCGATTTCCGCGATTTTGCTTTCGAGCTCCAGCGCCAGACGTTCCCCATACTGGTGCGGGTCTTCGTCCGCACGGCGCTCGCGATACTCGTAGACTGGCGAGACATGATGCGTCTCGATCAGCAACGGTGTGAATGGCTTGCGTTGCCATTCGCGGCCGCCGACGGCGAGTGCGCCGAGTGTCACACCGTGATAGCTCTGCCGCCGCGCGATGACGTGCTTGCGCTGCAGTTCGCCGCGCTCGACGAAAAACTGGCGCGCCAGCTTCAGCGCCGCCTCGATCGCCTCGGAACCGCCGCTGACGAACAGCACGTGGTCGATTCCGTTCGGCGCGTGCGCGACAAGGTTGTCGGCCAGTTCTTCGGCCACCCGCGTGGTGAAGAAACTGGTATGCGCGTATTCGAGGTTGTTCAGCTGAGCGCTGATCGCTGCATTCACGGCCGGATGCGAATGGCCGAGGCAGGACACGGCGGCCCCGCCGGACGCGTCGATGTAGTCCTTGCCATTCGTGTCGCGGATGAAAATTCCTCGCCCGCTCGCTGCGACCGGATAGTCATGACCGATCTGCCGATGAAGGATGTGCGTCATGATCGTCCCGAGCCCTTTCGGCGCGGCAAAACATAGGTATCGAACGCGGCCAATTGCGCCTCGCTGCGCGCGAGAGATTTAAGTGTGTCGGAGCCCTGCCGGGCGGCGACAAGGGCGGCCAGGCATTCGACCGCGGCGAATGCCGACGCCATGGAATGAAAGAAGGACGGCGTCTCGGTACCGACAAGCAGGAGTTCGTCGGCAACGGAGGCGAGCGGGGACACTTCGCTGTCCGTGACGGCGACGATCTTAGCACGCCGGTCGTTCGCATAGCGGGCGGCTTTGACGGTCTGGCGCGCGTAAGGCCGCACGCTGACGGCGAGCAGCACGTCGCCGCTGCCTATCGTACGGAGGACGTCAATTCCGGCCCCGCCCGCGCCGTCGACCAGCACGGATGTCGCGCCGAACAGCGACCTCACATAGTGAAAGATGTAGGCAACGGAAAAGCTCGATCTCAGGCCGAGGCAGAACACGCGATCGGCCGCGGCGATCCGGTCCGCCGCCGCGGCGAAGCTTTCGATTGCCGCCGGCAACGACAGGACCTGCAGATGCCGGGCGAGTGCGGAAAAGATGTCCTGCACGAGCGCCGCGTCGCCCTCCGCGTTGCGGCGGTCGAGCAATTCCTGGGCGCGGCCTCGAAACTCTTCGGGCCGACGACGCATGGCGTCAGCATAGAGCTTGCGGACATCGTCATAGCCTTCGAGCCCGAATCGTTGCGCGAGCCGGGTCATCGTTGCCGGCGATACGCCAGCGTGACGAGCCTGCTCGCGGGTGGTGAGCAGCGCGACATCCGCGGGATGATCAATCATCCATCGCGCCGCGTCCTGGAACCGCGACGATAGCGCGTCGAAATCGGACTTGAGCCTCGCCGCCAGGGCCAAGCGTTTCATCTCACCTGATTAGCAGATGGAGCAGAACTTCTGCAACAATCATTTCAAAAAAGTTCTTACTGAGCCGTTTGTTTCATCTTTAATTTCGGGTCCAGCATCGGCGGCGGCGCCTGGCAGCAGGGCGATGTGCGCTCAGGCTTCAGCATACCGATTTGTCAGAACGGGGAATTTTTGCGAAGGAACAGCGAATTTGCGTGCGTGAAACAGGGAATTTGAACCAACTAGAGTGCCACAGAGATTCCCGAGTTGATGTTTTCGGAGGGACACGAGATTCATCGCAAGCTGCCTTCATTCTTCAGCTCGATACTAACATCGTCCAAGGCCTGTTCGAGTCGCTCGCCAATCTGTTCGATTTGCGGCGGCTCTATCACCAGTGGCGGAGCGAACACCAACCGATCGCCGACCACTCGTAAGATGAGCCCGCGCCGCTTTGCGGCCTCGTCGACGCGCGCACCGACATTGATGGCACGGTCGAAGGGAATGCGCCTGCGGGCGTCGCGCATCAGCTCGATGCCCGAGATTAGGCCCACCCCTCGCACATCACCAACGAGCGGATGCGATTTCAACCGGCCCAATGCTGACTGGAATAGGGGAGCCAGGCGTTTGACGCGGCTGACGATATCCAATTCCGCGTAGATCCTCTGCACTTCGAGCGCAACTGCCGCTGCGACGGGATGCCCAGCATAGGTAAAACCGTGCGCAAAGTTGCCGAACTTATCTGACTGCGCGAGCATCGCTTCGTGGATCCGATCGTTGATGAACACCGCTGAAATGGGCTGCATAGCGGCTGAAAGGGCCTTGGCTGAGGTCACCATGTCGGGCCGGACCCCATAGGTCTGAGAGCCCCACATTTCGCCGGTGCGGGCAAAGCCGCAAATCACCTCGTCGGCAACCAACAGGATGTCATATTTGCGCAAGACGTCCTGGATCTTCTCGAAGTAGCTTTGCGGGGGAAGGATCGCGCCGCCGGCGCCCATGACAGGCTCTGCGAAAAATGCAGCAATAGTTTGAGGTCCTTCTGTTCGAATGAGAATCTCTAGTGCCTCGGCCATGCGCGTCGAAAATTCCACCTCGCTCTCGCCAGGCTTGTGCTGACGGTAATAATGGGGAAATTCTGTGTGTTTGAAATGCGTGAAGGGCAAGCCAAATCCTACATGCATGTCTGGCTTCCCGGACAGACTCACGGCGGCGCAGGTATTGCCGTGGTATGCCATTCGGCGCGAGATGATCTTGGTGCGTTGCGGTTGTCCGACAGCGTCCCAATAATACCAGGCGAGCTTGATCGCGGTGTCGTTCGCTTCCGAGCCCGAGCATTGGAAGACGACGCGGGCCATAGGGACGGGCGCGATCTTGAGAAGTTCCTCCGCCAGCGCGATAGCCGGCTCGGTGGAGCGATGGCGATAGAGGTGGTAGTAGCCAAGCTTACACATCTGCTCGTAGGCGACCTTGGCGAGTCGCTCGGAGCCGAAGCCAAGCGCGGCGCACCAAAGCCCGGCAACCGCTTCGATGTACTCCTGACCGGATTCGTCGAACACGAGACAGCCCTCGCCGCGCGCAATGACGAGTGGTCCATCTTGCTGGTGCGTGCGAAGGTTCGTTTGCATATGCACGAGGCTTGCGACGTCGCGCGCCTCGATGGAGTTCGGGATATAGGTCACCTGGCGTCCTCCGAAGCGGCTGCTCTTCGCAACGCTTCGGCATCCACGATGCCATACTCGCGTTCCGCTGCCGCCACACTCACGTAGCCATCAACCAGGTCTCGGCCGATAGCAGCGGCATCGCGTTCTGCGACTGGGCCAAAACCACCCGAGCCGGGCGTGATCATGTCGATGATGGAGCCCGCCGGCGCGGCGAATGCTCCCTTGCTCGGCAGTTCACGCGTAACCCCGTCAGCGGTCGTGAGCTTCACCACCGCGGCGGCACCGGGTGCACCGCCGAGCAAACCAAAGGGCGGCGAGGTCATTCGCTCCATGCACAGCGCTCCAGTCGCATCAGCGCCCGCCAGTAGGCGCCAAACCCGCCTTGCGCCACAACCTCCCCGGTAACGTCCGGCGCCGCCGGAATCCGGGTTGACCTCGTATCGCTCGATTCGCACCGGAAAAGTCATTTCCATAATTTCCACCGGCGTGTTCATCGTGTTGGATATGCCGCTGGCAATACAATTGATGCCGTCCTTGTTGGGCCGCGCCCCGTATCCTCCTTTGACCGTCTCGTACGAAACATAGTGCCGGCCGCTGCGCGGGTCGGTGCCGCCCAAAGTTAAGATCGCCGACGTGCCCTGGCTGCAGGCCATCACCTGTCTCGGCAGGAAGTTTACGAGTGCGCCCATCACCATATCAGCCACGCGATGTGACATCTCGTGATTGGCATAGACCACGGGCGCGGGAAACGCCGCGTTGACCACCAAGCCCTCGCTCGCTTTGATCTCAATGCCGCGCCAGCAGCCAGAATTGGCCGGAATGAGATTGCTCGGATCGACAGCGGTCTTCAGGCCGCAAAAAATGCCCGACGCAGTGACGGACAGCGGCGCGTTCATTGGCCCCTTTACTTGCGGGTCGGTGCCGGCAAAATCCACGATCAGTTTGTCGGCCGCCTTCCTTATGGAAAGGCAAATGCGAAACCGCGCATCCTCGCCGGACGAGTTGTCCGCGATGCCGTCGCCATCGCAGTAATCTTCGAAATATCCCTCTCCGTCCGGAAGGCCCATGAGCGTAGTGCGCATGAGCCGGTCCGAGTAATCCATGACCTGTTTCATATAGCCGATGAGCTCGGTGCTGCCATGGCGTTGGGCGAGCTGCTTTAAGCGTTCGACGGCGCGCAGCGTTGCCGCAAGCTGGGCACCAAGATCGCCCTTGCGTTCGTCAGGAGTGCGGACGTTCGCCAGAATGAGCTTTTCTAAATCAATATTGAGCGCCCCGCGGGTAATGAGCCGAAGGGGCGGCATTCGCAAGCCTTCGCCGAAGATCTCAGTGACCGCGCCGTAACTGCCCGGCGTGGCGGAGCCGATATCCGGCCAGTGCGCGCGCAGGCACGCGTAACCGAGAAGCTGGCCATCGCAAAACGCTGGCCGCACCACATTCACATCCGGCAAATGACTCCCGCCGAAGTAAGGATCGTTGTGGATAAAGACATCGCCCTCATGCACGTCGGATGCGAAAGCCGCCACCACAGCTCGGACCGCATCGGGCATCGAGCCGAGATGGATCGGCAGATCCGGCCCTTGCGCCACCATTTCGCCCCGAGCGTCAAACAACCCACAGGAGTAATCGCCAGCCGATTTCAACAGCGGCGAATAGGCAGTTTTTGCTAGAACCACCCGCATCTCCTCAGCGATCTTGTAGAAACTGTTCTTGATAATTTCGAAGGCGGCGGGATCCGCCTTCTGTAGCGTCTGGTGCATTTTTTGCCTCGCCAATCCACAGAATAGAGCATGTTTTCTGGTGATCATGCACCATGGTGCAGTACGCTTTCACCGTCCACCGCTTGTGAGGGCCGCTGCAATGTGTCGGTCAGTTTCACCGGATCCGTTGTAGTAGAATGAAGCCGTCCTGGTTCATCTTTGCCTGCCAATCGGGGGGTATAAGAATGGTTGACTCGAGCGACTCGATCACCGCCGGACCAGACAGCGTTAGTCCCGACGGCATCAGCCTACGATCATAGATCATGGCCTTGATCGCCCCTGTTTCACGAAACCAGATCTGGCGTTCCGACTTGACGGGGTTTGTACCCCCAGGAGACGTCTTGTTTCGGACCAACAGCGGCGGAATTGCGCCGATCGCTGCAACACGGACGTTGACGAGCTGTACCGGCTCGTCACGGTTCTGGTGGCCATAGGTTTTCAGGTGACGGGCGTGAAAGCTCTCCGCAATCTTCTCTAGTGATGCCGTGTCAACCGCGCCGGGCGGAACTGGCACCTGGAGCTCATAGGATTGCCGAGGATAACGCGCGTCGACAGAACGCTCGAACCGCCGCCGTTCCGGCGCGACGCCCGCTCTGTCCAGCATCGCCACCCCCTTGCTTTCAAGTACAACGAAAGCAGCCTCTACCGCTGCAGGATCGGCGATGTCGGCGGTGGTGAATAGCGTCTGCACGTAGTCACGCTTCAAATCCGTGCCGACCAAGCCGAGCGCCGAGAAGGCTCCAGGAATCGGCGGGCAGATCACCTCGGCAATGCCGAGCTCGCTGGCGAGCGCAGCGGCGTGCAGGGGCCCTGCCCCACCGAAGGCGACTAGCACAAAATCACGCGGATCGTGCCCGCGCTGGACCGAGACTATCTTCAGAACTTCCGCCATGGCGTGATTGACCACATCGATGACGGCAGAAGCAGCCGTGCGTAGATCAACTCCTAGCGGCTCGGCAAGCCAGGTGCGGACGGCAGTGACAGCTGCCACGTGGTCGATCGAGAGCTCTCCGTCAAGCAGCGACCCCTTGTCGAGGTACCCGAGCAGGAGGTTGCAGTCGGTGACGGTCGGCTCGGTGCCGCCACAGGCATAGCATGCGGGACCCGGGTTAGCGCCCGCACTTTTCGGGCCGACCCGCAGGGCGCCGGCTTGGTCGACCCAGGCGATTGATCCACCCCCCGCGGAGACTTCGGCGAGGTCGATGACGGGCACGCGAATGGGATGACCGATGCCGCTCATCCAGCGCCGCATGCTTGATCCGCCGCCGACCTCGTACTCCGGCGTCGTCTCGTACTGACCACCGCGAATCAAGCTCGCCTTGGCCGTCGTGCCCCCCATGTCAAACGAGAGGAGGTCGAGGCGTCCCGTTTGGCGCGCCACCAGCGTCGCAGCAACCACTCCGGCTGCGGGTCCCGACTCCACGGCCATTACTGGCATGACGATGGCCTCGGCGGCTTCGAGCACGCCTCCGTTCGAGCCCATCAAGTGGAGTGGCGGCAGGGCGTGATCGCGCATGACCTTTTCCAACCGCTGTAAATAAGAGGTGAGAATAGGCCCAACGTAAGCGCAAACGGCGGTCGTGCTCGTGCGCTCGAACTCTTTGATCTCGGGCAATACATCCGATGACAGATAGATCGGAACATCCGGCAGCGCAGCTCGCAGTAGCGAGCCGAGCCGCCGCTCGTGCTCAGGGTAGAGGAAACTGAAGAGAAGCGAGATCGCAATCGCATCGACCCTCGCCTTCTTCAGCGCCGAGATGAGCTCGTTCACTTCGTTCTCGGCAAGCGGCGTGACGACGGCGCCATCAGCACCGACACGTTCCGTGATCTCGAACCTGCGACGGCGCGGGATCAGTGTGGTTGGAGGACCCTGGAACAGGTCATAGAGCTCTGCCCGCGCCGAACGGCGAAGCTCAAGCAGATCGCGGAAACCGCGCGTCGTAATCAACGCAGCGCGCGCGCCGCTCTCCTCGAGAATGGCGTTCGTCACGACGGTCGTCGCATGCGACAGCAGTCCAACCTCGGCCGGAATGATCTGGTGGCGCTCCATCGCCAGCTTCAGCGCGATTAGCACTCCGCGCGCGAGATCATCCGGCGTCGTCGGGACCTTGGCCACACCGACGCTGCCGCTCGTATCTTCGACCAGGGCGACGTCCGTGAAAGTCCCGCCAATATCGATTCCGATCCGCCACGCCATGCCACTCCATTCTCCTCAATTAGGACAAGTTCGGCGATCTGGAAATCAGAGGCTTGTCATGGCCAAGCTTTACTAGCCACCCTGGATTGGACCGCGATATGAATGACGTGGATGCGCAGGCTAAGTGCATGGCTCGCGTATGCCGGCGGTGATAATTGAGCGGCATGAGCCACTATACGGAAACCATGGAAACCAGTCAGGTCGGCGCATATTAAGATTGCCTGGCGCAGAAGACCAATCATGTCCCGAATGTTTCATGGCCCAGACCGGCCACTCTTACTCCGTCCCCGAGAGCGCGGGTATCTCCAAGGGCTGAATTCCGACTTCCGCTTTGGATCAAAAGCAGACATTTTGCAGTGCAATCACGATGTCCGCTTTACCCCCAATAGCAGACATGTGCAGTGCACTAGCTTATGTCCGCTTTGGGCCAAAAGCGGACATCGAGGGAAATTATTCGATCACTTTGCCTGCGGCGACGAGTGACCGACGACATAGTCTTGTTTTACGCCGAGGCAACTACAGTCGGCCCTGATTGCAAGCCTAAAAGTCGCCATTCATTACTGTCTCGGATCCAAACTGCTACCGCCCGGTTGTCCAGCTCCTTATGTACGCCGCGCACTTTGATTCTGATCAGGAGTCGATTGAAAACGAGCGCAGTGTTGCCCTGCACAACGGTCTTCTGGTCAGCGCGTTCGATATGCTGATAGTTCAAAACTCCATCGCGTAACCCAGATATGTAGCTGGCTTTGCTATCCGCGACGCCACTCGAATGCATATAGACCAAGACAGGGTGCAACAGTCGCTCTAACGTCGCGACATCCCCTTTCAGCATTGCCGTGTACCTTGCGTCCTCAAGGGCAGCGATCTCATCGAGAATGCTTGTATTCGAACTTGTCATATGGTGCTCCAGCCCGAAGATTGAACGCAAATTGCCGACTGCGATCGCGTGACTTTAGAGCGCACCTATGAGAACCAGCAATGTCTGCTTTGGGTCAGAAGCAGACGCCCGCACTGCAAAAAGGCGTGTCCGCTTTACCTCCGAAAGCGGACATTCGGCAAACTTACGATCTTTGTTGGCGCTCGCTGGAAACTCTGAGCTAGGATTTGATGAATCTGGTGAGGGGAAAAATCTTCGGCCTCGCCCCTTGCATTCCGATCTTTTTCAAAACCGGCTTAAGCTCCTTGCCAAATCGATTAAAGGCTGTTCGCGAATGCCAAACATCGATCACGCGCCAGCCGCCCGGCATCGGTCCTGCAATGTGCGCGAGTATCCCCTTGACCGGCCAGTCGGCGAGCCTCTTTCTGCGCCCTCTCAATATCATCTTGACGCTCTTTTCGTATTTAGCCCGGGACGCCGCACCGCGAAATTCAAAAAGGACTCCAATAGGCATGGGGTATCTCCAGATTTGAGCTAATCTTGAAAGCTTATCAGGGAATAGTGGTGATGTCCGCTATGGGCCAATAGCGGACATTGGCTTACAGTCCTATTGACCAAGCCGCACAGCCGAAGTCGAAAACGCCTGGGCTGCTGTCTCTTGAATACTGACGAGTACAAACGCTCCAAGGACTGCGATGGCGATTGCCCCAATGCACGCAAAGATGAAAGCTCTCATGACTGGCCTCTTTATAGCTATTGTCTAAGGCCGCCCGATATCTTTTGCTCTCGAACCCGCAGACGTCGAATGAAGACTGCGTAAATTTGGAATAA
>Ga0075423_10003105_pt1 | contig 15240 bp, 13 predicted proteins | sample SoiMethybrSBSTD2_FD_80114 | JGI IMG/M metagenome (GOLD analysis project Ga0075423, IMG submission 80114) | Bulk soil microbial communities from a Populus tree surrounding site in Tennessee, USA - Soil MetaG P. TD hybrid SBSTD2 | ecosystem: Environmental > Terrestrial > Soil > Tree plantation...
CGCCGGCCGGCACTTGGGGGAGCTTTGCTCGTTAACCCGGTCCTGCGCAGTCTCTCAGCAGGAGGAAGCACAAAATTGCCCACGCATAGAACGCCACGACCGACTTTAACGCGTTCTTGAAGCGGCTGCTCTTGATCTCCCGAATATAGGCCAACTTGAGGGTCTCCGCGGCGAGCTCGGCCTCGATCGAAAGGTCCTTCAACCTATCGGTGTAGAGGCTCGTCGTAAGCTGGTTCGGGTCTGCCACGTAGAATAGGCCTTTGCTCTGCCAACCAGCCGTTAGGCGGGACTGTGTCAAGGCGACGGGCCAAATGACGAATCCGAATAGAAGGATGGTGATCACGAGCAGGGCCAGCAGGATTGCAATGAGCGGGCTCGACGCTGCGCGTGGGCAGGCGCTCGTTAGCATCGACCACAAAGGGTTAATCGACAGCACGAACGCGGCGATCGAGATCTGTGCCTTGGTGTCGAACGAGCGAATGGTCCACTCAGTGAAGGCGATCGCCTGCTTGAGGAACTCGAGCCGTTCCTCCTCGCTGGTGGCATCCGGGCCAACGGCCGGCTGTTTGCCGTCATCCGTGCCTTGTTGTGTTGCGAGGGTCTCACCAACTTTGGGATCCATCACTTGCGCTTCAGCTTTACGACCACGTGACCCTATGCACCCACTGATGCCGGCCCAGCATCAATTGCCTTCAAACCGGCGACCACGTCCCACTCTATAAGATGCCTTTGTGATTGGAGGGGACTTTATTCTTTCAGCCTTAGCGCAGTCCCGGGGGCGACCTACTTCAGATCCTGGCTCGAATCTGGGGTGCCGGCCATTCGATCGGCGCGCTCTACCAATCTCACGGCCAGCGCCCTGGCTCGGCGCTCTGTCGCCGGAAAGTTGAAGCGGGGCCCGCCCCGGTCAAGCATTGTCAGCACGATCTCTATGAAGCGTAGGTTGGCGTTCATGGCCGTATGTCGGACGAATTTGGCGACGGCACCTGGTTGCTGTCCGACCTTGTCGGTCAGAACCTGGCGCGCGAACCCCGGAGCAAGGAGACCCAAGTGCACGATATTGGCCGCCGTCAGAATGATCTCGGAGCGTGACCCATCCGCTTGGTTACGCGACAGCAAAAAATCCGAGCCATGCGGCTCGAAGCTCAGGATGTCGGCGGTCCTGTGAACCACAGGAGCACTCGCAGGCGTCGCGGCGGGTGAATTAGGCCGGCGCGCCCGTGCGCCGATCCAGGCGCGCATCCGGTTGAGGCGCACGCGCAAATACCGTGCGATTGACCGCAACCAACGGCTGGGATAGCGCAGCCGCAGCAGACCTCGGTGGAATAGCGCGGACTGATAGGCATGCCACCAGGCATCCTGAGCGGCGGCATCGGGGCGCATGCGACGATCAAACAGGGCCACGCCTGGGCGTCGCATGAGCGGGATCAGGACACCACCCGCAACCACACCGCCGATATGCGCCCACCAGGCAATCTGGTCGCCCCAGTTCACGAGCACCATGAACAGCTGAGTGGCTACCCACAATCCGAGAATCCACACAGCGGTCACGCGCAGGGGAATAACGCGGAATGCCAAAACCCAGACGAGCACACGCGGGTGTAGGATCAGGTAGGCAGCGATAGTTCCCGCAACAGCACCACTTGCCCCCATGAGCGGCAGCCGCGACGTGGACAGCACCAGGGTGTGCACGAGTGCCGCGGTCACGCCGCAGAGGAGGTAGAAGAGCAAATACTTTCCATGACCCATGGCGTCTTCGACGTTGTCGCCGAACACCCACAAGAACATCATATTCGACGTCAGGTGCAAAACGTCTGTGTGCAGGAACATATAGGTGATGAGGGTCAGCGCCTCCGGGAACGCAATGGTATCGAAGGGTCCATGCGCAGATCCATACACGATGCGGACCTGAAGCAGCTCGGCGGGAACCACGGCCAGGCTGCTGCCTGCAGCTAACCCGAGCCCAAAAAGCTGGAGAAGGAAGGCGGTGACATTGACGGCGATGATGCCAATCGTCACCCACTGGTAACGCACGAATCGAAGCGGGTTGTCGTCCGACAGAGGGATGAAGAGCAAGGCATGGTACTCCCAAGTCTACGCATCCAAAGCGCTTGACTCCGCGCGCCGAGAATAGGCATTTTCAATGCTCGCTGCAAAGTCGAGCCTGGGTCTCTCGCATGCCGTACCCGGCTCCCTCTGCAGCTCACAACGCGCAACGAAGAAGTAAGCCGGGGTATAAAACGCCCACGGTCGATGCACGTCGTTACCCCACCTTCGTCCTGTAGCGACTGTCGAAGCACGCCCTGAGGACCGGCAACCCTACGCCCTTGCCTCAGCTGAGCACAGGCACGATGGGCGGTGCCTCGCTATTAACGATAATCGCTGAAGCTACCGGGCTGGCGGCGTTGTCGGCACGGCCGATGGTCCCAAGCAGGCAAAATTGGTCGCCACCGGCGGCCCTACCAGCAACTTATGGCAAACGTCCCTAGCGGGACGGCCTGCAACGACCGGCTGTTGCGCAAGGAAGCTAGTGTCGGCCGTTCGTAGCGCATAGACTATTTGGCGAGAGATCTCGCGGGTGGGGGTTAGCTCATGGACCAGCAACAGCGCGTGGCCGCGCTCAGGCGTGTGCCCATTTTGGCCACGCTGTCGCAACCGGATCTGGAGCATCTGGTCAAGGCCTGCAAGTGGCAAGACTACGAAGCCAGAGCAGAGATTCTTAGCTATCGTGCTCCCTCCGCGGAAGTCTTCTTTCTCGCCGCTGGCAAGGTTCGCGTGATCATCTATTCAGCTGAAGGAAAAGCTGTGCTCTTTACGGATTTGCAGGCTGGCGCGACGTTCGGTGAAATCGCTGCAATTGATCGGGAGCCGCGCTCAGCGGGTGCCGAGGCAATCGAGCCATGCACGGTGGCCTTTCTTACGGCGAACAAATTTGAAGCGCTCTTGCTGAAGCATCCGGCCGTGGCATTCGCCACGTTGAGGCACCTCAGTGTCGAGGTGCGGCGGCTGACCGAGCGTGTGCTTGAGTTCAGTACACTGATGGTACAGAATCGAATACAAGCCGAGCTCCTTCGATTGGCAGCCGATACCGACCAACGCGACGGACAGGCATTGCTATCACCGGCGCCGTCCCTCTCTGACATCGCCAACCGCGTCAGCACGCATCGGGAGGCGGTCTCCCGGGAGTTGAGCCGACTGGGGGCTGTTGGCCTCCTACGCCGCGAAAGAGGTGACCTTAGAATTACCGACATTGCACGTCTGGCGCGGCTTGTGCGGGAAGCCAAAGGGGATTAATGGCCGGGTCGGGCGGGCGTTCAATCCGCCCTACAGCCTTGCCGGTGGTGCGGTTCAGGGCATTTACTGCAGTAGAGCTGGGAATTTCTTGCCTGGATTGCGAAATGCCAACGACGCTGCACAAAGGTCTGAAGAAAACTCTGCGCTGTCATGCGAGAAGAGCGAATGCTCCAGTACCCAAGCAGTGGGCGGCTTCAGTCGCTCAGGTCGATCGCCGCGCTGGGCGCCGACGTGCGTTGTTGTGATACACGAGTGCGCGACCATGCGCGTGCGCCGCGTCGACCGTCTTTGGTCTCATGAGGACAATTGGCTGCCATGAAATACATGCGTGTGTTTTGCGCGATGGCGCCCCTTTGCGGCTTCCTGCTGGTGCCGGTCCCCGTCCGCGCCCAGGCCGAGCAGGAGACCATCCCGCTCATCATGCTGAAGCCGCAAGGCGCGGGGTTTGGCGCGGCCGATCTTCGTAAGCTCTATGCGGCGCTGAAGAAGCGATCCGCCAAGGCAACCAGCCAAGTATTGCCTTTGACCAAGGCCGAGGTATGGACGGTTCCGAAAAACGACGTCGAGGGCGTCAGGAAAGCAGCAGCGCGCTATGGCGTAGCGATGAGCAAGCTCAGCGCGACCTGGAACCAGATTTTCCACAAAGCCCCCGCGGACGCGAAGATGAATGACAGGCAGAAGTTGATCGTCGACCGGGCGAAGACCTCCGCGGCAACCACGGCCGTCGGCCTAATGGCGGCGCCGCCGCCTCCGATGGTGGAGTATGCCCTGACCAAGGATGCAAGCGCACCGAGCTCCGCCCAGGACGCGGCGAGCATTACAGTCGCATTGCGCGACGATACAACGCTTACAATCCGCCGCCAGAGTGTCGAGACGAAATCCGACATGTGCACTTGGAGGGGCGTCGTCGAAACAACCGGCGCACCGGCGACCCTTATGTGGTGGCCGGGCGGGAAAATGGCCGGCACAGTCCAACATGAGGGCCGTTTCTATTCCATACGTCCCATGGGTGGAGAGATGCACGCTGTCGTCGAGATGAGCGATGAGCGGATGCCGGAGGAGCATGCGCCGATTTCCGCACGTCTGCGTGCCAGTGATCCGAACCTGCGCGATGATCCCGTGTTGCGGGAAGGCGACGCCAGCAAATTAAGGCCTGTCACGGGAGGTATGCGTCCGCCTTCGCTGGGCCGAACGGAGCCTCAGCAACCTCCTCCATCGCCCAAGAAATCTGCCGCCAACCCCGGCGCCGCGAAAGGCGAGGTCGTCATCGACGTGATCGTCGCCTACACCAAGAAGGCGGCGAGCTATTACGCCGATGTGAAGCGCGAACTCGTCGAGCTCGCGATCGAGGAGGCAAATGAATCGTTCCGCATGAGTAGTCTGGGGCACGTCAAGCTGAGGCTAGTGCACGCCTACGAGACGAACTACGTCGAGGACGATGGTGAGCACTTCCAACACGTCTGGCGCTTTGCCGATAAGGGCGATGGTTACATGGATGAGATCCATGGCCTGCGCGACAAATATCGCGCCGATGTCGCAGTGCTGGTTGTCGACGATGCATCGGGTTGCGGACTGGCGACGCGCGTGTACGCTGACGCGGAAGAGGCGTTTGTGGTGGTGCACCACGAGTGTGCGGCGACCTCCTACTCGGTGGCGCACGAGATTGGCCACATTATCGGGGCACGCCACGACCTCAGTATGGACAAGAACATGCTGCCCTTTGCCTATGGCCATGGCTATGTTAACGGCACCAAATGGCGCGACATCATGAGCTATAAGGCGAGCTGCAACGGTTGTCCGCGCCTGCCCGTCTGGTCCAACCCGAAAGTGCTCATCAAGGGCGAGCCCGCCGGCACGCCGCAGCTGGACAATGCGCGCGTGATCGCCGAACAGGCTGCTCGGGTCGCTGCCTTTAGGTAACAGCGTCTCGAAGCAGCAACGCCGCCCGCGTTGCAGGCCAGCCTCGCCTTCGCCGCGCCCCGCCGCTACCGTTCCTCCCGGACAGATGTCGGTTCGGGCAAGGTGCCGGGGCCCGTTCACGTCCCTTCCATGCTTTGCCCGGGGCTGAGTTCCGTACTCCGGTGCGCGCACTTGCTCAGCGATCGCGACGTTCCATCGCTTGCGTCCAAACCTCCTCCCGCCTGACGTCAAAGACGAGGTCGGGGTCAGCCGCCACCGTCAGCCAGTCATTGCGCGCGAGTTCCCCTTCGAGCTGGCCGGGCGCCCAACCTGCATAGCCGAAGGCGACGAGTGCTTTTTGCGGGCCGCCCTTGCGGGCCATGTCCCCAAGTACCTCCCTGCATGGGGTCACGGAGGCGACCTCTTTCACGGCGACGGTGCTGGAACGATTGTAGTCAGTGCTGTGTACCACAAGGCAGACGCCAGGCTGGACCGGGCCTCCAGCGAAGATGCGCACCTTATCGTCGGCCGAACCGCCGCTCTCGCCGAGCAGCGCAAGAAGTTGCGCCAAGGAATGTTCGCCTAGCGGGCGATTGATAGTGATCCCGAACGCGCCATCCTTGCTGTGCTGCACCATCAAAATAACGGTGCGGTTAAAGCGGGGATCGCTCATCGACGGAGAGGCGATCAAGACCTGTGCGACAAGAGAGGGATAGTCAGGCTCGAGCTCAAGCCTCGGCGGTACGGCACCGAGGAGCGGCCCTGCTACGAGCAGCCCCCCGAAAATCAAGACCATTCGGCGGAGCGGGGCCAAAGGTATCTCACCGAGCAAGATCGCAATTTGCAACTGTAAGCGCAGATGCAATGCAAGCAAGGTCCTCAACGTGTTGCAAACAGCAATTGCGAGCTCGCACAGAAGGGGGCCGGCTTAGTCGTGCAACAGGTGCTTGCGCACGGGCAGACTTGCTCCAAGACGAACCTGGTCCGGCGCTTGGGAGGCGCCGCCGCGTTCGCAACCGAGCTCGATGCGGGCCGTTGGCAGCCAAAGCGCGCCTCCGTAGGATGCAAGGCCGATGATAGTCGCATCCCCAAGACCCGGAGAACAACGGTGAAGGCAATCCGCGCCCATTCGTTTGGTGGTCCAGAAGTGCTGCAACAAGAGACCGTTGACGATCCGATACCCGGTCCTGGCGAGGTCGTGGTTGACGTTCGCGCAGCAGGGGTTAACCCGGCTGATACCTACATGCGCAGTGGGACTTACGCCATTGTACCAAAGCTCCCCTACATTCCCGGTGGAGATGCAGGCGGGGTGATTGCCGCGATCGGTCCCGATGTTACGCAGCACAGGGTTGGCGACCGAGTCTTCGTAGGAATGGCGCTCAGCTTCGATCTAACCGGCTGCTACGCGGAGAAGGTCAAGCGCAAAGCATCCGAGGTGCTGTCCCTCCCCGCAGGCGTTAGTTTCGCGCAGGCCGCGACCTTTGGTGTCTCCTATCCTACGGCCCACTATGCACTATTCGAACGCGGTGGCGCGAAGGCTGGCGAAACCGTCTTCATACACGGGGCCAGCGGTTCGGTTGGCTCATCGGCTATCCAGCTTGCCAAGCGCGCCGAGCTGACGGTGATCGGCAGCGCAGGCACATCGCAGGGGCTTAAGCTTGTGCGTGCGGAAGGCGCCGATGCTGCGGTGAACCATAGCGAAGAAGGTTACATGAACGAAGTGCGCCACCGCACGCATGGTAAGGGGCCCGAGCTGATCTTGGAAATGCTGGCCAACGTCAACCTTGCGGCCGATATGGACCTCGCGGCGAAATACGGCCGGATCATGGTGATCGGCAATCGGGGAGAGATCAGCGTTAATCCCCGGGTTGCCATGATGAAGGAGCTTGATATACGCGGCGTTGCGCTGTGGAACGCAACAGCAGTGCAGATGAAGCCAATTGTGCTGGACATCCTGGCCGGGGTCGCTGAGGGCTTACTGCGTCCGGTCATCGGCCGTGAAATGAGACTGTCCGAAGCGGCCGCAGCGCACATTGCTGTACTTGAGCGCGGCATTGGCGGAAAGATCGTGTTGATACCGCGATAAAAAAGCTCCCAGCAAGGTCTCCGCCGACCCCATAGCCAGGACCGCTGCGACGTCGCGCAGGACAGGTGCGGCCATCCTGCTCGTCGCTACCGAGGGTGCGCTTGGCCGGTCCGCTCGCTTGAGGCGCCAAGCTCAGTAGCAGGCCAGGGGCGCGCTCAGCACGCATCCGGTTCACGAAGGCCGCAAACATTGAACGCTGCGGTCGGCCGATGCAGGCCCTTTAGCATCAGTTCACCAGCCGGCTCGGTGACGAAAGCTGCATCGACGGCAGCAAATACCTTGCGATCGATTAAGATCTGATCGTCCGCTGCCTGTGCGCATAGACGGGCCGCCAGATTGACGACAGTGCCTACGGCTGCGTAATCGAAACGTCCCTCAAAACCGATACGGCCGAGCGTGGCATACCCGTGAGCAATACCGATGCCGAAACCGAGTTGGTGGCCCTGCCTGCTCCACTGCGCCACCAATTCCGCCATTGCTGATCGCATCCTCAACGCCATACGCACGGCCCGGTCGCACGGGTCCGGGCAGGGTAGTGGATCATTGAACCAGACCATGACCCCGTCTCCCGCGTAGCGCTCAAGCGTGGCTCCATACTCATGAATGAGTCTCCCCAAGGTTTCATGGTACTGGCGCAAGACGCGCATCACGTCCTCGGGTTCGGCGACTTCGGAAAACCCCGTGAAGCCGCGCAGGTCGCAGTGAAGCGTGGCAATTTCCCGCCGGTGGCTTTCCAATAATTGTTCGCCGCCGGAAGACAGAACGACCTCCGCGATTTGTGGTGAAAGGAAGCGTCTTAGCCGGCTGATACGCTCGATTTCGGCTAACTGGTCGTCTACGCGTTGCTGCAGGGTCGTGTTCCATTGCGCAAGCTCGCCCGCTTGGGCGGCAAGCGTCTTGGACTGCTCGTGCACGGTGTCGTGCAACTCCTTGATACGCAAAGCAGAGCGCACGCGGGCTACCAGAGCGGCCTGATCAATCGGCTTGGTAACGTATTCGTCGCCGCCGGCTTCCAACCCGCGCACGACATCCTTGCTATCGGCGCGCGCCGTCACCAAAATGATGGGCATGAACGGCAAGTTCCTGTCGGCCTTGAGCCGTTGGCAGACCTCGAACCCGTCCATTTTCGGCATCATAACGTCGAGAAGCACGAGGTCTGGCAGCTTACTGCGTGCGCAGGCGAGAGCCTCCTCACCATCATTTGCCAAGACAAGATCGTAGCCGCGGGCCTGAAGCAGTCGCCCCAGGATCTCGCGATTGGCTTCATTGTCATCAGCAATGAGAATCAAGGGTGGCTGGCGCACACTATACCCCACGGATTATGGGTGGACTTGACGAGGACTTCGCGCGTAGCAAATAACCTCGCGACGCAGGCTTCGCACCTGTCGGTCTTGGCACGGGTTTCTAAGAACTTGGCGCGCCAGGGGACACTGGAGGAACTCGAACTGAGCCGCACAACGATGTCGTACTTGCAGGATCGCTTCATACTTCTGGGTGAGGCGCAATAGGACGTGCATTCGCTCAGCTCAGGCCGGTTGCTCTGCCCTAGGACGAGCCGTGGCCATTTGCGCGTCCATGCGGTCGCAACCAGATTGCCGACCGAGAACGCTCGAGGCAGTGATTGTCCCTCGTCCTCGACAAACCGGATGCGCGCCTTCACACCGCCCCTCCGCCTCGTTCTGCACGAATAGGTAACGTGACCTGAAAGGCCGATCCCTTACCAACTTCAAATTCCACCCAAATCCGTCCGCCGTGCAACTCCACAATGCGCTTGGCAATGGCGAGCCCGAGGCCAGTACCGCCTTTTGCCTTGGTGTTGGAACCGTCAACCTGGTGAAATTGCTCGAAGATGCGTTGCTGTTCCGACGCAGCGATCCCGGGCACCGTGTCGGTGACGCAGACTGAAAAGTTGCCCTTCCCCGCCGCCGCGCTCATGCGCACCTCACCCGTGTCGGTGAACTTGATGGCATTGCCGACCCGATTGGGCAGGACCTGGGTAAGGCGTAGCTCGTCGCCGATGCCCACAGGTAAGGGCGTGGTAACCCGGTCCTTAGCCCTAGCCTTTTCGTTTCTGCCAAGGCCTCGGTTGCCGCGTGCACCGTCTCGACCACGTTCTCGAGCGCATATTCGGTGAGATTGAGGTTGAATTGGCCGGATTCGATCTTGGCGATATCGAGAACGCCGTTGATCAGGCCCAGCAAATGCGTGCCGTTGGAGCGGATGCGGGCGAGCGCGTGCAATGATTTCGGACCCTGAGGCTCATAGAATCCCTCTTGCATCAGCTCGGCGTAGCCAAGGCTAGCAGCCAAGGGCGTTCTCAATTCATGGTTCATGTTGGCAACAAATTGCGACTTGTGCTGGCTCGCGATCTCGAGCTCACGGCTCTTTTCGGCGATCTCAGCGAAAAGCCGAGCCTTCTCGATGGCGATCACCGCCTGGCTGGCGAAGCTCTTGACCAGTTCGATCTGCTTGTCGGAAAAGGGGCGGACCTCTTGCCGGTAAATACCAAATACGCCGATCACCTCTGCTTCCTTAAGTATTGGTACTCCGAGCAGCGTCCGCAAGCTCGATGGTAGCAATGCGCAGGTTGTCCGCATAGGCCGGCTCGCCCCTGATGTCGGCGACGTGAATTGCTGCCTTCGACCTGACGATTTGGCCCATGCCCATCCTAGGATCGGGTGTGACCAGAGGCTGGCGCCGCAAGCACTCCATATACTTTGCCGGTGCGCCATGCGGTGCCCAGATGCGGAAGGTGTGTCCCTCGCGCAGCCATAGGTTGCCGAACTTGGCCCCGCAGATGCGTACGGCGTTCTCCAACATGGCGCTGAATACCGGTTCCAATTCGCCCGGCGAGCTCGAGATGACGCCCAAAATTCCGAGATTGCCGTCTGCTGCTCGAGCGCCTCGGTCAACTCGCGCGTGCGCGCCTGCACCTCCCCAAATAGCCGCGTATTCTCAATGGCGATTACCGCCTGATCGGCGAAACTCTCTACGAGCTCGATTTCCTTGTTGCTGAAGGGCATTACCACCGTGCGCGATAGGATGACCACGCCGCTGGGGGCATGATCGCGCAGCAGCTGCACTGCCAGCATGGTGCGATGTTTGCCGGCCCGCTGCGCCTCGAGCCAGCCAAATTCCGGGTCTGCAAGACAATCGAGCACACGCAAGGTGCGGCGCTCGAGTGCGGCCCGGCCCACGATCGTGCCGCGCCCCGGCGTGATGGGTTCTTGCCGCAAGATATTTAAGATCGTCGGGTCAATTCGGTTGGTGGCTGCCAACCAGTATTTGTCATCCCTCAACCTGTAGACGGCGGCAAACTCTGACCTGCATAGCCTATCAGCGGTGCCCACGATCGCATCGAGCACGGGTTGAAGCTGATTTGGCGAACGGGAGATGACGTTGAGCACCTCCGCGGTCGCTGTCTGATATTCGAGCGACTCCTGCAGCTCACACGTGCGTGCCTGCACCTCTTCAAAGAGGCGCGTGTTCTCGATGGCAATGACAGCTTGGTCGGCAAAAGTCTCCATTAGCGCTATTTGGCTGTCAGTGAACGCTAGCACCTTATGTCGATAGATTAAGATCACGCCCAAGAGGTCGTCGGCCTTGAGCATTGGTATCGCGAGCACCGTTCGGTCAGGATCGAGTTGCCTGCCGCCATCGTTGTATTCCGGGTCGGCTATGACGTCGATGTTGTGGACTGTGCGCCGCTCGAGAGCCGCGCGCCCGGTGCACGCCCCCCGCCCTTTGGGGTCGAAGGCACGTGGGCTTTCGAACCTCACTCAGGATGCGCTAGGGTGTCCCGCATGGCACGATCCGATCAACCCAGGGTTAGCAAGGGCTGGGAAAGCCCGTGCTGCGCAGCAGCCAACGAGGCCGGTTGGTCGTCCAGACTATCGGCAGCGGACGGGCACCTCGATCGCCATGCTGTTCGTGGCTCAGCCATCGATGGCGACACGCAACGCCCACCCCTCCGCCAAGACGCGCAAGCTGGCGTCCCGCACCTGCCCTGGCCGTCGATTCTGTGGCATTCTAGTCGAGACAACATAGCACCGGAGGCGTTGATGAGCGCTCACGTGGTTCGGTCCGCCGGTATCGATCTGTCCGACAATGCGACCTTTGCCCACGGCTTCCCGCACGAGCACTTCACATGGGCACGTGAGCATGCCCCCATCTATTGGCATGAACCAACGCCCATTACCCCAGATGGGGAGGGTTTCTGGGTGATGAGCCGGCACGAGGATGCCATGGCCATCATGCTCGATCCGGTAACTTTTTCCTCCGACAAGGGTGGCGGCCGCACTGCTGGCGGCACCGGACTGCTCGATGAGCACCAGGCTGGAAAATTCCTGAACTGGAGCGATGATCCTCGGCACAAGCGGCTGCGCGGCCTTGTCAACAAGGGCTTCACCAATCGGGCGATTCACGACCTTGAGGCGGAGCTGCGCCGCCGCGCCGTGGCGCTGATCGAGGCACTGCCCGAAAACGAACCGTTCGATTTCGTCGAACGCTTCTCCCGTGATCTGCCCCTGCAAGCAATCTGCCTGCTGCTCGGAGTGCCACAAGAGGATCGCGCGCAGCTGGGGGCATGGGTTGACGCCGGCATTGCCGCACCCACGCCGGAGATTATTGCCAGAGATTATGCACGGCGGTTGCGTGGCTACGCCGCCGGCCTGATCGCGGCCAAGCGCAAACATCTGAGCAACGACATCCTATCCACCATTATCAGGGCGCAGCTCGAGCCGGGAGAAGATGGCAGCGAGGGCGGACCACTCACGGATGATGAGCTCCTAAATTTCTTCATGCTGCTATTTCCCGCTGGCGCCGAAACGACGCGCAGCGCTATCTCGGGCGGTTTGCGAGCGTTGCTGGAACGCCCTGAGCAACTCGAGCGGCTACGTACGGCAGGCATCGGCGAGATGCGCATCGCCGTCGACGAGGTGCTGCGCTGGACTACGCCCTCGATCCACAAACGCCGCACGGCGACGCGCGACGTGAACTACAAGGGTCATCGCATTAAGGCCGGCGACAAGGTCACGTATTGGGAGATGTCGGCCAATCGCGATGCGGCCGTGTTTGAGGAACCCTTTCTTTTCAATATAGCGCGCTCGCCCAACCGTCACGTGGCTTTCGGTTTCGGCGCGCATGTATGTCTTGGCGCCAGTTTGGCGCGCATGGAGATACGGCTGGCCTTCGCCGAGCTGCTCGCGCGCATTAAAACCTTCACGCCCGAGGGGCCGATCGAGTGGATGCCTAGCAACCGACTGCTTGGCATTCGTCGCATGCCGCTGAGCATTCAGTTTCGCCAGGTTCGCGCCTGATTGTTCGATGCCCGACTCGTGACTTATTTGACGCCGAGAACGGGGCGGAGCCAGCTGCCGTCATGGGTCTAGGTTGCCGACTTCGACACATACATGCAGACACCGCCCCTTCCACGCTGGTGTACGCGCACGAACCGATGTCGCCGGTTTGCGACCGTTTGCAATCGGCGTCGTGTGACAATCAAGTCGTCACCTGGCTACCGGCGCGCAACGCGCTATGTGCCATTTAGAACCGAGACTGCCGTACGCACGTCGTTACCTGCCCACAGCTGAGAGCGCCATGCTCGAAATTACATAAAAGAAGGCGTGCGCGTGCCTCAGCGGAGTGCTGCCCCAGCAAAAGGGCAGCACGTCGGCTAGTGCTTAGCTGCGCATGAATCCTTCGACTTCGCTCTCCACCCAGGCGAGGGTCTTTTCCATCGGTTCACCCTGCAGGTAACGTACCGTCATCTTTGTCATGATCCCCTGAGTATATATTTGCCTGGCAACCTTAGGGGGTGACGGCGCCGCGGCGATTGACAGGATCTGGTGATTATGCGGGTTCGGATAGTGGTAGAGCGTACCTTTAGGCGGGCCCTCTTCGGCCCAGGTCTTTAGAGTCGTGAGATTGCTAAATGATGGCAGGTCGTAGCCGCTACTCGCTGCAACCATTTTCTCGATCGCCGAAGGTTGCGACAAGTGCACCAACAGGCTCTTGGCGGCCGACTTGTTCTTACTGAAGTTCCAGATGCCCCAGAAGAACGGAAGGAACGGCGCGAAGCGCCCCTTCGGTCCCGAGGGCATGCCGTGCGTCCACAATTGCTCTGCGATGTGCGGTGCATCGCGCTTGGCCACCGCCCAGGCGCTCGGCGGGTTCATAATCAGCGCACCTCGACCAGAGATGAGCCATTTGTTGTTGGAGGCGTCGTCCCAGCTAGGCGCATCTGGGGGAAAAAACTGGGCGCACTGCTTATAGTACTCGAGCGCCTGCCGCACCGCATCACTCTTAACCGTTATCTTCTCGTTGGCATCGACGAGCACCGCTCCGAAGGAGTGGAAGATCGCACCAGCGGTATCTACGGAGTCGGTTGTCGTGCCGAGGCCGATGCCGAAGGGAACTCCTGCCTTGTGACAGGCCTCCGCGGCCTTGATGAACGAGTCCAGCGTCCAATTCTCGGCCTTGGGCGGACTACCGGCCGGATATATCGCCTGCACATCAATACCGGCGTGCTGCTTCATAAGGTCGATACGCGAGCAGGGCCCCTTGATCTGACTGCCAATTGTCGCCGGAACTGCCAACCAACGGTTTTGTGCTCGCCCGAGATAAGTGACCGTTCCGTTCACTGCGCCGTTCTGCTTGATCAGCGGCTCCATGATATCGTCGACACTTTCCAGACTGTTCGCGTAATCGTGTGGCGACCAGGTGGCCATTGCCATGATGTCATGGCCCGATTTCGCCTGCGCTTCCATAGAAGCGGTCATCAGCAGCTTGTTACCTTGCCCAGTAATGTAGTCGATCTGGACATCGACCTTCTCCTTCGCCGCCCATTCGTTGACGAGTGCTTCAGAGGTCTTGTTGGCACCTGGCACCCAATGGTCCCACAAGCCAATCGACAGCTTACCGGCCGCGTGGGCGCTTCTTACGAACGGAGCGGAGAGTACCGCCGCAGATGCCGCCGTCGAGGTAGCCAAGAACCGACGACGCGTTACCGTTTTTCGCTTCATTTGCGTTTCCTCCCTTTGTTGCCAGGACGGCGAGCCAATCCAGCCAGGAGACGCAAGCGAGACACACAACACCTCACATTCCTGCCAGGCCGCCGCGCTGAGATCTTTAGCCTGCACCCGGCATAGGGTGTGTGCAAATCAATTCATGAACGCGCCAATGCCGCAACGGTTTTGAAGCCCTGAGATTTTGCCCATGCGGCAAACCTAGCATTCGCGCGCGCCTTCGAAGGCACCGCCCGGGCCGGCAGGGCTTAGGACGTTCGCATCCCCCTTGGGCCGCGCGAAGCGCTAAAGCTAGTTTTCTGTGGGCGCGAGCTCTGGCAGGTGCTTGCTGCGTCTTTGCACGACGATCTGGGCCACCACCATGATGCAAGGAACGAGCAGCTCGGGGACGAGATAACCGAGCCACAGGGCGCTCGGCTCCGGAACGCCCACCTGGCTGATCGACAGCAGCCTGCCGCTGCCGGCAAGGATGACCCCGACGGCCAGCAAATAAACAAGGGTGCCCTGTCGACGAACGGTCATGCCCGCCCACAAGCATATGATCGCGGTGCCGAGGTACACGCCCGCTAGGAAGCGATGCACATTGTCGAGCCGTGGCGTGGTCTCCGGCTGCCCTAAATACATCTGCAGGGTTCCGCCGATGAGTCCTATGGCGGCAAATAGGAATAGGCAGATTTGGACGACGCGCTGACTGGCGAGAAGTTGGGAATTTCTGTCCATGCTCGGGCTTCCCTGATTCAGCATCCGCGAGGAGGAGCATACATCAGAACGAGGTTCAGCCTGGATGGAATTCGGTCGGGACCGATCTCTGGCCCGTCTTGAAACGGCAGCGCGCGAGTGCGCTTGCCTGAGGGCCACTGTGCCGGGGCAACGTGAATGGCGCGGGAGCCTTGTCGAGGGGCGTACGGGCAATCCTTCTGGTGCGTCACCCACAGC
>Ga0075423_10003106_pt1 | contig 15240 bp, 8 predicted proteins | sample SoiMethybrSBSTD2_FD_80114 | JGI IMG/M metagenome (GOLD analysis project Ga0075423, IMG submission 80114) | Bulk soil microbial communities from a Populus tree surrounding site in Tennessee, USA - Soil MetaG P. TD hybrid SBSTD2 | ecosystem: Environmental > Terrestrial > Soil > Tree plantation...
CTCGGGCCAGCCCGGCGGCTCCCCCGCGAGGCTTCTCATGCAGTCGGCGTCACTTCTGGGAAGGGCGAGCTTTTACCGGTTCGAAGGGGGGGATCTCGCCTCCCGGGCGGAGGCCGCCGCCGGAATCCTGAGATCGAAACCCGAGGTGCCACGAGGTCGAGATGATAGCGTCGGATGAGCGACGCATCGGCATCGAGCTGCTGCGCCTCTGGAGGGGGACCTGGCGGCGGAGAGAGCTGGGCTTCGTCGGAGGAAGCATGGCCCCCCTCACCGACCAGGCGAAGGGGCTGGTGATCTCACTGGGGGACGCCCATCCGCGTATGGGAGAAATCCTGCTCGTCCTGCAGCGGGGAAAACTGGTCGCCCATCGGGCAGTGAGGGTTCTCGACTCGGAGACAGGCCGCCGCTGGATAACCCAGGGAGATTCCTGCCTGACGGAGGATGCCGACCCGATTCCGGCCGAGGATATTCTGGCCCGGGTGGTCGGTGTCGTCGATAAGGAGGGATTCCGCAGCCTCATCGGACCATGCTGGGCGGCCGCCCATCGATGGGCGGCGTGGCAGACCCGTTTCGCGGGAAGGATGCTCGCAGGCTCCGCACCGCGCGGCGAAGGAGAGGCAAGATTGACCGGACTGCAAGGCGGAGCGCTCGGGCTGCACCGCCGCCTCCTGCGCCTGATTTTCTCGATCACCGGACGGCTCGATCGGGGCAGGACTTCCCTGTCCGCCTGGCAGGTGCACGCGTTCCGAGCCCCGCTCTGGAGGCTGCTCGCGGAGGCGCCTTCCGACTCGCCTCCTTCCGCGGATCTCTTCGCGCTGGCCCTGCGTCAGGCCGAGGTCTACGGAATGTCTCTCCTGGTCCTGCGCAGGATGCAGCGCCTGGGGAGGATCCCCGCCGCCCGCAGCGCCAACGATCTCCCACGCCGGGAAGCCGCCGCAGCCCTGGCGCAGATCCGCCGCCGTCCACGGCTCGAAGAGGCCATCCGGACGCTTCGCCTTCGGGCCATCCCCCACATGGCCGTGAAAGGGCTGGCGCAGTCACTGACCCTGTATCGCGGGGACGCCTCCCGGGAGATGCGCGACGTGGATCTGCTGGTCCCGGCGCCGCGCGAGGCGGAGGCCCGCCAGGTTCTCCAGTCCCTGGGATTTCAAGTCGCCTCGGGGCCCGAGGATCCGGACTTTCCCCGCCACCATCACGAGGCCCCGCAGGTGGATCCCGTCTCCGGGCTCATCGTGGAGATCCATCGCGAGGTGGCTCCCGCGCGCGTTGCACGCAAGGGCCTGGCGGAGGGGTTCTGGCGGCGCGCCGATTCGGTCGAATTCGCCGGTGGACCGCTTCCCGTCCCCTGCCGCGAAGATCGGCTCCTGCACCTCTGCGTCCACCTGCGGCTGCACCGCTACCTGGGATGTCTGCGAGATGTCCTGGAGATCGCGACCCTCATCGAGGAAGACGCCGTCCCTTGGGACTGGGGCAAAGTGACGGGTGTTGCATCCGAAGCGGAATGTCTGCCGACTCTTTACACCGGACTGCGGTTGGCCGTACTGACGCTCGCCGCCCCCGTCCCCGAAGAGTATCTGGACCACGTGGCCAGGCAGCTGCCCGGCCGCTCCTTCCGGGAGCTGCGGATCCGTATTCTGGCTCGGCGCCTCACCGGGCCGACCCCCGAGAGCCGAGGCCGTGCCGTGGCAGCGGTGCGCTGGCTATGCAGGCGGCTGGCTCCGGTTTGATTCCGCACCTGACCGAAAGGCGTTTGCAGCGTAAGCATAGGAAGTCATGGCGCATCTGATCCTGTGGGAATTCCGTCCTCGCCCAGGGATGGAGCGAGCGTTTGAAATCGCCTACGGCCCGGGTGGCGAATGGGCGGCGCTGTTCGGGAGGAGCGAAGGTTACCTGGGAACGCAGCTCTTTCGCGACCAGTCCGATGCGTCCCGTTACTTGACGCTGGACCGCTGGGTATCCCGGGAGGCCTTCGAGACATTCCGCCTGCTTCATTCCCACGCCTATGAAGCCCTGGATTGCCGCTTCGACGAGATGACATCTCACGAAGCCTTCCTCGGATCGTACGAAACGACGGAATCGTGAGGCGATCCGCGCCACCGATCTGGGGATGGCTCCCGATCTTCACGGGACTGCTGGTGATTCCCTCCTCCACTCCGGCTGTCGACGCCACGGTCGAGATCCCTAAGGAGCCGGGAGAAGCCTCTGTCCCAGCCGGAATCGACCCCGCGCCCCAACCTATCGATCTGGCTCATCCCTATGGATTTCATCAGATCGGCCTCGACATCCGTTACCTGGTGACCCGGCCGGCCCACCTGGATCGGAATGGGATCCTCAAGGTGGCCCTCACGATCATTTGCCTCGCCGGCATTCTCATTTCACCTCGTTCTCGAGTCGAGGCTCTCCCGCCCCCGAACCCCGGCCGCGCCAACGCGGAAGGATTGAGCTCCCGGCGTCGCCTCACCTTGACAGCCCTCCGGAGCGCCGGTAGCATTCGACTCCCTCAGAGAGAAAGTGTCCATGCCTTTCAGAAAGGACAGGCCACTGTTGAAGCGCAATGCCTCACCCTATGGACTTCCGGGTGATGCCCGGCGGGTCCTCTACCTCGACTGTTTCTCGGGCATCTCCGGTGACATGTTTCTGGGACTCGCGCTGGATTTGGGAGTTCCCCTCGCCACCCTCAAGCGCCAGCTCGCCCGCCTGAAATTGAAGGGGTACTCACTCGCCTCGCGGCGAGTGCTGCGCTCGGGACTGTGGGGCACCCAGGCGCAGGTCCGCATTCCTGCCATGGCGAACCCTCGGCACCCCGCCCACTCCAATCGCGAAGCCCATGTTCATGCGGAAGGAGAAGCGGGCCACGGCCACACCGGATTCCATGCCCATTCCGCCATGCATGACTCCCATTCCCATGCGCACGCGCGAGGGCACCGGGGTTTGCGAGAGATTCGCAAGATCGTGCTCGGCAGCAGGCTCGCCGAGCGAGTCCAGTCCCGGGCCCTTGAGGTGTTCGAGACCCTGGTGCAAGCCGAAGCGCGGGTGCACCGGGTCCCTCCCCAGAAAATCCATCTGCATGAAGTGGGGGCCGTGGATGCCATCGTGGACATCGTGGGGGCGTGCATCTGCCTCGAGGAGCTGGGGGTGGATCGCATCATCGCCTCGCCCCTGCCCACGGGCTCGGGCATCATCCACTGCGAGCACGGGATTTTCCCGGTGCCCGCTCCCGCCACCGTCGAAATCCTGAAGGGCAAGCCGGTGTATGGCGGCCCGTGGGAAGGGGAGATGGTCACGCCCACCGGCGCCGCGCTGGTCGCGACCCTGGCCGATGAATTCGGCCCTCTCCCACCGCTGCGCGTCGCCAGGGTGGGATACGGTGCCGGCACTCGGGATCCCCGGGATCACCCGAATCTGTTGCGCGGATTCCTTGGAGAGCTGGATGAACCGTCGGCGCTGCTCGAAAAGGTCACGGTCATCCAGACCACCATCGACGATTTGAATCCCCAGGTCTACGGATATCTCATGGAGCGATTGTTCACCGTCGGGGCCCTGGAGGTCTTTTTCACCGCCATCCAGATGAAGAAGAACCGTCCCGGGACGCTGGTGACCGTCATCGTTCACGATGACCGGTTCGACGCGGTCGCCACAGAGATCTTCCGGGAAACCACGACCATCGGCTTCCGCTACCAGCGCATGGATCGCGTCGAGCTGGGGAGAGAGATCCGCAGGGTGAAGACCCGATTCGGCCCCATCCGGATCAAGGTGTCCCTGTTCCAGGGTGCCGTCGTGCAGGCCACCCCCGAATACGAGGACTGCCGCGCTGCCGCGCTGAAGGCGGGCGTGCCCCTGCGGGAAGTGCAGCGAGTGGCCAGCCAGGAGATTCGCAAATCATGAGCCGGTACTACGTCACCACTCCCATCTATTACGTGAACGACGCGCCTCACATCGGGCACGCCTACACGACGGTGGTGGCCGACGTGCTGTCACGCTTCCACCGTCTCCTGGGCGAGGAAGTCTATTTCCTCACCGGCACCGATGAGCATGGCCAAAAGATCGAAGACTCGGCGGCCGCCAAGGGACTGACTCCCATCGCCCTGGCGGATGAGGTGGTGCAGCGTTATCACGCCCTGTGGAAGCGCTTCGGGATGACGCACAACGATTTCATCCGGACCACCGAGGATCGTCACCAGCGTGGCGTCCTCAAGCTGTTCGGCGAAATCACCTCCCGCGGCGACGACATCTACAAGGGGCGCTACGAAGGATGGTACTGCAAGGGGTGCGAGGCGTTTTATCCCGAATCCCAAATTGTCGATGGGAAGTGCCCCGACCAGGGTCATCCGGTGCAGCGCCTGTCCGAAGAGAGCTACTTCTTCCGCCTGTCCCGCTATCAGCAGCCGCTCTTGGAGCACTACGCCAACAACCCGACGTTCATCGTGCCCCAGACCCGGCGCAACGAAATCGTCTCGTTCGTCTCCTCGGGGCTCAAGGATTTGAGCCTCAGCCGGACCTCGTTTCGCTGGGGCATTCCGTTTCCCTCGGATCCTCAGCACATTTTCTACGTCTGGTTCGATGCGCTGGCCAACTACATCACGGCGCTGGATTACGCCGGAGCCCAGGAACTGTACCGTCGTTTCTGGCCCGCCGACGTTCACCTGGTGGGAAAGGACATCCTGCGCTTTCACGCGGTCTACTGGCCCGCCTTCCTGATGGCCGCGGGACTTCCCCTGCCGAAGAGCGTCGTCGCCCACGGGTGGTGGCTGCGGGACTCCGCCAAGATGTCCAAGTCCCGCGGCAACGTCATCGAGCCGAATTCGCTGCTGGATGATTTCGGCGTGGATGCGGTCCGCTATTTCCTCATGCGCGAAATGGCGTTCGGGCAGGACGCAAGCTATTCCGATGAAGCCTTGATCGAACGATGCAATTCGGATCTGGCCAACGACCTGGGCAATCTGGTGAGCCGCACGCTGAAGCTGCTGGAGAATTCGTTCGGCGGCGTGGTCCCGGATCCCGGATCCCACTCGCCCCGGGGAGAGGGACTGAGCCTCGCTGCCCAAGCGGCATGGAACGGAATGGTTGCCGGCTTCAAGGAGTACGAATTCAGCGGCGCGTTGTCGCGGGTCTGGGAGCTGGTGTCGGCCACCAACAAGTTCATCGTGGAGAGAGAGCCTTGGAAGCTGGCGCCCGACCCGGAGCGGCGAGGGGAGCTCGCGTGGGTCCTCTACGAAGCCGCGGAGGCTTTGCGAGTCACCGGACTGCTGATTTCTCCAGTCATGCCGCGCGCGGCGCGCGCCCTGTGGCTGCAGCTCGGGCTGCAGCAGGATCCCGCCGAAGACAGCCTGAAGGAATTCGCCTGGGGTCGACTGGCCCCCGGCACCCGCATCGCCAAGGGAGAGGGGCTGTTTCCGCGCATCGACAAAAAAGCCTTTCTGGCACGGCTGGGTACCGAGACCCCCGCGGCCGCGAAGTCGGCGGCCCCTAACCTGACGGAGACCAATGTGGACGAAGCGTCGATCGATATCGAGGAATTCCGCAAGATCCGCCTGCGCGTGGGCAAGGTGACCGCCGCCGAGAAAGTGGAGGGGGCGAAGAAGCTGCTCAAGCTCCAGGTGGACCTGGGAGACGAAGTGCGGCAGATCATTTCCGGGATCGCCGACAAGTATGCTCCCGAGTCTCTCGTGGGAAAGCAGATCGTGCTGGTGGCCAACCTGAAGCCCGCCACCATCCGCGGCGTGGAGTCGCGCGGGATGCTGCTGGCGGCGGAGGACGCCGACGGGCGCGCCACCATCGTCACCTTCGACGAGCCGGTCACGGTGGGCGCGACGGTCCGCTGAAGATGGTGTTCACCGATTCCCACGCCCACCTCTGTCTGGACGCCTTCGACCCCGACCGCGAGGAGGTGCTCCAGAGGGCCCGCGACGACGGGATGCGTCACCTTCTGTGCATCGCTTCGCTCGTGCGCGATCTCGACGCCACGCGGGCATTCTCCGAAAAGCACCCGGATGTCCGCTTCGCGGCGGGCCTGCATCCGCATGACGCCCGCCTGTGGGATGACCACACGCGGCGGCGCCTGGAGGGGGTTCTCTCCCACCCCCGACTGCTGGCCATCGGGGAAATCGGCCTCGATTACCATTACAACTATTCGCCTCCGGAAGCCCAGCGCGAGGTGTTTCGCGCCCAGATCCGCCTGGCCCGGGCCAACCGGCTCCCCGTCGTGATTCACACGCGGGAGGCCCATGAAGACACTCTGAGAATTCTCGATGAGGAGTCCGCCTCCGAGGTGGGAGGCGTCTTCCACTGTTTCTCCGGCAACCAGGCCATGGCCGATTTCGCCCTGCAGAAGAGGTTTCGGATCTCTTTCTCAGGCTCCCTGACGTTCAAGAATGCCGAATCGCTGCGCCGGATTGCTCTCACACTGCCCGAAGATTGCCTGCTTACCGAGACCGACGCGCCCTTCCTATCCCCTCATCCCCACCGGGGAAAGCGCAATGAGCCGGCCCGTGTGGTGGAGGTGGTTCGCTGCCTGGCGCAGCTGCGTGGCGTCGCCCCGGAAGCCATGGGAGAGTCGACGACCCGCAATTTCGAGGCCGCCTTTCCGCGCCTGAAGCCCGCCTGATTCATTGACGCCGGGATCCGCTGGACCCTAGAATGACTTCCTGGTCGCTCCCCTCCCCCCGAAACCTCCAATGGAGCGCGAGTGGCTCTTACCAACTGTAAGCATTGCGACACACCCAACCAGGAATCTTCCCGCTTTTGCAGCTCGTGCGGGGAGCCGCTCCCGGGCGCCTCCGCGTCGCGCCGCGCCGCCTCCTCAGCATCCTCCTCGAGCTCCGGAACCAGGACCCATGGACACGGCACCGCTCCGCCGCCTGCGGAGGAAGAGCAAGGTCGGCCCTTCGGAGCTCGTTACCGGCTCCTGTACCGCCTGGGGAAGGGCGGCATGGGGGAAGTCTGGAAGGCGCGGGATTTGGAGCTGAACCACTTCGTCGCCCTCAAAACGATCCGGCCCGAGCTGCTGGAGGATCCCGACCTGGTGGATCGCTTCAAGCACGAGATCACCCTCGCCCGCAAGGTGACTCACAAAAACGTCTGCCGAATCCACGACCTGGGGGAGGTGGAAGGGACCCGCTTCATCTCGATGGAGTATCTCGAGGGCAAGAACCTGAAGCAGTTCCTGGAAGCCGAGGGACCGCTTCCCGAAGAGAAGGCGATTCCCATCATCCGGGGCATCTGCGAGGGGCTCAAGGCGGCCCACGAAGCCGGAGTGGTGCACCGGGATCTGAAGCCGCAGAACATTCTGATCGACCACGACGGGGTGGCGCACATCATGGATTTCGGCATCGCCTTCTCCGGCGAGACTGCCGGCATCACCCGGACCGGCGCGCTCATCGGCACTCCGGAGTACATGTCTCCCGAGCAGGTGCGCGGCGAGAGGCTGGACATCCGCAGCGACATCTACTCCCTGGGGCTCATTTTCTACGAGATCGTGACCCAGGATCTCCCGTTCACTTCCGACAGCGTCGCCTCTTCCATGTACAAGCGCCTGTCGGAGAAACCCCGCAGGCCCCGCGAACTGAAGGCAGACATCCCTGATTTCCTGGAGAAGATTATTCTCCGCTGCCTCGAGAAGGAGCGCTCCTTCCGCTACGTGAGCGTGGATGAGATTCTGGCGGACATCCAGAAGCGGCAGGCGCCGGGGCTGAGCCGGGAATACCTGGGAGCCCTGGCGCGCGAGCGCAAGGGACTACTGGCGGGATTGGCGTTGCTCCTGCTCGCCGGCATCGGCCTGGGGGTGCTCTTCCAGAAGGGATTCCTCAGCCTCGGGCGGGGCGCCGGACCCGCCGCTCTGGGCGAAGTTTCGTCGGTGGCGGTCCTGCCGTTTCAAAACCTGACAGGCGATCCGAAGAGCGACTGGCTGCGGGCGGGTCTCGCGAACCTCCTCACCACCGACCTGGCCCAGGCGCGCGGCATCCGGGTGGTCAGCTCGGCGCGCCTGGCGCAGATCCTGAATGACCTGCACCTGGCCGATCTTAAGGGATTCGACGCCGGGACCCTGACCAAAGTGGCCGAATTTCTGGATGCCCAGATGGTGCTCACCGGCAGCTACACGTCCGTCGGTGAAACTCTGCGGGTGGATGCGGAGGTGTTCAGGATTCAGGGCCAGGAGGCGGTCCAGGGCGCCAATTTCAAGGTCACCGCCCAGGGGGAGAAGGAGTTCCTCGGCTTGGTCGACACGCTGGCCCGCCAGGTCCGGGAGAGCATGGGGGCGACTCCGGCCCAGATCCAGGCGGAACGCCCGAAGGATCTGCAACAAGTCATCTCCGCCTCGGTTCCCGCCGTGCGGGAATACACCTCCGCGGTGGAGCAGCTGCACCGCGGCGGCTATCTCGAAGCCGTGGAAGGGTTCAAACGCGCCATCGCCCTGGACGCGAACTTCACCCTGGCCCATGCGCGCCTGGGCGAGGCCTACCAGTCCCTGGGCCGCGAACCGGAGGCCGTGGCAAGCCTGGACACGGCCGCCAGCCATCTGGAACGGGCCTCGGAGCGCGAGACCTTCGTGATCAAAGCCCTGCAGGCCTCCCTCAAACACGACACTCAAGGCGCCGTGCAGAACTATGAAGCGCTGGTCAAGCTCTATCCGAACGATCCCGAGAGCTACTTCAGCCTGGCTGCCACGTACGAGCAGGGCGACGACTACGACAAGGCCGTGGTGAACTACCAGAAAGCCATCCAGGGAGACGACAAATACGCCGCCGCTTTCTACGGACTGGGCCGCGCCCAGTTTCGCCTGGGGAAATTCGACGATGCCCTCAAGAGCTTCAACACCGCCGTGGGGCTTCAGGATCAAACCAAGAACGAGGAGGGCAAGGCCACGGCTCTCAACGGCCTGGGAGCGGTTTATTACCAGATGGGGCGGGATGACGAGGCCATTCAATACTACCGGCAATCGGCGGAAATCAAGAAGCGCATCGGTGACCTGAAGGGCTACGCCAACAGCCTCAGCAACATTGCCCAGGCCTATCGCCGCTCCGGCAAGTTCGACGATGCCATCCGCGCCGCGCAGGAGTCGATCGAAAACAACCGGTCCATCGGCGACCGCGACGGGGAGTGCATGCACTTGGAGAGCCTCGGCAGCATCTACCTGGACGCGGGGCGTTTCGGGGATTCATTGAAGGCGCACCAGGAGTCGTTGCGCATCGCCAGGGAGATCGGGGACGAGCCGGTGATTGCCGCCAACCTGGGGAACATCGGCAGCGTCTACTCCGCCCAGGGACGCTACGCCGACGCCGAAGTTTACTTTCAGCAGGCGCTGGAAAAGCGCCGCGCCATCGGTGACAAGGACGGCATTCTCCGAAGCCTGGTGGATCTGGGAAGCCTGCAGACGGTGGAGGGAGCCGACGACAAGGCGTTGCAGAGTTACCTCGAGGGAATGAAGCTCGCCCGGGAAATCGACGACCTGGATGTGCTGGTCGCGATCTCCCTGAACCTGGCGGAGCTGTATACCGACCAGGGGCACTATCGCGCCGCCGGGGTGAGCCTGGAAGAGGCGATCAAGCTCATCGGCACGTCGGAGGACCAGTTCAATCTCGTCCTGGCCGACAAGTTCTCCGGCGATCTGGCGGGCCGACTGGGTCGCTCTGAGGAAGCGGAATCGCGTCTTGCCGATGCGGGACGCATCGCCGCTTCCCTCAAGAACGAGTCCCTGATCAGCGACGTGCTCAGCGTCAAAGGAGGCCTGCGGCTGCGGCAGCGGCGGCTCCCGGACGCGAGCACTGAGTTTCGCCGCGCCCTCGACCTCGCCACGCGCAGTCAGGATTCGGTGCTGACGCTTCAGGCCCGCATTGGACTCGGGCTTGCCCAGGCCCTGGCGGGAGACGACGCCGGAGTGAAGCAGCTCCAACAGGCCGTCAAGGATGCGGACTCGCTGGGGAATGCACCCCTCGTTCTGCACTCCCAGGTCGCCTTGGCGCGCGCGACGCTGCACGCCAAGCGCCCGCTGGAAGCCGATGCCGCAGCGGCCAAGGCGCTCGCCCGCGGCGCGGCCTACGCCGGTTCGGAGTGGTACTTCCAGGCCCATCTGGTTCGCGGATTGTCCGCCCTCGCCTCGGGACGAGCCGATCAGGCAGGGGCGCAGCTGGGCGAGGCGCTGGCAGTCCTGGAGAAACTTTCGAGCGAGCTCCCGGACGCCGCCGCCGTGCAGAAATTCTTCTCTCGCCCCGACTTGAGAGCCGACCTGGCCGAGCTGTCAGAGGGCCTCAACCGCACCGGCCACAGTGCCGAGGCCGCCAAAGTCGCCGGCTGGGCGCGCTGATCGACCCTCCAGAATCCGCGCCGGGCAAGGTTTTTCGTTGACATTCCACCCCATCGCCGTATTAGAGTGTTCGAAGTCTCAGCGGGTGGGTGTGCCCGAAATGCTTCGAACAATTCCGAACACTCGGGTGCCTTCCCCGCCGGTCCCTGCAAAAAAACCGACACTGAAATTTCAGGAGTACCCCATGAAAGTCACGTTCCGAGGAGCCTGTGCTCTTCTCGCTGGCCTGATTCTCTTCGCCGGATCGGCCAACGCCGTCACCGACACCGACCTGAAAAACGCCCTTGTGGATGACCCGACGACGCTGGCCAACGTCACCTCGCTCACGGTGGATGCCGGGGTGCTCTCGACCTCCGCCGCCGACGTCGATCCGGGCTTCCCCAGCCAGATCACGGTGTTGAGCGCACTCCTCCCTGGCGGAACTACGGTCCTTCCCACCAGGGGGGGATCGTTCGTGGCCCTCTCCTCCGGGGACCTGTTCCATCCGGCGGAGTTTGGAGACGTGGACTACGGAACAGTGGGTGCGCCGGACGACACCGCCACGATCACGGTGACCTTGAACGTTCCCGTGGGGGCCAACGCCATCGCCTTCGACTTCGACTTCCTGTCGTACGAGTTTCCTGAGTTCGTCGGATTCAACTTCAACGATTTCTTCACTGCGACGATCACCGACTCCGGAGGCACGCGCCAGGTGGCCAAGGATGCCTTCGGCAACGACGTAACGGTCAATACCGTCTTTTTCAATCCGGCCCTCTCTCTAGCGGGGACCGGATTCGACCTGGTGAACGATCAGCCGTGCGGGCTGCCTCCATGCGCCGATTCGGGCCGAACCGGGACGCTGACCACGCTCGTCCCGATCACGGCGGGGAGCACGACGGTGACGCTGACCTTTTCAACCGGCGACGCGGGGGACGGCATCTTCACCTCCTCCGCCGTGGTGGACAACCTCCGCTTCAGCGGGCAGATCCTGACGCTTCCGGCCACCGGCGAGACCACGGTGCTCACGCCGGGGGTGATCAGCGGCCTGCCGATCTTCACCGACACCGTCGGGAACCACCTGAATCTGACGGGAGAAGTGAACACCGCCGGCCAGTTGACCGTCTTCTCGCAGCTGGCCTCCTCGGTCGGTTCCGGCCGCTTCCCGTCCGGCTCCGGTCTTTCCGTCGGAGGCGACGCCAATGCTTCGCTTTACACGCTGCAGGAGTTTGAAGGGCTGAGCTTCAAGACCACGACTCAGAATGGCGGTACCCAGGATCTGCAGCTCGTGGTGGATGTGCCGGGCTCGTTCGATCCGACGATGGGGCTGTGCCGTGCCAACGATGAATCCTCGAGCTTCGCGGACATCACCACCGTCGCGGCGGAGTGCATCCTGACGGACGGGAGTCCATGCGGCTCGATCATCCTCAGTCCAGCGCCGGATTCGCTCCCTGCCGATCCGACCCGGGTGCGAGGCAGCACGCCGTCTCTGTCGCAGTACGTCCCCTGCCATCGCGACCCGGTTCTCACGCTGGAAGACGGCGCCTCGAGCCTCGACCTCTGCCATACGGCGGTCGGGGACTCGGTCACCGTACACGTAACGGCGACCTTCAATCCGAACCCGGCGCTTCTCACGGTGCGCTATCAGTGGACCGTACCCACCGCCGGCGGACCGGTCAACACCACCACCACGGACCCGGAAATCACTTTCGTGCCTCCGCTCGGCAGCTCCAGCGTGTCGGTCTACGCCGAGCTGCTGGACGCGGCATCCTCGGTGGTGGGGACTTCCGCGACGGTGTCCATCGCGCTGAACAAGCCAAGCTTCATCGGCTTCCTGGATCCCATCAGCAACGATGGGAGCAGCGTGCTCAACGGCACCAAGACGATTCCCGTGAAGTTCAGGGTCGCCTGCGACGGCGGATTCGTGGGGGATCTGACGGCGCGCCTGGAGCTGGAAAAGGGGGGCGTCATCAGCTCGGGTGGCGAGCTGTCCTCCGGAAACTCGAACCCCGATGATCGGTTCAAATACAACTCATCTGCCAGCGAGTATCGCTACAACCTTCAATCCAAGACGCTGACTCCCGGGATCTACATCATCCGAGTGAGCTTCGACGGCGGTGTGCTTCCCAAGACGGAAGTCACGATCCACGTCCAATAGGCTGAACGCCTCGGGGAGAGAGGGAAGAGAGGGGATTCGGGAGCGGGCTCGGTGGCCCGCTCCCGTTTTTTTTCAAGGGCAGGCGGGGCTGAGGGAGGCCGCCGGGCGAGGCACGCCGTTGGAGGCATAGCCGAGCGAGCCTTTGCCGAGGGAGTTGAACGCCTCCACCAGATAGAAATAACCGCTGCCGACTGCAGGCAGTGCGGCATCGAGCGCCACCGGCTCCGAGATTCCGCAGGCCAGAAGGCCACCATAATTCTGCGCCACTCCATTACCGTCGGAATCGACCAGCCCCGGGAGCGTCCCTCGATAGAGGTCATACCCGAGGCTGCCGGGAACCGATCCCCAGACGAGCTCTGCGGACACCCAGTGAATCGGGGTCAGCCCTCCCGCCGCCACTTCTCCCGGGGGATTGAGCGGGCGAATGACCAGCCCCCCCGGCAGAAGCGATGCACCGCCCCGTCCATCCTGCATGAGCCAGGATCGGCTCCCGGGTATGGCGGAGGGAGACACGAAGACGGAGAACGCCTTCTCTCCCCTTCCCTGGGCGTCGAGCAGGTAGGGCGGGCCCGAGCTGGCCGTCACCGAGACTCCGCCGCCCGTGGCGAGAATTCCGGCATCGGCCGGAAGGGAGGGCCCCGCAACCACCAGATCAAAGCTGTCCCCTGGAGCGACCGTCCTGGGATAGGGATCGGTCGACACTCCGGCCACGCCGGTGCCCAGCGGGGCGATGGCGCTTGCGCTCAATCCCGGAGGGGTGCGATCCAGCGCCAGGCAATACCAGGCCCCCGGACCGGCTCCTGATTCGGGCTCCAGCCTGAGAAAGTAAGTTGCAAGGGTGGGCGAGGCCGGCAGGGTGAAATCCAGCGCGGGATCTTTTCCGAAGGTATCCAGGGCGGTGGCAAGAACTGTGGCCCCGTCCGGCGCCAGCAGGGTCATTTTCGCATCCAGAGTCGATCCGGAGCGGTTGGCGGTCACCTCCGCGTGGAGGCGATCTCCTCCCCTGCCGGTGAGCTTGAGCCAGTCCGCGTCCCCGGAAGGATCGATCGTTCCGCCGCGCCGCTCGCCGGGCCCGATGCTGCCGGCCGTTGCACTGGTTCCATTCGGCTCCGACTCGAGCGGGCAGGGCTCCACCGCGAAGGTATAAGAGAACCCCTCCCCTCCCTTGGGAAAGGCGCTCGACACTCGGGCGAAATAAACTCCCGATGAGGTGAAGCGACGGCCGATGCGGGGATCCAGCCCCTTTCCGGGAGTGTCGTCGACCGAGACCAGCGGCAACATCCCGGTGGGATCGAACAGAGTCAGGATTGGATCCAAGGGATCGCCGTCGCCACCCGCTCGCACGTCGAGCAGCACGATCCCCCCGGCGGCGATCGGAAAGCTGAAATAATCCAAATCCGAAGCCGTGCTTAGGGCGCCGCGCACCGGTACTCCGGAAACGACTCCCTGGGCGCTTCCCGATGAATCATTGGGCTCGCTTTCCGCGGCATGCGTCAGCGGCACGGAGAAATCCAGGCCACTCAGGAGCGCGCCCTCCTGCAGGGAAATCGTCTGGGGGGTGGCATTGCCGCCGAGGAAGGACGCCGGAAATCCGGTCACGAAATTGTCGGCATGCCCGGCAAAGAGATCCTGCTCGGTGACCGGACCGGAGAGATCCGCGACGACGAGCTGATAGGAGCCTGAGGGAAGCCCGGTGACCCGGTAGCTTCCATCGGGCGCGGTCAGCGCCGATGCCACGACGTTTCCTGTCGCGTCCAGCGCCGCAACCTGCGCCCCGTGAACCGTCGCGCCGTTGGAAGTTCGCACCTGCCCAGAGAGGGATCCCGTGGCCGCCGCCAGATCCCCTTCCCCCGTTGCCGGGGCCCGGATATCCCCTTGCCCGATCGTCTCGGGGTAGAGCGAAGCCAATCCCCGCCGATCGTCGGAGGCCGGGATGCGTGCATCCTGGGAACCAGCTGGCAGATTGGGACAAAGGGCAGCGCTCATGACCGGATCGTGATCGAGTCCGGTCACATGGCCCATTTCATGAGTGGCCACGGCCTGGATGTCAAACCTTCCCGCCGGAGTCGGACTGGAAGCCGACCAGACGGCCGCGACTCCATTGAAAATCACGTCCGCATCCTGCATCACGCCCGTGGACAGATCGACCCTGATGATCGTCGCCGACAGCGTCGTGTCTCCGGCCGGGAAAAAGCTGCCGTTCTCGTCCCACAGAATCGCGTTGATTCCGTCGCTGTCATTGACTGTGGCGGAGCTGGAGACCGTGGCGGCAGCGAAAGAGAAATAAGAAGTGTTCTGCGAATTCCAGGTCTGCTGAGCCGCCTGCACCGCCAGGATATCGGCGTTTCCCGACACGTCGGCGGAGCCGGCCGAGTGGATCATCGTTGCGAGAGGGATCCTGGCGAGCGGCCAGGTGGAGGGGGAAAAGGTCGGACTGACGAACCGCATAGGCACGTAAGCCAGGACCCTCGCGGGGCCCATGAGCACCGTGAGGAGGATAACCGGAGCCATCCCCAGGCCCGCGTGCCTCCGGGCCAGAAGCGAGAATCGGGTCGCGAGGTGCCGGGGAGGGCGTCGAATCAATAGAGTTTGACTAGGCTGACCCGGAATGTAGCCCCTCCTGGGTGCGGAAGCGGCCACGATCCCTCGAGGGTCTCCGAGGCTCGCCCTCTCGAATCCGCACGGTTCTCAGCCACTTTCATACGATGAAAAGAAGCGGTGGGCAAGTCCCCTGATGCCCCAAAAGGGCCGAAATCTCAGGAAATTTACGGGCAGGTGGCAGTGAGGGCGGATTTCGGGCGTTCCA
>Ga0075423_10003108_pt1 | contig 15237 bp, 9 predicted proteins | sample SoiMethybrSBSTD2_FD_80114 | JGI IMG/M metagenome (GOLD analysis project Ga0075423, IMG submission 80114) | Bulk soil microbial communities from a Populus tree surrounding site in Tennessee, USA - Soil MetaG P. TD hybrid SBSTD2 | ecosystem: Environmental > Terrestrial > Soil > Tree plantation...
AGTATGAGCGATTGAAGACCCCCAGCATACCCTTGCGCGGCGTGACGCGATGGGCGCGCCACAAGAAATCGTGGGCCAGCTCCTCCTCGGTCGGCACTTTGAACGGCTCAACCCGGCAGCCCTGCGGGTTGACGTTCAGCAGAACCTGGCGGATAGTCCCATCCTTGCCGCTGGTATCGAGCCCTTGCAGGATCATCAGAACGCTGTGCAGGCCGGCGGCGTAGAGTTCCTCTTGCAGCACGTCCAGCTCGGCGTTCAGCGCTGCGAACTCTTGCTTGCCCTGCTCTTTTTTGAGCCCGGCGACATCGTCTGGGGCAATATCTTTGAGGTCGATCGGCTTGCCGGGCGGCACCTTGAACGCATAGGGCATGTGGCCGCTCCTCTCCTTGTTCCACAGGGCATGCTAAGAGTGTCTACTTCTTGTCTATCGTGTTCGCGCGGCGGGGCGAAAAAACGATAGACAAAATATGCTGCTCAAATAACGCCTTTATTTGAGAGGCATTGAACCCAAAACCGCGCCGATGCGCAGCATCTCCTCTTCGGTATTGTAGAAGTGCGGCGCGATGCGGATGCCCTTGCCACGCGGGATGGCGATGATCCCGGCCTCCTTGAGCCGCGCGCTGGCGGCCACTGGATCGTCCACCTCGACAATCAGAATGCCGGAGCGATGCGCGAGCGCGCTGCTGGCCGAGAAACGATAGCCGCGATCATGCAGATCGTCGATCGCGGTGCCGACCAGCGCCAGCACATGCTCTTCGATCTGGTCGATCCCAACCTCTTGCAGCAGCGACAGGCTCGCGTGGAGCCCGATCATGCCGATGAAGTTCGGGGCACCGAGCGCGAAGCGATCAGCGGTCGGCTGAAGCGTGAAGTTGTAGTCGAGGAAGTTCTCGAAGTTCACCACGCTCGCGGCACCGACATACGGGCCGGCCACCAGGTCATCGAGCAGCTCACTGCGCACATATAGAAAGCCGCTGCCGCTCGGCCCCAGCAGCCACTTCAGCGAGCCGCATGCCAGGAAATCGACATTGGCCGCGCGTGCATCGAACGCGAGCGCGCCGAGCGACTGGATGCCATCGACCACGAAGAACAGGCCGCGCTCGCGACACAGCTGGCCGACGGCGACCATGTCGTTGCGGAAGCCGCTGGCGAACATGACCGTGCTCAACGCGATCACGCGGGTGTGGCTGTCGATCCGCGATACGAGCAGGTCGAGATCGAGCCCGCCCTCGCGCGACGGCACGAATTTGGTCAGCACACCGCGATGCGCCAGATTCATCCAGGGGTAGATGTTGGCCGGGTAATCGCCGTCGAGCACCAGCACATTATCGCCGGCACGCAGCGGCAGGCCGAGCGCGGCGGTGTTGAGCCCGGTCGCGGTGTTCGGCATGATCACGATTTCGTCGGGCGAGCGGGCATTGATCAGCGTGGTCAGGCGCTGGCGCAGGTCGAGCAGCGTATGCGAGGCTTTCTCATAGACCTGCCAGAAGTCCACTTGCGCACTCAGCTCGTTGAACGCGCGCATGGCGTCGAGTGTGCGTGTGTTAAGCGGCGAGACGCCGGCGTGGTTGAAGAAGGCGTACCGTTCGGTGATCGGAAACAGCGTGCGGTAGGGAGTCGGATCGAGCATAGAGACTCCTTTGTCCAGGCGCGAATACGTATACTATCGTTCGCCGCGACGGCCACCGCGTCGGTGCCGGCGTCGGCGCGCGGACTCACCAGCTTGCTGCTTCGGCTGGGACTCCACTGACGGCGGATCGATGGGCGGCGCTGGCGGATTTGGTGGACGCGGCGGCGCTTCCTGCGTTGGCCTGGAGGGTTGGGCGATACGTCGGCGCGGGTGCATACCCTCTTTTGGCTCTGGCTGGCTGGGCGCACGACTGGGCGCGACATCCTCCGTGCGCAGCGGCTGGTCACTCGGCCCCTCGAAGCCCTCTTCGAGCAGCGCCAGCGCATCGAGCAGATTGGGGTTGTCGATCTCGTTGCGCAACAGCTTTCGCTCGCCCGCATGCGAGGAATCGCGGCGTGGCCGGTCGGGCGGCTCGCGGCGCTCGCGCTTGACTGGCGTGATACCTTCCTCGGCGCGGCTGCGCGCCAGATCGCTCACGCGCTGGCTCGACTCGCTGATCTGCGAGGGCGCGAACTCCTCGTGCGCATCCGCGCCGACCAGCTCAACCGTCACGGTCTCCTTGACGACATTGACCGCCACGACCTCGCCGGGGCCTTTGGGCGTCTGCACCCAGGCACCACGCCGCGGCAGCTCGGCCTTGATCGCCAGATACTGATCGTGCTCATAGGACAGGCAGCAGAGCAGCCGCCCGCAGACGCCGCTGATCTTGGTTGGATTCAGCGGCAGATCCTGATCTTTCGCCATTTTGATCGAAACGCGCGCGTAGTCGGGCAGGAAGGTCGCGCAGCAGAGCAGCCGCCCGCATGGCCCGATCCCGCCGAGCAGCTTGGCCTCGTCGCGCGGGCCGATCTGTCGCAACTCGATCCGCGTTTTGAACGTGCGGGCCAGGTCGCGCACCAGCGTGCGGAAATCGACCCGCTTCTCGGCCGTGAAATAGAATGTCAGGCGCGAGCCGTCGAAGCTGTACTCGGCCTTGATCAGCCGCATCGGCAGGTTATGCTCTTTGATCTTCTCGGTGCAGCGCGCCAGCACCTCGTCGTGGCGCTCGCCGAGCAGCCGCATGCGCTCGAAATCGGCGTCCTCGGCGCGCCGGATCACCGCCTTAAGCTCGCCGATGACCGCCTCGTCGGCGACCATGTGCGGCGCGTAGGCCACCTTCGCCAGCTCAAGGCCACGGACAGTCTCGACGATCACATGCTCGCCCTGCAAGAGCGTCTCAAGGCTATTCGGATCGAAGAAATAGGTCTTTCCAGAGTCTTTGAATCGTATCCCTACCACCACAGGCATAATACTGCTCCGTCGTGGGCCGAAGACGCAGCCGAGGTCGTGCGCCAACAGTGGCGCATGTGCGCGGGCAGGTTCGTGCGCGATCGCGCGATTCGCCGCCGCTCCGCATCGTTCAAGCTGTATAGCTAGCGCACCACATGGTGCCGCTGCGTCCTATGCCCATTGTAATCATTATCCCATTGGCGCAGACCGCTTGTGCGTGCTATGCGCGTCGCTGTACTTTGTAGGCGCGCACGCGCTGCGACTTACCCTTGAGCTGAAATTCGCCCATCTCCTGAACCACAAAATGTTCACCAACCGCCGCGCGCGTCGCCTCGCCGATCAGCACCGTGTTGACCTCGGCGGCCGATTCGAGCCGCGATGCCGTGTTGACCGTGTCGCCGAGCACGGTGTACTCCAGGCGCTGCCGGGTGCCGAAGAAACCAGCGTAGCTCAACCCAGTGTTGATGCCGATCCGAAATCCAAACGCCTTAGATGGATCGAGCTTCTCGACCAGGCGCTTATGCGCGGCGATCATGCCCAGCCCTGCGTCGACCGCTTGGATGGCGTACTGCCGCGGATCGACGTTGTCGCCAAGCTGCGGCGCGCCGAACAGGGCCATAATACCATCGCCGATATATTTGTCGAGGGTGCCATTATAGCGGAAGATCACCTCGGTCATCTCGTGCAGATACTCGTTGAGCAGATCTTGCACATCGCGCGGCGAAAGCGTCTCGGCGAGCGAGGTAAAGCCCTTGACATCGGCGAACAACACGCTGACCATCAGCTCTTGCGGCTCCCAGAGCTGGCCGTGCTGAGAAAAGTAGCTGGCCATCAGCCGGGCGACGTTGGGCGACATAAAGCGCTCGAAGTTCTGCCGCAGCTGGGCTTGCTGGCGCAGCTCATCGGTCAGCCGGGCGCGCTCGATGTTCATCGCCGCCTGGTTGGCGACCGCCGCCACCAGCTCGCGCTCACGCTCGCCGAACTGCTCGCGCCCCGGCGAGTCGACATAGATCAGCCCAATCGCCTTGCCCTCGCTGATCAGCGGCACGCAGACCGCCGAGCGGATGTTGGCGCTGATGATGCTATCGGCACCGGCGAAGTCGAGCCGCGCATCGCGCGTCAGCACCGCCTCGTTCCCATCCAACGCCGCGCGCGCGATCGTCGAGCTGATCGTGACATCGCCTTGCGAAGGTGGATAGACGACCATGGGCACCAGCTCGCTACCCTTGAGCAGCAACAGCAGCCCGCGCTGCGCCGGCACGACCCGCAGCACCTCTTCCATCACCGCGTCGAGCAGCTCGTTCATGCCGATGATGCTGTTGAGCCGCTTCATGATCCGATAGAACTCATGAAGATCGAGCAGCTCGGGCAGCTCGCCCGCTTCCACTGCGCGCGCCTCGGCTGCGAGCGGAAAATACTTATTGTCGTCGAGGACCACGCTCTGCGCCGCCCGCTCCTCGAACTGAATCTCGAACGGCCCAATCTGTAGGATATCGCCGTCGGAGAGTTGCTCCTCTTTGACTCGCAGCCGGTTGACGAAGACGCCGTTGCGACTGCCCAGATCGGTGACCCATGTCTCTCGGTCGCGCAGCTCAACATGGGCGTGGCGGCGCGATACGATCGCGTGATTGAGGACGATATCATTGTCGAGCGCGCGCCCGATCGCGAGCCCTGATTGTGCTAAGGCGAACGTGCGTTTTTCGCCGTTGACATTCACCGACAACCTGGCCATGCGCCCCTCCTAAGGTAGCTGGCGTGTCGCATAAATACGACATACGCTAGGAAAAATGTCATTGGAGTGCGGGCAAAATCAGTATAGCAGACGCCGCGACCGACGGCAAGCGGCGCGCAGCAACGCCGCTGCTTGGCCTAAATACGACCAGGGTTTCACCACCGGGTGCCCTCTGGGCGACACCAAGACACCAAGGCTTAGTGCCTTGGTGTCTTGGTGGTGAATACTGTGCCGTAAAACCTTCGCCTCAGCGCCGCCGATTGGTCGGGTGCCGACGCCGATTGATGGCCGAGCGCTGTGATTTCGACGAGCGCTGCGCCTGCGGGCGCGCGGCGGCACTGAGATTGGTGAGCAGCCGCGTGAGCAGCGGCAGCCGCAAGCTGCGCCAATGCTGCTTCAGATCGTCGGTGCTTTCATGATCGGACGAGCTGTAGCGCTCGGCCACATACGCGCCAACGATCCCCTCCACCGCCGCGCGCTGTCCCGGCAGGCCACGCGCCAGCTCGCCCGCATACTCATAGGGCGTGTAGTGCGGCTCCTGCGGCAGGCCAGCCCATGTGGCGAGACGGCCGAGCCGCGCATAGGCCACTGCGGCCGGTGAGAGGCCACTGGTATCACGTCGCAGCGAGATAATGAACAGCACAAGGCCGGCGAGCAACGCCGCGATGATGCCGCCGAGGATGACAAACTGGCGGGTTCGCTCGGCCGCCTTGCGCGCCTCCAACGCCTCGATGCTCGCCGACAGATCACCCTGCGCGCTGTTGAGCCGCTCCTCCAGGTCGAGCAGCGCCAGCCGGTTGCGCGCAGCGATGTCGAGCGGAACACCGCTGCCGCCGCCGCCACCTGCGCTCGACGAGTCGCTCGCGTTGGGCTGGGCCGGCCGCGTCGGTGCGGCGGCATAGGAGGCAGGCGTTGGCTCGAAGCGTTGCCAGCCGAAATCCGGGAAATAGACCTCGGGCCAGCTGTGCGCGACACTCTCGCGCACGACGTAGGCGTTCTGCTCGGGGTCGAGTGCGCCACCAGCGTAGCCCTGCGACCAACGCGCCGGGACGTTCAACGATCGCAGCAGCACGACCATGGCCGACGCAAAATCATCGCAGTAGCCGCGCTGCGAGTCGAACAAGAAATAGTCGACCCAATCGCGATTCTCAGGCGGTGCTGGCCGAGTCTCATCATACGGCAGCCGTCGCAGGTAGTCCTGAATCGCCACCGCCTGATCATACGGTGTGGTCGCGCTGGCCTGCTGCACGATCTCCTGAGCCTTGGCCTTAATCCGCGCCGGAATCGTGCTGGGCAGATCCAGGTAGTGCTGGCTCACCCAGCTCGGATAGGCGTTGCCGGCATTGCGCAGGCTCTGGACATCCGCCGTCGAGACGAGCGCCGCCACCGTGTAGGTCTGCGTGGCCTGAAGCGGCAGCTGCGCGTAGACGGCGGCGGTCTCCTCAAGATTCGGCAGCGGCTGGCCGGCCTCGGTGGACACAAATCCATGCTGAATCAGCACCGGCAACCCAGCCGACGAGAACTCTCCACCAATCATCACCAGATCATCGGCGCGCGACTGCACCAACTGAACCGTCTCGGTGACGAGCGCGCGTTCGCTGCGGATGATCTGCGGCACCACGACGCCCGGCTCGACCGGTGTGCGCGCGGCCTGCGCGTTCCCGACATTGCGGGCGGCACGAGCGCGCTCGCCGACGGTGCTCTGCCAGCCCTGGCCGGTGTAGCGGTCGAAGGAAACCCCGCGCCAATACTCGAATTTCGACGAGCGGACGGTCATCACCACCGCATCGCTGCGTGTGCGCGCGCCAGCGACATGCACGCCGCGCGTTGCGAAACCGCCGCCAGCCGTGCCCGGCGGCGCATTGATCGTGCTGAATGCGTCTTCCCAGCGCTCGCGCACGGTCGTCAGCGGCGACGTGATCGTCTGCCAGGCGCGGGCGACCTGTACGCTGCTGACATTGCCCGGCAGCAAGCTGGTGAAGAGGATCACTGTGCCACAGAACAGCGCTGCAGCGACCAAAAAGCGCCATGGCAGGAACTCAGGATATTCGACCAGTGCCGAATTCCAGATTTGCTGCTTGTGGATCACATTTTGATGGACCACCAGCAGCAGCGCCGTCGCCAGGAACAAAAAGAACAGCGTGTTTGGCTTGGGCATCGCATAGGTGTAGTTGACCAATATCATGAGCGCGTTCAGCATCACCGCCCACCAAACCCAGCCGGAGCGAAACAGCAGCCAGCCGGTCGTGTAGCCGAGCGCCCAGGCCAGCAGCGCCAGCGCCACCACGAACAGCACGATATCTTCGCCGCGCCCGCCCGACTGGAGCACCCGCAGCCAGATCACCACGCGGATGAGGATCTCGGTCGCCCGGTCGTTCCAGCTCGCCAGCCGGTCGATCAGGGTGGCATCCAGCTCTTGCGCGATCTGCTGTGCGAGCAGCGGCCCGATCCGCTGGATCGCCCATGCAACGCCGAGCGCCGCGCTGAGCAGGTGCGCCAGCCAGCCCGGCAGCCAGCGCAGCCGCGCGAAGATGATTCCGACCAGCAAGCCCGGCGCAACGATGCTCGCCAGCACCTCTAGGCCGTTGGCCCAGTTCGAGAGAATGATGCTCTGGATGACGCTCCAGACCATAATCAGCGCCAGCAGCGCCCCCGGTATCACCGTGGGCAACTCCCAGCGCTGATACCAGGGCACATACGGCGTCTGTCGCGGAGTTGTCACTACCATAATACTCTCACCATTTCAGTCTGTCGTTCGGTCTATTTTACCATTTTCGACGAAGGAATGCCTTAGAGCTGGATGAGATTACCTCTGAAACGTGAAACGCTGAAACGTGATCGGGTGCGGTTCACGTTTCACGGAGGTTGAAAAACGCCGCCGCATTATGCCATACTGCTGCGGCCAGCTCATCCAGCGCGATCCCGCGTAGCGCCGCGAGCTGCTCGGCGACCAGCCGGACGCGCGCCGGCTCGTTGCGCTTGCCGCGCAGCGGATGCGGGCTCAGATACGGGCTATCGGTCTCGGTCAGCAGCCGATCCAGCGGCACGCGCCGGGCGACATCATGCAATTCCGTCGCCTTGGGGAAGCTCACCGGGCCGCTAAAAGATAGCATGAAGCCGACATCAAGACAGGCGTCTGCATAGGCCCAATCGCCCGAGAACGAATGCATGACCCCCGGCTGGCCGCGCGCGGCGTCGCTCAAAATCCGCACGGTGTCGGCCTGCGCATCGCGGCTGTGGATGATCACTGGCAGCCGCAGCTCGCGGGCGAGCGTCAGCTGTGCGCGAAAGAGCTGCTCCTGCGCTTCGTGCGGCGCGCGGTCATGATAATAATCCAGCCCGATCTCGCCGATCGCCACCACCTTCGGATGCGCGGCGAGTCGGCGCACTTCGTCGATCCAGGCTGCATCGGCGGCGCTGGCGTAGTGCGGCTGAATCCCGACGACGGCGTAGATCTGCGGGTGCTGCTCGGCCAGCTCCAGCGCCGCCCGCGACGATACGAGATCGTAGCCGATCTCGACCATGCGCGCCACGCCGGCATCGGTCGCCCGCGCGATCACCTCAGCGCGATCCTGGTCGAACTGCGGCAGATGCAGGTGCATATGCGTATCGATGAGACGAACATCGGTGGACATGGCTGCATTCTACCATGGAACGAGGCGAACGAGGCGAACCGGGGCAGCAGGGCTGAAAAGGCAATTGCCTGCGCGATTCCGGCACATCATCGATCAGCTTTCCAGATGGCGTATGATACAATAGGGGTGGTCAGTACCCGATTGTCAGCGACCGGAAGAATCCATGGAGCACGATTCACAAGTGCTGATCGTCGAAGATGATCCGAATATATCTCGTCTGATCGCGGAACTGCTTAAAGAAGCCAATTGCACGGCGCAGGCCGTTGGCACTGGCGCAGAAGCGCTTGTGCAGGTGGACACCGGCGTGTTCGACCTGGTGATCCTCGATTGGATGCTGCCCGACATTGCCGGCGACGCCCTGTGTCGTAGGATCAAGGAGCGCCACGAAGATACATTCCTGCCGGTGCTGATGCTGACCGCCCGCAGCGAGCTGGCCGACCGCATCGCCGGCCTTGAGGCGGGTGCCGACGACTACCTCACCAAACCATTTCACGCCGACGAGCTGTTGGCGCGCGCCCGCGCGCTGCTGCGGATTCGGGTTGCCGAAGTCGAGCGAAGCAACGCGCTCAGGGCGCTGGCCCAGCAGCACGACAAGCTTCAGGAAGCCTATAACCAGCTCCGCGCGACGCAAGCCCAACTGCTGCAAACCTACAAGCTTGCTGCGCTCGGCGAGCTTGTGGCGGGGGTCGCGCACGAGCTTAACAATCCGCTGGCGATCATCCTCGGCAACGCCGAGCTGCTGCCCGAACTTGCAGATGAGCATGATCGCCGCGCCGTCGCCCAGATCATCTCGGGCGCGCAGCGCGCACGGCGCGTCGTGCAGAGCCTGACGACATTCGCCCGGCGCGGCTTGATCAACGAGAACTGGCATGACCCGCGCGACATCGTCGAGCGGACGCTGGACCTCCGGCGCGCGGCGCTGCGCACCGACGGGATTGCGCTGGATGTCGAATACGGTCCGGGATTGCCGATGCTATGGATCGATGGCCCACAGGTTCAGCAGGTATTGTTGAACCTGCTCTTGAACGCCGAGCAGGCGCTGATCGGCCAGCCCACGCCGCAGATCGTGATCCGCGCCTTTACGCTGGGCATGCCGGTCGGCGCGCCGCCCGTGCTGCCGGCGCAAGAATATGTGCCCGATCCCATCCAAGGCGAGCTGGCGCTGGTGTTCGATGTGGCCGACAATGGCCCTGGTTTGGATGAGCAGATTCGGAACCGGGTTTTCGAGCCGTTCGTGACAACGAAGCCAGTTGGTCAGAGCACCGGCCTGGGCCTGGCGATCTCGTATGGCATCGTCGCGCAGCACGGCGGCAGTTTGCAGTTCTCCAGCGAGCCTGATCGCGGCACAACCTTCCGAATCACGCTGCCGATTCATCGCGATTTCATCGCCCCTGCGCTGGCCGAGAGCCCGCCAACCGCCACTTCGACACGCGGCAATGTGATCGTAGTCGACGACGAATCGGCGATCCTCGACTTGGTTAGGCGCATCCTTTCGCGCAGCGGCTACTCGATCTCGGTCGCATCGAGCGCGCGGCTCGCGCTTCAGATGATCCAGCACCGGCCCTACGACGCGATCTTGTGCGACATCAAAATGCCCGACATGGACGGGATCACCTTCTACGAGCATTTTAAGGCGCTCCAGCTCGCAAACCGGCCGCGCGTGATCATCATGACCGGCGATACCAGCAACGCGCAGACCGAAATCTTCTTGCGGCGCAGCAAGCTGGCGGTTCTGCATAAGCCGTTCAATGGGCAAGAGCTATTGGCGGCGATCATGGCACCAGAGCTGGATAGCAACGCTTGAGCGCGGGGAATGACGATCGCGCCGCCAGATCATCCTCAGTTTCGTTGATTGAATTAAGTGTCGCGGCAGAGCAGGAAAGGCAGAGCAGAGTATGGAACGCTATGATGTGATCGTCGTGGGCGGCGGGGTGATGGGCTGCGCGGCCACCTATCAGCTGGCGAAGCGCGGGCGGCGCGTCCTGTTGCTGGAGCAGTTCGCGATCAACCATGATCGTGGCAGCTCGCATGGGCACTCGCGCATCATCCGGCTGGCCTATAGCGCACCCGTCTATGTGCAGCTTGCGCAGGCCGCGTATCCGCTCTGGCGCGCGCTCGAAGCCGAGTCAGGCACGCAACTGCTGCTCCAAACCGGCGGCCTCGACTTCGCGCTACCCGGCACACCGAGCTTCGAGGCGACATGCGCAAGCCTTGCCGCGCTGGACATCGGGTTCGAGCAGCTCGATCACGCCGCTCTGGCCACGCGTTTCCCACAGTTTCAGCTCCCCGACGGCATGATCGGCATCTATCAGGCGGCTGGCGGGCTGCTCAACGCCGATCACTGCGTTGCCACGCTCGCGGCCCGGGCGCGCCGACACGGCGCGACGATCTGCGAAAACACGGCGGCGCAGCAGGTCATCCCAGCGGGTGCCGGTGTCGAGGTGCGCACTGCGACTGAAACATATCAGGCTGATCGGCTGATCATGACGGTTGGCTCGTGGGCGCGGCCACAGCTGCGCCAGCTTGGGCTGGATCTCCCGCTACGTGTGACCAAGGAGCAGGTGGCCTATTTTGCCCCACTGGAGCCCGCGCTGTTCGAGCCAACGCGCTTCCCGGTCTTCATCCATCATATGGATGAGCGCTGGAGCTTCTACGGCTTCCCGATCTACGGGCTACCCGGCATCAAAATCGGGCGACACATGAGCGGCACGGAGATCGAGCCGGCCAGCGATGATCGTGATCCCGTGCCGGAACGCCTCGCCGAGCTGCGCGCCTACGTTGCGCAATTCTTCCCGCAGGCTGCCGGCGAGGTCATCTTCACCCAAACCTGTCGCTACACCAGCACGCCCGACGAGGATTTCATCATTGATCGGCACCCGGAATATCCGCAGATCGTGATCGGGTCGCCATGCTCGGGGCACGGCTTCAAGTTCGGCGTGCTGATCGGCAAGATCCTGGCCGACCTAGCCGAGCACGGCACGACCGATCAGCCGATCGCGCCATTCGGCATCGGACGATTCGCATAGCCTGGAATGGCACGCATGTGCTTTGACATGGGGTGCTGCATCTGGTATACTACTGCTTGCTACGGGGATGACTGGCTTCGACAGGGGAGGACGTCGTAGGTTGCAAGCCGAGCCGCCCAGTCTCGTTAAAGGGGCAAAGGCATTAACTGCCAAAACAAACCGAGCGCCAGCAATGGCGCTGGCTGCCTAATTAGGTAGCCCGTTCGCCTACTCTCACCCCGATGGAGTAGGGTCGAGCGTCAACAGTCGGGGTGCTCTCGGTGGATCGCCTGCTAGGCCGAGCTAAGATCAGCGGGCTGGCTCAAAGGTCGCCTTGTCAGTTGTGCGATCACGAGCGACAGCAAACAACGGACTAAGCTTGTAGTAAATCTGCGGCTAACTTTTCTGGACGGGGGTTCGACTCCCCCCATCTCCACCAAGGTACACAGGGCTTTTGTATTGTCATCGTCTACGATAACTTGAGAATGATAAAATATTCTGGGTTATTGCGAGAAAAAAGTGACTAGTCAGCCGAAAACAGACTGGCCGAACCTGAGAATGGTTCGGCCAGTCTGTTTTATTGTGCTGCACTGCAATGCAGAAAAGGAGTAACCTCTTTCCTTCAGCCACTATCAGGGGCATAAATTCAGTGGGCTAAATTGCATAAGAAAGCCATAGATCAGCGATCACATTTTTCGGTGATGTCCCTCAATTACCTTGATGGGTAAGTTTGACATGATAGGCCATTTACCGCATTAGAAAGGAGAACTAGGCAAGAATGGTGTGGGCTATTTCCTTCGCTGACGGCATTTTCGAACACAGGAGCGCGGCTTTCGGCGTTGATAATCGCCGCGAAATACCCTCAGAGGAGCACTTTCGATGCAGCAGAAGGCGATCAGGTTGTAGTGCCATTTTTCCTAGTAGAATGCGGTAAACCGCAATTCAGCGAATTGATCTATCTCATCAAGGTAACTGAGGGACATCACCGAAGATTAAAGATGAAGCTCTCCACGAGCGCGATCTGTTCCGCCATATTGGTCGTGACAGCGAGCGCCGTATGCCACAGCGCTGCACGATCCAGCTCAACCAGCACAATCTGCTCTGGTGTTGCAGCTGTATCAACATGTGCGTCGGAAAGCGCAATCTCCCTCGCGCTTTGCTGTCGAAGCTGGTCGATAATGGCCGTCATCACACAGGTGCGCAGGTAGCTTAGCAGTTGCGCCAGTGTCGAAGAATTTGCAACATGTTCCGGCTTCAATGCCGCCCATGCCCGTGCAAATGCCTGATCGGCGATATCGTTGCATTCGGCGCTGTGGGCGCAGGCACCGGAACGCCAGACCCAAGACGCTAACAGCGGCCCGAAGCGGCGATGGATTGTGGCCCAAGCGTCCTCGTCGTGGACGAGAATCGCTCTGCGAAACAGCTCGTTACTTTCAGTATCTGGATGTTGCATTGTTCTTCCCCTTCCAGAGCATCTCGCATGCGTTCGTACATACCTTCGTTCGGTTTCTGGCTTTCACGCCTTGGGTCGACGCAGCCATCGACCGGAGCCACGCGCGAGGGGGATTTGCCTGCGATGATAAGGCGCCTGCCCATGTAGTTCACTTCTGTCGTATAGCCTCGCTGTCATGAGTACGCCCTAGCCGTGCGCTGGAACATGCCGCATCACATGATGAGATTTCGATCAGCCAGACGCTGATATCTCAGCTTGTGGCGCTGAATAGCTATGGGACGATGGATGCTATGCTCCGGAGAGCACATGGTTTCGATCAGTACAATTGGCCATACGCTGTCTGGTCATGGCGATCAATAAATGCAACGGCAGGCTCTGGGTTTGGGTCATGATGGTGCCGCAGCTCTTGATTTGTGCATCGTTCCCTGCTATGCTAACGCTACCCAATCCGCAACTGTTAAGCGATATACCTTACGTGAGACGCCTATGTCCACACAGCCGCTAACACACCCCGAACACCTGCCCGAACGCGTGGATCTCGCGATCGTCACCGCGCTGCGCGAAGAGCTCGAGCCGATCTTGGATCTGATCGGTGGCGAGGCGCAGTGGCGCCGTTTCGAACTCGACCGGTACATCCACTATGCGGGGCGCTTTCCCTGCGGCGACCACACGTTGCATGTGGTCGCCTGCTCCCTGTGGGCGATGGGCGGCAATCCGGCGACTGCGCAGATCGTGCGCCTCAAACAGCTCCAGCCACGGCTGATTGTGATGACCGGGATCTGCGCTGGCTGGCAGGAGAAAGATATTCACCTCGGCGACGTCATGGTCGCCGACCGTGCGTTCACCGGCGGCGCGGGCAAGCTGACGGCTGCGGGTTTCCAGGCAGATATCATGACCTACGCCCCACCGCCCTGGCTCCTGGGATACCTCAAGAGCTTCGCCGGCGATGAGGAGTGGGTCAAGACGATCGAGACGCCGCGCCCGCACACGATGCGCTACCAAGCTGAATGGCTGCTGTGCCAACTCAAAACTAGAGGGTTCACGTTTCCAACTTCGGAAACGGACTGGTCCGAAATACGGGCGAACAACATCGACTATTCCCGTGTGCGAAAACTGCTCATCGACAAGAAGTACCTCACCAGCACAGGCAAACTGATCAGGCAGGCCGATAAGCTCCTTACAGAGCTGAGTCACGAGCACTACGGAAAGTTCGTTCCTACGCCCGACAAACCACAGCCCGCGGTGCATTACAAGGCCTTCGCCTCATCCGACGCGGTCGTAGCAGTGCCGAACCCCTTTAGCGACCTGGCGAAGTCGGTGCGCGGCATCGGCGCGCTGGAGATGGAAGTAGCCTCGCTGCTATCAGCTGCGATTGAGATCGGCGTGCCGGCCTTCGCAGTCAAAGGTGTCTGCGACTATGGCACCCCCGACAAGGACGATGTGTTTCACGTATATGCCGCTGAGGCGTCGGCGCGCTGGATGTACGCCTTTATCTGTCGCCATGCCACGCTACTCGATCAGGTGCTGCCCGGCAGGCCGGCGGTGGCGGCTGGGGCGTCGCCGGCGGGCAGCGCCGGACCCGCTGCCTTCACGGATATTTCTATCGGTGGCAGTGTCGGCACGTTCGTGCCGGTCAACATCAGCGGCGGCGAGGTTCATGGGCCGATCATCGGCAGCCAGCAGGTGTATGGCGCGACACAGCCGCAACTGACCGCATCTGCCTCACAGGAAGCGATTGACCAGCAGCGTGAGCTGCTCGATACACATCGCCGTACGCTCGCAAACTATCTGCGGCGGCTGGCACAGATCGGCTCGGCGCACGCCCCGCCCGAGATCGACCACGGGATACGCGAGACGCGTGCGGGCATCAAGCGCTGTAAGGCCACGCTGCGCGACTGGGGCGTGCTGGTCGCCGACCATCCCGATGATGGGCCAGAGCCACTGCAAAACCTCCCGGCCACTGCACAGCCTGTGCCAGGAGCGACGCCTGCCACCCAAGGGGGCGTTAATGTAGCACACGGCGGCGCGGGCGCATCTCATGAGCTCACCCAGGCCGACCGTTCCAAGCTCGCCGGGCTGCTATACGACAGCGGGAGGGCAGCCTATGCCAGTCGTGGCGCGCTCTGCATCGAGATCCACGTCGATCCGGGGCGGCTCGCCTTTATGCAGGCCGCCGATCGCGACTTCGCAACCCAGCTTGTCGCGCACCTTCACAAAACTGGCAACATCGCCGCGCTGCGGCAGCTTTGCGAGGCGATTGCGCCGGAATTGGACGGGCAGCCTGCGGCGCGTCTGGAGGAGATTCAGGCCAAACTGCGCTAGGCGATACGTGAGGTATTGCGAACATGTTGACATTATCTTTGAAAATAATCTGGCGGAGCTGCTGTACGGGTAACGCCGCAGGACAGCGTGGAGTCACTCGCGACGACACCGATAGCGAATCAGCTCGTCAATCGACCAAACATGATCCGTCAGATCGGCCGCCATCGCGGGCGTCCCCGCCAAGGTCGCAT
>Ga0075423_10003112_pt1 | contig 15229 bp, 19 predicted proteins | sample SoiMethybrSBSTD2_FD_80114 | JGI IMG/M metagenome (GOLD analysis project Ga0075423, IMG submission 80114) | Bulk soil microbial communities from a Populus tree surrounding site in Tennessee, USA - Soil MetaG P. TD hybrid SBSTD2 | ecosystem: Environmental > Terrestrial > Soil > Tree plantation...
CCGGACTTGGAACGTCTGCCGGCCCGAAAGTACGTCGGCGAAAAAGTGCGGCCAGGTCTTGAGTGCGTGCTCGGTCATCGCTCAGCCTTTCGAGTAGAGGCTCGCGAGCTCGGAGCCGACGCGACGCTCCTCTTCGCGGAGCCGCCGCAGTTTCACCCTGAGCTCGATTTTTCTCTTCCTTACGTGCTCGCCGCAGAGCCCTCGCGTCAACACCTTCTTGCCGCAGTAGTAGCCGCCCTTGACGAGTTCCTTGCAGATCACGCGAACCGACCCTCGAGCACGGCCTGCTCGAGCGGCGTGAGGTCCCACTGCGCGAGCACGACGTAGACGTTGTCGCTGACCTTCTTCAGGAGGATCGGGTCTATCGGAGGAGCCTTTCGCCACTCGGCTTCCCAAAGCACGTGATAGTCGTAGAGGCTCTCGGGACGAAAGCGCGGCGGGACGGGCGGCACGAGCGCCCGTTGTCGGTAACGCCAAACATCTTTACCGCCGGTCTGGACTTCAATCTTGCACGCTCCGTCCATGAAACGGCTGAGACCTGCGTGGCATTCATAATGGCACCACTGCCAATGAGCCTGCGCGACCGCGAGCACGGGCAGGCTCTCGGAGTTGAACCCTGCCTTCTTGATAACGCTCGGGAGCACGAGCACGCGCTGTCCGAGACTCATGGCACGGTACGCGGCCCGGAGGTCGTTCTCCTCGCGCTCAATCTGCGTGCGGTGAGTATGAACACGATCGGCTTCTTGACGAGCTGCCTCTCGTCGCTCTTCGCGAAGCTGCCGCACCGACCGCCGGTATTCGAGGTAGTGCGTTCTAGCGATCTCCGGGTCCATGGACTGGATGTCGATGTTCATGGTCTGTACTCCTGGATGTAGGCGAACGCCTCTTCGTCAGTCGCAGCTTCACGTATCTGGGGCAGCGTCGCGAAAATGCACCGGTCTGAAACAGGCGGACTGATCAGAATTTTTCTGACCTGCCAAAACGAGTAACCGAACTCGATCCACATCCCGATCGACGTCGCCTCCGGCGGCGGCGCGAGCAACCAGAGCAGGTCGGCCTCCTGGATGCCGCGCAAGTTCGCGCGCGCAAAGAACCACTTCTCGGCCTGAGAGAGCTCGGCGCCCGCGCTCCCGTACTTCTCGACCGGCTTCGTCCAATCCGTCGTGACCCGGATGCCGGTCCTCTCGAGCTCGGCGATCCAGTACTTACAGCGTTCGAGCTCCTTGCTCGCGCCGGCCACGTAGACGGAGGGGATCACGCTCAACCTCCCGGCACGAGCTTCGCGCGTACCGCCGCATCCTTCGCTTCGAGCAACTTCCGAAGCGCTACCGTGCGCTCGGGTCCGGGCGCAAGCTCTTGAACAAGCTTGCTAGCCAAGGCGCAAAAAGGTTTGCTCACTTCTTGAAGATGCTCGGGCAAGTGCGTGTATTTGAACCACTCCAGCATTCGTTCGTAGCCCGTGAAATCTTGAATCAGTTCTTCGTTTGTAGTCACTTCTTCCTCCTCACGAGCTTGCACTCGACTTCCATCCCGAGCGCGCGAGCGCAACGGCGGAGAGTTTTTTCGGTAATGCTCCTCGACCGAGTGATCAAAGCGACCCTAGTTGGCTGAACGGCCATTCGTTGAGCGAGCTCATACTGGCTCACGCCCTGTCGTCGGCACTCATCTCGAATCATCCGACCAAAAGTCATGGCATTCTCCTCGACGCCACGATGGGTTCCTGGAACCACTCGACGCCTGGAATTACACTACCTGGATCACATGCCCCGATCTTCTTTACGTCCGGCGAGCAGAACTCACGAGGTACAGCGTTCGAATCTACAACCCGAAACTTCCAAGCATAGCGAACACTCACACCCTCTGGCGGAGAAGCAGCAGCCATGGACGAAAGTGCCTGAACAGCAGCCTCAGGCGTATCAGCACTGCCAGCGGCCTTGAGTGCAGCCCGATTTGCGACATCTCGTGCAGCAAGATAGTCAACGACTTTTTTCTTTAGGATTCGCTCTGCTTCGGCGTAGGCCTCTCGCGCCGGACGAAACAAATCATTCACGGCCTGAGTCGCAGCACGGAGCGGATCACTAATCTTCCGCCTTTCGGCGTCGACTGCCTCTCCGCGCGCCTTCACTTCACGAAGTAGACCGGCGGCAAACTCACTGGTTTTGTCCGAATCAACAATAAAGTCCCGGAGCAGCGAGAGCACCTCGTTCGATTCCAACTCGCGGGCGTTGCCTCGCTCCTTCGCCAGCTCAATTGCTTCCATTTCTACCTCAACCTCCCGAGTTTCCAAAGTCCGATACCTACGGCATCAAGCATGTTGTGGTCGTAGTCCTTCGCACGCGGCCTGAACGGAAGTAGAGCGCGCTCCTTCTCTGAAAGCACATCGATCACGCGCTGGTTATGGATCTTCTTCGGCACGGTACCTTTCCACGTCACCGGCATCACGAGCTCTACGACGCTTTGCCTGTACTTCTGCTTCACCTCTCCGACGAAGATCGCTAGGTCGATTAAGTCGTTGACGTCAACCTTATTGTCGCGCCCATACCAGCAGGGTTTCTCGATCACGACGTTCTCAACCCAGGAACCGAAGTCAAGCACAAATTTTTTTGTACCTGCGCCTGCACGCTCTAGTTTGCCGTCCTCAAACTCAGCCCAACCCGCCGTCTGTCCGGGATCAATCGCGAGGAGTTTCTTCACGCCGCAAACTCCCACGGCACAAGTCGACCATCAGGTCCCCTAACCTCTTTGGCTTTCTTGCTCCAGCATCGGCTCAGGATCGGCTCGACCTTGCACGGCACTTCAGGAATGAACGGTTCAGAACCAACTTCCATGAGCCTACCGAGCTCAATGGCTGCGTCATGTGCGCATTCACCGTCAGGAGTTTCGACCACAAATTCATCGTGGACGAAATTTACGATCCGAGAACCGTAAAGGGGAGACTCGGGCTCGGCGTAACAAGCACGAGCAATCATGAAACCCGCGCTCTTCGCAAGGTCAGCCGCTAGCCCTTGGAACAGTGTATTGCAAGCTTCTGTGAACCGGCACCGACCGCGGTATCTCCTCGAGAAAAGTTGCATCACCGGATCTTTGGAGTCCTGGTTGCCGACCCAGTCAAAATAGTCAGGCGCCTCGTTCCACGTCTCAAACCAAAATTTTCTCAAGTCGAAAGCAAGCTCGAGATCGATCGCAACACCGTAGTTCGACCAGGCGTATTCCTTGTACGCCGGCGCACTAAGCCCCCCTGGAAAACCAAAATTACCAGCCTTGGCGGCTTGTCTCTCGAAATAGACCGCGCCCTTTGGATTCGCTCTGTAGCTCGAAAAAAATTCATCATAAGAAATCTGTGGCTTCAGCATCCGGCGACCCAGCTCACAGTGAGGATCGACTCCTGCATTCAAAGCCTCGGCCATGCGCGAATAGCCGAGAGCTCTCAAACAAACTTGCGCCCATGTACGGAGCTCGATCTGCGGATAGTCGCCAATGGCATAGACCCAACCGGGTCGTGGCCTGAAACATTCTCGTACACCTACCTCGGTCGGCAGGTTCTGTACGTTTGGTGAACTAGACGTGCGACCAGTTTCGAGCAGCACCTCGAAGTTCACCTCGAGCGGAACGTCCGTGCACTTTTCGAGAATCGGGATGTCAGTCGATAGCGTCTTCGTGAGCGATGAAAACTCTGAGTATTTCTTGAGTACGGGATCGCCCGAGAGCTCGCACGTGTCCCAGTCGGTCTTCGGTTTGCCGGTTGGAGTTGCCGGAATTTTATCTCGATCGAGAGCCTCTTGAATGGTTTCACAACCCGACTTGTAAAAGTACGCTTGCACGACGCGGTCCTGTACCTTCTTCGTGTTCCGCGTACCGTCAAACCGGACGAGGCCCCAACGCTGGAGCTCGCTCATGATCTCATCGCGCCGAAGCTTCGTCTTTCTCGCAAACTCTCGCACGCCATCCGGATCCGTCGTGAGTCCCCAGCACGCCATGAGCTGTATCCAGAATGCCGCCCTCGCCTGCCGAAACTGGTCCACCAAAAACTTCGGCTCCTCGAGTTCCTGGCGTTCGTAGATCTTGAGCGGAGCAATTGCGTCCTCCCGCGAGTACTTGACTGCCTCTTCTGGCCAAAAAGAAATCGGCGTGTCCCGAAGCTCACCGTACCTGAGCCGCCAACCATTCGTCTTCTCGAGGATGACTCCGCACCGGCGCGCCGCGACGTCTTCCAAGTAGTAGTTGATCTTGACCAGCTTGCCGTCGACGCTGATAAAGCCGCGGTAATGACCACGCGCAATGTCGATGAGCTTTTCACGCACCTCACTGCACGTGACTCTGTCTGCACCGTACACCTCGAAGATCTTTGGCAAGAGCTCAGGCCACTCCGCCGCAAAAACCGAAAAGTCGTAGGCCACGTTGTGACCTACGATCATGCAGTCGTCCTCGAGCACCCGCTCCACAATCTCCTTAGCCTCCGAGCGGTGCCACACGGCCGAAAAATCTCCCATCGCAGTACTCACACACACAACCGGCGGCGCGAGGCGTCCGGGTCGAATGAGCTCCGTCTCGCTATCTATTCCGACGACTCGCACAGCTCGACCTCGACAAGTTGATAGCAACAACCACCAAAGTGCTCGTGCGACGCCGCCCTCCTAGCGAAATAAGCCGTCACTGCGCCGGGCGGCTTGAGCGTGACGACCCTTGGACCCTCGAGCCGACGCCGTATCATCGGGTCATCGATGCGCCAACATCGATAACTGACCTCGCCGGACGGCGGACAAAATTTGCCACCGCCGGCGAGGTCCTCGAGTAGGACCGGTATCCTGCTCTTTCCGTTCTTCATGCCGGAGAAAAATCGTAGCGCGTGAAGTCCCGGTCGTTCTTCGTCTTCTTCTGCGTGCACTCGAGGCGCACGCGCTTACCGACGAAGGGGTTGGTTTCAGGATTGTTCGTCGCGTTGGTCATGATCTCCTGCAGATGAGGCTTCAACTGCTGATCAATCTCCTGTCTCTGCGTGACGCTGAACCCGCACATCGCAGCGGCCCAGGCAAGGATCGCGGAGAAAGCCACGTCCTTGTCCGTCATCTTCTGGAACCAACTCCCGGTCCACCCGACCGGGTGCTTCTCCGGAAGATTGGTCTCGACAACGACCATCTCGACGATGAACGCCAGCCCGGAAGCTCGCGTTGCCTTCGCCAAGGTGCGCCGTACCTCGACCAACCCATTAAAGCCGTCCGTGAAGTACTTGCCTCGGTCAAACAGCTGTGCATTTCCAATTCCGTCCCATAGCTGCGTCATTCTTCTTGCTCTCTTTCTTTCTCTTTTTCTCCACCCCACCGGTGCCCGTGCCAACTGAGCACGGCATCCAGCGAGGGGAAGTTCTTGCCGGCGAGCAGGATCTTCTGCTGAGCACCGGTGGTATCGACTGCGTACCTTGCGTCAGCGACGCTCTGCCAGAACGAAGTCGCGTGCTCGAGACACGAGAGCACGACGTCAACCTGCACCTCGTCGGCCTCCTGACCTTCACGGTGTGTACGACCGAGGATCTGCTCGGCGCCAATACCGTTTGCAGGCCAACAAGTCACGAGGGACGTGTTCCACTTCTGGAGGTTTCTGCCCTCCGAGCTGGACCGGATGCTGGCTACGAGCGATCGGTCGGCTGGATGGTCATCGATGCGCGTCTTGTCAGCCGAATCACCACCTCGGCCGTAGTACTTGATTCCGAAATCTCTTTCGAGCATCTCACCAAACACTACGTGCTCAGTCCAGACGATCCCCGAGTTTCGGTTAGCCCAATCCGCACACGACCTGAGCACCGTGTCCGATAACCAAACCGGCACCGTGTTCGGCACGAAGTTCTTCTCGATTGCGCGCCACGCGACGAGCTCCGGTACATCAGGAAAAGCCATCTTCACCTGTCTCTCGGAATCGTACTTCCTCGAGTGCTTGAGCACGTCGCGGCAAAACTTCGACCAGGCCTTTCTCGCTTCGAGCCACGGAGCGGGCGGCCTCGGATCCCACTTGTAATAAAAACCGAGCGCAAGTTGTCGCGCATGCTGCGCTACTTGCAGACCATCGTTCAGCGTCCAGTCGTCGGGCAGCTCCCAGTCTCTTCTGAGTTTCTCAAAAGCCGCGTTGACCTGTGGCCCCGGATCATACTGAACCGAACTCACTGTGAGCGTAGCATCACACGACGACTCGTCGGTCGCGACGAAGCCCTCCGTGTCCCGGAGTCGACGCTGATAGGCAAGCCTTGCAGCCTTCGTCGGATTATTGTCCCAGATGAGCTGCTCGTCATCGTTGCACAAAATCTTGAGCGCACCGGGATCGGCCCGTTTCGTCTGGTCCTTACGGTTGTCAAGCGCATCAGCCCAGCTCTCGAGGTCGGTCCAGTGCTGCGGTAGTGGCATCCGGTCAAGGTCTGGTGAGTAGACCATGCGCATCAGATGCGCGTAATCGTGCAGCGACCGCTTCGTCGACGTGCCGCTCATGGAAACAAAGCGGACGTGCTGATGCTCCGTTAAAAACCTGCGAACACGCCGACTAACCGCAGCCTTTAAGTTTCGAAGTTTGTGGCACTCGTCGGCTACGATGATGTCTGGCATGAACTTCTCGAGCGCGTCTGCCGCCTGATGTCTTCCGAGCCAGTCGTAGGTCACAATCCTAATGTATTTGGGTAGCCTCCAATGGATGCTGAGGTCGTGGTAATCCCTCTTGGTCTTCTCGTAGAGCTTCGCCGGGATGAGCAATATCGGTCGCTCAGAAAAACTCACGACTGGCGCAAGGAACGAGACAAGTGTTTTGCCAGCGCCAACGCCCATCGCCCCGAACAGCCCACGAGCCGTGCCGATCTCCATCAGTGCCATGGCTTGCACCGGTTTCAAGCGCATCGTCCCGACCGGCGTGCGCAAGATGTCCGTGAGCTCCTCGACGGCATGGTCCACATCTTCAGGCGTCCAAAACCTCCTCGGCATACGCGAGATACGGATCAAGTCCTGCGAGAGCTGGACCGATCCCATCGGTGAAAGAAAAAGGTCAGGCACTTTGCTCCTGCACAACCGTGAACGGAAGCTGAGCTGCATCCTCGATGGCCATGTAACGAGTCCAGCATGCGCCGTTCCATCTGAAACCACGCTTTTTGGCCTCGTCGTTCTGCTCCATCGCGATCTGCGCGATGAAATGCGCCTTCGGCTTTTGCGCACTCTTGAGAGCACTCTCGAGCATGTTTCGGATCATGACATCTGGCACTGACTCGAGCAGGCGCACGATCAGCATAACGTCCGTCATCGCGCGGTGCGCACCTGTGACGGCGACTCCGTTTGCAAGTGCCGTGTCTATCAAGCTCTGCCTCGGCGAGCTCCTTGGCCAAACAACATCTTCACGCGAACAGATCCATGGTTTGCCAGCGAACGCAAACCCACCGCGCTCAGAAAATTCGCGATCAAAATCGGCCTGGTGTGCGATGACAGCGTCGGCGCGACTCGCCGCCTCGAGCACCATCGCACACGCCACAGGGTAGGCCTGATCCAGGATCGGGGCTGTGAGCAAGAGCTCCATCGGGATGCCGTTAAAAGGGCTCGCCTTGTTGTCGACCTCGCTCGTAAAAAGCGTCGAGTAGGTCTCAAGCACCGAACGATACTCGACCGACCAGAGGCAGTACCCGACTTCGATCACACGATCGATAGTCGGGTCCAGCCCCGTGGTTTCAACATCGAAGACGAGAAGCGTTCTCATGAACCGAAGCGCTGCAGGTACTCGCGGAGCATGTCGTCAGCATCTACAGCTGCTTGGGCCACGGATTGATTAACCAAGCGTGCAGCTCCAAGAAAGCCCGCCCAACGTTCCTCGAGCGGCGACGTCTTAGGTCGGCCAGGTGAGCGAGCAGCTTTAGACGGCTCCGCTACTTGCACCTCCACAGCCACCTGAGACTGAGGAAGCGTCGCTGGCGTGTGCTGAGGCTGCGGCAAAATCTGAGCTTGCGGTACGACCTGAGCAGCTGGAGCAGCTGGAGCAGCAACCTGCATTTGCGGTAAGGGTGGTGTGCTGGCCTTGAGCGCCGCAAGCACGCCGACGCCACCGGTCGATGCCGGCTGCGTTGCTGTCTGTGGTGGATTCACGGGTTGCGTCACCGGCTGGCCATTCTGTCTACCAGCCCTAAGCTCTGCCAAAAATCTCTCCTGCGCTGATCCTTGACTCATGACGGACTCCATTTCTTCCTGTGGTGTTAGATTGCAAAGCTGACGAAACGGGCAACCTCCGTAGGCCTGGCACGCTCCCGCATTGTACGGGAGCTGCAGAGCCGTAAGCTTCGCCTCGCGGATCAGTCTGATATGCCGCGAGGTCTCAATCGACTTTTCAACTCGGGCGCGGATCATCGCACCGTTGAACCTCGCAACGACCGGCTTCGCCTCAGGCTTGCCTTTGGTCCGACCGTAGGTCCACTGAACTTCGATCTCGCGGACACCCGTCTTTAGAAGCCCCGCAGCGGCGTAAAGCGTCGCTTGAATGTCGCCGTCGAGCAAGTCAGCCGGTTTCGCCCACTTCAAATCGGTCGTGAACTTGTGGTCGTAAACTCGTGGGAACTCACTCACCACGCCAGCCGGAACGAACAGGTCCATATCACCGATGAAATCCACGTCGGCAAGAACCATCCGAAAAGGCATCTCGACGTGTTCACGTTTCACGGCCTGCGGCGGTGGCAGGTACTTCGTCATCTCGGCTGCGATCTTGGAGGCCGGCTGGTCCCACAAAAAAATCCGCTCGGCAAGCCACCCCTTCAAGATGTCGTGCCCGCTGATGCCGAGCAGGGCGAACTTGTTCTTTTCTCGCTCCACGCCATCAAGTGCTTCCCAGCCCCACTTCCGAGGGCATTGTTCAAACGTGTCGACTTGGTAGTAGCTCGACTCGTAGTGGACCAGATCCATCACTCGCTCACCGTTTATCACATCTTTTTTATTGGTCAACTAATTTAATTTTTTACCTGGGACGATTGAAATCCGATCCTCTGTATCTTTTTTCAACGAATCAAGAATTTGCTCCCGGTCTGCGTATCCATTTTTTTCGGCCCAACGGATCAGGTTCTCGATGTCGATAACGCGATAGTTCACACGCTTGTTATTGTCATCGAAGTAGCGCGGCCGAACGTTCGGCACGCAGAGGGCTATGAGCCCGGTCGTGATCGCGCCGGTAGAGGGGCACTTCTCGTTCGTGACGTAGTGATCCCAGCACCGGACGAGTGCCTGCGTGTTCACGAGCAGTCGTTGGTCCTTGACGCGGACGAGTTTGTTGCCCTTACCCTCGTTGTCGAACTTCCCCGGCTCGCGAAGATAGCCGACGAGCCATTGGCAGATCGAGCTTCTGCTGCCCGAGCGCGTAGAGAACTCACGACCGAGCGCGTCGTCACCCGGCTTGATCAAAAAACGCCCCTCCTTGAACCAGACGTGGTTCTGGACGAGCCAGAGCACGTGCTCCGCGATCTTGTCGCCAAACACCCACCCCCCGTCGGCCCACGTGTCCACGCTCTCAAGGTACTCCGCGGCCTCGTCCTGGCAGGGGATGTGCAGGTAACGCTCGATGATCGCTTCGATGTCATTCGCTGAAAGATTTTCTGGCGTCGAAAGCACATCCTCGTTGTTCGCGGCGACGATCGTACGCATCGCTCCGATGCAATCGATGGTCGGCAGATGTTTTCGCGTGAGCGGTCTCGTGAGTGTCTGGATGTGATGACGAAGCTCGGCGGTCTTCGAGTAACCGCGAAAGTCCTTCGGCAGCTGCTCATCTGCGAAACAGAGCGGGCACCTCGTGAGCGCTTCGTTGAAATTCGAGAAGACCTCCTCGAGCGACGTCGGTCGGGAGCGAGACCAGAGCCTCGACACCCCCTGAGCCAATAGTCCCTTGCCAACTCCCTTCTTGCCCGTCAAGAGCAGCGCCACACAGGGGTGGTCAAGGTCCGTAACGGCTGCGAGCCACGTCTTGAGCTTCTCGTATCTCGGTCCAGCAAGTTTTTTCAACCACAGATCTATCTCAGGATGAAACATCGCGACGATGGGTCGAATAGGGCACGGCGCCTCGATGAACGTCCTCGACTCCTCATCGTATCTGTTCACCTGGGCCGAGAGATGAACCTCTGTTCTCAGCGCGACGGTACCGTAATCGCGAACGAGTTCGAGGATCGTCTTCTGCACGATACCATTCTTGGTCGGCTTGAACAGCTCAACACCAGCACTCGACGCCGGCGCGAGCTGGATCACGGCAGCGGGCAAAACTTCTGAGTCCGTGAACGGACCAACGTAGTCGTTGAGCAATCGAAAATAAAACGAACGACTCTTCTGGATGATCCAGCGTCGCGGCGGAATTTGTTTGAGTTCGTCAGCTGTGTAGGCATGCGAACGACAGTTACCGAACGCCTCTTTCACGCGCGCCGTACGCTCATCGACTGCAACCTGCCGCTCGGCATAGACGGCGTCACGAGCGCGCCGGATCTTGTACGCGACATCCTCAACGGTCGGGCAGTCAGGCGCAGCCATGGCCATCACCTGAAGACTCATCCCGAAATGCCCGGCGACCTGCACAGGATCACAATCGGGCCAGCGTCGGACGATAAGTCCGGCGAGCCGGAAGATCACCTCGTCACGCTCACCATGCTCAGCGAATGGCTCGCCGCGACAGATCTTGAGCAATGCTTCGCCGAGATCTGCGTGGTACTCGGTCTGCCGGCGGGAGAGCTGCTTGGCAAATTTTTCAAAACGCTCCCGCGGCACAGGTAACGATGGTCGGTTGGCAATCGCTGCAGCGACCTGCCCGAGGTCGATGCCCCAGACCAGGTCGACGTCGAGCGCCGCGCCAGGCAGCACGACGAAGAAGTTTTTCTCCTCGGTCCCCTTGGGCGCGTACGGGCCGAAATAAATCCGGCCGACGTTCCGGCACTTCGGATCACAGATGCCACCAAAAGCTGCGTTCGCACGTTCCCAGAAACCTGCCCATTCCCCGGCCGGCACCGACCGAGAAAGCGGGAGCAGGATACGGACCCTCCAGGGGTCTTCGGCGTGCCGCCAAGTCGTGTACACGCAAGCGGCCAAACCAGCCTCCTGGATGCCGCGGACCAGCCCCATGACGTCCTTTTCGGTCGAATGGTCGACGTCGAGCCCGAACATGTGCACGGCTACGGCAAGTCGGTCGAACTTCGACTGTGCTCCCGGTTGGAATTCCGTCGGGCAGAACGCCGGGCATTCGAGCTTGTCGGTCAACCCGTGGTCGTACCGATGAGGGCCAAGAGCTGTGCAGAACTCATCCCAAGACCCCTCCCATGGCGTCGGTACCTCATCGTAAGCATTAGCAAAAAGCGAGATCTTCACGCCCATTGCCCCAGGCAGTGAGATCTGCTAGATTTTTCGTCGGTCGAGCAGCCCATTTGCTCAGACTTCCCGCGGGCCCGCGATTTGCCGTCGCCGGGCCCGCACTAATTTGGCGGGATTGGGGAGAATGCACGAAGTCGTGCGTCTCGGTCAAGATCCACGTTTCATCGACTGAGAGTTGTGTCCCAAATGACACAACCCTTCTAACCCGTGCGGGCGCTGTAACTGGGCAACCAGTGTCTCAAGTGTCTCAGCGTGTCTCAACCCGATTTGAGACACAATTTGACCCAAAAACCTCGACCAAACTGCCAAGTGTCTCGTGTCTCAGCTCCACTCTATATATTCTCTGGATAGGAAAATCTTGTTCAAAATATCTTACTTATACCTACATTCGTTACATTTTCTTCCTTACCTCCATTTAGATTTTATTTCTCGTGAGACAATGAGACATATATAGTAATATTATATAGTTATATAAATAAAGTGTCTCACCGAGGGGTCGAAAAGTGTCTCAAGTGTCTCATCTGGAGGTTAAGTGTCTCACGGCGAATTATTTATGTTAAATAATTGCGCGACGCATTAAAAAGTTAAATGCAAACCTACTTTTCTTTCACTTTTGAGGTGTTAAGCCCCCAAATAGGGTGCGCAATTATTTCATAATGCAGTGCAGTAATGCTATAACATTTGCTTACTTGAGTCTGTACGTGGAAGATTTTTCAGACGTGCACGAACCCGATTGGCGCGAACGACTCAGAGAACCTGGCAACCATGCCGGGGTCGGTTCGAGAGGGCAAGAGCACGACCAGGTTCCCGTGGGTCGGCTGGTCGCCAGAGACACGCTGGCCGCGGAGGGGCTCGAGCTCGGACAGGCGTTTCTCGAACCAGTTCCGCCACTTGTCCGAGAGTTGCCCCTTGTCCTCCCGTTGATCGGCGTCGGCGACCAGCCGGGCGATCACATCATCGACCAGGGCGTCGAACCGGATGCGCTTCGAGGGCACGCACACGGGGAAGTCGAGGGGTTGCATCACGGCCGGTTCGATGCCCTGGGCCACCTGTAGGAGCTCGAGGGAAAAGCCGATGAAGATGGCGGCCTCGACCTCGCCGTGCTGCCAGGCGTTCGCCAGTCGGCCCCACCAGAGGGCTTGCTCGCTTTTCGTGCCGCAGACCTCTTGGCGGAGGGTGCCCCCGGGTGGGTTCAGGAACACCTTCCCGCCCCATGGCTGGACGAGGCCATCGTCCGCATGCGTGTAGATCTTGGTCGCCCGGACGAGTTCGTTCGCGAACGGTGTCGTGGCCGGGTCCAGGTCGAAGCCGTTGAGCGCGGCACGCGCCGGCTCAACGATGTAGGCAGGGGTGAAGTGCTCCTGGCTCGCGCTCGAGTGAAGGGCCTTAGGTGTGGTCATGGTTCGGGTTGGTTAGGCCTGGAAAGTCGCGCGGGCATGGGCGGACCGGGGTTGGGAAGGGTCGTCGCGTTGTCAGGAGTGGAACGGGGTAGTCGCGGCTCGTCGCGTTGGAAGAATTCGGGGCGGTTAGTGCTGGCCCGGCAGGGTTCGTCGCTGAGGTTTTGGATTCGGTGAGGATCGTCGTGCTGGATGGGGTTGGAAGAGCCTGTCGCGATGGCCAGGTCGGGAACGGTACGTCGCATTGGAAGGGTTCGGGTCGGATTGTCGCGTAGGGGCGGAGTGGGCAAGGCTAGTCGCATGGCGCAGGCTTGTTCCGGCTTAGGCTTGTTCCGGCTTGTCGTATTGGAAGGGTGTGACTCGGGATGGCATGTCGCGGCGGTTGGGTGCGACTTGTCGCGCAGGACTGGTCTGGATTGTCGCCTAGGAGAGGTCTGGTACGTCGCTCAGATTAGGTGCGGATCGTCGCAATGGGTTAGGCGGGTACGGGCTTGTCGTGGCGGGTACGGGCTTGTCGTGTTGGAGAGGCCAGTCGGGAGCGTGTCCAGGCTCGTCGCGTCGGTATGGGCTGGTACGTCGATGTGGCAGGGGTGACATGATTGGTTGGTGTCGGATCGTCGCGTTGGCTAGGGTCGAACAGGTGAGGGCACGGCTCGTCGCGGTGGAAAGGTTTGGTTCGGATCGTCGCGTTGGCTGGGACTCGAACAGGACTAGCGTGTCGCGTTGGATTTGGTGGGATCCGGGTTTTAGGTATGTCGCGTTGGCGGGGGTTGGTTCGGCTCGGGCCGGTCTGTCACGTCGGTCGGAATGACTTGGCCCGGCTCGTCGCGCTGACTAGATCTTTTGGAACTCGATGACGTTGAATTTCCCTTCGCCTTGGCTCCTCGAAGCTCCGAGGCCATTCTCCTGAGCGTGCGTGAGGATCTCGACGAGCTGTTCCTCGCCGATGTGGCGGGTTTCTTGAGCGGCTGTCTTCAGGACCCAAATTTCGAACGAGAGCGCAGGCTTCGTCACGTAATCCATGCGCCGGAGAGCGGTTCGCGGACCCTGCGCGGTCATGACATGGATCGCGCTCTCGTCAGTGCCGTCGGGCGTCTTCTTTCCGAGGTAGACGCGATCGGAGCGACCCTCAAACTCGTTTCCTTTTACTTCCATGCCTTCGGCGAGTACCTGTTTTGAACCTCTCTTGGTTTTGTAGATGCCGAGGAGCTGAGCGCTCTGCTTCAGACACGCCTTGATGTTGCGGCACGGGACGAACAGGCCGTGCTTCGCGTCTTCGGGAAAGCCATTCCAGCACTTCTCGGCGACGGCGTTGACGACGAGCTCGGCGTTCTCCTGGATGAGCTTTTCACTGATCTCGTCGGCGTGGCCGGTTGTCGCTTCGACCCAGTTTTTGATCAGGTCTGGGTTCTTCGGCATGCCGCCGCAGATGCGGTCGCGTATCTGGATTTGCACGCGGTAGCGGTCGTAGAGTCGTTCGGTGTTGAATCGGTCATCGGTCTTCTTGGTCATTTCGATACTCCTTAAACCGTCGGATGCCTTCCAAAAGGCCGTCCCGCTCCGCACCTCTCGAGCGCATGATGGTCAACCGGTATTCGGCGACGTCCTCCCAGAGGTTCGCGCGGCAATGTTCTGTCAAAGCTTCGTCGCGCAGCTGCTCAATCTCATCGACCATTTCGTGCGCGACGAGGTGACCGTAGCCAGCGAACTTGTCCGCGAGCGCGCGGAGTTCGGCAATGGATCTCATGAGAGCTGCGCCATCGTGGTTTTAGCGATCCGAAGACCAGTAGCGAAAGCCTTCAGAGCGGTCGCTTCCTTCTCGAACCCACTTTCTTTGGCGCGCAATGCCGTGACGTCGGCGATGTTGGCGGCTTCGTCGTATCCGAGCTCGAAGGCCTTCTGGAGCGCGTCGAGGAGCTCTGTCGGGTTAGGGTCTTTGGGAATCTGTCTAGCGATCTCGGCCAGGGTCATTTGCGGCCTCCATCAGCCACGCCCCGGCGGCGACCAGGTGCGCGAGAATTATCAGGACTAGAGTGATCTTGATCATGTGGCTTTCCGATGTTTGGAAAGAGGTAGCTCAGGACGGCTGAGCGGCCGGGCTCGGCCACCGAGAGCCACTCGTGGCCGCACTTCTGGCACGACCACTTGAGCGTGTCCTCGTCTCGGCCGAGGGCGACTTTCTGGTGGCGACAGACGTCGCCAGGCCTGAGGCCATCGTCGGGGTGGGCCATCACCGGCAGCCCGGTCCCGCGCACCCGCCGTCGGCGTAGTGGACGTGGAGCATCTTGAATTTCTCGTCGACTCGGCGGTTCCATTCCCGTTCGAGCATTGAGCGAATGGGGAGCTCGAAGCCCGCCGGCACTCCGCGCCGGAGCTTGGTTGTTTTGAAGAACCTCAAAAGTATTCCGGACATAGCGAAAGATATTATTGTGATGAGGACAAATAACCAGGTTTTAGTGGAGTAGGTCACGGTCACGGTCCGACCCATTCGAA
>Ga0075423_10003114_pt1 | contig 15227 bp, 14 predicted proteins | sample SoiMethybrSBSTD2_FD_80114 | JGI IMG/M metagenome (GOLD analysis project Ga0075423, IMG submission 80114) | Bulk soil microbial communities from a Populus tree surrounding site in Tennessee, USA - Soil MetaG P. TD hybrid SBSTD2 | ecosystem: Environmental > Terrestrial > Soil > Tree plantation...
GCCCCTCCATGCATTTCGTTCGGCTCGCCGGGTCGGCTTTCGTGAGCTTCGGCTTGTCGGCCGAGATCACGTATCCCGACACCGGCCGGTCCTCGGTGTGCATCTTGATCTTGAAGCGATCGATGAGCAGCGTGCGCACCATCTGCCGAAGCGTGTCGATCTCGATCGGCGGCATATCGGTGTTGGTCGTCGAGGCAAACGCGCGCGCCACCAGATCGATACGCGTCGTCTCGAGCCACTTGGGCGCGTCGATGAGATCGTCCGCGTTGATGTCCCACCCGATCTGCATCAGCTGCTTGAGCGGCATGCCGGTCACCGTCACCATGCCAGTGGGCTGCAGTCTCGCCATCGTGCCCTTCGTATCCGGATCGGTTGGCTTGATGGTAGCCACCTCGAATTCGGGCGGCGGTGGTGGTGGCAGCACCTTCGCGACCTCGGGGGCATTCGGCGTCGGCGTTTGATTCACGCTGTCGATGACGAACGCCGACGTGGGCCGCTGTTTAAGCTCGAGTTTCAGCCCGAGCTGTTTTTCGAGCGCATCGAAGATCGAGATACCCTCGGTGCCGGCTTGAGCCAACTGGGCACGGCCGTGGAATCTGATCTCGAAATCCCATGTGCCCGTGAGGCCAGTCTCGTCGACGACCGGACTCGTGATGTACGCACCAGCCGCTCGCGGCAGCACCTCCGCGAACGCGGCCATCGTCACCCCTCGACACACGCCGAGCTGAGTGGGGATGACGCCTGGCTCGGGGGGAGGCTGCGGTTGCCCTTGGCATCCGCTGCCCGGTCCCGCCGCTTCCTTCATCTTGTGTGTTCCGGCCATCACTGTCAGCGCGTACGACGTCATCGGCCGAGTGTCCTGATGCACCACGAGCTTGAATCGATCGGCGAGGAGCGACTGGAGCATCAACTTCAGCGTCGGAAGGGGAGTCGACTGCGGCGCCTTGGCAACCACCGTGAACTTGTCGAGCTCGAGCCAGCTGGGCCCGCCAAGCACGCGTTCGGCATCGACGCTGTATGCGGTTCGGATCAGATCGACCATCGTGGCGTTCTGCAACTCGTAGCGGCCGTCGCGCAGCTGACCGCCGGTCATGCCCACGCCAGGGTTTCGACTTCCGGCATGAACATCGGCGAGGTCGAACGAGGGTGGCGTGGCAGCCGATTGACCAAACACCGGCGCCGCTACAAGAGCGATGCACGCCAGCACTCCGAGGACCCACCTCATTCCGACCTCCTGGTCCTTTCTACGAATGGCATAACGATGTGGCACGGCCTAATGTGACGTATTACGAGTCGTATTCGATATGGTTCGCACGTTTTCTTGGACACCGGTCGAGCCGATTTGGCCGGTGTGTCAGAATCGCGAAAAGTGTTCGCATGTGGGACTCGAATGTGAACGTTATCGTCAGCCTGCCAGATTGGATCGACAAGGTCGTCGACTGGAACGGCGTGTATGCGACCGACGAAGCCAAGATGCGTGTCGCGATCGATCTGGCCGCGGCGAACGTGCGCCGGAAGACGGGCGGTCCCTTTGGTGCGGCGATCTTCGAGGCGCGCACGCATCGCCTCGTGTCGGTGGGCGTCAACAGCGTCGTTCGCTTGAACAACAGCGTGGCGCACGCCGAGATGATGGCGATCATGCGAGCGGAGCAACGCGTCGGCTCGTACAGCTTGCATGGCGCCGATCGCGATCACGTGCTCGCGACGTCCTGCGATCCATGCGCGATGTGTCTTGGCGCGGTGCTCTGGAGCGGCGTCAGGCGGATGGTGAGCGGCGCGGGCCGCGACGATGCGCTCGCGATCCAGTTCGATGAAGGCCCGGTCTTTCCCGAGTCGTACGCCTATCTCGAATCGCGCGGCATCGAGATCTTCCGCGGCGTGCTGCGAGAAGAGGCCGCAGCCGTGCTGGATCTCTATCGGCAGCTGGGCGGCCCCATTTATAACGCGTAGTGTAGGCCGGGCCTGGTTTATAGGCCCGGCGTCGATCCCATGGGATAATTCCGCGCATCAACGAGGAATCCACGCGATGGTCAAGCTGACAGTGAACGGAATGGCCCGTACGTTCGAGGGCGACGACGACATGCCGCTGCTCTGGTACTTGCGCGATGACTTGCGCTTGACCGGAACGCGGTTCGGATGCGGCGCGGGATTGTGTGGCGCCTGCACGGTGCATCTCGAGGGCACCGCGGTGCGTTCGTGCCAGACGCCGCTCAAGACGCTGCAGAACAAGAAGGTGGTCACCATCGAAGGCCTGAGTCCCGATGGCAGCCATCCGCTGCAGAAGGCGTGGTCGACCCACAACGTCGCGCAGTGCGGCTACTGCCAGACCGGGCAGATCATGCAGGCTGCGTCGCTGCTCTCGAAGACGCCCAATCCCACCGATCAAGACATCGATCGCGCGATGCAGGGCAACATCTGCCGCTGCGGCACCTATCAGCGAATTCGCGCCGCCATCAAGACTGCGGCCGGGAGGCGTGCATGAAGGCCGTCGTCAACGTCAGCCGGCGTCGGTTCCTCGGCGGCCTCGTCTCGACCGGTGCGTTCGTGCTGGCCGCGCGCGTGCTGCCCGACTCCGCCTGGGCGCAAGCGCCCGTCGGTGGTTTCAAGACCAAAGCCGACACTGCGCGCCTGAACCCGAGTGTGTATCTCGGCATCGAGCCTGATGGCACGGTGTTCATCGTGACGCATCGATCGGAGATGGGCACGGGCATCCGTACGTCGCTGCCGCTCGTGGCGGCCGACGAGCTCGATGCCGATTGGAGCCGCTGCCGCATCGAGCAAGGCATCGGCGACGCGCGCTACGGCGATCAGAACACCGACGGATCGCGATCGGTGCGCGACTTCTACGAGGCCTTCCGCCGCGCCGGCGCATCGGCGCGATCGATGTTGATCGGCGCCGCGGCCGCACAGTGGAATGTGCCGGCGGCGTCGTGCATCACTCGCAATCATGAGGTCGTGCACGAAGCGAGCGGACGGCGGCTCGCATATGGCGCGCTGGTGCCGGCGGCGGCGAAGATGCCGGTGCCGAAGCCCGAGGCGCTGCAGTTCAAGCCGAAGACCGCATGGAAGTTCATCGGCAAGGACACCTCGATCTACGACCTCTCGAACATCGTCGCCGGCAAGGCGCAGTTTGGGCTCGACGTGTTCCGCGAGGGCATGGTGCACGCGTCGATCGAGCATCCGCCCGTGTTGGGCGGCACCGTGAAGAGCCTCGACGACAAAGAAGCGCTGGCGGTGAAGGGTGTGGTGCAGACGGTGCCGATCGATCCGTTCAAGCCGCCGCATCTGTTTCAGCCGCTCGGCGGCGTCGCCGTGATCGCCAACAACACGTGGGCGGCGATTCAGGGTCGCAAGAAGCTCAAGATCGATTGGAACGACGGCCCGCATGCGGCCTTCGAGTCGGAAGCATTCAAGCAGCAGCTGCTCTCGACCGTGCAGAAGTCGGGCAAGGTGTTCCGCAATCACGGCAACGTCGACGCCGAGTTCGCCAAGGGCGGCAAAGTCATCGAGGCGACGTATCACACCGCGATGGCGGCGCATGCGTCGATGGAGCCACCGGCTGCAGTCGCCGAAGTCCGCGACGGCAAGGCCACGATCTGGTGTCCGACGCAGAATCCACAAGCGGTGCAGGACGCGGTGTCGGCGGTGCTGGGCATCGACAAGAAAGATGTCGTGTGCCATGTCACGCTGCTCGGCGGTGGGTTCGGCCGCAAGTCGAAGCCCGATTACGCGGCCGAGGCGGCGGTGCTGTCGAAGAAGTTGGGCAAACCGGTCAAGGTGATCTGGACCCGCGAAGACGACATCCGCTTCGACTACTACCACACGACGGCGGCGGTCTATCACAAGGCATCGGTCGATGCGAAAGGGATGCCGACCGCGTGGCTGCATCGATCGGCGTTCCCGCCGATCGCGTCGACGTTCGCGCCGGGCGCGCGCGAGCCGCTCAGTTTCGAGCTCGATCTCGGCCTCACGGATCTCCCGTACGACGTGCCCAACATCCGCGCCGAAAACGGTCCCGCCGACGCGCACGTGCGCATCGGATGGTTCCGCGCCGTGAGCAACAACTTCCACGCGTTTGCCGCGCACAGTTTCGCCGACGAGATGGCGCATGCGGCCGGACGCGACTCGCTCGAGTACGTGCTCGACCTGCTCGGTCCGGGCAAGGTGCTCGATCTCAAAGGGCAGGGCGTCGACTATTCCAACTACGGCGCGCCGTACGACAAGTATCCGGTCGACACACGCCGGCTGCGTCGCGTGCTGCAGATCGCCGGCGAGAAAGCGGGCTGGGGCAAGAAGAAGTCGGGCAACGGCTGGGGCGTCGGCATCGCCGCCCATCGCAGCTTCAACACCTACGTCGCATCCGTCGTCGAAGTCGAGCTCGACGGACGCGGTTCGTTCAAAGTGCCGCGCATCGATCAGGTCGTCGATGCGGGTGTGATCGTCAATCCCGATCGCGTGCGCTCACAGATGGAGGGCGCGGCGGTGATGGCGGTCGGCTTCGCGCGATCAGCCGAGATCACCGCAGCCGGCGGACGCATCAAGCAGAGCAACTTCCACGACTTCCAGGTGGCACGCATGACCGACGCGCCGTATCAGGTCAACGTGCACTTCGTGGACAGCGACGCGCTGCCTACCGGTGCTGGCGAGCCTGGTCTGCCGCCGGTGCTCGCGGCGTTGGCCAACGCGATTCACGCGGCGACAGGCAAGCGCGTGAGAGAGCTGCCGTTGTCGAAAACGAAGCTCGCGTAGGTAAGGGCCGGCTGCCCGCCCCGCCGTAGCTTCGGCGAAGGCGGGCAGCCGGCCACTACGTCCAATGAGGTCACCCATGAAGCGCACTGTCTTTTGCGTCGTCGTGCTGATGCTCGTGAGCCTCGATGCGGCGCGGACCGGACCCGCGCTGCGCAGCTCGGGGCCCGGCGCACTGTCGCAGTTCTTCAGCGACGTCATCGCCCGCGGCGACGTCCCCGGCATCGTGGCCATCGTCGTCAGCGCCGACAAGGTGCTCTACCACGAGGCCTTCGGCAAGATGAACGTGGCGCAGAACAAGGCGATGGCCAGGGACACGATCTTCCGCATCGCGTCGATGACCAAGGCGGTGACGTCGGTGGGCGTGATGCAGCTCGTCGAGCAGGGAAAGATCGGTCTCGACGATCCGATCTCCAAATACCTGCCCCGGCTCGCGTCGCCGCAAGTCTTCAGCAAGGTCGATGAAGAGACGGGCACCTACGAAACCAAGCCCGCCACGCGTCCGATCACCATCCGTCAGCTGCTCACGCACACATCTGGCATCGGCTATTCCTGGTCCGATCACGGTCTGGCGATCGCGCAGAAGAAGACGGGTGCGACCAACGACTCGGAGCTGCCGCTCGTCAACGAACCGGGTGCGCAGTGGACGTACGGCGCGAGCACTCGCGTGCTCGGCGAGCTGGTCGAGAAACTCACCGGCGAACGCATCGACGGCTATATCGACGCGCACATCGCCGGCCCGCTCGGCATGCGCGATACCACGTACACCGTGCCGAAGGAGAAGTACTCACGCGTCGTCGCGTTGAATCAGAAGGCCAACGGCAAAATCGCCGAGACGCAGAATCCCGATCCGATCCCGGCGACGATTCGAGGCGACGGCGGTCTGTTCTCGACGGCGGCGGACTACTCGCGGTTCGTGCAGATGATTCTCAACAGAGGGCAGCTTGGCAGCGTTCGCATCTTGAAGGAGGCCACGGTCGCCGAGATGGGGAAGAACCAGATCGGCAGTGTGAAGGTGCGTCTCCAACCGACGGCGGAGCCACTGCGCTCGAAGCCCTATCCGCTCGGCGCGGGCGAGGACGGGTGGGGACTCGGCTTCCAGCTTGCGGCGCCGAAGACGCCGAATCCCTCGATGCGCAGCCCAGGCAGCATGAGCTGGGCGGGGATCAACAACACGTTCTACTGGATCGACCCGCAGAAGCAGGTCGGCGCAGTCATCCTGATGCAGATGCTGCCGTTCTACGACGAAGGCGCGATTCGTGCGCTGCAAGGCTTCGAAGAGCGCGTGTACAAGAACCTGAATTAGCAGCTGTCCGAGGTCCTCATGTCAAAAGTCGTGGCCGTTGCCGCCGCGATTCTCCTTGCCGGCGCTGTCCCCCTGGCCGAGGAGCATCCCGATCAAAGCGTGTTCTGGAAGATTCGCCAGGAAGGCTCGGCGAATTCCCGCATTCTGCCGACGCTGCACGTACTCACGGATGTCTACGGACCGCGGCTGACCGGGTCGCCAAATCTCAAGGCCGCAGGCGAATGGGCGCTGCAGCAGATGCGCGACTGGGGTTTGAAGAACGCGCATCTCGAGCCGTGGGATTTCGGGCACGCGGGCTGGTTGAACGAGCGGCTCGTGGCGCATCTCATCGCGCCGGTGAAGGACGCGCTCGTCGTCGAAGCGTTGTCGTGGACGCCGAGCACCAACGGGGTCGCGCGCGGCGCCGCCGTGCAGATCGTGCTGCCCTCGTCACCGGTGATGCAGGCCGATCTCACGAGTTACCTCGACAGCGTCAAGAACACGGTCAAGGGGAAAATCGTCCTGGTCGGTCCGCATCAGACCGTGCCGGTCACGTTCAATCCAGTACCGCTGCGCCGCGAAGATGCCGACGTGCTGTCGCAGATGACCGCAGCGCCTGCCGCTGCAGGGCCGCGCGGACAAGGGCCGGCGCCAGAGCCTTCATCGCCGCGGCCGCTCACCAACAATCAGGTGCAGGAACAGGTGAATCAGTTTCTCCTGGCCAACGGCGTGCTCGTGCGCATCAACGACGCCGGTCGCGATCACGGTCAGATACGCGCGTTCAGCAACAACACCTACGACGTGTCGAAGGCGCCGCCCACGGTGGTGATGCGCAACGAAGACTACGGGCGCATCTCGCGGCTGCTCGCCGACAAGCGCACCGTCGAGCTCGAATTCGAGATCGTGAATCGCACCTACCCGGATGGCCGCACCAACTACAACGCAGTGGCAGAAATCCCCGGCAGTGACAAAGCGGACGAAGTGGTGATGCTCGGCGGCCACCTCGATTCATGGCATGCGGCCACCGGTGCGACCGACAATGCGATCGGCTGCTCGATCATGATGGAAGCGGCGCGCATCCTGACTGCAATCGGCGTGAAGCCGCGGCGCACGATTCGCGTGGCGCTGTGGAGTGGTGAAGAACAGGGGCTGCTCGGATCGCAGGCGTACGTGAAGCAGCACTTCGGCACGTTCGAGGGGCCGAAGGCGGAGTACGACAAGTTCGCCGGCTACTTCAACGTCGACTCGGGCACCGGTCGTGTGCGCGGTCTCACCGTGTTCGGTCCTTCCGCCGCAGGCATGGTGCTGCGTGAGGCGGCTGCCTCGTTGAAGGATCTCGGACTCCTCGGCGCCACGACCACCCGCACGCGGCAGACCGGCGGAACCGATTCGACGTCGTTCAACGCCGCCGGCCTTCCCGGTGTCAACACGCTGCTCGATCCGATTCAGTATCAGACCTACACGTGGCACACCAACCTCGACACCTACGAGCGCATCGTCGAGGAGGACGTGAAGCAGTCGGCGATCGTGATCGCCTCGATGGTGTATCACCTGGCGATGCGAGACGAGCAGCTGCCGCGGTTTTCGAAAGAGGAGATGCCGCGGGCGCCGCGCGAGACGCCGCCAACGCCCGCGCCCGCTTCTACGGCCACGGGAACGAGGACCAATTGACGTATTCGGTCGACGCGCTTCGCGAGCTCGTACAGCACATGGAATGGGCCGATGCCATCGTGTGGCGCTCGGTGCTCGCTCATGATGGCGCACGCAAGGACGCACGCCTTCGCAATCTGCTGACGCATCTGCACCTGGTGCAGCGGCTGTTCTTGATGGTGTGGCGAAACGAGTCGCTGCTGCCGATTCGATCGTTCGGCGACTTCGCCGAGATCGCCGATCTCCGCGCGCGAGCGACGACGTACTATCCGGACGCGCGTGCGTTTCTCGGTTCGCTCGACGGCACGGCGATGACTCGACCGATCCTCATGCCGTTCGTGGCGGAACAGGAGAAGCGGCTGGGAACGAAGTTCGCCGAGCCGACGCTCGCTGAAACGATCTTCCAGGTCACGAGTCATTCCACCTACCACCGCGGTCAGGTGAACGCGCGGCTGCGCGAAGTCGGCGCCGAGCCGCCGCTCGTCGACTACATCGCCTGGGTATGGTTCGGCAAACCCGATCCCGACTGGTCGCTGTCCACGGTCGCGACCGCCGGATGACCGACTCTCGGCCGGGCGCCGAGCTGCGATCGCAGTTCGGCGACATCGACATCTACCTGTTCGATCAGCTCGTGCGCGGACGCTTCGATGCGCGCCGTCGCGTGCTCGACGCCGGCTGCGGCGACGGCCGCAATCTGATCTGGCTGCTCCGTCACGGGTTCGACTGCTACGGTGTGGATAGTGATGCCGATGCGATCCGTCGCATGCGCGACGTCGCGGCGCACGTGGCGCCGCACGTGGCCGCCGATCACTTCACCGTCGCCGATGTCGATCGTCTGCCGCACGCCGGTGCCAGCATGGATGCGGTGATCTGCAGCGCCGTGCTGCACTTTGCCGACAACGAGCATCACTTCGATCTCATGGTCGACGAGATGTGGCGCGTGCTCGCGCCCGACGGCCTGTTCTTCGCGCGCCTGGCGTCGAACATCGGCATCGAATCGAGCGTCGGTCCCGCAGGGCGCGTCGTGCGCCTCCCCGACGGCTCGGATCGCTTCATCGTCGACGAGGCGATGCTCGTGAGCCGGACGGCTCGGCTCGGCGGACGTCTGGCCGATCCCATCAAGACGACCAACGTTCAGCAGAAGCGCTGTATGACGACCTGGTGTGTTGTCAAAGCAGCTCGTTGACTATGAACATCTCCGGTAAAGTAGAGCCGAAGGTGCAGTCGAGGGCGTCTTAAGGCTGGGTTCGATTCGGAGGTCGCATGAGAACCATCATCGCCTTTGTCGTTGTTGCGATTGTCTGGCTGAGCGCGATATCGAGCGCAGGTGCACAAGGCACTCTCATTCCCAAGTCGGGCGGCGCATTCACGCCACCAGCGCGGCAGTCGGGGCAGCTGTTCACGCAGATGAACAAAGCGAGGGAAGAGTTGCAGCGCCGTCTGCAGCCGCGCGCCTCGGTGGGACCGCCCACGATTGTGTGTGGGATGACGGTGATACCTGCGGACCCGACCGTCGATCCGAAGTCGATCAAGAAAGTCCCCGAAGACAAGAAGTACAGGTTCACGATGCGCTCGGTGCCGTCTGGCATCTGCGCTCAGGAATCGAGCAACGCACCCACGGTCGTGGTGCCGCCGCCCACTGTCGCACCAAGATGACGGTCGCCGAAGCCGCGGCCGTCTATTCAACACGTTAGCGGCAACCGAGTCGGGTACGACTCTTGCCGCTCGCATGGTCGCCAGCGTTTTCGAGAGGACGATCATGCGCATCACGCAGTCGGCGACACTGTCGGGGGCGATCCTGCTCGCCATCGTGTTCACCACATCGGCCGCGTGGGCGCAGGAGCCGCACGCATCGCTGCAGGGCTTCGGCGGGATCGGCGTCAACAGCGTCAACACGCTGCATCCCACATTCGGAGGCGCGATCGTCGGCGACCTCACACCCAACATCCAACTGCTCGGCGAAGTCGGACGTCTGGGTGACGTGTTGCCCTCTCGAACGCAGACGCTGATCGGTCTGACGCCGGTCGACGTGAGCGTGTCGGCGTTCTACGGATCGGGCGGCGTGCGTCTCTCGGCTCGACCGGCTGCGGTGCGCCCGTACGTCGAAGCATCGGCCGGCATCGCGAAGCTGACGCCGCAGGTCTCGGGACTGCCGTCTGGAATTCCGAGTGTGTTGACGAACGCCGGACTGTCGCTGCTGAATCGCACCTCACCAATCGCGAGCTTGGGCGGCGGCATCACGCTGCAGGGCGGGCCGCTGTTCGCCGACATCGGCTACCGGCACGTGCAAGTGTTCGGTGACACCTGGATGGACGCGCTCGCGCTGGGTAGTTCGTTGAATACGAATGAAGTGCGGGTCGGGGTAGGCGTGCGTTTCTAGCGGACTCGATAACGGGGGAGACGGAGGCAACGGGGAAGAATCACACGGAGGAAACGGGGAAGCATCACACGGAGGAAACGGGGGTAACGGAGCTCGATATCCTAAAAGATCTCCGCTCCCACCGTTAACTCCGTGTGATTGTTCTTCTCCGTGACCTCCGCGATCTCCCCTACCTCAACTCCGCCATCATCCCATCCAGGCTCACCATCACATGCAGGTCCGCGAAGTGGAACTCACTGCGCAGCATCTTCTCGATCTCGGCCCGGCTCTTGTTCTGCGCCAGCATGTCGTGCACTCGGTTGCGCAGCGTCAGCGAGCTGTCTCGGAACTTGCGCATCTCCTGCTTGGTGGTGACGTTGCCGTGACCGGGCACGACTGAGTCGAAATCGAGCTGCAGTACGCCGTCGAGCGTCCGTGTCCAATCCTTGGCGCTGCCGCCGCCGGCGTAATCGATCAACTCGGGCGTGGCATCGCCGAACGTGAACATATCGCCCGCCGACAGCACGCGGTGATCGGGGAACAGCACGACGACGTCGCCGTCGGTGTGCGAGCGGCCGAAGTAGCGCACCTCGATGCGCTTGCCTCCGACGTAGAGTCGCAGCGCGTTGTCGAGCGTGATGTTGGCCTGCCCTGGCTGTTTGACGTCGACCATCTTCGCGCGCGCGTTCTCCGAGGTTACGACCTGCGCGCCGAGCGCCTGCAGCTTCGCGTTGCCGCCGCTGTGATCGGCGTGATAATGCGTGTTGATCACGTACTTTACCGGCTGGCTCGTAATCTTCTTCAGCTGCGCCATGATGTTGTCGTGATCGATCTCGAACTTGTCGTCGACGAGCACGACGCCTTGCGGCGTCACCAGCGCCGTGGTGTTGCCCGGCACGAAGTCGTTGTGGATGACGAACAGATCGTCCTTGATCTTCACCGTGCTCAACTGCGCAGGCTTGTCGCCGAACTGCGCGTGGACGAACACGCCGATCATCGCGAGCGCTATCACGGTCGCTAGGGCCGCACGCTTGGTCATGGGGATGTCTCCGGCGCAGATGTTACTGCAGGAATCGGAACTGGCGGAGGGAACGGGGAAAGACATCACACGGGGATGCGGAGGTAACGGGGGAATACAAACTAGGTTTTCTTCTCCGTTTCCCCCGTTCCCCCGTGTGATCTTTCCCCCGTTTCCTCCGCCTCCTCCGCTTCTGTTTGCGTCGCGCGCGGGTTCACCAACTGCGAGTGGCGCCGAGCGAATGCGAGCAACGGCTCCTCCGGGAATGATCCGTAGTCATCGGTGCCGCTGAAACTCCACGGCCAGGCGCCGGCGTAGCCCTCGTCCAGCGCAAACTCCAGATAGTCGGCGAGTGTCCATTCAGGCGGTGATGCGCCAGGCGGATGCCGTTGTGGACCGTTGCCAGGAAACTCGCCGAGTACGATCGGGCGATTCATCCCCAGCGATGCGGCAGGCACGCCGAAGATATCGCGATCGCGCTGCGGGAATCGCACATCGGGGTATGAGTGCACCTGCACGAAGTCGAGATTGAGCTCGGGACTGTCCCAGGCCCACAGGTTGTCCACCCGTGCGCAGCTCATGGTGGACAACGCCTTCGTGCGTGCGTGAACCAGTGCACTCACGGCTTCGACGAGCTCGCCGAGCGCCGCGAATTCCAGCGGCGCGCGCACGTGCGAGCTGAGATGCGCCTCCCATTCTTCGACGACGAAATCCGGTTCGTTCATGAACTCGACGGCGAAGAGATGCGGCGCGAGATCGGCGCGCGCACCGGCAGCTCCATATCGACTGACGAACGGTACGATCACGTTCGCGAACAGCGCTTCTCGCCCGCGATCTGTTCGAAGGACGTGAGACCGCCCTTTCGGCAGGCGCGTCTGCAGCAGCTCGCCGGTCGCCGGATCCGCGAGCACGTCCGGCACATCGTCGAACATCCAGCGGTGATCGAGAAGTACGAGGTTCAGACGGATGCCGGCATCGCCGGCGATCTCGAGCGCGGCATCGGCATCAGCGAACAGATGCTCGTCGACGCTCGTCGGCACTCCGCGATCGTCGTAGACGATTGCCGAGCGACCGTCGGTGAAGACAAACCATCGCGCAACGGTGAAGCCGAGCGCGGCGATGCGCGCGAAGTCACGCGCGACTTGCGCGCGGCGCGTCGAGACGCCGACGTGCGATCCCCAGATGGTGGCGCCAAAATCCATCCCGTAGAAGACGGTGTGACCGTCCGTCGACCAGGGATAGTTGCAGCCGTGAAAGAACATTCACGGACAGTGTAGGCCGGGCTTGTTCTGTAAGCCCGGTGTGTTTGATTCGTTAGTTCTGCGATCCCGAGGTGTACCAGCGCCGCGCGCTGACACGGAGATCGTTCTTGCGGGTCTTGATCTCGAGCTGCCGCATGCCCGACGCGGCGGAGGGCTCGAATGCGATCAGGTACTGGTGGCGGAGCTCCTCGACCAGCCTGATGATGCCGTTCACGGCCAGCGCCGGGCTGCCGGCGATGAAGTAATCGCCGCCGGTGGCACGCGCAAGTTCGGCCAGCGGGTTCATCGGCACCGCTGCCTTTTCGCTCTCCTTGACCTTTTCCTTGGCCAGTTCTTTCGCCGCTTCTTCCGGCGTCGTCGTCTGCGCGACGGCAAACACGTAGACCGGCACGTCGATCGTGCTGGCGATCCACGCCACTTCCTGCGGCGTGTACTGGCTTGCCGTGTCGGCCCCGTCGGTCAGCACGATGACTGCGCGGCGGTTGCGTGCGCGCTGTGCGACGACGGCCGATGCTCCGGCGATCGCGTCGTAGAGCGAGGTCTGCCCGAAGGCCTGAAGATCGCCGAGACCGCTGCGGATGTTTTCGAATCGTCCGGTGAAGTCGCGCAGCGTGAGCAGTCGCGTATCGAAGCTCAGAAGCGCGGCGTCATCCTTCTTCTCATCGAGTGTCGTGAGCACCAGCTGGCAGATGTGCCGCGATGAATCGAGCGACGCGCCCACCGCCATGCTGCCGCTGCCGTCGACGAGCAGGGCCACGCTGGCCGGCGCGCTCTCATCGGCATGAAGCTCGACGATCTTGCGCGGCGCGCCGCCATCCATGACGACGAAATCTTTGGGTGTGAGCGAGCGGACGACGCGACCTTTCTTGTCGCGGACGACGGCGCTGACGGATACGAGGTCGATCCCCGCCTTGAAGGTCGCCACCGGCGCATCCTGCGCCGACAGGGAAAGGGAAGCCTGACTTGCAATGGCGAGAACAGTGATCAGTCGGCCAACGCCGCGAAATTGCATGGTTCTTCCTTGACTCAGCTATGGATACGTGGACTCCTCCCCTTGTGTCGACAAGATCGGGGGAGATCTTTAGTGTAACCGCACAAGATCGCTCGAGGTTGCACAAAGAAGGGCAGATACACTGAGCGGGGTAGCAGGAGGGACTATGCCGGCACTCGGGACTCGGGCAATCGTCGATGCGTTCAACGAGGCGTTCAACCGCCACGACGTCGACGCCATCATGGCGCTCATGACCGAGGACTGCGTATTCGAGAACACCAGGCCCACACCCGACGGGACTCGGGTGACCGGTCAGGCCGCGGTGCGATCCTTCTGGACACAGTTCTTCGATCGATCGCCGCAGGCCCGCTTCGATACTGAAGAAATCTTCGAATCCGGCGATCGTTGCGTCGTCCGCTGGATCTATCACTGGGTGAGGGACGGGACGGCCGGCCACGTGCGCGGCGTCGATCTGTTTCGGGTCCGCGACGGCAAGGTCGCGGAAAAGCTGTCCTACGTGAAAGGCTGATCGGGGTTTGACCCCACCGGAGGCCTCCATGAGCAAATACGGCGTCGAGTTCTTCGGCACGTTCTTCCTGGTCCTGACCATTGGCATGACGGTGATCAACCCGGGCGCGGGGGCCCTTGCGCCGCTGGCGATCGGCGCGGCGCTGATGGTGATGGTCTATGCGGGCGGCCATGTCTCGGGTGCGCACTACAACCCTGCGATCACTGTCGCCGTGTACCTTCGGGGCCGGTGCGCGCTCGCCGACGTTCCGGGCTACATGCTGGCGCAGGTCGTCGGCGCCATCGTCGCCGCGCTCGTCGTCGGCGTGCTGAAGGGACCAGCCGTCATGAGCCAGGTGACTGCGGGTGCGCCGCAAGCGGGTCCGGCGCTGCTGGCCGAATTCGTCTTCACCTTCGCGCTGGCGTGGACCGTGCTCAACGTCGCCACCGCCAAGGCGACCACTGGCAATTCGCACTACGGGTTGGCGATCGGCTTCACCGTGATGGCCGGCGCGTTCGCGGTGGGCTCGGTATCCGGCGGTGTCTTCAATCCTGCAGTCGCGGTAGGCGTGACGATGATGGGGCTGTCGGCGGCCGCAAACATCTGGATCTACCTCGTCGCCGATTTCCTCGGCGCCGCGGTCGCCGCCTACGCGTTCATGGCGATCAACCCGAAAGACCGCTGAGGGGGGCTGGCCCGGGGCAGGTCGGGGGCAGGCCGGGGGCAGGGCCGGGGCAGGCCGGGGGCAGGCCCTCAGAACCGCACGCCGCCGCCGACCCGCCACATCGTTGCGGGGCTGTAGTTGACGTGTTGATCGCGCGCCACCTTCACGAACCAGCGATGCCAGTCGTATTCCATGGCTTCGGCCGCTCCGCGAACGTACACGCCCTCGTCATCGTGACCAGACTTGTACGAGAGATCGATCGTCACGCGGCGTGAGCGTGACAGGTAATGACGGATGGCGAGATGCGAGTTCTGCTGCCCGGTATGGAGGCGGTTGTCCCAGATGGCAAATGCGGCCACGCTATCGGACGTGCCGAGATGCGCGCCGCCACCCAGTTGCCACGATTCATTGGGATCGAACGTGAGGTTCGCGTACGGCTTCAGGTTGGTCCGCGACGCGCCGGCGATCACGTACAGGGATCGACCGACCTCTGAGTAGACCGAACCACCCACGAACGACTGCGATGCCACCTGCATCGACGGCACCAGCACGAGCCACGGCCGCTTCAGGTCGTACTCGATCCCGGCGCGACTTTGCCGGAGCTCGCTCTGTGGACCGTACCAGCCCACCCACCCCGTCCAATCGCCAGCCGAGTAGCGCACGTTGAGATCGGTGGTGGACTGACCATCGGCGCGATACACGCCGACGGTGAGCTTGCCGTGATAGTCCTGCGCATCTGCGTAC